>Ga0308309_10000022_pt1 | contig 154533 bp, 124 predicted proteins | sample HubBroMetageWFT5_FD_192491 | JGI IMG/M metagenome (GOLD analysis project Ga0308309, IMG submission 192491) | Warmed and freeze-thawed soil microbial communities from the Hubbard Brook experimental Forest, New Hampshire - Hubbard Brook CCASE Soil... | ecosystem: Environmental > Terrestrial >...
TGACAATTCGGTTCCGGTATCGTCTACGATCCCACGCAGTCGGTCCACGCCATTACGCAGATCGAACACGAAGAACAATCCATCTCCAACCAATTCCAGCAGATCGAGCAGGGCCAGCAAATCTTTACCAACACCGTCAAGATCGCGACAACAGCCCTACAGGCCTACAACGTCGCAAAGCAGCAATACAACCTCGTTCACCAGATGATCCTTGCGCCGAGGATGCTCTATTCGCGGTTTCTGTCTCCAACTTCTGACTTGCTCCTGCTACAGCAGATCTCGAATACCTACGGCAATTCGATGGGTTGGCTGAATTCCGCGAATACCGGAAAAGGAGCTGCGGCCTCCTACCAGCAAGTGAGCGTACCGAATACCGCCAACGTGATCCCTGGCTACAGCACTGCCAGTGTTGCCGGCCAGTTGCAGATTGCCGCTCAGGGCGCCACCGTTGACATCAACGACTCCGTAATAACCAACAACTTGCAGGCTCTCGGGACCATCCGGGCGAATCAGACCTCAAGACAAACCGACATCGCCAATCTTGAAGCCGCGACGCAAACTCAGGACGCCTCCCAACAGACCGTCATGGCAACATTGCAGCGCATCAACCAGGCCTTGCTGTTGCAACTCCGCACCCAGCAGGATGCGAACCAGATCAATGCCAATCTTGCGCTGCAGCAGATAGTTGCCCAAAAACAGCAGCAGGACGCAATGAAGTCGGCATTCCGTGACTCGGCAGGATACGAAAACTATTACAACGCGAACATAACCACAACCAGCAGCGGGTCGGGAAATCTCCTTACGCAGGCGTACTGAGTAGGAGAAAAACACAAGGGGATGAAATATGAGTCTCTTCCAGTTTATAGCTCAGGCGTGCCAGTCGCTTGCAGCCACGGTGGCGCCCTCCATTACCGCAATGGGCATTCACATCGTCATAGCGTTGGCAACCATCGTATTGGTTTGGTTCGGTGTGCAAGAAGCACTCGCATCAGCCCACGGCGAGGCCGGGTTCAGCATGGGGAGGTTCCTGAACCTCTTCATGCTGCTTACCTTCGCTTATGTGATGGTGAACTATTACGACAGTTTCATACCCGGACTTGGCTTTTCTATCAAGAGCTTCATCGACGGCGGCACTATCAATCTTGTGAACCTGATTGGATCAGATGGTTCCAACACCATGCTGAACGAGATCAATGCTGCATCTTCCAAGACAGGGCCGGGCCTGCTGAATACCATGATGTCCCCCTACTACGCGATCGTGTACTTTGCGGTGCAATTCCTGTTAGCGCTGTTGGCCGCAATTGTGTCTGCAATCGTGGCCTACGGCGCAATTGCGGCAACGATCATCGGATTGCTCGGGCCGATCTTTATTCCGTTCCTTGTCTTCGACAAGCTCGATTGGTTGTTCTGGGGATGGCTCAAGGCTTATCTCGGATTCAGCTTTTACAAGGTCGTCGCGGCAGCCACGCTGAATGTTCTGTCTCATGTTCTGACGAACTACTACGTCCAACTTGGCCAAAGCGTGTCGGACCCTTCCACGATCGTCCAGACCTTGCCGCTTCTTGTTCTTCTTGTACTGGTCAACATCTACATCCTTTTCAAGATTCCGACTATGACGCACAGCTTATTCAGCGGCGGTACCGGCGGACACGGTGGGGGTTTGGGCGTAGCCATGATGGCGTTACGGGCCGCGATGTAATCACGTCAGGGAGAACGAGGTCGAAATGAACTCAGAAACGATGAGCGTCGAAACGAAAGCTACCCCAGAAATCACCCGAGCCGCAGAGCGTTACCTGGAGCAGTACGGCGACCCGCTGGTGATGAATACCTACTTGAAGGTGACCATTCTAGTGCTCGCCGTTGTGTGTGTCAGCCTGGCTGGACTCACCTACAAGAGCCAGACAGCGCTAGCCAACATGCACCCAATGATTGTGCGGATCAATGACGTAGGCCACGCGGAAGCGATCGACTATCGGAACTTTCAGTATCGCCCGCAGGAGGCGGAGAACAAGTATTACCTCACCCGGTGGGCGGAGCTGTATTTCAGCCACAATCGTTTCACCATCGAACGTGATCAAACGCAGTCGCTTTACTTCCTCAATAGCGATGTGCAACGCGCCGTCATCGACCAGGAGCGCAAGGACAACAGCATTCAGAACTACATCAAAGACAGCACCTTGCCGTATGTCGATGTCGAGATCAAGAACGTCATCCTTGACGACCTCCGACAGTCTCCGTATTCGGCGCGCATCGAGTTCGAGAAGGTTTACACGAACCCCGCGGATCATAACGAACTCAAGCGGGAGCGATGGACAGCCAGCGTCACCTATGTCTTTCGCGAGAACGTGAAGAACAATGAGCTTGCCGTGAACCCCCTCGGTCTGACTATCGTGCGTTTCCGGGCCGACCAGGCGTTCAGCTAAGGATACTTAGAGAATCCCCGAGACTAAACGATGTCCATTTCTGCTGCCAATCCGGCTGGCCTGCCCCACGTGTCCCCGCGCACCGTAGAGCGGGCGAACAAGAGCCTTCCGAGATTCAACGGAGGTGGCGAACTGCACCCTTCTTGCGACGGACATGCCAGCTCGAATCGAGCGGTAATCGCGGTGGCCTTCCGCAGCCAGTGTGCCGATGAAAACTTTGTTCTGAAGAGTGTCTGCCGTTATGTATCCCGCCTTTGTTCGGGCACCGCTTCGGGGCTTTTCATGCGCCCTGCGGCAGCTCGCTCTTCTGCTTCGGCTGCGCCGCCCTGCGGGTTACGGTTTCCCTCCAAATCTTGTTCGGAAAGAACGCCGAAAAGATTTCTCCGGAGCCTCCGCAAATGCAGAGCTTCGGCACTTGGGAGCATGGCCCACTCGCTTTATGGTGCCCCGATCAAGATCGGGAAATTCAACAAACGGAGACAATCATGTACCAGAACAAAGTAACCCTCATCGGCTTCCTCGGCAGCAACGCAGAAGCGCGCACCAACAGCGCGGACTTCAGCGTCACCACTCTTTCGTTGGCAACCAAGTCTTCCTACAAGAAGGATGGCAAGTACATCTCGCACACCGAATGGCACCGTTGCGTCGTCTTCGGCAAGCTCTCGGAGTTCGCCAAGACGCTCACCAAGGGAGCACATATCCAGGTGGAAGGCGAACTGCGCAGTCGGGAGTACGCGAGCAAGAAGACGGGCTCGAAACAGCGCGTCTGGGAGATTCGGGTCGTCTCGATCCTGAAACTTGACCGCGCTGAGAAAGCCGCCCCGGACGATCAAGAGAAAGATCAGGAGCACGAGGATGCGCCCCAGGAGGAAACGGCCGCATAAAACCTTGCTCTTCACTCTCGGAAGCCTGGCTGACCGCTGGGCTTCCAGCGTTGTGAGGTCCCACTATGAGTTTCGAATTGATCCTTCCATTCCTTCGACCGATAGAGCCGCTGCTGATGGACAACACTATCAGCGAGATCATGGGCAATCCCGATGCTTCTTGGTGGTACGAACGCGATGGCATCATGCACCAAGACGCAACCATTTCCTTCCACGCTGGCCAGCTCCGCACCGGCCTCGAAGTGATCGCCAATCAACTCGGCAAGAAGCTAGATGAGGACAATCCCTTGCTGCACGCGCAGCTTCCAGACGGAAGCCGCCTGGCGGCGGTGATTCCTCCGGTTGTGCGCCCGGCACCCGCTCTGACAATCAGAAAGTTCACCAGCCGGCATTACACGATCGACGACCTGATCGCTCGCGGCACACTGACGCGGCAACTTGCGGACTTCTTGGGGGAGCAAATCCGAAGCGGAAAGACCTTGCTCATCAGCGGTGGCACGGGGACCGGCAAGACCACGCTTTTGCGGATATTGGCTGACTTCATTCCGGATCACGATCGCATCGTGGTCATCGAAGATACCTCCGAGCTTCACATCCAGAAGCCGAACATTGTGCCGACCGAATGCCAGACCGACACGTTCAAGGCCAACATCTCTTTCGATGACCTTTTGAAGTCCGCTCTGCGCTGGAGACCAGACCGGATCATTCTCGGCGAAGTGCGTGGAATCGAGGCACGAACCTTGCTCGATTCCTTCAACACCGGCCACGCCGGTTCGCTAGCGACGATCCATGCCAATTCCGCGGAGAAAGCGCTCCGCCGTTTCGCCAATTTAGTCATGCGCAACCACGCGCAAACCACCTTCTCCGACACCGAAGCCGAGATCGGGGAAGCCGTTGATTTTGTCGTTCATGTTGAGCGGCAGCCTGGCCGCCGCATCCTCCGGGAAGTCCTGGCCGTCCGTGGATACGACCGGGACGCCAAGCGCTTCCTGATCGAGCCGATCTTCGAGGTGAAACATGCCACAGCCTAACGCTCAGAATGCAACCGCCGCTGCTGCTGAATTCCTCACCCGTTGCTTTTCTCCGGGTGAGACCATCGCTCTCCTTCTACGGCGTGAAGTTCCCAGCGCGACAGTTCAGAGGATCGTCCAGATGGAAACTGCGCGGGCGCCTCGTTACCTCGGCTGGCTCGCCCACGAGAACGCTGCTGGCGCGAACATCTACGTGGCTGCCAATCCGCTTCGCTCGGACAGCCGCAAACGCACCAAAGAATGCATCGCTAGAGTACGGCATCTCTATCTGGATTTAGATATCGATGGTGAGGCTCGCCTCACCTCGCTTCGGGCCTCGGATGCGGTTCCCCCGCCGAATGCAATCCTTTCGACATCGCTCGGTAAATATCAGATCCTGTGGCGGGTTGACGGCTTCACTCTCGAACAGCAAGAAAGCGCCCTGAAACTGCTTGCAATTACCTTTGGCGGCGATCCCGCTTGTACCGACTGCAACCGCGTCCTCCGCCTGCCTGGATTCCTCAATTGCAAGTACGATCCGGCGTATCCCGTGACGGTCGAATACCCCGGCGATTCCACTTGGAATTCGGATGACTTCCGGCTGGACATTCTAGCCGCGGATGCCATCCATTCATACGGTGCAATCACAGCGCGAAAGCATTCTTCTGACCACTCCAATTCCGAACACGATTGGGCATGGGTTCTGCATGAGCTTGCCCGTGGGAAAGACGCCGTGAAGCTCACGCGCAAGCTGGCTTCGCGCCGATCCGATAAGCCCAATCCTCTTTATTACGCTCAGCGGACCGTTGACGTTGCATCGGCCAGGCTTTGGCTCATCGAAGGCATTCCGATAGACGACGTTGTGACGCTGCTTGAAGTTCGTCGCCGATTCGAGATTCCCATCGCACTCTGCCGCGCTCGTGCGCGGGAGATTGCACAGACGGCGCAGAGAATGATTGCCCGGAGAAAGATTGCTTGATTCCCCTATAAGGAGACGAATATGCCACTACTTGAAATCAACCAGACCCGTTACATCAGTGCTTCCGTTCGGCTGGATGAGTCCACCGCCGAGCAGGTCGATCAGTACGCCGCTTTCGTCCACGCATCCGCAGATGATGTTGTGGACAAGGCGCTCAACTATGTTTTCTCGAAGGACCGTGATTTCCAGGACTTCCTGAAGACGCCACAGGCCAAACAGGTTGCCTCGACATTGCGCGTTCGTAAAGGTCCGAGTAATGGTGCAGCGGAAGAGCCTGCAAAGAAGCTTGTAGCAGGGGTGGAGTCAACACCTTCTGTGCGGGCGGTGAAGGCGTGATCCGGCGTTCAACTTCGTGTCGGAGCAAGAACGGTGCTTCGCACCGGAAGAATCGTGACACTCCACCCCTGATAGGGAGCTGTTTAGGTTCCTTCGGAACCGATTGCGTGTCCTATGACAACAAAGAGCTTATTGAGATGCGGGAACCTATTAGTTTCTCGTTCCCTACGGAGAAATGAGCGCCCTGATGCTACTGAATCATTCTGAAACACGTAGGACAAAGGGTACAGTGCGAGGCCGGGAAAGCCGCAACCAGTCACTCAATACCAAGTTGACTCCGACCGAATTTGCGGAAGTTGAGGTGGCGGCTGCAGCGCACGGGTGCGCGTTAGGCGAATGGGTTCGCGATGTGATCCTGAGGGAGTTGCGTGAAGGCTCGGCCATCGATCCATCGCTGGCCGAGATCCTTGGGGTTCGATTGCTCCTAGTAAACGTGTTGCGACCTCTGGCCGCAGGCCAGAGACTCGCACCGGAGGCGTTCGACAAATTGCTCGACGAAATCAGCGATGCGAAACACCAACTCGCCACCAAGTTGGTTAGTCCTTCAGGAAGGAAATAGGCAATGGCGATGACAAAGTGGGGACGGAAAGAAACGATCATCTGGCCGCCGCACGGCCCGATTTATACCTACGGAGCGATGTTCGTGGCTGTCGTTTTGACCGGGCTGTTCCTTTATTGCCGATTCACCTTCGGGACCAGCTTGCTGCAGCGCTTCTACACACCGACCTACATCCGGTCGAGTGTCGCGGGAGCAATCGGAGCGAGTCGCAGAGACAATTACCGGATGCTCATGGTGGGCGTTCGCGGTATTACACCGCGACTGGCAACGGATGCAGACGTGACAGACGGCAAGACGCCGGAACCGGGTGGCAAAACCCTCGCGCTTGCGCTCTCGCAACTCGCCTTGCGGCGCGGATATGCTCTCCTTTATCTGGGACCAAATCAGAGCTATATCGATGCGACCTTGAGCTCGTACCTCAAGGATGCGGTCTACGACGGCAACGGCTTCTTCGATCTCTACAAGCTCCCACTGCTTTTCGGTTTGGTGTCCCTGGTCATCCAGCTCCCGTTTGCGATCGGCAAGGATGTCCGACGACGCAAGGAGCTGAGGTACGGACGACGACTAAAAGGCCCCGAGATGATGACACCGAAGGAGTTCAACAGCAGGGTCCGAGGAGACGGAATAGGTATCAAGACCGACGAGATGAAGGCAATGATCCGCATACCGGAGCGGGCCGAGGCGCAACACATGCAGATCATCGGAGATACCGGTGCGGGCAAGACGACGATCATGCTACAGATCCTCCGACAGATAAAACATCGTGGCGATTCAGCGATCGTCTACGACCCAGCACGGGAGTTCGTTCAGCGCTTTTATGATCCGAAGAATGGCGATGTGATCCTGAATCCGCTCGATAAGCGTTGCCCCTATTGGGGGCCCGCGGAAGAATTGCGCCGTCGCTCCGAGGCGAAGGCTCTCGCGGTTTCTCTGTTCCAATCGCCACAGGACAAGAAGGGTGAGTTTTTCATTGAGTCTCCACAGAAGATTTTCGCATTCCTTATGGCCTACGGCCCAACTCCAGAGGAGTTGGTCAAGTGGATGTCCGACCCGGAGGAGATCGACCGAAGGCTGAAAGGGACGGAGCACGCTCATCTGATCGACCCGAAGGCGCATCAACAGCGTGCTGGTGTTCTCGGCTCGCTCGGACTGGTCGCCGATAGCCTTCGTCTCCTCCCGAAGAAGGGCCACGGAAACGGCGAATGGTCGGCAACGGAGTGGGCCGAGACGCGCCAGGGTTGGATATTCATCACGTCGCTCCCCGCTGAACGTGAGGCACTCCGTCCGCTTCAGAGCCTATGGATCGACCTACTGGTTTTGCGCCTTCTGAACGAACCGAAGGAGGGCCAAAAGCGGGCGTGGTTCGTGATCGACGAGTTGGCGAGTTTACAAAAGCTACCGCAACTCCATACGGCCATTACAGAAAATCGAAAAAGCAAGAATCCCGTGATTCTGGGTTTCCAGGGTAAGTCGCAACTGGAATACCTCTACGGCCACCTGGCTGAGGTCATGCTCTCCCAGCCGGCAACCAGCATTTGGCTGAAGACCAAGGAGCCAACCGCTGGCGAGTGGGTCAGCAAGTTCATTGGGAAGGTCGAGATCGAGCGACTGCGCGAAACTCACTTCGACGGCTCCCGCGCCGGGAGGAACTTCGCGCTGGACCGGCAGGTTGAGCCGCTTGTGATGGAGTCCGAAATCTCCGGACTCGCGGATCTCCATGCCTATATGAAGTACGAGAACTATGTGACGCGCTTCTCGTTCCCGTACTTGGATTTGCCGGTTGTCGCCACTGACTTTGATCTGCGCGACACGCCCGACGACAAACTCCCCTACGATCCCAAAAACATAGGAGCGGCTAAGCCCCAGAGTCCACTTGAATTGAAACCGGAGCCAAAAGCCCCCCCACCGCCGCAGCGAAAGTCGCCACAGACGGTGACGGAGAGACAGCAGCAGGAGCCCACTGTCGGAGTGGACGACAACAGCCAACAAAGCATCAATCTTCGGGGTTAAGGAGCTCCCATGCTAACCATCTCCAAGCCACTTTCCTCGGGCCAGGCGCAGAGCTACCACCAGAAGGAGTTCACCGCCAAGGAGCAGAACTATTGGTCGCAGCGCGGCGTCATCGCGGGCGAATGGCAAGGCCGTCTGGCCGGGCAGTTTGGCCTCGCCGGGACGGTCTCTGCCGAGGATTTTGCGAAACTCAGCCAGGGCCAGCATCCACAAACCGGCGAGCAGCTTGTGCGACAACGAGCATCGTATGAGTATCAGGATGCAGACGGTAAGACCATCAAGACGATGGAGCACCGAGCCGGATGGGATGCGACCTTCTCAGCCCCCAAATCGGTCTCGCTCACCGCGCTTGTCGGCGGCGATGAGCGTGTCCGCGAAGCGCACCGGGAGAGCGTCCGCGTTGCCCTCGACCAGCTCGAACACTACACGCAAGCTCGCATCGGCGGCCATCATCCCCCCGAGACCACGGGCAAGTTTATCGCCGCCAAGTTCGAGCACGATACAGCCCGCCCGGTCGATGGCTATGTTGCGCCACAACTGCACACCCACGCGGTCGTTTTCAACGTTACAGAGCGCGACAATGGCCAGCCTCGCGCCGTCCAGCCACAGAGCCTCTTCGCCTCGCAGCAATTTGCCACCGCCATCTATCAATCCGAGTTGACCTACAAACTACGCCAATTCGGTTACGAAATTACGACAGGGCGGAGCGGTGCGCCGGAGATCAAGGGCTACACGCAAGAGTATCTCGACGCATCGAGTCCACGCAGCCAACAGATTCGTGAGTACCTCGAACGCACTGGCCGCTCCGGGAAGGAATCTGCCGAGATCGCTGCGCACTCGACGCGGGACCGCAAGGAGATTCATTCGCCGGGTGAGGTGATGGCTGCGCACCGAAAACTGGCGGCAGCTTTTGGATACCAAGCCGAGGCCGTTGTACGAGCCGCACGTGAACGGTCGCAACATCACGAGAAGCCCGGCAACTCGTTCGAGCGCGTTCGAGAATCTCTCACCTTTTCCCGCGACAAGAACTTCGAGCGCGAGGCCGTTGTGGATGAACGTGCCCTGATCCGCGACGGGCTCCGTCGCGGAATGGGCGAGGTTACCCATACCCAGGTCCGGGCCAATCTTGAGGCCCGCTTGGCTTCTGGGGAATTCCAAGTCGTTGAGCGGCTTCGGGGAGTTCCGGGCCGTCAATTCACCACCGCCAAAACTATCGAAGCGGAACATGAAATTATCCGCAGAATGCGTGAGGGTCAAAATCATGTCGAACCGGTTCTTTCGCGCCCACACGCCATCGCCGTTGCCGACCAGTACCCTCATCTCAATCAGGCACAAAAAAGCGTGGTCGAAGATGTTCTCAACTCGCCGGATCGCATTCAGGGAATCCAAGGCTTCGCCGGCGCGGGCAAAACAACGACGCTCACCGTTGTCCGCAGCGCTGCGGAAAGGCAGGGCTATCAGGTTGAAGGCTTCGCCCCGACCTCTCGCGCTGCGCGCCAACTGAAGGAAGCAGGCATTGAGGCTGGAACCCTGCAAGGCTTCCTCGCTCGCAGTGTGAATCCAGACCTACCAGAGCAAAAGCACTTCTACCTTGTCGATGAATCAAGCCTCGCTAGCACCAACCAGATCCGCGAGTTCCTTTCGAGGCTTGGTTCCGATGACCGCGTACTGCTGATCGGTGACATCCGCCAGCATCAAGGCGTCGAAGCGGGCCGCCCTTTCGAGCAACTACAGGAAGCGGGAATGCACACGGCCAAGCTCGCTGAGATCGTTCGCCAGCAAGACCCGGCTCTGAAATCCGCCGTGGAAATGCTGGCGACGGGCCAGGTGTCTGCTGCGCTCGACGCACTCCAACAGCAGGGCCGGGTGAAGGAAATTCCCAACCGAGAAGAACGTGTCCGTGCTATCGCCAAGAGCTACGTCGAATCGCCCGAGAACACTCTCATCGTCTCACCCGACAATGCTTCCCGCCGCCAGTTGAACCTCGCGGTTCGCCAGGAATTGAAAGCCATCGGAACCGTTGCTCCGGAGGATCACACTATCCGTGTCTTAGTTCAGCGTCAGGACATGACCGGAGCCGAACGATCTTGGGCGAGCCACTACGAGATCGACGATGTAGTTCGCTACACGCGTGGCAGCAAAGCCATCGGAATCGAAGCCGCCGCCTACGCATCGGTCGTCGCGATCAACCCGGCCGCAAACCAGCTCACGGTCGAGAAAACGAATCAAGAACTTGCCACCTACGATCCCCGCCGTCTCACTGGTGTCAGTGTCTATCGGGAGATCGACCGCCAGTTCTCCGTAGGCGACCGCGTCCAGTTCACCGCGCCCGACAAATCGCTGGGCGTTGCCAATCGCGATCTTGCCGTAATCGAGTCAATTGCGCCGGATGGCCAGGTTACCGCGCGCCTCGACAACAACCGCCAGATCGAATTTAACGCCGGAGATCATCGTCATTTCGACCACGGCTACGCCGTCACTAGTCACAGCTCCCAGGGCCTCACCGCGGAACGCGTCCTCGTTCACGCCGATACGAGCGTCCACCCAGATCTGCTCAACTCCCGCTTCGGCTACGTCTCCATTTCGCGCGCCAGCCACCAGGCCACGCTCTTCACTGACGACATAGCAAAACTCGGCCCCCAACTCGGAGCCGATGTCTCAAAGACCTCCGCCTTGGAAATCAAGCAAGCTTCATCGATCGGACTGGGAATTGGGATGGGACTCTGACCGTGTCAACCATTAAGATGAAGAAAATCGCGATGACCAAGATGACGACCATCCCGGTGAACTACAACAATATCCGCGCCGAAATCGTCGAACTGCTCAATGCTGCCAGAAGCGCGGCGTCTCGAAGCGTGAATGCGCTGATGACGGCTACCTATTGGGAAATTGGAAGAAGGATCGTCCAGTCTGAACAAGCTGGAGCGAAGAGAGCCGAATATGGAGATGTGCTCATCCAGCGGCTGGCCAAAGATCTCACGGCCTCGTTTGGCAGGGGTTTTGGGTCGCGCAACCTTGCCCAGATGAGGAGCTTCTATCTGGCTTGGCCGCACGACAAGATTTTGCAGACACTGTCTGCAAAATCTCCAACGCCTATAGCGTTTAATGAGATACAAGGACAATCTCAACCGGTTCAAAATCTTGCCAACCAGTTCCCATTGCCCTGGTCCGCTTATGTGCGACTGCTCTCCGTCAAGAACTTCGACGCTAGAACCTTCTACGAGACCGAAGCGCTGCGATCAGGCTGGTCTATCCGGCAATTAGATCGTCAGATCGGCAGCCAATTCTACGAACGGTTGGCCCTCTCACGGAATAAAGCCGCCATGCTGGAGAAAGCGGAGAACTCCGAAACCAGCGATTTGGTGACACCCGAAGAAGCGATCAAGGATCCCTTCGTTCTCGAATTCCTCGACCTTAAGGACGAATACTCCGAGTCAGACTTGGAGGAAGCGCTCATCCAGCACCTCACTGACTTCCTCTTGGAGTTGGGCGATGATTTTGCTTTCCTCGGGCGCCAGCGCAGGCTTCGCATCGACGACACCTGGTTTCGTATCGACCTCGTCTTCTTTCACCGTCGTCTGCGCGCCCTTCTGATCGCGGATCTGAAGGTCGGAAAATTCAGTTACGCGGACGCTGGGCAGATGCACCTCTACCTGAACTACGCCAGCGAGCACTGGATGAAGCCCGGTGAGAACCCGCCAGTCGGACTCATACTGTGCACTGAAAAGGGAGCAGCAGAGGCTCACTACGCCCTCGACAATCTCCCCAACAAGGTGCTGGCCGCTGAGTATCAGACCGTCCTTCCAAACGAAAAGGTCATCGCCGAGGAACTCGAACGGTCTCGCCAGGAAATAGAAAAACGGGCGCATCTCAGCCGCCCTCAGCGAGAATCGCCTACTCTTCGCCCAAGAAGGAGAACCCGGTAACTAAAATGTGTTGGCATGACAATCGCGGGGGCCTGTGAGCCTGTTCCTTGACACAGGCGTGAGTTGCGCCTACATTCCGATGTGAACTACAGAGAAATGGATTCTAAACAAGAACAACTCGCGTTGGAGTGCAAAAGGCAATCCGAGAATTGCTTGTACACATCGACGAGCCTTTTCATCTGGCTTCGCTGGTTACGGTATCTTCGGATCGCATTCGTAGCATTGCCCCTGATTTTGGGGTCGATCGCAGGTTGGAAGTTACTGGCGAGTTCCGATCTTCAATCGGTTAAGGTCCTTGTCGCTGTGTGTGCTTTATCGGCGGGGTTACTGCCCTCGATTTACGCTGCTCTGAAGTATGATGACCAGCTTGAACATTGCAAACTGCTGACTGGGGAATTCAAGAATTTGCGTGACCGTTTCAGGCAGGCAGCTTTGGTTTCGTCGCTGAAAGCTTTCGAAGAATTTGAAACCGATTTTCAAAAACTGATGGACCGTCTTGAAGCGGCACGAGCACACAGCTACACAGCTCCCGAGTGGTGTTTCAGGCTCGCCCAAAGGAAAATCAAGTCTGGTGACTACGATTACGACGTTGATTCGAAAGAAAAAGCTTGACGACAGAGACGGAATGCCGCAGATGCCCCCCTCGTATAAGCGATCTTAAAGTGCAAGACACGGTGGTCGGTCTATAGTGTGACAGTCCGACCACCTTCAGCAAGCCCTCAAAGCTCGTACAGGTTTGCCACTATTGGGGCCTGCAATCCCGGCCCGCGAGCCCCCGACTACCTAGGCGGCGAGTTGTCAAGTTCGTGACCACCATGTGGCATTTGGATCGTGTTTAGCCGTATCGTCGAAGGAGAATCCCGCTAGGATGTAGGACAGTCATGCGACCTGGTGCAGCCGATTCCGTCAGTCGTCAACGGCCTACCAGGCAACATCGTTGCTGGGTGTGCCACTCTTGGTCAGAATCTTAGGACTAGTTGCAGGTATTGGGCCCGCAAATCGCGCGGTCTAGAAAGCGAAAAGCGGAATAATCGCGGGGAGTGCATACTCCTGATGAGAAAAGGCAATAGGCGCCTTGTATATGTTTTGCTGAGCGGTGGGATTGACTCCACTGCCTGTGTGCACTTCTACCGCGATCTGGGATATCGCGTCAAGCTGTTGCATATCCAATACGGGCAAGGCGCACGTGTATCCGAATTACGAAGCTCACGTGCAGTTGCGCAGTTCTACAAGCTGCAGCTTCTCCGTGTGGACCTATCTCGTCTGGAGCCGGCGATCTCGGGCGAGATCCCTGGCAGGAATGCCTTGCTACTTTCTACGGGCCTAATGAGTATGGGCGCTCGCACGGGTCTAATTGCTCTTGGTATTCACGCTGGCACGAGATACTTCGACTGCCAGTCAGCGTTCGTCGGCTTGTGGGGGCAACTACTTGACGGATATACAGACGGTCGGATACGGCTCGGAACTCCGTTTCTCGGCTGGAGCAAATCCGAGATATGGCAATACTGTCTGAGCAGCGACGTCCCCCTGAGTCTCACATGGAGTTGCGAGAGCCGGAGCGGTAGGCCGTGCGGCAGGTGCTTATCCTGCAAAGACAAGGAGGCCCTCATTGCTCGCTCGTGAAGGGACGATCCGAAATGGCGACACGATACTCTGCCGTACTCCCCTTCTGGTCCCATCATTTTCGAGCAAAGGCTTTCCTGAATTGAGAAAGATTCTCGACCTCATGAGCGAATTCATCACGGAGTCAGCTTTGGTCAGCGCTTACGACGAGCACTATGGCCACATAAAATCGAAGGCATTGACCTTCCCTTCGGTGATTTTCCTAGATAGTGGAGGCTACGAGGCCAGGGTGGAGCACGATCTTTCGGAGGCGTACGGACAGGATTACCGTCCCAGCAAGTGGACTTTAAAGCAGCACCAGCAGGTGTTGGACGGTTGGTCCGCGCCTCGGCCCACAATCGTAATCAGCTTCGATAGCCCGAGGCGCCACTCTGTTATGGAGAAACAGATTGAATCAGCTCTCCAGCTGAAGGCAAAATACCCGAACTTCGTCCACGAGTTCTTAATCAAGCCAGAAAAGAAAAATGAGCTAATTAAAGTGGAGGCAGTTGAACGCGTCGTGGGTAGTCTGCACCAGTTCGCAGCCATTGGAGTCACCGAAAGGGAGATCGACAACAAGTTGATCGGCAGAATGGAGAAAATAGCTCACATACGAAGGCTGTTAGATTCCGACGGCGTGACAGCACCGCTGCACATTTTCGGCAGTTTGGACACGTTTTCGACACCACTCTACTTCTTGTCGGGCGCGGAGATTTTTGACGGATTGACTTGGCTCAGATTTGGATACCACGAAGGCCAAACGGTATACAGACAAAACTACGGCGCGATGCGTGGTAGTAATGGAATTCTGAAAGATGCCAGAGAACTGTCGCATGCAATGTGGAAGGACAATCACTATTATCTTGAATCGCTGCGGGATCAGATGAGAAATTTTGTCCATTCAGGCAACTACGAAACCTTCGAACACATTGGCGACCAGCTCAAACACGCGGTGCAGCAACTGGAATCCAGGGTCACGGCATAGGAGGCGCGATGGGCGGCTCGGGTGGTGGCGGATATTTTCGTAACGAATCGCCGGAGAGCGTGAAGGTTTCGCTGCGCCGTGAAGAGCAGGCAACTGCGAATCAGACCTTTGAGGCAGAGGTTTCGGCGCAGATTGGCGATCTTTTATCAGAATACAACGATCGTGACGAAGACGCCGTGCGTCGACTACTAGATAAGGTAAAACAGTCGCTTACGGCAAAACTAGAAGACATTTCCATCACTCCAGTCTTTGGCGGATCAGTACGCAAACACACCTATGTAAACGGTATAAGTGATGTCGATGCGCTACTAGTGCTCAAGGGCGACGGCCTTTTCGATGTGCCCCCAAGCGACGTCCTAGACGACTTCGAAGCTGAGCTTGGCCGCCGGTTTAAGGATGCGAACCTACTAAGGGACCGCATGTCCGTGACCCTTGAGGAGGACGACCTGAATCTTCAGCTCCTTCCGGCTGTCCGTAAGGGCAAGAACCTTCTCATCCCTTCGGCATCGGGTGAGGAGTGGTCAAAGGTTCAACCGGAGGCTTTCTTCAGAAAACTCACCGAGATTAATGACCAGTACGGCAGAAAAGTTGTGCCTACGATCAAAATCGTGAAGGGTATAAACGATACATTTCCGGAGGGCCAGAAGCTGACGGGATATCACATCGAGTCACTCGCAATCGAGGCGTTCCGGGATTACACAGGTCCACAGAACACCAAAGCGATGATCGAGCACTTCTTTGATTTTGCTAAGGATGGAGTGCTCAGCCCGATCAGGGACAGTACCGGACAGTCGGTGCACGTCGATGGTTATGCGGGATCGAAGAGAAGTGATTGTCGAAAGTTGATGGCTCAGAACCTCGACCGCGTCGCTCGCCGCATCAAAAATGCGAACGCGACCCATTCAAAAGACAAGTGGATTCGAATTCTCAACCAGGAGGAAGAGTGATCGACGAGCGACGTGCAGCTGCTCTGGCGCGGGCCTATCTTGCCGCAAAACTTGCCGTACTTCGGTCGGAGTATGCTGCCGAGGTAGTGGCCCCCAGCATCCAACTCCAGACTCTCTCGGAGTCAGATTTCTTGAGGGAACTAGCGTGGGTAATCCTATCTGCCGGCATGGCGGAACGAGTCGTTCGGTTGAAATTCGCCGCAGTAAGCGAAGCTTTTTTGTGCTGGAGCTCGGCGGCCGAGATTTCTGCCCGCCAAGAACTTTGCGTTAAGTTGGCACTGGCGCACTTTGGTCACAAGGGAAAAATTGGCGCAATTGCTGCTGCTGCGAGGCTCGTCGCCGACGCTCCGTTTGATGTTCTAAGAAGAAGAGTTCTCGCTAATCCACTAGCAGAGTTACAGCGGTTCTCTTACATCGGGACGATTACGGCATGCCACCTGGCGAAAAACATCGGTATTTCGATTGCTAAACCCGATCGGCACCTCACAAGGCTCTGCACTGCCGCCGGGTTCGCGCAAGTCGGTGAACTCTGCCACTGCATAGCCTCATTTGTAGGCGATGACATCAGCAAAGTTGACACGGTGCTCTGGCGTTTTGCCACTCTAGACCGCAACTACCTGAGCCAGTTCACGGCGCACCTGAGATCGCCCGCCTTTGGAGGAAGGCTCTAGGTTTGTCGTTCGTGCCCTTCTGCCCCAACGCCCGTGCGATGTCGCCTTCCGGCTGTATGCGTTGTATGAAGAGTTTTCTGCAGTTGTTTTAAATTCCGCAACCAGATGGTCCAAGCTTCCTTCCGTATCAACTATTTGAAAATCTTCCACAATTCAATTAGCCGGGAATGGGTCACCAACAAACTCACGCCATCCGGCCAAAGCTCGTGTCTTATCTGAAAGCTGCGCCAGCTTCCACGCCTCGTCCGCCCGCCCTTGAAGCCAAGTTCCAAGTGATGCAAGAAAAAGTTGCGTCAAGTTGGAATCGATAGGCGGCGAGTAGCTACCTGGGAGTTGCACCGGGTTCGTGAGCACCTTTGACGCATCGCGTAGGAATTGAGCCAACAGAAATTCATAACCATAGCTGTACTTCTTGCCATCCCACTGCGCAATGATGGGTGGAACGATGGTTGCCACGAGCAGCTCAGTGTGGAAAGACTTGAGCGGCATCTTCACATTTCGAAAATATGCCTTCACCAGCTTAATACACGGGACCAATTTCTTGCTGGTAATCCCATTGAGTGCTGAAATCACGGCAGCGTCATAATCGTAGTCTGCGGGCTCCCACACACCGGAGGTCGTTCCTATTACGTAACATTCGTGGGCGGTTCCGGGATGAGGATGTGCGCCGGTACCGTCGACAAATGCCGGTATCAACTCAATCAGCATGTCATCCGCATACTTCAAAGTGACAACGGGATGGTCTTTTTCAGGCGCCATCACCCGATAGGTCTCGTTTGAAGTCAAGGCACGGCGGACGGTTTCAAGCGCACCTTCGGGGCTAATGCCGTTCCCACCGGTGGCGTACTCAGTGAAACGCTTGAAGCTGACCACAACGTCAATGTCAAGACCGTCGCCCAGGTCTGCGGGTCTTATTTTGGTTTTCCTTTGGAAGGAGCCAATCTGGGAAACAGTTTTACCGAGCAGCGCACCTTCGATCGTTGCCTTCACAGCGTTGTAACGTTGAGATGCCGCCGCTGCACGTGCCGGGTTCAATTCAATTCTTCGGAGCAGCTCGTCAAAGGCTTCAGTAACGGTTGAAAATGCCAACGGTTGTTCCTCTTACCGGGGTATGCTCACCCTTGTTTTCAAACCCTCTCTGCGGCGTGACTCGATTCGCCATACCCCCTATACTCTAACTCTTTGAAGAAGAAGAAGAAGAAGAAGATTAAGGGATATAAAGAGATATGATCAAACCTCAGCCAAATGGCTGTCATGAGCAGCACTGCGTGCATATCTGATGACGAAGCTTGAGGATTTAAAACGCGGAGCCACCGTCAAAGGGGTCGTGCCCGATTGCATCGTGACCGTGGTTGACGTCAAGTGGTACGGCTCTGCGGCTGTCGAGCTTACGTACAAAGACCCCGCAGGGAAGCCCAGCGTTGTGCTTCTCTATCGGGACCGCGAACCCACCCTGGAGATCGGCGAAACAGGTCGCCCCTGGAGCTTTGATGGCGATGGGAAGATGTTTCGCCTTGTTTCTGAAGCGCAGCGTATCAATCTGGCCCATCTTTTTGACCCGTTGTTGGCTATCCACACTTCGATGGTTGACGCGCTGCCGCATCAGATCACTGCTGTTTACGGCGAAATGCTGCCGCGCCAACCCTTGCGGTTCCTGCTGGCCGATGATCCCGGCGCAGGGAAAACGATCATGGCCGGTCTGCTCATCAAGGAACTGCTGATCCGCGGCGACTTGCACCGCTGTCTTATCGTGTGCCCTGGCAATCTCGCCGAGCAGTGGCAGGATGAACTCTACCAGCGCTTTCAGCTTCCCTTCGAGATTCTGACAAACGACAAACTTGAATCGGCGCGCACGGGGAATTGGTTCGCTGAGAATTCGATGGCCATCTGCCGTCTCGATAAACTGAGCCGCAATGAAGACGTTCAGGCAAAGTTGGCGAACACCGACTGGGACCTCATCATTTGCGACGAGGCCCACAAGATGTCCGCGACGTACTTCGGCAACGAGGTCAAGTACACAAAGCGATATCGATTGGGCCAACTTCTTGGCCAGCTCACGCGGCATCTTCTGCTGATGACGGCGACTCCGCACAATGGCAAGGAGGAGGATTTCCAGCTTTTCTTGGCCCTCTTGGACGCCGACCGCTTTGAAGGGCGAGACCGAGATGGTGTCCATACTGTTGACGCTTCAGATCTCATGCGCCGACTCGTAAAGGAACAGTTGCTCAAGTTCGATGGGAAACCACTATTCCCCGAACGGAGGGCTTACACCGTTAGCTACAAGTTGTCTGATCCGGAAGCGGCGCTCTACAAGAGCGTTACCGATTACGTTCGGGACGAGTTTAATCGCGCCGACTCCTTGGAGAATGAAGGTCGAAAGGGAACGATCGGATTCGCCCTGACAATCTTGCAGCGGCGACTCGCATCTTCCCCTGAAGCGATCCTGCAATCTTTGCGGCGTCGCCGCGAAAGACTTGAGCGACGCTTACGTGAGGAACAAATACTCAAGCGCGGCGGCGATCTCCAGGATAGCGATGTTGGAAAGTTACCCGATCTCACGGATGAGGACATCGACGAGCTGGATGATGCCCCGGATGACGAAGTCGAACAAGTCGAAGCAACGGTCGTTGACCAGGCAACGGCGGCGCGGACGATCGCTGAACTTGAGGCCGAAATTGAAATATTGAAGAGGCTCGAAACATTAGCTCTAAAAGTCCGCCGCAGTGGAACCGACAAGAAGTGGGAGGAACTCTCGGCTCTTCTCCAGAATCAAGCGGAGATGTTTGACGCCCACGGGCATCGCCGAAAGCTAGTCATTTTTACCGAGCATCGCGACACTCTGAACTATTTGACCGAGCGGCTGCGCTCGCTTCTAGGCGCGCCCGAAGCGCTCGTCACTATCCACGGAGGAATGGGACGCGAAGATCGAGCCAAAGCTCAGGAAGCCTTCAAACAAGACAAAGACGTGCTAATCCTCCTAGCCACTGATGCGGCTGGCGAAGGAATCAACCTTCAGCGCGCACATCTGATGGTGAATTACGACTTGCCATGGAATCCAAATCGCTTGGAGCAACGGTTTGGGCGAATTCACCGCATTGGCCAGACCGAGGTCTGCCATCTTTGGAACCTTCTCGCCGAGGAGACGCGCGAGGGCGATGTTTATAAGCGGTTGCTCGAAAAGATCGAGCAGGAACGGGAGGCGCTTGGCGCAGGCGTCTTTGACATTTTAGGCCAGCTGTTCCGCGACCAAAAGCTAAAGGACCTTCTTATTGAGGCTATACGGTACGGCGATCGCCCCGACGTGAAAGCCCGCCTTCATCAGATTGTCGATAACTTGACTGATCGGAAACACTGCCAGGAACTTTTGGAAGAACGTTCCCTCGCCCACGACAGCATGGATGCGACCGAAGTACGGAAGATCCGGGAAGACATGGAGCGTGCCGAAGCTAGACGCTTACAGCCACACTTCATCGAATCATTTTTCCTTGAGGCGTTCCGTGTCTTAGGCGGCTCCATCAAGGAACGCGAACCTCGCAGGTTCGAGATCACTCATGTCCCGGCGTTGATTCGCCAACGCGATCGCCTCATCGGGATAGGTGAGCCTGTCTTGCTCAGGTACGAACGGATCACGTTCGAGAAGTCACTCAGGGCAGTACCGGGGCAGCCGTTGGCGACTTTCGTATCTCCAGGGCATCCTCTGCTTGCCGCAACGATCGATCTGGTCTTGGAGCGGAATCGCGATCTGTTGAAACGCGGCACTGTGCTGGTCGACCCGGATGATCCCGGACAGGAGATTCGAGCGCTCTTTTATTTGGAACACACAATACAGGATGGACGAATTGATAAGGTTGGAAACCACCGTGCGGTTTCCAGGCAGCTTCAGTTCATAGAAATCGATTCGACCGGCACGATGAAGAACGCTGGTTATGCGCCCTACCTCGACTATCGGGCCACAGGTAACGAAGAGCACGCTGCGATCTTGCCAGAACTCGAATCACAACCATGGCTGAAGACGGATCTGGAATCGGCCGTCGTCGGGCATGCGATCGAAACGCTGGTGCCCCAGCATATTCAAGAAGTGAGCTCGCGTCGCAAAGACCTCGTCACGCGCACGATGGCTGCCGTCAAGGATCGACTGACGAAAGAAATCAACTACTGGGATCACCGCGCCAATCAACTCAAGGACCAGGAACTCGCTGGCAAGACCAACGCCAAGATTAATTCCGGCAAGGCTCGTCAGAGAGCTGACGAACTGCAAGCGCGTCTGCAGAAACGCATGGCGGATCTGGTACTCGAAGGTCAGCTTTCCCCACTGCCACCGGTGGTTGTCGGCGGTTCGCTCGTCATTCCGATTGGATTGCTCAGAAAGCTACAGCCAAATTGGACAGCTGCAAGCGACGCTGAGGCCGCCGAGAATCGCAAGAAAATCGAACTCCTCGCCATGAAATTGGTGATGGAAGCCGAAACTCGATTGGGTTATGTGCCACGCGATGTGAGCGCCGACAAATGCGGATACGACATCGAATCGAGAGTCCCCGATACAGGAAAGCTGCGCTTTATTGAAGTGAAGGGGCGTGTTGCTGACGCAACCACTGTCACCGTAACGCGAAATGAAATCCTTACCGCGCTGAACAAGCCTGAAGACTTTATCCTCGCCGTCGGCCAAATCGAGAACGGTCAGGGCAAGCTGCTTTATGTCCGTCAACCGTTCCAGTTGGAGCCAGAATTCTCGGTGGAAAGTGTCAACTACAAACTCCAGGAATTGCTCAATCGCGGCGAGGACCCAGCATGATCGTTGCTTCCGATCCTGTCGACGGACTTGAAGTCTCCCGCGATGATTTGTCCAAAGCCATCCGAATCGTGTCGAAATTAGTTGAGAAGTGGAATAAGGGTGTGAGCCTTCGGTTTGATGATGGCTGGTTGTATATCGAGGCCGGTCACGGTCACGCTGTAGCGAGAGCACCAGCACGAGGATGCTGGCCACTTACCATCGTCGTCGGGTTGTCCTGGATTCGTCGACTCGCAAAAAACATGCCTGCCGGAGACCCAATTCGCCTGCATGTAAATGTCGAAGAAAACAGACTTTATACGAACCGCTACTCGGAGCGTTGCTCATGGACCACGGTGGACAGCCCATTTCACCCGGAAGTCCCTGGATTGGATGAGAAGGCGGTTATCTTGGAGGCTGCCAAGATTTTGAAGCCGTTGCTTATCAATCGAGAAGACCTAGAGAAGGTGGTTTCAGAAAGACGTGCTAAGGGTGCTTCACCTTGGTCCATTCAAGAGAAGAAAATGATTTCAATCATCGCGAAGGCATGGGCGTTGCTAGCGCCGCTCGGCGTCGAACCGGCCGATATTCGACGACTAGCAGATACCGCCGTTCGTAACGCATGGAAGTGAGCTGAAAGCAGAGATGAAGAAGAAGCTGATTGAAGTAGCGCTCCCGCTGGAAGCCATTAACAAGGAAGCGGCACGTGAGAAATCCATTCGGCATGGCCATCCTTCCACTTTGCACTTGTGGTGGGCTCGACGTCCACTAGCGGCCTGCCGCGCTGTATTGTTTGCTTCTCTGGTCGATGACCCGTCAAGCAATCCCGAAGAGTTCCCAACGGAGGCAGACCAGGACCGAGAGAGGCAGCGTCTGTTTCGGCTTATCGAAGAACTAGTGAAGTGGGACAACTCTGATAACAAACTAGTATTGGAGGCCGCACACAAGGAGATTTTGAAGTCTACAGGTGGCAATCCGCCGTCGATCTCCGACCCCTTCTGTGGAGGTGGTTCAATTCCACTGGAGGCGCAGAGACTGGGGCTGGAGGCGAACGGAAGCGACCTGAATCCAGTTGCGGTTCTTATTACAAAAGCCCTAATCGAGATCCCGCCGAAGTTTAAGGACCGCCCCCCTGTGCACCCTATTGAACAAGGACGGCTGAAAGGGGCCGGGATGTGGGAGGGGGCCAGGGGGCTTGCCGATGACGTCCGCTACTACGGACAGTGGATGCGGGACCGAGCGTTCGAACTCATCGGGCACCTTTATCCACGTGTGAAACTTCCCGAAGAACAGGGGGGAACAGAAGCGACAGTTGTTGCGTGGCTCTGGGCTCGCACGGTACTGTGCCCGAACCCAGCCTGCGGTGCGCGGATGCCGCTGATTCGATCATTTGCTTTATCTACCAAACCCGGGAAGGAGGCTTCGGCAGAACCAGTAGTGGACCACATGACCAAGGAAGTGGCTTTCCAAGTTATTACCGGGAATAGGAAGCCACCCGAGGGCACCAAACAGCGAGGCGCCAGCAAGTGCCTTTTCTGCGGGACAGTCGTAAAGGATGCCGCATTACGTAAGCAGGCTCTTGACGCGGCACTTGGGGACATTCCTCTCGCTGTCGTAGTAGAGGGACCGGCGGGACGCACGTACTTGGGCTCAGCCGCATTCGATGTCCCTGAGATTCCTCACATTGAGGCTGCATGGCTCGATCAATTGCTTTCTGACAACGCCCGCTGGTTCTCGCCGCCAGGTTATGGTATGCCAACCTATCGAAGCCTCTTCACGCCGCGACAGTTGGTCGTCCTCGCTACCTTCAGCGACCTTGTTAGTAAGGCCCGCGACCGAGCGCTTGCAGACGGGGCATCGGATGACTATGCAGATGCAGTTGCTACGTACTTGAGCTTTGGGATTGACAAGCTGACAACGACGAACTGTTCGATCTGTTCCTGGCAAACTGATCCTACCAGACTAGTGGCTGCGTTTAGCCGACAGGCAATTCCGATGGTGTGGGACTATGCCGAAGCGAACCCGTTCTCGGGAGCTGCAGGCGACTACCAATTGGCAGTTGGCTCCATTGCTGAAGTCTTAGAGCGACTCTACTCTGGCCGGATTCAGGGGCGTGCTGTCCAGCTCGACGCGACTAGTGGCTCTTTCGATAGTCAAACCATGTTCTCAACCGATCCACCCTACTACGACAACATCGGATATGCCGATCTGTCCGACTACTTCTATGTTTGGCTACGCCGAAACCTCTCCTCGATCTACCCGGACGTTTTAAGTACACTTCTAGCCCCGAAGAAACAAGAACTCATAGCCACTCCCTATCGCTTCGATGGAAGTCGGGAACGCGCCCAAGCCTTCTTTGAGGAAGGATTCGGAAGGGCGTTCGAAAAAATGCGGATCCATCAGCATAACGACTTTCCACTCACGGTTTTTTATGCATTTAAGCAGTCCGAAAGCAATGAGGACGAGAGCGGGATAGTCGCTTCGACGGGTTGGGAAACTATGCTAGAAGGTATGATCCGATCGCGCTTTCAGGTCACGGGCACATGGCCTATGCGGACGGAGTTAATCGGGGCGCTGAAGTTAAGAATTGGAGCTCTCGCCTCCTCGATCGTTCTTGCTTGCCGTCCGCTGCCGGATGGAGCGGTTATAACTACCCGCAAGGATTTCTTGAGCTGTTTGAAAAGTGAGCTTCCTCGCGCCCTCCGGGATCTTCAAAAAGGGAATATAGCACCGGTGGATCTTGCCCAAGCTGCAATTGGCCCTGGCATGGCCGTGTTCTCACGCTACAGCAAGGTCCTCGAAAGCGACGGCTCCGCAATGCGAGTGCGTACTGCTTTGGGTATTATCAACCAAACACTCGACGAGGTTCTCTCAGAACAGGAGGGTGAATTCGATCCTGATACACGCTGGGCCCTCGCATGGTTTGAGCAGCACGCATTCGAGGAAGGAGCTTACGGAGAAGCCGAGGTGCTGGCAACAGCGAAGGCCCTCAGCGTTTCCGCGCTTGATGAAACGAAAATCCTCCACTCTCGTGCGGGGAAAGTCCGACTCCTTCGAAGGGATGAGCTCTCTCCAGATTGGAATCCTACGACCGAGCGTCGACTAACGGTTTGGGCAGTCACGCAACACCTGATCCGGTCGCTCGACAAGAATGGAGAAACGGCGACCGCGACATTGGCAAGCAAGGTAGGCGGAATGGCCGAAACCGCTCGCGATCTTGCGTACCGACTTTATATCCTCAGTGAGCGTAAGGGTTGGGCCGAAGAAGCCGGGCTCTACAACAGCTTGGTCATTTCTTGGCCAGCTATCGCGCCGAAGGCATTTGCGTTGAGCTAAGAATTTCACTGGATCAATATATGGCGATCACAAATCACGAACGCGTGGGCAAAGCGCTCGATCTTCTAAACGCTGGTCTCCGCCCTTTCGTAGAGCGCGAGCTGAAGGCTACATACAAAGACAGGTGGACAGACACGGCCCGCCCGAGCTTCCCAAACTGGCAACAGACCGGCAAAAACGCCGCTGAATTGAATTGGGACACGCAGGCGTTGCTCAGCGTGATGTGGGATCTGTGGAACGACTGCTTCAGAAAGATTCTTGGGCCATCGGACCGGAGTCTGGTATCTGAACTTCGTGATGTCCGGAATAAGTGGGCTCACCAAAAAACCTTCAGTACCGACGATGCTTACCGCGCGGTTGACAGCATCTCGCGTCTGCTCACCGCAGTCGCTGCGCCCGAAGTAGAGCAAGCCGACCAGATGAAGGCTGAAATCCTGCGAGTAAAATTCGACGAGCAGGTTCGCGGTCAGAAGCGTAAGGAATCGAGCATAGCCGTCGAGGGAAAACCCGCAGCCGGGCTTCGTCCGTGGCGCGAGATCGTTACTCCTCATCCGGATGTTGCATCGGGTCGTTATCAGCAGGCGGAGTTTGCGGCCGATTTGTGGCAGGTCTTCCTTGGTGAGGGATCGGACGAGTATCGCGATCCGGTCGAGTTCTATCGGCGCACCTTCATCACTGAGGGCCTCCAGAAACTCCTATCGAATGCGCTGCTTCGAATGGCTGGACAAGGTGGCGATCCGGTTGTGGAGCTGCAGACGAACTTCGGCGGCGGTAAGACGCACTCGATGCTGGCGCTCTATCACCTCTTTGCGAATGTACCGCCCAGCCAGCTCCCCGGCATGGAAGCGGTCACGAAGATTGCTGGCGTCTCGCAACCGCCCAATGTACGACGCGCGGTACTCGTCGGCAATCGAATCTCCCCCGCTGATCTTCACAAGAAACCAGATGGCACTGTAGTTCGGACTCTCTGGGGCGAATTAGCTTGGCAGCTCGGCGGCAAAGAAGGTTACGAGATGGTACGTACCGCCGACGAGAAAGGAGTCAGCCCAGGGGATTCCTTGCGGCTGCTCTTCAAGAAGTTTTCGCCTTGCCTCATTCTCATTGACGAATGGGTCGCATATGCACGGCAGCTCTACAACAAATCAGACCTACCCGCCGGCGACTTCGATGCCCATTTTACCTTCGCGCAAACTTTAAGCGAATCAGCAAAGTTGGCCGGGAACACTCTGCTGGTGGTGAGCATTCCCGCTTCGCAGAACGAGATTGGCGGCGAAGGTGGCCAAGCGGCCCTGGAGCGGCTCAAAAACGTTCTCGAACGTGTGGAGACCTCGTGGCGCCCCGCTAACACCGAAGAGGGATTTGAGATTGTTCGTCGTCGTCTCTTCCAGCCCATCACAGATGCGGATCTGTTTACGGCGCGAGACACGGTAGTGCGAGCGTTTGCCGACGAATACAGGAAGTCACCACAAGAATTCCCTTCGGAAGCCGGCAAAGGGGACTACGAACGTCGGATGCGCGCGGCATACCCAATCCACCCCGAGCTGTTCGACCGGCTCTACAACGATTGGTCGAGCCTCGACAAATTTCAGCGGACGCGCGGAGTGCTGAGGCTCATGGCAGCGGTAATACACGCGCTGTGGGAGCGCGAAGATCGCGGCCTGATGATTCTGCCAGCGAGCGTACCTTTGGATGCGGATGCTGTGCAGAGCGAATTAACACGATATTTGCCCCCGACTTGGTTGCCTGTGATTGAGAAAGACATCGACGGATCGCATTCCCTTCCACTACGCATCGATCGCGAGAACGCAGCGATGTTAGGACGGTATTCCGCATGTCGAAGGGTAGCTCGTACTCTCTACCTAGGATCGGCACCAATGCAGGATGCGGCCAACAAGGGATTAGACGATCGCCAGATCAAACTTGGATGCGTTCAGCCCGGCGAAACGTCCAACACGTTCGGCGACGCACTTCGAAAGTTGGCCGATCAAGCTACCTACCTCTACGTCAATGAAGGCCGGTATTGGTATTCGACCCAACCGAGTGTGAACCGACTAGCCGAGGAACGTGCCGAACGGTTTCATCCAGAAGATGTTGCAGAGGAGATTCGCAGGCGGCTGCTCGATGAGGCAAAGCATCGAGGGGACTTCTCCAAGGTGCAACCGTGTCCTGCCAGTTATAACGAAGTGGTTGATGAGCCGGAAGCAAAGTTGGTGATCGTCGGGCCTGATTATCTTCACAGCGCCAAAGATACCGATAGCCCGGCTCGACAGTACGCTGCTGAGATCCTCAATCGTGGGACAGCGGGTCGAAACTGCGGGAACATGCTGGTCTTCCTGGCGGCGGACAAAACACGCTTTGTGGACCTCGATAAAGCGGTACGCTTTTACCTGGCGTGGAAATCGATTGAGAGCGAGAAAGTGTCCTTGGACCTAACTCCATTCCAAGCGAATCAAGTGGACCAAAAGAAAACGAGTTCCGATCAGGCCGTGAAAAGCCGAATCCCAGAGACGTACGTTTGGCTTCTCGTACCCGGACAGAAGAGACCAGAATCTGGCAAGGCGTTTCCAGATGTCGAATGGCAGGAGGTCCGCCTCCAAGGCCAAGAAGCACTGGCCGAGCGGGCATCAAAGAAACTGAAGAATGAAGAACTACTAATCACAAACATGGCCGGTACCCGATTGCATTTAGAGATCACCCACATACCTTTGTGGCGCGCTCCGGGTAACCACGTTGGCGTGAAACAACTGGTGGATGATTTCGCGAAGTACCTCTACCTCCCGCGGGTCAAGAACGCCCAGGTGATTCTCGATGCGATTCAGGACGGAGTGGCTCGCCTGACTTGGAAGCAGGACACGTTTGCGTACGCGGATTCGTTTGACGCAGCGGCAAACCGTTATCGTGGCATGGAAGCAGGCCGCCGTCCGAGTGTTCAGTTGAATTTCGATAGCGTTGTGGTGAAGCCGGACGTTGCTTCACAACAGATCGAGAAAGAAGCCGCATCCCAAGTCCCGGCTTCTCCTGGAACCGGAGCTGATGCCAGGTCCCGCGCGGGTGAGTCTCCAGAATCGAGCGGGGCAATTGCGGGACGTCCGTCTACCGAATCCCCGACCGGGGTGCAAGCCGCACGACTTCCACGACGGTTTCACGGTTCAGCTACTCTGAATGCTACTCGCCTATCCCGCGATGTTGATGCGATAGCGACCTCGGTTGTCCAGCATTTGGCGGGATTGGTAGATGCCAAGGTGAAGATCTCCCTCGAAATCCAAGCAGAAATCCCATCGGGAGCACCCGAGAATGTAGTTCGTACTGTCACCGAAAACTGCCGGACTCTGAAGTTCGACAGCCAAGGATTCGAAGACGTGTAGTGCCATTTATCATCTTCTTGAAATACTCATCACCGATATCCGAGCACTCTAGGTAGCTTCGCATCTTCTTTCCACTCCGCTCTCTTCCGTGTGGACGCCGCTTCGCCGCGGCTCGGGCGGGCGTTTCGGACTGCGCCGGTTTCGCGCCAAACTAACCCCAACCGCGTTTGGCACTCACCGCGCTTTCACTCACGCCCTGCCACCCTCATTCGGCCTCCGTTCTGTCCCTTCGCCCGTGTCGCCTTGTTTTTCCTCGCTGCCGCTCAAGTGAAAGAAAAAACAAGCCGACACCGGCAGAAGGGAAAAAACATGAAATTAGAAGAAGTCAACCTCAAGACCAAAGAAGCAGTCAATTACCTCGTGCAGTCGCTGGACGCTGGGCAGAGTATGGTGCTCACGCAGTATCTCGGAGCGATGGCCAAGTTTCGCACCTACAGCTTCGGGAACATCATGCTGATTGCGAGGCAGAAACCCGATGCCACAAACGTTGCAGGACTCCGCACTTGGAACTCGCTTGGCCGCTTCGTCCGACGTGGCGAAAAGGGCATTTTCATCCTCGCCCCGATGGTCGGCAACAAGCGCAATAAAGATGAGAACGCGGAACAGAGTACCGATGCCAAGGAGACTCAACGCACGTTATACGGCTTCCGGGGCGTGTACGTGTTCGACATTACTCAGACCGAAGGCAAAGAGCTTCCAACCCTGACCGAAGTCAACGGCGACGTGAGCGGATACCGCGAACGACTTTTGAAGTTCGTAGAAGCGCAAAGCGTCGAGCTTAGTTTCTCCGAGAGAATTGCTCCCGCCAAGGGTCTCTCGTATGGCGGCAAAATAACCCTGCTTTCAGGGATGCAACCCGCCGAGGAATTTTCCACCCTCACGCACGAGATCGCCCACGAGATGTTGCACCGAGGCGACCGTCGCACTCTGACTACCAAGCAAGTCCGCGAGACCGAGGCCGAAGCCGTGGCCTTCGTGGTCTGTCAAGCAATCGGGCTTGAGAACGGAACCGCAGCCGCCGACTATATCCAGCTTTGGCATGGAGATGCCAATCTCCTGCGCGAGAGCTTAGAAGCCGTCCAACAGACCGCTGCTGTGATTCTCGGGGGCATTGCTCCCGAGCCAGCGGCGGTTGCCGCTTAACCCAACACAAAACTCTAGCTCAAGAACAACCGTGCGGGTCGTCATGCCCGACGTGTGACGGCCACACCCCAACCAATACCGAGGAACAAAACAATGAAAAGGAGAATGGTCATGCAAGACGCGCAGAACAATGCAACCAGTAATGAATATCGAAGCGTTCCCATCAGCATATTGGTGGAGTCCGCTACCAACCCGCGTAAGCGATTCGACGAGAAGAACCTCGAAGAACTGGCCGCCAGCATGAGAGTGCAAGGGATTCTCGCCCCTCTTCTGGTGCGGGAATTAGAGGAAAGCAAGTACGAAGTTGTTGCTGGGGCACGTCGCCTCAGAGCAGCAAAGCTGGCGGAACTAGAAACCGTTCCTGTGCGCGTGGTCAAACTGACAGATGCGGAGTCCATCGAGGCCCAGGTAGTCGAAAACCTGCAACGCGAGGACATCCACCCGCTTGAAGAATCTCTTGGTTTCAAGTCACTCTTGCAACTCGGAGAACCCACCTACACCATCGCCAGCATCGCGGCCCGAGCGGGTAAGAGTGAGGCATATGTGCAAGGACGCATTAAGCTGGCGGACTTGATTCCGTCCGTGGCCGAGGCGTTCCTGAACGACACAATTGCCATTGGCCACGCACTCCTGATCGCCAAACTGCCGGACTCTCAACAACAGGAAGCTTTCAACGCGGCTTTTCGCGGCATGTGGACGACCGATGGCAACAGCCAAGTGCTCATCCCCGTCCGCGAACTTGCGGCATGGATTGAGTCCAACATCCTGCTACAACTGGCGTCTGCCTCGTTCGACAAGCAGGACGAAACCCTCGTTCCGGCGGCAGGTTCGTGCAGCAATTGTCCCAAGCGGACAGGCTTCAACAAGCTGCTTTTTGCCGACGTGCGCAAGGACTCTTGTACTGACCCACAATGTTTTCGGGCCAAGATCGACGCCCATGTGTCGAAGACGCTCGAAACCAAACCCCAACTGGTGCAGATTTCCTCCGCTTTGAACACCCGAGAAGGCGCTCCATTGGGGAAGAACCGTTACGTGGAACTTGAAATCAAGAAGGCCAAAACCAACGGCACAGGGTCCAAGGTTGCCCCTCAACAGAAGCCATGCCAGAAGATGACCGAAGCCGTAGTTATGGACGGCGGAAGGCGCGGAGAGTTGGTCAAGGTCTGCGCCGACCCATCATGCCGGGTGCATCATCCCGATACTCCCTCACCTGAGCAAGTTGCCAAGGAACGAGCCGAGGAACGCAAGCGCATCGAAAAAAGCAAACAGGCAATCACCATTCGCCATTGCGTCTTAGCCAGGGTGCTTGAGCGGGTGGCTGCGCCACTGAAGAAAGCCGATCTGCTCACGGTCGCGCAATACACCATCGGCCATTTGTCCTACAACCAAGTGCCAGTCTTGGCGAAGCGGCAGAAGGTCGATACTGCCAAAAATACCAAGCCAGCGCAAGAAGTGTTGATGAAGAAGATCAGTACCTATGATGAGGCTGCGCTCTCTCGGCTGCTGCTCGAAATCAGCTTGGTCGACTCGGCCTATCAGCGGGGAGATGTATCGCAAGACCTGCTTATGGATGCCGCCAAGCGTTACCGAGTGGATGTCGAGAAAGTAGAGAAAGCAGTTGCGGCAGAATTCGCAGCCAAGCAAAGCAAACAACCGAAGTCCAAAACAAAGCCGAAACCCAAATCCGTGGCGTAAGGAAGTCTTGCAAGACTCTGGCGGGGCGTTCCAAGCGCCCCGCACTTTTTATGTCGAAGGCCCGGCGTCAGCGGTGTCAAGGCGCGATTCTTCGAATCGCACTTTGAGGTCTCGACGTCTCCCTTCACGCTGAAACTTCGCCGCGTGGGGAGGAAAACGTAAGCCGCATCGGTTCCCCTATACTCTCTCCATGTGCGGACGCTATTGTCTTGCCCGGAAAAAGGAGATTCTGGCCGAGGTCTTCGATGTGGGGGATGACGATGACTGGAGTCCTCGTTACAACATCGCCCCCAGCCAAAGTGTGCCCGTCGTCCGCCAGGACCAGCGCTAACTTCCGGGCGACACCCGAGTGCCGACAGATGCTGTTTCTCCGAGCGATTCAAGCAGACACAAACTGACGCTCCTGGGCACACGTGTCAGTGCGTCATATCCGATTTCGGGGCTGCTGAGCGACTGTTGTCGCCTGAGTTCTTGTCGGCACCAATCCGCCCTCTCCAATGTCATTTCGGCAGTCATCGCCAGCAGTTTCGGAAAGGACGCCTTAACGCTGGAACTAGTGGAAGTCGTCAGATACGCGAACATTTGCGCAGCAGCCTCAGGGTCAAACCGCAATCGCGCAAGAAGTGGCTTCGTCATCATCGTCACTTGAAATTGGTTGTACCGAGCCCAGGCAAGATCGGCTTCAATGATCGGCGGTATCTGCGCCGCCGAAGCGACAGCGTACTTTGTATAGAGTTCACTTGCTCTCACATCGCGAGGGTTGAAATCGAACTCGATTTGTTTGAGGAGTTCGTTCTCTTGCCACCCCAAGGACAACGGCATAATCACGCTGGTCGGAACTCGGTTCTCAGAAGCGAGAGCAACAATGCGCTTCTCGATCTCTGGGTCTCCGCGGAACTGATCGGCAAGAATATCCGATGCTGCTTCCACAGAGTCGTACCAGCGATACCAGTCCGTCTTGTCGGCCAAGGTGCTTAGGCAAGCGCTGACGAGTCTTTCAGACTTAGGCTCGGTGCGGGAGATTAGCGTTAGGACATTAGCGGATCGCCTTAGCGGCCAATCGGAATCCGCTTTTTCAAGAATGTCTTTGGCCAGCTCCGGATGTTCGGCGGCCACAGCTGCCAACCGCTCCCACAAATTGTCCGAGGCTGGCCTGTCCTTCAAGATTTCCCATTGTTCACCGATAACGCTTTTGACATAACGCCAATTCTTCCCGAGAAGATCAAGAAACACCCGATTCTGGCGGAAGCCATCAGACACTGCAATGTTGATTTGCTTGCCCGTGAAACCAATCGTCTCGGTCTTCCCAACGATGACTCCCAGTTGTTTTAGAACGATCAGTCCAGCACCCGCAGCCTGCCTTCGCCCTTCGTGATCCGGGCCGTAGCTTGGCAGTACAGATTCAAGATCGTTCGTGGCCTCGGCAATGTCGCCGCCCGACTGCTCGATGAGCGTGTGGTATTGAACTGAGGCTTGCGTCTTTACCTCGACATTGTGCTCCGCGTCCCAATCCCGCAACAGTTCTAAAGCGAATGTCTTGTCTGCAAACACTGGAAGGTCTGACACAATCTGATAACGCAGGTCGGCGGGCAAGGGCGTTAGCAGTTCGGCAACGTCGCCACGAAGCTGCTCGTCGGTTGCTGCCGCTTCAACGATTGCACCGAGAAACGGCGACTGAGAGTGCAGGTTTTCCCTCGCGAGCGCATTCACTCGTGGATCATTCGGAAACATAACTATCAACGAACCGGCGTAATTGTTCTTTACTCGTGGGTCGGAGAAGCGGTCGAGCGCCGCCTGCACAATGTCCTCCACATCACCTTGGTCTGTCACCTTAGAAAAGCCCTGCATCAAGAAATCGATTCGATGGGATGTCGGATCGCGCAATAGTGTAAGAAGTCTCTCTCTTGCTGTCTGGGGATCGCTGAGGATCGCCGGCAAGTGCTGAGCGAACTCTGCTGCATCAGCTCGTGCTGCCCTTTCTTTCAACTTCTCCGCCACCTCTACATCCCCCATACCCCAGCCGGTCAGAAGTGAATCTATGGCCCAAAACGGATTCCATTCTTCAATGGCCTGGAAGAGTCGCCTTTTCATCGTCGGCGTCCTGCCAACCAAAGAACCAAAATGCAGAGCTATCACATCGCGATACTTATCTGCCGATGCCGCCCATTGATCCAGAGCTGCAACTACCTTCGGGTGATCTCGAAATGATGAAGGCAGCAAGGGCCACACTTCGTGTCGTGAGGTGTTGAAAGCGTGCTCCCGCTTGAGTTCTTTGACGATGAAATCCGCAACTTCATCGTCCTGCGGGAATGCCTTAATCAACACGAATCTTGCCATGTCCCCATCCATCAGGTCCTGGTTATTGAAGTCACGATGAACGTTCTTAAGACATTCCTTCTTTAACTGCGAGTCTCCTGCCCAGCCAGCTGTAAGAGTATTCGCAATCTCGCCTTGCCACGCATATTGAAGCGCAGAGTGGATGCGATAGCACGCCAGGCCTATGAGTTGGTTGAAATCTTCGTTCACATGTTTGTTCAGATGGACCTTGCTAAGGACGGCTGCGATCTGAACCTCTTCTGAGTTACACTTGCTCCCGCTTTCAAGAACAGCATTCAATGACTCATGTTCCGGCCACCCTTTCGCCAGAGCTTCTATGCCTGCAGCGCGCTGATACGGGCTTTCGGACCGCAAAGCCATGCGGGCTATAACGTCGCCGCATTCTTTATCGGAGCCGAATAGCCTAACAATGACAGCGGCCGCCTCACGGATGACCGCCGCATCCTCATCGTAGAGTTCACGAAAGAGGGTGTCGCGAGTGTGATCTGTCGCCGGCCATACTCTGAGGCCCTCAATGCGCCCAGGTCCCCACAATCCTCTTGAAAAAATCCATCGTCTGAGGCGGCCCTGGATGACGCTCCTGTTTTTCCGCAAATGCAAGCCGGACATCGCATGCGCCAGCACCCGGCTTCTTTGCGACGCGATGAAAGATGTCTCTATGATTCCGAAGGCCCGTAGAACGAGCGTTTTCACGCGGGCTTGAGCCAGATTGCTATTCTTGAATGCAACCTCTGCAAGAATATCCTCTTTAGAGAGCGACCCCAAGGTGTCCGTTTCCAAGAGGTCGATGCTGTCCACCAGAGCGGAGGCATCTTCGCCGCGTGGACAGAGAAAGACCAAACCGACAATCACTTCTCTCCAGCGGGCGTCGGCGAGGTTTGCCTCAATCGTTGTGCCCTGATTTGACAAAGGTGTGCGAGAGAGATGCACAGCGGCCAAGTATTCCTGCAGTGAGCGGTGGAAAAAGCTGATTTGAGACTGCCCTTGGCTCACCAAAAGGCCGAGACTTCCTTCCTCCACGTTGGTGAAGGAGTGCAGCACCTCAAGAGCTTCTTGACGACTGAGGCCGAGTCCGTATTCGGTGTCGTCGCGAAGAAAGCTCTCAAGGCTGTCTCGTATGTCGCCAGCTGTTAGCACACCCGCGGGAAACTTCGTTTGAACGACATAGGCTATGTATGCGAGAGCATGACGGATTTCTTCATGATCGAGCGCACTAGCATCACTCGTTGATGCGGCAGAAGTCTTTCTTGCGAGGGGGTGTTCTTGAATGAAGTGTTTGACCACGTGCTCATAAGCGTCAAACCTGCTGGTCGGCAACGGTACGTTCTGGAGGTGAAGATAGAGAAGGAGCAGCAACGTGAGTGGTACCTCCGCGAGCTGAACCAGGTCGCTCGACCTTTCTAGCTTTCGGATAAAATCTTCCGTCTCCTTTCCGTGAACTTTGTTTTCTGACGGTGGCCCGCCTACCTGCTCCGGCGATTTGTCGGCGCGGGTTCGATGTATGGCCAGCCACTTCGTTACAAGTTCTCGTTGCTGGCCGCCGGAAAGCGGCGCTAGGTGTCCCACCTGCCAGTCCTCACCCTGTACGGACACTCGTTCAAACCCATAGGTCCTACTAACGAGTACAGCCGGAATATTGCGAAGCTGGATGAAGGTTTGTAGCTGCGTGCTCGTAGTGCGAGCCGCGATTTCATCTGTCCACTCATCAAGGCCGTCGACGAGTAAAAGCAACCGCTCATCGTCGATCGCTGATTGGACGAGTGGCCAAACTTCGCTTTGATCGAACTGCTTGAACCAAACGGACAGGCATTCAGACAAGGAAATCGGCGAGTCACGCTTGGTATTCAGACTCGTCCAAAAGGAAAACGAAATCCACACAGGAAGCATCGTCCCCCATCGCAAAGCTGCCTGTTGAAAGATCGGTTCCTCCGAGAGCAGTTCAATTGCCAACGTCCGCAGCAGCGCACTTTTTCCGCTCCCTGGACCACCAAGTATGACTGAACGCTGGGATTGGCCTAACCACCTATCGACGTCGAAACGACTTCTCAATCCTGCAACGGCAATAGCATGCGAAACCTTGTGCGATCTTCCGTCCACATCTACGGCAGGTGTCGGTTCGGTTCCTGGCTTTCGCTCGCGGCTATCATTAGCCAAGCTGGCGAAGATTTCAGGAAGGACAAATCGTTCCTTCAACGGAAGTTCTTTCTCGCCGATCACTGCCGCGACTGGAATCCCTGGGTCGTACCGATTGAAGAGAACTTCGTAAAACCGTTTCAGTTGGATACGATAGCGAGCCACGGCCTCAGCATTGAGCCGTCTCTCGAGCACGGGAAGGATTCCTGGGCCGCAGAACGCCTCCACCCAACCCCGGCTGAAGAAGTCGTCTACTATACGTGGTTGGTCTTTGAGCCAAGTGGAAATCTGCTCCTTCCCGAGAACTTCAAACTCGATGTCATGCTTGCTCAACTGCGCTTGTGCGACGATGATCGCATCTGCGATCTTGGTATCTTCGATAGGATGCGCGGTCATGATCTTGAAAGCCTTGGCTTTGTCCCGCCACTTTCCCTCCAGGAACTTGGTGACGGCTTTTTCAATATCGCTCGCGTCAAACGTCGCTATGCGCTTGCATTGATAAACCTCGTAGCGAGCGGGCTCGGTGAGCCTCACGTAGAGATCAATACCGTGCTGCTTCTGTCCGCGAACGCCATACAGTTGTGTCATAACCACGGAAGCACGGCTACGCACGTAACGCAGACAAAGACGTTCAAAATGCTCCCATGAGAGCTCGTTTAGCGGGAGTACCTGTGGCCGCGATTGAACCGGCGGAGAAGTAGAAGGAACTTCTGTGACTGGCATTTCCAGCGAAGTTGGTACACCGTCGATTTCAAGCAGAGGCTCGTCAACCATCGAAAAGGCTCCAAGATTTCTACTTTGCTCGTCACACCATCATATGCATTGTCAAGGAATCTTCGCATCAACGTTTAGCCCGAGATTCGCACCTTCCAGTGCTCTTTGTCAGAAAGGCAGGATAACCTCGTAGTCGAGCAGACAGGTCCTGGGAAGTCGGCTTGCGGGAAGCCGTCCATCAGCCCTCATGAGTGACGGGCTATCCCGCGCCAGATTCCTTTCCAAAGTGACTTCTCTTTTCCAAACCAACCTAGTCCCCCAGTTTCGATAACCGCAACAAGGAACATGCATCTGCCCTCGCAGTTAGTCGGATCACCTCAGTAAAAACGCCCGATGGACGGGCGGTTTCGAGCCTGTCCGCTTTATTATTTATTCGCGATCTGAGAAACTATCTGGAAGGTTTGGGGTTTTAGTGCGCAATCGCCATCGTCTTGCACCGCCTTGTCGCGACCACGTCGTAGACTCCACATTTGTGTGGTTTCCGTATGGGCAGACGTGTCTCAATACGAGCGGGGCTTGCTGCCGCCGTGGCGGTAGTCCTGACTACCGCCTCGTACTACGTCGTCACCGTATGCCGTCGAGGGGCAACTGGGCTTCGCCGCACCTCCGCTGATGTGCAACAGTCGGCAGACCCTCAGGTATTGCTCAAAGCCGCGGATCGTTTCTATTTTCTAAACAACGGACCCGCCGCCGCCCCGCTCTATGCCAGAGCTGAGAGACTGTTCTCGGAGCGTGGCGATTCGCGGAATGAACTTCACGCCAAGGTCGGCCGGCTTCGATCAGAAGCGGAAACAATGTCCTTCGTTGATCTTTCACGTTTCTTGAACGAACAGCTCCAGAATCCCATCGTGCAGGCTGACAAGAAACTGCGGCTTTGGTGCCTGATCGCGAAGGGCTACACAGACATCGAGATTGACTACCGAGCTTCAAAGCGCGACTGGCTAGAAGCGCAGGACATTGCAAAGAGTTTGGGCGAGGATCAATGGGTGACGAGGGCATCTGGCGAATTGGGTCTGATCGGTTTCCTGGAAGGGGATCCCGGACGGGCGGCCAGACTTCTGGGTGGTGCGCTCCTTTCCACCATGGCGAACGGCGACACCGGTGGCCAAGTACGTTTCCTAGAATTGCTTGGCAGAGGTTTCGAAGAAGTCAATCGCCACGCGGAAGCGTTGAAATTCTTCGAAAGAGCCATCAAGCTAGCGGAGGGTGATCCGGACTGTGGACTTCCGTTCATGGGTTATGAAGGGAAAGCTCAAGCCCTGGTCTCGCTCGGCAGAACCGGCGAGGCGAAGGTGGTACTTGAGAATGCACTGACAAAAGCGCGGACACAAGAGAAGCGGGGCCATGAGGCGCAATTGCTCATTCTTCTCGGAAAACTGGCGGCACAGAAGGGTGACCGACAACAAGCGGTGAAGTATTTGGAAGATGCCGGCCAATTCGCGACCCAAGCTCAGTTCTACCGGATGGAAGCCGACGCCATGTTCGAAATGGCGCAGATCTATCGTGATGCCGGGGATCTCGCCACAGCGGATGCACGTGCTACTCAGGGGCTGGCTGCGAGCCAGCGAGTTGGTGATCGTTATTACGTGCCTCGCAACTTGACGATGCTCGCTGATTTGAAGGCGCGTCGTGGCCACTTTGCCGAAGCGAACGCTCTCTACGAACAGGCGGAAGATGTGATAGAGGGAATGCTCATCAGCGTCGATGAGCCATATTGGAACAGTTCCGTTGCCGCAGCAATGAGCGAGACCTACCTTCGACACTTTGAACTTGTCACCAAGAATGGTGACGCGTCCGGAGCGTTCGCAGTTCTAGAACGAGTTCGAGGCCGAAGTCTCGCATGGGCTCTTAAAGATAGAAAGGCGCAGCCCGCAACGGAATCAGATCAGACAGCCGCGCTTGAAGGCGATGTTGCAGGTCTCCAGGCGCGACTCATGCAGACCAACGACGCACCTGAACGAGAACAATTGCTGGACAACCTCGTTGAATACGAACGACGGCTAGGTCTGGCGTGGACCAGAGAAGACGTTCCCACCCGACGACTTCCGGTGGAGCCAGCCGCGTTGACGAATGTGGAAAACGACCTGCGTCCAGATGAAGTACTACTGGAGTATGTGCTGGATGATCCCATCTCCTTCTGTATTTCGGTGACGCGCCGGGGCGCGCACGTTCAAGCGCTGCCGATTGGGCGCAAGGACGTCGAAAAACTAGCGGAGCAATTTGTCGATGAGGTACGCGCAAAGGGTGCGGGAGTAGAAACCTCGAAACGTCTTTTCCGAACACTCCTGGAACCGATCCCCGAAGCGAAGACAGCAGCAAGACTCATCATTGCGCCGGACGGGGCCTTGAACCTGCTTCCATTTGAAGCGCTGCGCGATAACCGAGGCGAGTATCTGTTGAAGTCTCGCGTGATAAGTTACGTGCCTTCCGGAACCATCCTTGATGTCTTGCGTAGAGCGAGGAAGAACGAAAGCGCGGCGAGTCCGTTTCTCGGTGTAGGTGATGTTGCTTACGAGAATCAAGGTGGAGAGGGCAGGAGAATTCCGACTCCGGACACCGTCCGCGGACGCGTTCTTCGCGGCATGGCTGACCTCTCCGGGATGCGGCTTCAAGATCTTCCTCAAACTCGGGAAGAGGTCGAGGAAATCGGCAAAATTGTCGGACCGAATGCGGTAATCTTGCTGGGTAAGGACGCCACGGAAACTGCCTTCAAGAAGGAGCCACTTGACCAGTTTCGCGTGTTGCACCTGGCGGTTCACGGGTTCGCAGATATGCAATATCCGGAGCGCTCGGCTCTGGTGTTGGGGACAGACCCAAAATCCGGTGACGATGGATTGCTTCAAGTACGGGAGATCATCAGATTGCGACTGAATGCCGAACTGACTACGCTATCCGCTTGCGATACGGGCGTGGGTAAACTACAGGGACAAGAGGGCGTTAGCAGTCTAGTGGAAGCTTTCTTGGTAGCGGGTTCGAAATCGGTCGTCGCAAGTTTATGGAGCGCCGACGACACTTTCGCAAGTGCGCTGATGGATCGCTTCTACCAGCGGCTGGGCCAAGGTGAGGATACCGGCTCTGCGCTCCGAGGAGCGAAGCTAGACTTGTTGGCGAAGTATGGTGAGCAGGTAAGTCCGTTCTATTGGGCAGCGTTCATCGCTGTTGGAGAGGTTTCCACGCCAGTCGGGATTAAACAGCAATGAACTTGACTCTCGAAGAGCGCACGAAGGTTTTCGACAAAGTCTGCCGCCTGGTGGAAACCAAGCACTTCAATCCCTCCATGAGTGGAGTGGATTGGAATGCGTTGGCTAAGAACCGTCGGGACCAAATTCTCGCGTCCGCGGAACCGGAGACATTCGAGAAGGAAGTTCAGGGTCTCGTGGCTGAGCTTAAAACTAGCCACACGGGGTTCCGACATACCGGAATGCGAAACATCCCGGCTCGGCACGCTATCAATGCAACCATGCAGCGCATCGCTGTGAACGGGAGCGAACGCTGGATGTTTCAGGATGTGCACCAAGGAGGCCCAGCATATTCTGCGGGGATACGGCCTGGAGATTTGCTGCTCGGCAATGGTGAGCAGGACATTCGACCTCCGGATGATCTAACGTTTTCGGTCGGCGAGTCGGCGAGCCTACTGATCGAGAAGCTCCATGGAGGACAGCAGACGGTTAAAGTCCAACTGCCCATGCCCAAGTCAAAGACACATCCGGTTACCGCGCCCGAAGCGGTACACGCTGAGAGATTGAGCTATGAAATCGGCCTGCTCAAAGTCGCCATGTTCCCTGGCGTGATCGGGATTGACGTGGCGAAAGATATTGATCGTGCTATCGAGTCTCTGGAAGGTTGTAACCGGCTTATCGTGGACCTTCGAGGAAACACCGGCGGAGGAATTGGCGGCCTACGCCTGATGAGCTATTTGACACCCGGAAAACTTGAGGTTGGCTACAGTCTCACTCGAAAGCGCCGCGAGCGCGGTTATCGCCGTGAGGAACTGACCCGATTCGGGCGGATTCCGTCCCACAAGGCGACTCTCATATGGTTGGCCGCCCGATATGCCCTCGTTGAAAAATCTATCCTCGTAGTCACCGAAGGACTCGGCCAGCGACGTTTCCACGGTCGAGTCGTGCTGTTGGTAAACGAACACACCGCGAGTGCCGGGGAGATGGTCTCAGCTTTCGCCGAGGAAAATAATCTGGCAACCATCGTGGGAACGAAGACGCCCGGTCGTCTCTTGAGCGGCAGCGCATACAAGGTTGGTCATGGATATATTCTTGGCCTGCCGGTTGCCGCATACTTGACGTGGCAAGGGCGGATGATTGAGAACAATGGCATCGTGCCAAAGTTCTGCGTCGAGATCTCGCGAGATGCGTTGAGCGAAGGAAGAGACAGCCAACTCGAAACTGCAATCGAGGTGTCGAAAGCTCTGTGATCACAGAATCTCTCGTCAACGGATAACACTGCTGCGAACGCCTCCCAAGTAGGCAGAAATCGCAAAAGTGAAGGTTTCGTGAGTCAGCATGGGGGTTGAAGATTTTAAGCCTTTGCCCCTGGACCAGGGGCGGCAGCCTTCGGCGCGGTTGCTACCGGAGTGGCTGGAGGCGCCGGAGCAGGCTTCGGCGGTTGGAGAAAATGCGCGCCCGGAGGGGTAATAACGTTTGTTCCTTGCTTTCGCAATTTGTCGATCTCAGGATCTGAGAGCCAGGTGAAAATCAGCGTCTGAAATGTTGATTTCTGCGGAAGTTCTTTCGTCAGGAAATTTGAAAAGAATTCCCTGTGCTTCTCGTCCGGGTTTTGTTGCAGCGGCTCATCTAGAATCACAAAGCCCGGATGCTGTCCGTCCATCTGTTCGGAAGCCGCCGCCAGCGCCAGGCTGTAAGCAGCGACAAGGCGAGATTGATCACTGGCCGAACCAAGTGCCCTGAGCCGCTTGTTGTTCATGAAAGGGATGTATTGCTCATCCAATGTGACCAGCTGCGCGTTTTGCTGGTTAACCTCGCTGTGGCCAAGTGCTACCAAATATTTCCTGAATGCTTCTATGAAGGCATTCTTACGCTTGTCCACAACGCCCGTGACCACGCTTGCCGCCACGAACCCCTTGGCGTCCGCTACCCACTTATCAATCGATTGCTGCAGGGCTTCTATTTCTGAGGCAGTGTCCGACAACCTGTCCGACTCCCGCTCCGCTGCCGCAAGCTCACTGGCAGCAGCAGCCAGTTGTTCGCGCATGGGTCCAACGGCGCTCGTGATGTTCGCGAGTGCTTTTTCGGCGTCTCGCAGTTCGCTATCGATCTGGGCCATGCGCGCGAATGTTGTTTTCATGTTTGCGGACAATGATTCTCGATTCTTCAGCATCAACTCCCGATCACTGCGCAGAGCCTCAATATGCGCCGCTATCGATTCCTCCGATTGCGATGTAAGACCGAAGAGCCCGAGATCGAAATCTCGATGGCAGGTTGGGCATTCCAGATGGTCTAGCCGCCCGACGCCGGTTTTCTTAAGTCGAAGCAAATCACTTGCCGCATGTATCCGGTGTTCTAAGCTATCGATCAGACCGGCAGTCTCGCGCAGTTGCGCGTTCAGCGTACTCAAGTCTTGATTGAGCCCATGCCGTTGTCTCTTCAGGTCTATGCTTTTCTGCGAAGCCGCTACGGGGGCGGCCTTCATGTTCACATCAATAGGTTCAGTCGTAAGGGTTTTTGTTAGCTTTTTTATCCGCTCGTTAACATCTTTCTGACGCGCGGCAATGTCAACCGAGGATTCCTTCTTCAAGGTGGCTGTAAGCGACTGCTTCGACCAGCGCGCCACGACTTCGCTAAGCGATCCGTGGCTCGACCAATCGAGTCTCCACCCGCGCCTCAGCATCTCGTCATTGACCTGGTCTGCGATAAGCCGCGAACTCTCCTTTAACTCGATAGCTCTCTGGCCGGCTTTGACCCGATCTACACGCGCTTGCAGCGCAGCACTCGAACCGAGCAGATATTCGACCGCGATTTCTTTAATCTCTTGCTGCCCATATCGCGATATCTGTAGGGCCTGAAGGTCGCTCCATCCTTCGTTCTGGTCGATGTAAAAAAGCGGCGCTAGATTCTCAAGGTAAACTTCAGAACCTCCCGCGCGAAAAGTCGGAACTTCAACCCTTGGCCACTTCAGCCAGCCAAAAAGAAACCGCTGAAATCCTCCGTGTTCGTCGGACATCGTCAGTTTTCGCGCAAGAAGCTTGCTTTCTCGGACCCTGCCATCCTTCTCAGTTTCCCGGATTGTCGCGATGCTGATGTCTCCGCCCTTTATAGGGCGAGTTATTTCCAGCATGCGACCGGAGTTGTCCTTGAGAGAGATCGTGCATTGCGAATTGATGATCTTGCTCTGAGGGTGCCCCGCAAGATCCAGCTCCTCCCGCACCGCCTCGGGAAGCCGAGTCGGATCGTTGTCGGGGCTTCCGAAAATTGGTTCAAGGCCTAGGCACCAAATCACGGCTTTGGCAGCAAGTGATTTTCCGTACGCGTTAGGGGCTGAGATTACCTGTAGCCCAGGCCCGAGGGAGATGCTGCCAGCGAAATCGCCCGCATCGGCCCTCCCGCGGACCTCGATCTTGCTTAGGTAAATCACCATCCCTCCAGCATATTGTTCGTAATCTTGATGTCGCCTAACGCCGCGATTGTTTCCCGTTCACTCACGAATAAGTCGCGCGTTTGAACTTCTTTAATGATTCTTTCAACTTCTTGACCCTTGGCGCCGAGTGCGATCTGGCCGCCATCACGGACGAACACCCTGCAAGCCACCAGAAAATTCATCACGTCCTCATGCGCTGTGTCCGACAGAAATCCACGCCTGATTCTTACTGAATATGCCAATCCCAACGAGGACTGTTCTGCCTCCTGGCTCCATTCCTGAATTGCCGGAAGCAACCAAGGTCTGATGCTTAAGAATTGCAAAAATTTCAATCTTGATGCTGAAATCTTGCGATCAATCGAGTCCGCTTGAGCTCTGGCGAATGCGTCGAAGACTAAGTAGATCACCGCCGTTCGATATTCCAGGTCGTAGATGACCGACGGTGCCAACCGTGAAGGCACCAACACCGGTTTTGCATCGCTATCTTCTAGCAGCGTAGCGAGGCTCTCGATCGCTTTACTTGGCTCCCGCAACCTTCTCTCCTTTCTCCCAACCCACTGGACATTCCCCCACTAACCGCGCGATTTCCCCCGAGCTTATGTCGCGAATCAGCATTCCGTATAGATTGCCAAAATCCTCATCCAGTATTTCAAACGCAATGTTTGTCGCATTGTGCAGTTCAGTCCACGGCTTAGATGAGCTAACCATTAGTTCGGACACGCGCGTCAGAATCCTGCGCCGATCACTTTCAAATGACCGATGCACGTTCGGCAGCGTATCGCTTAGCTCTTGGTCGAATGCGAGGGTCATCCTCCAGTCCGTTTGCAGCTGGGTCTGCAGCGAATCTATGGCGTCCTTTTGTCCGTTTACCATTTCCCGCAGGTCTCTCATCTTCTTATCAAATTTTTCCGTGCTACCCAGAGCCACCGCTTCCGCTTTCTTTTCAACCTTCTGGATGAAAATCCTCTGTCTCGCTCTGGCTATCATTATCTCGTCAATAAAAAAGCGATTCGCCAGCTGCTTCGGTCCAACTACTGTTACCGTCGCATCTATCTCGATGTACCGGCACTGACTTGCAGCGGCGTATTGAGCGGCCGCCGTCAGTATGCGGCTTAAAATCCGGTGACTCTCAAACCAGTTGACGATGAGTTCGACATGCTTGATTTTTCTTCCCTTTGGCAGAATGGTTTCAATTTCTTGGTTCTCGAAGAAAACCAGGTTCTTCCCACTGTTATCGACTTCGTAGAGACGCCGCAGGTCGCCCTTGAATTTTTCGACAATCGCATCTTCACGTTCTTTGTTCTTCTTGAACGCATTGTGCTCAGGACCATAACAGCAGTAGCCCCGCTCCCCATGGTGCGAAAACCCATCCAGACCTGCATCTCCCTGCGGACTCGCCGGAACGGTCTGAAAATCGATGATGACTGCTTGAAGGTAGGCAGAAACCTCATCCTGAAACTCATTGCCGCTCAGAGCCTCAAGGCTTCGTTCGTATTCAGTTATTTGCGGTTGTCCCATTCAAACTCGCATGGTAACAGACGGCTGCAAGTCCAACGCATGAGAGGGATTACGTTCCGCATTTCGATAATAACACCTATGGCGAATAAAAAGCGAACATGCTACGCTGTCACCTGTGGCTCGCCGAACGTGCACAGTTGCGGTAAAGGATTTTCGAGCCGTTGAGCACTCCATAGAGGTCACCGCAGAGACACTCTATGAAGCTATCGCTACTGCTCTTGCGGCCTTGCAGAAGGACAACTGGGTAGGAGAAATCGGTCAGGGATTCACAACGGTGACTGTTGTTGTCCAGCAGCCGCCCGTAAAGCACGAAGTCAAAATGAAGGACTTTGTCTCATGGCTCGGACGCCAAGGACGGTCTCCCGCAGAGGTCATGCTGAAGCAAAAGCTGGAGAAAATATTGGGCAAGCCAAATCACGCGAGGACGTGACCGAAAAGGCTATGCAAACAAATCAGCGGAAAGCAATCTCCGAGGTCAGTGACTCGGAGTGGGAGCCGCTTTGTGGGAGTGCTTAGATTGCCCCGTTTGCGCAACGCCCGTTTTCACGGAGGAGGGCTGCGTGATAATCACACCTGGCGCGAAGGGGTCCTTTCCTTGAAGCACCGAAGATGCAATGAAACTAACCAGTATCATCCCACTCAGCAATCCCCACACGAGAACGACCGGCTTCCAGGGAACGAGAATCCACATGGTAGACCTCCGCGGACGAAGAACGGCTCAAATTACCATTATTATACTGCGAAAAACCCCAGACACCTTTCGTGAAATGTCGTGCTCGTCAAGACCACGAAGGTGTTCTCCGCTAGAGATTCTGAGCATTGTTGGGTTGTGACTTCACAGCACGCGAATAGGAAATCGCATCCACTCCAAGCCTCGCTGGCGCAAGCCGAGGAAATACGAACCGGGAGAGACGCCAGCGAGATCAACGTCGGCTCTCAGTACTACAATGCGATCTTCGAGTTTAGCCGTGGCACTCGTGCGGAACAGTTCAGCGCCACTCGAATTGAGCAGCGCTACATCGTACGCCCCCTCGTTGCTTCCGATTGGCAACTCCAAGTTCAGGCTCTTTGCGTTACGAGGAGCCTCTAATGGCGGCTGACTAGTCTCGGGTGGGTTTTCTCCGCGTGCTGTCGCACGACCACGCAAATCGAGAACCACAATCACGGCAGTTTGCACCTGCGGTCGAGTTCGCACCCAGAACCATCCCGCTATCGCAAAGATGAAAACCGCCGCCGCGGCAAGCCAAATCTGAATACGCCGTCGATCCACTGCTTGCTTACGGAATTGGGTGAACTCTTGAAAGCACGGGCTGCAGGAGCTGAAGTGATTGAGCCAACGATCCGCTTCTGACAGAGGAACCTTGTGAGCGGCTATTCCTCGGAGTACCGCAGAGTCGGGGCAACCGACACGTTGCGGGTTTGGAAAATCTCGGGATAGACCCCTCCCCAGTAGATCCAATATCCGCTTTTCTTCGCCGTTGAATTCTTCTTGTGCCTTCAGAACCTGCCTGCTTCCAGTTGAAGTCGCCTCACAAAAGAAAAGCCCAGTTTAACGCGACCAATCAATGCAAACCACTCTGGCTCGACGCAACAATCACGTTGCACCGCCCAGTCGAGCACGGAGCTTACCGATTGCATAACGAAATCGAAGTTTGGCCTGGGGTTCGGTCAGTCCGAGTTGCGTTGCGATCTCCTTCCACGAATATCCGTACTGTCGAGCAGCCCAGACCTTGCGGGTCCACTCATCCATGTTCCGAACGGCCTCTTTGAGCTGGATCGATTGCTCCAGATCGCGCACCGCCTTTGAATCGTGGGCCTGCCGTAAGCCCTCCAGATCTCGACTCGAAGGGAGGTGCTGTATCGTCTGTAGTCTTCTGCGCTCCTTCTTTAGAGCGCGGTTGAACCGATGATGGAAAGCACCGAAGAGATAGGCTTCCATGTTCTTTATTCGCCAGTTTCTCCCGTTGGATCGCAGAATCGTTTTCGCGACCGAGCGCAACACTCCCTCCCAGACCTCAGAAGCAAAATCTAACGCTTCGTCAGAGCTTTTCCCCGGCTGTTCTCGATGCGAGTGAGCCTGAACGCGTGGCCAAAGGCGCCGCGCGACAACAATCAATTCGCTTATCTCGTGCTGGGGAGCCGCGATAGGGGGGATGAAACTCGAAAGAACCCATTCCGGGCTCAACTCGCGGCTGGACATCAGAGAGGGGCCTCAACCCGACTCACAACTTAGATGGCCAGAAGTCAAATCGTGTCACGCCGACAAACGAGTGTCAAGCATTCTCCTTGTCCAGCGGCCCTTTCGGCCGATTGGGGAAAATAACTCTTTCTTGATACTTTTCCGCGTTGCCGGTTCCTTGACTAGATGTAGGGCAATTAACCAATCTCTGCCGGTCGGGAAATGGAGCTTGGAGCAGTGTTCCCCAAGGTTGAAATACGTCACCTCCACGCAGTCATTGTCTTGGCCGAAGAGTTGAACTTCACTCGGGCCGCAGACAGATTGCACATCACCCAGTCTGGATTCAGCAAACAGATAAATGAGGTCGAAGCACTGCACAGATTTCAATTATTCATTCGCACGAACAAGAAGAATGTAGAACTCACCGAAGTGGGCCGTATCTTCGTCGAAGAGGCTCGTCTGGCACTCTGGCACATGGACCGGGCCGTTGATGCTGCTCGCGAGGGGAGCGACAGCACTTTGACCATTGGGCACTCGCCCGACGCCGACCACGCCTGGATTTCAGCCATTCTCGCAATCCGTCTGCCCATGTACCCTAAACTCCGCATTCAGCTCATTAGCGAGTTCTCAAGCGAGTTGGTCCGGCGCGTGATGGCAGGCGACTTGAATCTGGCATTGGTGACGGCACCGCCGGAGAGCCCTCGGATCACGGCTGCGGCATTCGCTCAGACGCATCTCTATGCCGCACTCCCGCAGACCCACGTAGCTGCTCAAAAGGAAGACATTGCGTTCCAAGACTTGGCAAAAGACGAATGGATTCTGTTTGCTCGGCGAACTCATCCCGTCGTTCGTGATGCAATCATGGACGCGGCACAACGTCAGGGCATCGCTCCGACGCACGCGCACGATATCCTTACCGCTCAAGAAGCAATTTACCTGGTATCTCAGCATGTTGGAGTGGCAATCGTGACCGAGCCTGCCTCAGTGGGCCTCAGCGCTAAAGGTGTGGTTATAAGGCCGCTGTCGGATCCATCGTTGTCTTTCGAAACATGCTTGATTATGAGAACCGGCGATGATTCGCGATTAGCGAACGAGTTCGGCCGCTCCTTCCTCCGCAGATGTGGACCCCAGCGCATGCCACCAAAGCAAATGGAATTTTGGCTTCCCCAGCCTGGGTTTTCGTCTTAAAAGTGGCAGTCGGTTCCGTTGTCAAACTCGACGCTTTCACGTTTCCCTTCTACATCTGAATTCGCAGAAAGGCAGCAATGGGTTACATCGTGGACAAGGCAAGGGCAGTTGCGAAGTCGAAGAAGGCCTGGGTTAAAATGATGCGACCCGCGTCATGATCGTGATTTTTAGAGGAATGATGAGACCTACCGCTGTAACCAATCGCGCGGTTGTGACGAACTAATGGATACAGCGTCCAGTGAGTCCGGACTTCGCGCCCTGATGACTGCGGGCCTGGACGGGGATGCTGGTGTCATAGAGCGCTGCAGGAAAGGATCCCTTCGCGCGATTTGACGCCACACGTTAGTTGGCCGGCTTTGATATTGGCCTGTGATGAGGGGGAACAATCTTCTTGGGAGGGCTTTCCAACCTTGTCAGTCGGTGCTCCGTTGTTTCGTTAACGGTCTGTTGTTGACTGAATTTTCCGTTTTCTTCTGCGATCGCACTATCAAGCCGTTTGCTCAAGTTTTGGACCTGAACGTCAGTCGCCGCGATGCGCGATCGGAGTTGAGAGAAAAACCAAATTGTCAGCAACGCGAGAATACTCACCAGAAGGTAGACAGCAAGCTGGCGATATAGACTGTAGGACGTAGATGTCCCGCCACGAATTTCAAAAGCTGCATTTTCTCTGGACGGATCGTTTTCCATCAGCTCACTCTCCCAAAATGGCGTTTAAGAAACGCATCCATGATGCTTTTCGTGCCGTCGTCATCCCGTGCGCTAATCAACTCGACTTCAAAATCTAGAATGTCATATTTATCACAAGCTGTACGTATCTGATCAATCACATCAGCGTAGGAGGCAAGCGCGAAATCACGCGCCGTCATAGAAGGCGGTACTTCGGTAATTAGGTAAGCCTCGATTAATTCTTTTTTGTTTATAAGAACCCGAACGGCTCGTGGCGTTTTATTCTCGGGGTTGACGGACCTATCAAATACCGCTTGCAGATGATCCTCGTCTAGATACCGACGATTCCTTTGTACACGCTCCTCGACGAGCTGCGATCCTGTGGCAGTGCAACGTCGCAGTAATTCTTCGTCCGAAAGCTGCTTTCCATCGCTCCCGGAAATCGGCCGAAAATGGTCAATGACAAAAAATACCGCGTGCACCCGTCGATCGCCTGGAGGGCCGAAAAATCGACCGGATCCATCTCCGGCCACCTGCGAACTCTGTTGTCCCGAGTAGTCGAAAATGCGGACCCGTACTTTCGTTGCAGGGTCGTCGCCCACGGGGATATCTGCCCATTCAATGTCTGGCGTTGCCGTCGCGGGACCATCAAAAACAAATTCGCCCTTACGCAGGAAACGACGGCGCAATTCGGTTTTCCCCGTGCCTCCGAGGCCATAAAGAACTATTCGGCATTCGGTAGATTCAAGCTTTTCGACAAAACGGCGAATGTCGTCTTGGACAGGTCGGAGAAAGCCGGCACCGCAAGTGCTTACGAGCACGCCGATTATTGCTCCCGGAACACCGCCGATGGAAGCGGCGACCAGGCCGGTGCTGACTATGACGGCACCGACAGAATACCGGATCCAAACTCTTGGATTTCCTAATGGCGGCATTTCAGCGACTGGCTCCGCTAGAGTGTGGAATTTGATACAAGATGATGGAGCTAACCCGACGTAAGGAGGACGGAGTATATACCAAGGCGCCCGCAAAGTCACTTCCTGTATTTTCATCGCCCGCCCACTGTGGCCTACGTGTAAGACACCACGTCCGTCACGGTCTTCTACCTCCGTCGCGCGCAAAGCGGATACGTCACTTACTACCTCAACGGACATGTCGTGTGCTCACGGAAAGCTCCCGCGCGGGCGTGTCGCGCGAGCGTTGACTTTTTCGAAATCTTCGGCTATGTTGTTGCGCCTCAGCGAAATAGTCATTTGAGAAGCCACAACTTCTCGAAGTGAGGGGGTGTCTGTTTCGCTGCTTCCCGGGAAACTAAATTGATTAAAGTGCACGTGCTCTATGCGCGTGAGGGCGCATTTGTGTGAACTGGGTATAGCGCTCAAACGCAAAAAGAGATTGTATCGACAACCCCATGGCCGGGAGTAAGGCCAGGAGCAATCTGTGCCACAAATACAGCCATTCGCCTGGAAAGCCCTTAAAGGGAATCGCTTAGTAACGTTCTTTGTCGGCAGTGCCGTCTATACGTACTGCGACAACGGCGGACTCTACGGCTGGAATTTAACAAGAACAACCGTCAATGCAGTTCCCCCCAAAAAAATCACGGATATCGATCGCATAATCTTCCACGACAGTAAGGTTCCGAATGATGATACAAAGGGCGACTTCCTAACTGGCTTCAATGTCTTTGGCCCATTTTCATATGCGGACTATAAACATAGTTCGCTACAAATCTACACATCTATCCGCTGCATGCTGCAGAGCGTTCCTGACGGCACCCAGGACCTGACGCTGGGAGAAGCAGTCACTATTCAGGCAAACTTTGATGCAGAGCGCTTGCTCAGCTTTTGGATTAGTCACTCCACGACAATTGACACCTTAGGGCGGGCAAGCGTGGATATCGTTCGAGGCCCTAATTCTCACAGTCCGAAACTTCTCCGACAAGCACTCGATGACCTTGCAACGGGTCGCACCGCGCCCTTGCATCTGGGTAAACGCAAAAGTGCAGACGATCTAGGTGACAAAAACGAGTACAGCGGAGTCTACACAGAGTGGTCACAAATCCTGAGAGGTATTCTCAACGATAAACCAGGGAAGAAAACGGTCAACGGTGACTTTCCCGGTGTGCCAGACGATTTCCCTAAGACAGTGGACTCGAAGTCTAGTGGTCTCACCGTAAGTTTCCGCGAAAACGACGAGCAACCCGCGGGACGATACGTTATTGAGTTTGAAGCATCCTTTAACAAGGCGTCGGCGCCGGACGTTCTTTGCTTCTCGGTCAGGCTTTCGACAGATGAAGATGAGGCAAACGCACGGTTCGAGTTGGCCGACAAAGCGACTTGGTATTTCCGCCAAAGGGGCGCTATCGGATCTTGTGAAGTCGCATCACGAGCGGAGCTAGACAGCGTCGCGGAATGGACGCTGGAACTGCAATGCTTGTCTTACCAGAGTACTGCTGCTCATCTGTCGCGCTGGAACGCAGGGCCAATCGCAGGGATCACACACTACGGTGGCGCGACCGCAGCGTCATTTATACCGAACTTGGGGGCTCCCGCTACCGATGGTGGGCTCGTATTCACCGCTATTTATCAGATTGCGGACCGCTCGGTACGTCGCGATCACGTAGATGCAAAGCTGTTCGACTCCAAAACCGCGGAGCCCGACAAAACTGTGATCAAGCCGCTGTCCGTGCAATACGTCGGGCACAGGTCAAAAGGAGAAAACGAAGACGACGGCCACGAGGCCAATCTCGCTTTTCCGCTATGCGGGACCACCAATCGTCAACCGCTCCAAGTGACAGCGTTCCTGTCGTCGGACAAGCTTTCTAATCGCGATACTCTGAACGGATTTGTCTTGTGCTCCAACTATGCACTGTATCGCGCGGACAGCACGCAGTCAGTGCGGATGGGTTCCTTAGAGCTTGCCTTCGGTACGCGCGGTTCAAAGCGTGGCGGCCAACAAGTATATTTCAAACTACCGCCTACTGGACAGTTGTCCATCAATGCGACGTTTATCGTTACCAGTTTGCTCCCAGGTGGGCAGGACGATCTGCCTGAAGATTCCCTGGCGGCTGCGAATTCAGACGCCAGCGAGATGCCGCTCTGTCGGACGGGGAGCCCTCCGCCAAGTAGCAACAACGATGAGAAGCTTAATGCCTCGATCGAACAGGAGTTCTATCGGCCCAAGCCCCTGCTGATTAACCGCAACAATTCCAGCACGGCTCCGCTGCTCCTTCAAGCGAATGAGCAGGCCGGAGCCGGAATCAATCGCACAGTTCAACTATCGATTATGGTTGACAACGCGCTTGGTCCCGCGTTGAAAGGCACCCCACAGCAGACAATCGTGATCGACGCTGATCCGTTCCTCGTAGCACAGATCAGTTTTCCGCAATTGCTATCACAGGCCGCGTCGAACCAGATCGCTGTGTGGAATGCTGTGGGCGATGGCGGCGGAAGGTGGCAGATTCCGCTTACGAAGTCCGGTTTTAGCCTTGCCTTGCCTTCTCAGATTATGGGCGAGGAGATGATTAAGGGGCGGCCTGAGGATTTCCCGGCGTTCCCCATCGATTTCCGGATGGGCCCGCCCGCCGTTCTTGCTATGGAGTCCGGTCCGCAGCTCACTGCGTATGCGGAAGTGCCCTGGAATTTGCGGCGCCTTCTCGGTTATGCGAGTCAGACCTCGCCTGGTGTAAGGGTCAGCCGGTTGGATTATGAACTCCTTTATGGGTTGAGCTGCGACGCCAAGCTGCCATGGGTGCGACTGGCCGAGGTATTCGCGGTGTTTGGAGCAATACCAGGACGCTTGCCGCAGAGCCTCGCGACCCAGGATCCTGCTTTTGGCACACAGGCGGCAACGAACTACGCGCAATGGAGAATGGATTGGGCGCATCTGTACCGGCGCTATCAAGCGCGGCTGGCTGTCCTTGAGCCGCAGGATGGTCACGTTGCAGGGAGCATGACTCTCAAGCACGGCATGAGTTGTGCCATCCGCTACAAAATAGACGACGCGCAGCAGAAATGCAGCCAGACCCTCGGAAATGCATTGCTGCAGTTTGCGCCCGATGATTCGACCTCGGGACACCCCTATCGGCTGCCCTACGCAGACCTGGAGGACCCGATTAATCCAGGTCCTCGGGGCTCGCACCTCCGCGGAGGCGTGACCTGGGGATTCGAGAGCCGGAATATTTTCTGTGCCACCCTGCGCAACGAATTCTCGACTCCCGATTCGGCGGCGGTGACGGATTTGGATCTCACCGCCCTCGGAGGATACGGACACCAGCAAGCGAGCTTCGATGAAGGACGGACGGCGATTTTCGGCGACGCATCATTAGGCCGAACTTACTACTACAAGCTCGAACGGCTAGGTCGGATCAGCGTCTTTTGGAACAAAGCAAAACATGTGATCGTTTATGAACGCAGCGTGGTTCCTTCGCGCCAGTTTTATCTCGAACAAAATCCCTCAGCCAACGGAACTGCCAGCTACGGAATACCGATGCTCCGCAAGGTAGAGGAGTATGTCGAGATCCTCGAAGAAGAGCGCCACTTCCCAGACGATCATGTCTTAGCCGGCGTCAGTCCGACCGGCAACGTTACTCCCGCCCAGCGTTGCGGCTGCGTGGCCGCGTGTGTTTTTCAAAAAGGCGCACGGATCAAGGTGTCGAGCGCCTGGGGCAGCGACGTCAACTCCTATAACCAAAGCAAGAAAGACAAGGGGTTAGATCCGATCGATCCCATAGGCTGGAAGATCCCACTATGGAAAAGAGGCGCGGTGCCCGAGGATGTTTATCCGTTTCCGAAAGTGTCATTATCCATGTTTTCGGATTTTGGGGGCAGCAGCAAGGAATCGCCCTGTGACATTGCGAATCCAGAGGACGTTTTCTTCTATACCTACACGCGGGATGACAAGGGATCCGATACCGATCAGTGGGACGCGATTCTTGGGGTAGACACAGTAGATATGCCCGCGGTGAAGCCGAAGCAATCTTCGATGAATTCCGTGTTGCCTACGGTGGGTGACGTCCCAGTGCCCGCCGGTTTTTCTCCGTGCACTTTCAAGTTGTTGCCCCCGCTGCGTGCCACCAACATCGTGGCAAATCGAGTTGGCGCCGCCATGGCCGTGGCTTTGGACAGCGTGACTATGATGCGGGGATGCACGTCGAAACCGATTACAGGCGATGCTCTCAATCTCACGAGCGTGATCGACACGTACACCAATTCATGGGACAGGGAATTGAAAAAGTTCGCACCTGGGGACTGGACTAAAGCACAACTGCTTAGCGCGGCTGACAGCATCTCCGCCGATGTCAACGGCGCGCTCGGCCCGGTCAAAAACAAGATCACCACTCAATGGAATACGGATTGGAGCAACCAAGTCAAGAGCTTTAACACAGTAGCCTTGGGCCGGCTGTATAACCAATTCCAGACCGGCACCAGCGACGGAAGCAAGATCTCCGGAGGGATAAAACAGGTCCAGGGGGACGTGGCAGCAGCAATTAACGCTCTCTCGGGAAGCGCCAATCCCACGGCCGCGTTGCAGCAATTAGTAGAGGAGCAGTTTGGCGCGATTCAGAAAGCTGTGCTCGATGCTAGCGCAACGCCCGGCGTGCTGACCACACTGTTAGCACAGTACTACACGGCGGTTAACAGTATCGTAAGCAAGGCGTCCACAGGTATTCAACAACTCAAGAAGTCACTGAACAGCCTGCCAACCGATGTACAAGAGGCCGTGGGTCAACTCACCAAGCAGGTTTTGGATCTACGGGACGATCTTATGGCCACCTGGGCCGCCGCAGCTTCACGTCCGATCCCGCAAATGGTGGACGTGGCGGACGGCTTAGTCGCGGGTCCCCTGCAAGTTTTCTGGAGCCAGTACGTGCCCTTGATCCAGAGTTTCGCAGATGCTCTGGCCAGCAAGTCGGTGGATTACAACCAAAAACTTAAAGATCTGAAACAGAATATCGCTACGCTTACAGCTTTCCAAGCGAGTGTTGCCGCAGAACTCAATAACTTCGCCACCTTGCTGAAGGGAGGTTTTCAAGGCAGTGCCTCAGGTCCGTTGACCTATCTCGACTTCTTTCGCAACGACATGACGTTTGTGGACCCGGCGGGCGCGGCAAAGACTTGGGCTGGTGGTGTCCTTAAGGTCCTGAACGAGGAGATCGCCAATGGTCCCAAGGCTGTTCAGAAAGCTTTTGACGCCGTGTTCGACGGTTTTAATAACAAGTTTTCGGCATTGCAAACAACTTTAATCAGCGAGGTTGCGACGCTGGATGGTGTGGCCGGGAATCAGATGGTGAGCAACGCTCTCAACAGCATCACCGCGGAGGCGTCGCCAACTTTGACGAAGTTGAAAGACTCGTTGACAGCCGCGCTCCAGAACCTGCCCGATAAGGCCGCGACGCCGCAGCAAATCGCCGACATGCAACAGGCCGTCCTGCAGTTTCGGGATGTGCAACTGGCTGAGGCGCATCAATACGTCGACAAGTATCTTGGTTTGTTTCGCGCAGCCCAAGCCGACGTTACCGCAGGTACAAACCAGCTTCTCTCGCTTGTGCGCTGTTTCGGCGACGCTCCAGTCGCGGATACGCTGAGCTTCCTGCCTGGGAAAATAGGCTACTACTTCCAAGGTTTACCCACGCAGGTCGATCTCTCGCCGGTTACATCCATTTTGCGGCAGGCCGGCAACGTTCTGAATGACGCAAGTGGAGTTCTTAACGACGCGCTCAACGTAATGCACCTGCAGGTGCCCGCGGTCAGCCTTGCTGATCGCTTGGTACCGCCGGATCTTTCGGGTCTGAAACTTTCCGATATCTTTCCGAAATTTGCGGGTCTTGACCTCTCGCATTTATTTCAGGATATCAAGCTGAACGAGAACGGCGACAAGGTCCACATTTCGCATGGCACGGATCCGCAAACGACTTCCGCATGGGTGCAGGCTAATATCGGCGCTCATCTTCAGGACGTTCCGGTGTTCGATACGGGTGGCATTTCACTGCGACTGAAGATCGCGGATTTCGTGGGACAGGTTCGGATTGACGTGAGCCCGCAGGGAACACGGCAGGCGGCAACTGGTAACGTGTTAGGCGACTGGACCTTGCTCGTGCTCGGGCAACCGGCTGTCACGCTCGCGGGGACGCAGCTTCTGTTCGACAGTTCCGGGAAACTGCAGTTCAAAGTCGACCCGAGCAATGTTCAACTCCCCGGAGTGCTGAACTTTGTGACTCAGTATCTGGCTCCCTTTCTGGGTGGTGGCAACGGCCTCAGTATTCGGCTACAGGGCACACAAGTGGTTGCGCTGCTGAATCTCCCAATCCCTGATATTTCTGGACTAACGAGTGGCATCTCGAATCTAAGTTTGTCGTGCAAATTCGCTATAGGGCTAGTTAACGGGCAGTTCCAACTCGACGTTGGGTTCGGTCTCTCGGATCCAGAGAAGCCCTTCAATATTGCGTTCTTCATTCTCGGAGGCGCAGGATATCTGACCGCGACGACTTCATTCGTTCCGACTTCGAACCAGCCCCCCAGTTGTACGGTTAATTTTGGGATTATGGCGAGCGCAAGCTTGGCCATTGCGTTCGGGCCAATCTCGGGTGGTGTTTATGCGTTTCTCGGAATACGCGCGGGATTCAGCACCGGCGGTCCAGGTCTGAGCCTTACGGCCGTGATGCTGCTGCGGGGCCAAGTAAACCTGGCCGGCATCGTTTCGGCTTCGGTTTGCATGGAACTCGCGGCTACGTATGACGGTCATCAACTGACTGGAAGCGGCTACTTCAGCATCAGCGTCACCATCTGCTGGTGTTTCACCCTCAATATTTCGGTGGGAATCAGTTATCCCATCGGTTCGTTCAGCGGGCAGTCGCTGGGCCGACTGGAAGACCGGGAGCCGAACCCGATCCTGCTCGCGTCGCTCGTACCCGGAGGATTCAATCCCGACGCACTCGGGAGTAGCGTTGCATCCGACGAACTGGCTCAGTTAATCGGCGACTATGTCGCGATGACGAAAGGATTCTGAGATGGCCGACGCAAGGGTGATATGTTCGATCGAGCGCCTGTTTGATTGGGAGCCTGCAAATGAGGCTGTGATCGGCGTGACGCTTTCGGCAGCCTGGGGCAACCCCTCGAACCCGCCACCCGCCAACTTTCTGCTCCCATGGAAATGGCTTCCTTGGGAAAAGGGGCCAGAGAACTTAGGTTTCTATTGGGCCTGCTGTGTGCCCGGTGAGGCCAATGTGTCCCCCAAGTTTTCGGCGGCGCCCGTTTTCCCGCGCCCCTTGGTACGGAATAACAAGAGCATTTCGTCTATTCGCAGCAACGGAGACTACTTGGATTTCGCCAAGAATAGTATTCAGCCGCGATACGACCAGATCAGCACTAAACTGGCCAATCTTGGTTACCCGAAAGATGGGCAAAACACCATAACCGTGACGGCGGCGGCATCGGATGGTCCGGGAGACGCTTCCGGGTATGGTTCAGGAGCTTTCTGGCCAAGTATTTTGGCAGATCTTTCGACTCGGCCAGCACCCATTCCACATGCTTTGCTCCTGTCGTTCATATTCCAAGTCGGAAAAATAGCGGATCTATTGCCCAAGCGCGCGGACGGAACGACGCCAGATCCGGCGAATTGCTATTTACTGTTCGCGCCGGTGTTAACGGCCAAAGCGACCGGGAAGACTTCGGACACCAATCCGGTGCATGATCCGGCGGTTACACCGCTGAGCCAGGGCAACGACGCCTCCAGCCTATTCTGGAACTACGCGGACAACAATTATCAGTCCAACTCTCAAATGGTCGCTCTTGGCGGCCCTCCGAAGAGGACGTCGTTCTTCGACATGGCCACGCGTCTGGTTAAAGCGGCTGGTGACAAGACTTGGCATTTCAATGAAGACTGGCAATCCTCGTTTGAGTCGCGTCTCGGGGAGCGACTGGATCTCAGCGCGGGACTGGTGAGCATACTGGAAAAGGAAACGTTCGATGATTCTGCAGCACGCAACGTGATCGATGCCGCAATCGCCGCGTTAAGGGACGTGGCCGGAATCGGAATTGATCCGGCCACAAGCAGCGTCTCTTTCCTTCAAACCAGCAACGTTGATCAAGCAACGATCACTAAGATCTATAACGCGCTAAATATCAGCGATTTCGCCGACGTGGTGAAGTGGAAGAATTTTCTTAAAATGACTGTCTTCGGGAAACCCGAGACCATTCTGTCTGATGCGTATCTAACAAATCTTGATTTGTGGAACTCGGGTCCGATCAAAGCGGCGGACGCGGTTCGGCAGTTTAATCGTGTGCGTCAGAAACTGTTTGCTCCCGATGCACTGTGGGCGCTTCTACAGCTCCAGATTTCCGCCCTGGTCCCTAGCACAACTGTGACACAGCCCGGCAATTTAAGCGCGCTTCCTGCCATTCTAAAGGCAGAGAATCTGGGACGTTACTACAAGGAGCTTCGGAAAGCACTGGGGGCACCCGCTGGCGGGTATAGCGCTGACGCGATCCGGCAGGCGCTGACGGGGCAGTTGCAGGCGTTGGCCATTGCGCGGTTTAGCGACCCGCACTTCCTGCCGACCGTAAGCGCAGCAGTCGCCGCTGCAGCAGCAACCGCCCTGAACAAGCCGACCTCGGTGGCCGACTGGACGGCGGCAGCGAAGTACGCAATCCCGGAAGCGGCTTCGGCGCCTTCAACGGATCCAGGCCAAGGCGCATCAGCCCTTGCATCACAGGGCATCACGGTGCAGATCAACGAACTAGGCGATACCGCGAACGCCAACGTAACCGGCAATGAGGCGAAGGACGTGCGGAAGCTACAGGGCGCGGCGCTGCTGCTCGGGTACGACATCACAGCACCGGGCGGGGGAGTTTCCACCAGCGGGTACAAGTGCGTCAATTATGCAGACGTGTGTTACCGGAGTACTTCTGGTGGAACAACTCAATGCAAGATTCTGGAGCACGCCGCGCTCGCGCCACTGCGCTTCACATGGCATAACGACGTCGCGTTGGCCACGGTTTGTTACAACAATGAGCCGCTTCCAGCAGCCGGACCTCTATCGCGGGCGGCTAAGCTCGTGTCTCCTGGCGGCGGAGACTCGGTGGTAGCAGTCGGCACGGATTTACTGTGGTACAGCTATCCGACAACTGAAAAACCCGATCCCCTGCACCCGGACCTAAAAATCACACTCACGGCGCTTACTTTTGGCCGGGACTATCGTCCCCAGCCATTTCTGATCAGCAATTCCGGTGCCGTGCCGAACAGTCTTGCGACGGGTTATCTTGATCTTAAAACTGGCAATGATCTCGATCAGGTAGCAGGCATCGGGGACACCTGGACATCCATCAATTATCGGAGGCAGAAACTGCCCGGAGCGCTCCGCCTCTCGAATCCTAATGCTGATAACGCTGGAACGGGAAAGCACCTGAAGCTACCCGCGATTCCGGACGGAGTTTTCCCTCGGGTAAGGCCCGAGGACGATCAACCGGTGGTCATATTGGTTCCACCGGACCCAAGTCGTTTCACCAACCTGCCGACGAATTTCGCAGTGAACGTCAGACCACCCTCTACGGACCTGCTCACCTGGGACCGTTTTGTTAACGGCTTCGGTAACGGCCTCGCGGCCAGTCGGGATGGGGTGTTCAACGGGTTTCTCGCCGAAATCGCGCGTCACGTTGACCAGAAGTCCGACATCACAATCGATGATCCGGCCACTGTCTACTCCGGTTACGACTGCCGACTCCGTTACGAACTGCTCGATGAAGATCAGAAGCCGATCGCAGCCGATTTCATCAGTTTTCCAACCCCTCTGGGCCCAGGAATCGCGGCGGTGCAGGCAGATGCTCTACATTTCAGTTTTGTGGCTGCGAAGGACGACTCAAACCTAAAAACCAAACCGCCATCGATTAAGGTGGAATCGCCGAAGGTTACGGTCACCGTATACGAGGGACGTTTCGCAACTCTCCGGCTTCATGCGTGCGTCCATAAGAACTATGCCAGCCGGTTTGAGAAGAGTCTTCTTTCCGGGGAAACGCCCACGGGGGACTACTATTGCTTGAAATCAACGAATGTCGTAGTCGAAGTAGCAACAGACGCTCTTCCTTCAGAGCCCGACTTGTTCGACGGAAATAGATTCCAAGTGGGCGCTTTCAATAAGCTCAACGGAACCGCAGCAATCTCTCTCAATCTCGCCGGAGCAACGAACGGGCAATATGTTTACAGTGCGGAAGTGCTGCGGCAAGTTTGGAAATGGCAGGGCCGTCCCGTGGAGCCATTGCCTGCCACGGGCGATCTTACGAGCGAGTGGCTCGTGCGCGAATTCGGGACGCGCGCAGACACTGATCTGTTGCGTGTTCCCATGTTGCCGCCCCCCACCGACTCACGGACCTATGTTTTTACTGAGCAACGCGGGTCGCTTCTCTCAGACGCAGATCGCGCCCGCGGAAATTTGCAACAGGCGGTTTCGGGGGTTGCCGTGCCTGCGGAGTCGCGCCTACTTGGAACGTACATCCGGTATGGGGTACAGGTGGAAAGCTGTTACAAGCCGTTGCTTCTACAGAACGGGTATGTCCGAGCGAAGGGTGTGGATAGCAGCTTGTGGCGCAATCTTTATATTCCAAGCCGCAAGCTAACTCAGATCAAGCCTCCGGACGTGAAGCTCGTATTGCCGTTGACCCGCAACGCTACCGATCCCAAGGCAGGTCCCGGGCTTCTGGTTATGCTGCGGGGGCCGTGGTTTCAGGAATGTGGCTTGGGTGAGCGGCTTGAAGCCCAGCTCACACTGACGGAAAGCCCGGACGAGGACCCATCGAAAACAACAACGAAGACCTTCTACTACCAGTACGGCCCGGATCCGATTCTGAGCAACCCGGATGCCACGAAACTGAAATCCGTTCATGCGGATCAGGCGGAATCTGGTTGGGGCACGAGCGTAGCAGAGAAAAAAGCAAAGGCCAGAGACCAAAGAGAGACAATCCATGGACCGGTCGGGCATACCTTCGATACCGTCTCCAGTGGGCAACTGTTCATCAATACCTCTTTCGTTCTGAACTATCCGGTGGTTGAAAATCAGGACTGGACTCCGTGGTCGTTCTGCCAGCTGCAGGTCCGAAGAGTAGTGGATGTAATCGGAAGCGTATCGCCCGCCTCCAGTAGTATCTGGTCGCCACCAGTTTGGATCCAACTGCTGCCCGATTTCGATCTCTATTCATCGAACGCGGCGTTCGCCGATCTCGAACTCAGATATCAGGCCGGTCCGGGAAACTTCAGGCTCGTTAACCGAGTGAGCGGCCAAGCGGTAACTCTGACACCGGGTAACGGGGACCCCATTTACGCGAACTACCTAGCCGTAACGCATTTCGTTTCGGATGTGACCGGCATTCCGGTTCAAGAAGCGTACGACGGATTGTACAGGCAATCAGGGACAGATTGGATCCCTATCGGCGCTTCACCAGGCGCGTCTGCTGATGTTCTACCGTACTACCGCGCCCGCGTCCTCACTGTGCAAGGCAAGAAGCCTTCAGTAACGCAGGAGAAGGTGTTCTGGGACAACATTTTCTTGATCGAGAAAGATCCTGGAAATCCCGATGGCATTCTGGTGGGAGATATCGATCGTCTGCGTATCATCGCCGTATCGCGCCCAATTGACGTGCCAAACGCGCCTTACAGAGGTTGTTGAAATGGTCACGTGGAACAGAAGAGAGTTTCTGGTAGCGATGAGTGCAACCGGCATTTCTGCCGCGTATACCAACCCATGGGCAGCCAGTCCCAAGATCAGGGCGGGCATCGCGGGATGGAACGAACGTAGCCGCAATGCCGCGGCAGTTTTCCGCGAAATGCGCGAACTGAAGATAGCGGCGGTCGCGGCAGTTTCTCCCCGGTCCGTCTCTTCATTGCCTGATTGGAGGACGCACTTTCCGGACCAGTCGCCCCAAGTCTACCCTAGTATCGCGGCGATGCTAGAGCAGTGTGACCTCGATTTTGTCTACGTCGATGCGACCAGTCATCCATTGGTAGAGATGCCGGCTCATTTGCTGCTGGAGGATCCGGAACCGCGTCACTTAACCGCTCTCTCCTCGCCCGGCATATTTGCGCAAGTCCTTCCCAAGTATGAATTCGGAGGTTTTACGCGCTCGACCCTGGCGCTCTCGGAGAATTGGGACCACGCAATAATCGATTGCCGTTGTGTGCTACCCCACACACCTTTCCAGAACAGATCTGAGTTTGCCTTGTGGCTGTGCCGGGAAGTTGGCGAAGCCATCGATTTTGTTTGCGAACTGATGGGCGTAACTCAAGCTCGACAGGTATTCGCTGCTGCTACACCAGCTGGTTCACCCTATGAAGCGAAATTCGGCTGGCGATTTATCGGCAACGGCCCTAACCCGGATAGGATTGATCTCTCGGTAGTGGCGACGCATTCGTTGCAGCGACCGAGTGGGATCACGGTCACTCTAGCAAACTCCGATAGATCGGTCATGGTCCGTTCTGCACCGCGATCTCCAAGGCTGACTCGCCTTCTGACCTGGAATCTCCTTGATGCGGTACGCAGCGGGAATCCGCAGACCTTAGTCTATTACCCGGCATTGCTGAAGCGTTCTCACGATCTGGTTTCATATGCCGCTATGAGTGTTTGACGTTCAATAGAACTCGAAAGCAGAATATGTCGATGCCTGAAGGTGGCGAGGATGTTAGAAGCTAGTCTTGATGGAGTTAAGTAGAGGGATGAAGCGGATATACCCAAGATAGGAGGATCTATTTATGCGGGGAGCAGCAATTTCTTTTCTCACGCCGACCATTGCCACCATTGCGTGCGTCACTTCGTTCGCTCTAGCCAGCGTCGGCTTCGACTACACCGTGCCTGGCCAGTTCTTTTTGGTTAAGCAGCCAACCGACATGGTTTGTTGGGCGGTCGCGGCCACCATGTTGCGTTCCTGGAAAGTGCAACAAAAACTCGATCCCGCGAAAGTAATGGATGATGCGGGTGTTCAGTTCCGCGTTAAGTTCGATCACAATCAAGGCCTAGGAGCCGACGAAAAAGTGCAGTTCCTTTCCGCAATGCACTTGCAGTCTGAACCACCCGCGACCTACACCGCTTCCGGCATTCTCAGCCTGCTTCAGCTTCACGGCCCGCTCTGGGTCACGACGACGCCCTCCGGGAACCACTCGTTTGCGATCCACGCACGCATCATCATCGGCATCACGGGCTCTGATCAAGATGCGTTCGTTACGATAGCGGACCCCGCCGATGGGACCAAGCACGTCGAGTCGTTTAAGGACTTCACGGCTGAGATGGAAGCCATCGCGAAGCAGGACTATGGTGCTGGAGCAGATGTCCGCCCTCTCATCGTTCACTTTTAGGGTGTCGCACATTTCGTCGCGCCTAACGGAGGTTCACTGTGAAGAGGAAAGCAGGATCGAAAGCTGGCAATAAAGCGGCCAAGAAGAAGAAATCGCCCGCCTCCGGCGGACGGCCACCGAAGCGTGGAGCAACCACGCGAGGCAGAGCAGTATCCAAACCGGTTGCGGTCAAACGGAAAGCCTCGACGAAGACTCGCCGTCAGCTTAAGCGCAGTATCAAGAAACAAACTGCTCGTCTACTGTCCCCAACCCTTCTTCAGCCTGTTGCTTTCACAACGGCGCCCGCCATCTTTGCCGGGCTCGATACGGGAAGTTTTCCCGGCCTCAACCCGCTGGGTGCGTGGTTCGGCCAATGTCCCTACACGTGGCTTGGTTACTATCTCAACTCTCCCTGCCACTCCGCCGCAAAGTACGCCCCGTGGATGGGTAATTGGCGCACACTCTTGCAGCAGGGGTGGAGCGGCTTGGCCATTCTCTATGTCGGCCATCAGGTCCAAAAGTGCGGGAGTGCTGATTTATCGCGCGGCACCGGTCAGGCGCACGGTCAATCCACCATCTCCCTGATGGCTACGGACGAGCAATTCCCAGCAGGCTGTGTAGTCTTCCTCGACGTGGAGCCCTTCGATCCTCCACTCCCGCAGAACATGTCCGACTACGTTCGCGGATGGATTCGTGCTCTGCTCGATGATGGACGGTTCAAGCCGGCTATTTACTGCCATACGAAAAACGCTAACGATCTGTTACTCGCGAGCCAGCAAGAATTCGCAGACGCAGGCCGCGCTTCCGGTCGGCCTCTGTTCTGGGTGACTCATCCGGTCGATAGCTTTAGCGTGTCGACTTCCAGCCCGGTCGACAGTGGTGTTGCGTTTGCCGATATTTGGCAAGGATTGACCGATACCAACGAAACTTACAACAATGTGACGTTGCCACTCGACGCCAATGTCTCCGTGCTCTCGAATCCGTCCAATGTCCCCGGCAATTTATCGCAATAATCTTTCGAAACCGCGCTCGGTTCGCGTTCGGTTAATGATTCTTGTCTTTGTCATCGCGACACGGCGGCCCTCCGGGTACCTAGATTCGGTCAGTGGAGGATGCTACGCGTAAGCGGGCTTGGAATTCGCGCATCGCACCTCCTATTCGGTGAAATCTCAACACTGACAACCAACCGTCATTCCCAAGCTGAAGGCTACGCCGTATTCTTCTCACTGCGTCCTCTTCCAGGTGGACACCGCTTGGCCGCGGCTCGGACGGGCGTTTCGGACTGCGCCGGTTTCGCGCCAAACTAAACCCACCCCGTTTGGCACTCACCGCGCTTTCACTCACGCCCTGCCACCCTCCTTCCGCCTCCGTTCTGTCCCTTCACCAGTGTCGCCTTGTTTTTCCTCGGCCAGACAGCTAGGAGGAAGGGAACGGTGACTATGAACAAAGCTGAAACGTGTTCCCAATGCTTTCCTGCGGTTTCCTGGCCGTCCTTAATCTGGAGGAGCTTTTGCAATTGGGCGTCCCTCGCGGCAATGCACCGCAAGATCAGTCGTCAAAGTCGGTGGAACCTAAGTCGCGTGAGTGTATAAAAGGAGCGTCTAAGGCGGGGTGGGACGAAGGATTCTCGTCAGCAAACTCATCCACGGTTAACTATAATTTGAAAATTAGACCTACCTCTTGACTTTCTCGTGACAATATACGAACATTCGGCGGCAGTTTTCGAGGGGGAAAACTTCACCGTTAGGAGGAGCTTATGGCTCACTTCAGGGCCGGGAAACCCTTCGCTGCTACTACACCCACCAGCAGGCACCCAACAATCGTTGCAAGCTTAGTCACCTAAGCATTACTCTGCGCACTAACGGTCCAGATATTGATCGAAGACCCAGGAGGCTAGGAATGAGTCGCACCGTCTTCACCAAAGAAGACCTCGAACGCAGAATGAGATCAGTGCAACAACAGGCCATTAGAACCGCAGAAGCAGGTGCCGTCGCGTCGTCTCCAGTCCTAACGGCCGAGAAACCGGACGACTACCGCGATCGACTGATGAAATACATCCCTGCCGACATCGTCGCGATCTACCTGTCACTTCTTGCATTGATTAAGGCCGCAAATCCCGCTAAGACTCCGATCATAGCGATAGAGTGGGCTATTTTCGGAATCATCTTCGTGGTGTCGGTCCCCTGGCAGAGAAAGGTAGTGAAGATCGATAAATGGCAACAGGTCGTGATCGGCACCGTGGCCTTTGTGCTCTGGGCAATTACTCTTGGAGACCCATTCACGACCACTTGGGGCACCTGGTATCAGCCGCTCTACGGAAGCATTTTCTTGATGTTGTTTACCTTCTTAATTCCTCTGTTTCAGGCTCAGAAATCCGGGAATGGAACTTCGAGTAACTAGCCATGTGCGACTTTTTTCCTGGTCAACTCATCGTATGTTTCCCGAAGGTTGACACTGCCGCGCGTGAAGTGATTCGACAGATTCAGGAAAAGGAGATCGGCCATGTCACACATGTGGAGTCGATCGACACAAGACTAGCTCGACTCGATTTGCCAATCGACCCTACGTTTGAATTTGAACTTCATCTTCTTGCGGTACCTCCGGGACAGGAAACATGGAAGACGAATTATCTGCAGTTTTTCTACAAGCACGCACTTTTGCACAGCCTTTCGAATGTCGCTGCCAACAAAGCATTCGCGGAAGCAGTGAACCGTTCAAATCTTCACTTTACGGTCGCGCCCAATCACGTCCTGAGTTTGCTTCAGGCTGGATCTCCGGCACACACTGTGTCCGCGCAGAACTTTACCTTCGGTCCCTACTACGATCGGTACAAGCAAACCGTTGGACTTGCAGGAGCACCTTCACCACTGAGGGAGACGGTGCGCGTTCTCATCTTGGACTCGGGGGTCGCTTCGGATAGCAAAATCAAGACTCATTCTGGAAGAAACTTTGTTGATCCAACTAATCCCTCAAACACCGCAGATGATTTGGGGCACGGCACCGCGGTTTCCCTGCTCGTGCATGACCTTGCACCGTTCGTAGAATTTGTCATCTTCAAGGTGGCCGACTCGACTGGCAGAGTCAGCGAGTGGGACGCAATAGCGGCACTGGTTGCCAAGTCGGATGCGCACGCCGTGAATCTCAGCCTTCAATTCGGGTTGTCCGATCGAAAGTGCAATACCTGCGGACGCGAGTCGACGGCTTCGCGCTCCGCCGTTTTTGAGAACGTTATCGACCAGATCTCGAAAAGGATCCCTGAGCCGTTGATCGTTGCGGCTGCGGGCAACTCCGGCAAGTCTGAGCTGGCCTTTCCGGCGCGATTTAGTCGGGTCCTTGCCATCAGCAGCATCACCAGTAAGAACGAACTGTCAAGCCACAGCAATTTCGGTGACAAGGACCAAACAGGCGGGACCCATGACAATCACTTTGTTTTGCCAGGAGGCGAAACGCTCGCTGGCCAAGCAGAGTCCGTGCTCACGGATTCGTTCGGAGGAGCTTATCAGGGTACTTCCTTTGCTGCAGCATTCGCAACCGCGGTCGTCGCGAACCGTTTAAGCGCACAGGGACTGCCGAGCTATCAACACGACCAGTTTGTGACGCAGCTGCGACAGAATGCTGACTCACACTCCCTTTCAAGATACACGCAGCAAAAGGAAAAGTATGGACACGGTATTATGCGGGCCTGATTTCAAGACACCGGTAAAATCAGAGCGCCAAGCAAGGCGAATAAAGCGACTGATGTGGTTCTTTTGTGAGGTGTCGGCCATTCGGCGAGTTGTCGTCGAACCAGTCGCACCACCCGGTCGAGAGGAGATTCGCCGCGATCATATTCGCTTACTAATACCTGGGGGCCCGAAGTCATCCCGCACGTCCGTGATACTCGCAAGAAAGGAAGATGGAAATGACGAATGGATCTAGCAGGCACCCACTCTACACCTACTCCGACCCGGTCCTCTCGCTTTGGCAGGCCGCCGCCGCCGAAGTCCAGCGTCGCCACAACTCTATCCAAAATCGCTTAGCCCCGACCACGGGCCCCGGCAGGACAGCATTGGAAACACTGCTCCCCATGTATGATCTGATGTCGCCGGTTGATATTTTGGGCGTCCCACTGCGCGAGGGCCAAAACATCCCTTCCGATATTACTTCATCCGTCACTCAGCCCTTAAAACCACTCACTCTTGCGGCAAGTGCCGAGGCGGCAGCCCCCATTCCCATAGATTGTGCAAAGGTGGCAGCGCAGTTCCTTTGGGCAGAAATCACCGGCAACAAGCAGAAGTCCGAGCAGTACGCAGGAGAGCTCAAGGGCTCAGAGTGCGACATCGGTTGGGGCGAGTGCTTGGTCGCTTATCTCGCGTACAAAGCGTCGTTGAGCAACTTGCCCTACCGCCCCAATGAAGATCCGGTTTTCGATCTTGGGCAGAGGACAAAGCTAGCGATCATAGGGGATTGGGGAACCGGCGATCAAGTCGCCATCAATCTCTTACAGCAAGTGGCAATCCTTGAGCCCCAAGTACTGATTCATTTGGGCGATGTTTATTACGCCGGTACGCACAATGAAGAACAGACAAATTTTCTAGACATTTGTCGACACATTTTGGGGAACGACGTTCTCATCTTTAGCTTGTGCGGCAATCATGACATGTATTCCGGAGGCCAAGGCTACTACTGGCTGATAGATCAGATAGGCCAGCAAGCCAGCTATTTCTGTTTGCAGAATTCCGACTGGCAATTTCTCGCGATGGATACCGGCTACAACGATAATAATCCCATCACCGTTTCCACGAACATGACCAAGCTGGTGACCTTTGGCACTTGGGCAGAAGAGAACTGGCTTCTTGATAAGATCAACTTGGCTGTAACACGCAAGACTGTGCTCCTTTCTCACCACCAACTTTTCTCGCCTTTCGGGGCAGTAGGAACAGTGAGTGGTCAGCGGTACGCGTACAACCCCAATCTGCGTGCCACGTTTCAGGCCGTGATGCCGAAGATTGCCTGGTGGTTCTGGGGACATGAGCATACTCTTGCAATCTTCAATCCGTACATGGACCTGCAGCGAGGACGGTGTGTAGGCGCCTCGGCGGTGCCTGTGTTCACCGACCAGCAATCTTATAGTAGTGCCGGAGGTCTGCAAACCTATGGTGGCTTGCCTGCGCCGACTTGGGTATCCGGCGGGCAGCTAGGAAACAATGGAACGTCATACAACAACTGCTTCGCCTTGATGACGCTCAACGGTTCATCAGCTAACGTCGATTACTATCAAGTCCCGATTCTCGGCACGGCGTCAAAGTTGCCGATCATCGATAGAATCTAGGAATCGGGGCCAAATCTGAAGAAATCTTTGGTATTGCCGCTTCGCAGGTCAAGATCGAAAGTCTGGAGAGGCACAATCGAAGGCGTTGAGTCCCGGCGTGTGTAACGCAACACAGGTAGGACACTGGGTCAATACAGATACGAAAGGAGTAGTCACTATGGCCAATAATCCAAATCGCTGGTGTTTTGCGTGGTTTGCTTCCAAGCCGCTTGGTGCCGGCTTGACCAAGGCAGCACTTCAGAAAGATTCGAAATGGAAATCGGGTGATGCCATTCGCGTGGCCTTTATGGAAGGCGACGATAAGTTGCAGCAGCGTGTCCGCGACATAGCGACACGCTGGATTGCTCCCGGAATGGCCAACTTGCAATTAAGTTTCACCGACAGTGCAAACAGCCACGTTCGGGTTGCCTTCCGGGCGGCAAACGGCTCGTGGTCAACCGTAGGCACCACCTGCAAACAAGTTGCTCCGGACGAGCCAACTATGAACTTCGGTTGGATCGATGCCGACTCGGCGGAGGATGAGGTTCGCCGCGTCGTGCTTCACGAATTCGGCCATGCGCTCGGCCTTATTCACGAACATCAGAACCCGGTCGCAGCCATTAAATGGAACCGCGACGCCGTTATGAGGGAGCTTTCGGGGCCGCCGAATAACTGGTCCGCGGAACAAATCAAATTCAACGTACTGGACCCTGCCTCTCCCGATGACGTGAATGCGACTACCCTCGATCCCACATCCATCATGATGTATCCCATTCCTGCATCGTGGACCGAGGACGGTTTCTCTACTGGCCTTAACAGCGATTTGTCTAACGTGGATCGCCAATTCATTCGAAAGCAATACACCTGAGGCGGAACGGGCTATGCCAAACAAAGCCATCATTGTCGGCATTCGCAAGTATCCGGAGTTGCCCCCCGAGTTGGAAGGGCCCAAGAACGACGCCGAGATGTTTCGTGATTGGGTGGTGACGCACGGCGGAGTGGCAGCGGGTGACGCAAAGCTGATTCTCGGTCAAGAGCCTCCGCCAGTATCGGCACTTAATGCCAATCCCACGGAGCAGGCATTACTATTTGAATTCGATCAGCTCGCAACTCTCGCTGAGCAGAATGGTGGATGTCTTGGCGACCGGCTCTACCTCTACCTTTCCGGCCACGGCTTTGGGCAGAGCCTGAACGACGCTGCCCTGCTGATGGCCAATGCGACGATGAGACGCTCTTACCATCACATTCCTGGCAGGCTTTGGGCAGACCATTTCTTCGCCAACGGCTATTTCAAGGAAGTCATCTTGTTTCTCGACTGCTGCCGTGAGCGCTATAGCTCTGCCTTGCTCAACGGACCCGGTTATCTTCTGCCTCCCGTTCCCCCCGCTGGCGCACGTCGGTTTTATGGCTTCGCCACCAAATTCGGCAAACTCGCGGTCGAACGGAAAATTGATGGCGTGGTCCACGGCGTGTTCACCGCCACGCTTATGAACGCTCTCAATGGTGGTGCTGCGGAGGAAGACGGAACTATTACGGCAGCATCGCTGAAAGCCTATTTGTTCGAGAATATGAAGAATTTTCTTGAGCCTCAAGATCTCGAAGATCAGGATGTCGCCAAGGAGCCAGACTTGTTCTGCGACCCTCCTGAAGATAAGTTCGTGATTGCGAAGGCTGCACCACAAAAGTTCACAATCACGATCAATCTGCCTCCCGGCTCGGAAAATAAAGAACGCAAGTTGTTCGGCGAACACTTTGTAAGAATTGCAGACTCGGCAGCTGATGGCAAATTACAATGGGTGGTGAACAGCGTCATGCGCGGAATGTATCAGTTGCTCCTTGACGCCGACAGCTACATCCTCACGGTAAATGGAAAGGGTGCAACCGATGTTACAGCCTCTTGAAAGCACAACCGAGACGGTGCCGCTCGCGATCCAGACCGGAGATAGCCAAAGCGAAATCCTGGTTCTTGACAGTAAAGGCCGCTTGCTCATTCGCGGTTTTGGTCCCGATTGTACATTCCGACTCGAACCAGGAATTTATCGCGTAAAGGTTTTGACCGGCACGGCATCCCAGGACAAAACCGTCGCGCTGACTGCTCCCAGAACCCTGCATTTTGAGCCGATTCATTTTGCCTCAGCCGCGCCGCTCGCTGGTACTAGCACGTCGCACGAGTACCACATGCAGGCGGCGGATCAGGAAAGCCGAAAGGTGCACGTGACTGACGGTGCCGGCAGCTCACTTTTTTTTCTCGTTCGGAATTGGACGGCACCAGGCTCGCAGGCACAGCCGCGCGTCACCAATAATCCCGCAGAGGGGCTTTCTCTCTATGCCGCTGGCCCAGAGATTGAACGCAAGATATGCGACCTTGTCAGTGCCGGCGCCACAAATTCGACAGGCGACTCATGGACTGCCTGCACCGTCGCCGTCAATCCCGGAGTGTACGAACTGCAGCTCGTATTACCATCTGGCGAGATTCTGCGAAAACCAGTAGTTGCGTCCGGAGGCTGGCAGACTCAGTCTTTCCTGTTTGTGCGCCTATACGTCGGGCCCGAAGGGCCTGAGTGGCGCGCCGACCTGGCGCGAACCTCGGTGCTGCTCGCGGGCGTCGAGGGAGGTTTCGACCCGAACGAGGCGATTCTGCGAGCAGCTGAACTTGCTCGGCAAAGGCTCGCCAGGCGCACGCTCGATGAACCGGGAGACAATACAGTGCGGCCGTTGCTGCCAGAGGACATGCGAAACCTCTTGCGAGGAAAATTCGACAATCCCATGCTCGGTATCTATGCGGCTCATCTCATGTTGCTGGAGCGCTCGCTCGACTTGGCGCTATTTCGCGATGTGGTCGGAAATCTCCGCTCTATGCTTCTGGAGCATCCCGACGTGGAAGCTCTTGCGCTGTATGGCCAGTTTACCTCTGCCCCTGGTGTGTTCAAGAACCCACCTATGCTCTCACGCAGCTGGTTTCTTATTACCGAGGCCAGTGTTGATCACCCTGATCTTGTAAGCGACTGGCTTGCGCAACGCAGCGTCGGCAATGTGTTGACGCAAGGGGCATGGCATGTGCTGCGTGCTGAGCAACTCTCCGACACCGATGCTGTAGATGTTCCAATGCCGTCAACATATCAACTCCGCCAGGCGATGGACACATCACGCGCTTCACCCGAAGATTCCCTCGCCGTCGGTGTGGGCGAAGAGGAGGGTGCCGCCGAGACTATAACACCGAGCGAACCGTACCCGATGCAAACAATATCACAGCCGGGCATGCCAGCTAGGAACTTGCATTTGACGGAAATCGAGTCGGCGGTTGCGGAAGCACTTGGTATAGCTAAGAGGATTCGCTGGTCGGAAATGCAGGGAACGCAGACTGCGCAGCAGGGCACAGCCGAGAACATCGAAGAGGATATGGACCCCGCGCGCCTTCGCGGTGTGGCAACCCGATTCGGCATTCCGGCGCCACAGCTAAAAGGAGTTCTCAGTGGTTTGGAAAGAAAGTTAAACAGCAATTCTTCGGTTCCGAATCTGAGCGTCAAATACAAATAGCGCTTTTCGTTGGTGCGAGTTGTTGGACAACGCAAGAACAGCCGGGGTTCAACACCTTGGACATCGGGGCCCGTGCGGCAAGGATGACACTACGGTAGCGCATTGGGCGTGGCCGTCGACCGCGAAGAGAACCGGGATGGGGCTGTGGACACGGCGGCTGAACCGTGTACGAATCCGTACCCACGGTGGTATGGCGGGGTCGGCGGGCAACCGCCGCCTCAATGCCCGATCAAATCACGATGTCACCACCAATTAATCAGGTCGTCACGACCAAGAGAACCTTCCACTGCCCGTGCCGTTTCCGTGCCGTTAGCGCTGCATTGCATGGAACTAGCCGCGTTAGAAGCCATCTGCCGCAGGCTAACTACATAAAACTACGTTGAACGATGGTTTCGAATCCCACTCTCTCCGCCATACTTTTTGAGGGCTGTAGTTACTATCGTTTACAAGCCGCACCATCGTTTCTCTCAAATTTCTCTCCAAAAACGACATAATCATTCTGAGAGGAACAGCGGTGCATCGAGCGGCTTGGATAGCGATGCGTACCTGCCACCAAGAGAAGACAGCGACCGTAGCAGAGACAACAACTGCCAGAAGAGGTACTCCAAGGGCTTTCATCCATTCCAAGAAACACTCTGGGGTCATATCAAGGACAATCTCTCCGGAGAGTGACAGTGTCAAGAGGCGGCGCGCATTTATTTTCGCTTTGCTCGTATAATAAATCGATGTACAACAACATCGTCTTGGACACCGTGCAGCGTTATGCTGAGTTGTTGAACAGCTTCTTTGAAAAGCCTGTGGTAAGAATCGCGCGGCTTAACACTATCGGCCTCTGGATCATCCCTACGAAATCTGGCACCCCGGTGTACGTCCCCGGCACCGATGGAACGAGAAGGCCACAAAACCCTCAAGACGTTGTTGCTTCCTTTGAATGCACACCCGACGAGTTCTCAGTCTCGGTGCTGCGACTTTCCCTCGGCCAATGAAAATCGCGGTTTCCTCCTCTCCCGGTTCGACGCCATCAGCTAGCTCGATTCCTTGGTGGAAACAGAAAAATATTCCCTGACGAAACGTCGGTGTCCGAGAGGCAGGTGTCTGATGAGCTTTAGCGATTGGGGAACGTTATGAGTGGGCTTAGGGTTCTTCTGTTCACCATGGCCGTAGCTGCACTCGCGGCCGCTGGTTGGTGGTACCACTATACAGGAACCCCGCAGTACTCATTAGCGCTCTTGGCTGGTGCTGTCAAAGCGAAAGACTATGAGACGGCACGCTACTTCGTAGACGACGAACGTATCGCAGATACAGCCAGCAAATCTTTTCTCGATGCTGCAATGACCCATGCCACAACAGAAATGAAAGCAGACGACAATCCATTGTCAGGGTTTGGGATCGCCGCTCTCCAAATGATGGCTCCCCGGATCAGGGAAATGGCTAAAGATCGCGTCAAGGATTCAATCAGGCAAGCGCTTAGCGGAGATGACACACTTACAAATACGAAGGGCGGTCAGCGATGGGACTCCGACCGCTTTTCTCAGCTGCGAATTGAGGAGTGTGCAGTATCAGGCAAGACCGCAGAAGTGGTTATTCGTGGATTACCTCAGCCCAATCCAGCTCAAATTACAGAAGTTCATCTGAGGATGGCCCGGATTCCTGACTCGCGGAATTGGCGCATTGAAGAGATACCTGAACTCACGCAAGCGTTCTTAAAACTACTTGACTTGGATGCACTCCAAAAACCCCCTATTGCAGCCCAGAACTTAAGCGACTTGTACAGCCCTGAGAGAGTGGCACAGTATTGCAGGACACATCCGACAGGGTTTTATGGTGCTGTGGGGAGCGCATCGGGCGTAAGCTGTCCTGCCTGGTCACGTCAGAATCAGTCTAAGAATATTGCGGCCCAGAGCTCACGCGATGACTGGAAACAGTCTTCTTTTGATCTGGAGGCCCATCTTGACCATACTCTTGCGAACGCACCCCTTGCGAGCGGAGAACGAGCGCATATCTACCAAGTGATTGAAAATTTCGCGGTTACCGAGAAGCAAAAAGAAGAACCAGAAACTCTGATGAGTGCTCGCGTTGGGTCCATCCAGCTCGCCGACGATGGTAGTCAGCAGATTCTGGTGCAAGGGCCATATGCTGCATTCTGCGGCGCTAGCGGAAACTGCCCGATGTGGATATTCACCACTAGTCCGAAAGGTCAGTTAAGCCTTGCACTCGAAATGTTTGGCAACGCCATCATTCTCCGAGGCACATCCAGCCATGGGTTTCGTGATTTTGCGACCTCATCGCATTTTAGTGCTTTACGAACAATATTTCTCCGTGTACCGTTGGAATGGCACCAAATACGGCCAAATTGATTGCTACAAAGTGACATCTGATTCCGATAATTCACCCCCCCCAGTAATTGCGGATTGTCAGCGGTGAAAGGCGGCGGCTTTGCCCACAAAAACAACCCTTCGGTTAAACAGCCGCTCGGGTACAAATCCTAAAACCTTATTTGTCCGTTGCTTCTGGGCGGGCACATTCTAAAATCTGCCCTTAGTTTGGCTATATGGGCTACAAGTCTCGTTGGCATGTGCCTTCGCCTTCGTTAATTTTAGTTCTTGGGCTTTCCCAAAGGTGAGGACTCGGCGGGGCCAGCAGGAGGAGGAGGGGCAGCAGCGGCAGGAGCAACAGTAGGAGCAATAATAGGAGCAGCAGCAGGAGCAGCAGCAGGAGCAACAACAGGAGCCGTGAGCTTCCCAGCCAATGGGCGATCCCTCTTAAGTTTCTTGTCCCACCGCGCCTGAAAACAGTTCGTGTGCTGAACCCACTTCTGAATACAAGGATTTATCCAACCAATCGCTTCCATTGTGTTTCGGTAATCCTGCGGTAAATCGCGCTTACCCACAATCCTCTCGTGGTGTGCTATCCGGTTGCGGAGTGTTTTGAGGTCGACAAGCCTACCGTGCAGAATGGTCCGCTTCACTTTTAATGGGAAAATTCGATAGAGATATTTTACCCACATGGTTTTCTCGTATGACGATGCAGTTAGCTTTACCCAGAATCCAAATGTCAGCTCCGCAATCACCCTTCCAGGCGTGATGGGCAGAGGCTTTTCCCGAATCTTCTCTTTTGCTTCGTCAATGGATTCTCGCTCAGGGTCATCGAATGGCATCCGGTCATACCAGTCCGCCGCTCCCAGCGCGCTGCTCATGACATTGTGAATAGCATTCCGAAGGGCGATTTCGAGCCCTTGAATTACGCCGTACAACGCCTCAGAAAGTTCCGTATTTCGCTCGTACAGCTGTATCCCAATCCATTTGTTACTGCGTGCCAAAGCATAGTAGGGTGCAAGTCGTTCTGGCGAAAGGAACTTCTCGAAAGTAGTCAAGTCCTCATCCGTGTATTGAAAATCCACTTGACCGTTCGGTACCGGTTTGATATTCTGCATACGTAAGCTTTGGTGTGACCGCTGCTGTGGCATGTCCCCGAAGCGCAGGTTTTACGAAAAGGCCGCCTATCCGTAGGCGGCTTTTTCCATTGTATCCTCAGGCATTCGTGGCGTGATTTTCCCGCTGGGCCTTCAACCCGTATCCGGCAACCTGACCAACACAGCCCTACTGTGGTCCTTCGCGTTCTACATGATCGAGCGCATCCGCAATTTCCTTGAGCACGTCTACGATTGCATGTATAGCGTTTTCGGGTCCAGCATTCTTCAAAGCTAGTTCAACATGTGAAATCTTTCTGCGTACGTCATCTCCAACTGACATTTGGTCTTACCTCCTGCCACAGCGTGGCAGAAACTCCGAGTGGAAAGCAAGGGTGGGCGTGGACAAATCGGCAGCTAAGATTCAAACACGGGCGCACCTGTGCGGCTTTCCTTTAGAATGGGCGGGGTATTGGCATGGGATACGGGCCACAAGTCGGAACCAGTCGTGAAGGTTAGCTGTGACGCATCGTGTGCGTACCTAAACTGCCGATCCCCGCATCCCGTGCCGCTTTGGAGAACACCCGCCACACCCGCGGATAGGACCAAGGCAAGCGTCCGAGTTGAACCGGGCTCGCGGCATTCAGAGACTGTTTCGCGTAAGCGATGAACTTGCGAAGGTGTTCTATCTCAGGACGAGTGCAGGGGCGACGCGACGCGATCATCTAAACATCATCTCACCCTCGTCATATAATTCACATTGTGTGCGGACGGTAGCCAAGCCGACCATTACATTTTTTAAGGTGGTCGATAAACTCCAGCAGCACTATGGTGCCCCTGCGCCGCCGACCTCGACTGACCCACTGGAGCTAGTCATTTGGGATAACATCGCGTATCTGGCGAGTGACAAGCGTCGTGCTGAAGCATTTGCCAACCTCAAACGAACTATCGGAACCCGCCCCGAAGAGATTCTTGCTGCTCAACACTCCGCTTTGGCGGCAATCAGCAAGGCTGGCATACTCCCGGACGTCAGCGCGGAAAAGCTTCTCACCATTGCCAAGATCGCGTATGAGGAGTTCAACAGCGACTTGCGTTCGGCTCTCAATAGACCTCTTCCGCAAGCAAAGAAGGCTTCGAAGAGGTTCCCCAGCATCGGCGATCCGGGCGCGGAAAAAATACTCTTGTTCACTCGCTCTTACCCGATCATAGCACTCGAATCGAATGGCCTGCGGGTGTTATGTCGAGTGGGGTTTGCCGAAGAGCAGAAGAATTATTCAGCCACATATCGTTTGATTCAGGATGCCATACGCGGGCAACTGCCGAAGGACTACGATTCTCTGATCCGGGCACACCAGTTGCTACGACAACATGGTCAGGAACTCTGCAAGCGCTCGAACCCGCGCTGCGCCGAGTGTCCCCTGAGCAATGCCTGCGACTACAATCGCACTAGCTGAAGGAGGGTTCCCATGAGCGTCACTCCGATACCGGCTCGAAAGGGCAGAGCCTTTTTGTTCGTGTTGACCATATTCGTCTTGTCCGTCGCCGCGCCTGAGCTTTACGCCGCCGGTAAGAACAGCCTTGAGCCTTCACGCGATTCCATCATCCGTATCGTCACCCAAATTCAGCGGGCGGATTACGAAGGCGACCGCCCGGCTCTGAAGCGCCTCAACGACGAGCTGACGCCCATTCCTGAAGACAACAAGCTGGCGTCGCAGGTGCTCTACTGGCGTGGATTTGCGTTGTGGCGCAGAGCGATTAACGGCTTCAATGAATCCCCCACTCCGACTGATCTGGAAGAAGACCTCACGCAGGCGGTCACCGATTTCAAGGATGCCATTGCCCGAAACCCTGCGTTCGTGGAACCTAAGATTGGAGCAGTCTCTAGTCTGGGCTACCTGATGTACTTGAACAAGAAAGACCCAACCCGTGTTCAGGAACTGCTCCAACAGTTGAGTCCGCTCTTGAAAGAAGCCACGGCGGCGGCTCCAAACAATCCCCGGCTGCTCTGGGTGCTCGGCCCCATTCGTTGGTCGTCGCCTCCAGATCGAGGAGGGGGTCAGGACAAGGCGTTTGAAAGTTACAACAGAGGTTTGGAAGCCGTCCGCAACCAGAAGGGCGACGCGAGTGATCCGCTGGAGCCCTCATGGGGAGAACCCGAGTTGCTGATGAGTCTCGCGTGGTCGAATCTGAACCGAACCACGCCTGATTTGAACGCCGCCGAGCAGGACGCACAAGCTGCCCTCAAGATCGTCCCTTACTGGCACTACGTTCGCGACATTCTGATGCCGCAGATCCGAGCTGCGCAAGCGAAAGCCCTCCTCCCGGAGCCGAAGTTCACGCCCGCCCAACAGGAAGTGCTCGATGCCCGCAAAGCACGGGTGGAGGCTGGTAAAAAGCGGGATGGTTCGTGGTCTCGCTACGTCGCGGATGATTGCATATACAGCGACGATGATGGCAACCTTGTCACGAAGGCCCAGTTATTAGAGCACGAGAAAAGGAATTGGCCCCCCGAGTACGATCACTCGGTTAATTTCCGTGACTACGTCGTCCACGTGTACGGCGATACGGCGGTGATGAACTTCCGATTCACCGTGCACGAGCAGATCACGGATACCGACCTCATCACTGAAATGCGTGCAACAGAGGCCTATGCCAAGCAAAACGGCGTTTGGCTTCTGGTGGCGAGGCAATGGGCGCCCTTGCCCATAAATTTCCGCAAGCCCGTTGCCGTCGATACCAGCGTTTACAAAGATTATGTTGGCCAATATCAGTCGCGTCCCCTCGACGACGTCGAGACCATCTCTCTGAAGGACGGGAAGCTATGGTCACAGTCCGGAAACGATGAGAATGAGTATCTACCCTTGGGTCCTGAAACGTTCTTCATCAAGAACGATATCGCGAGCATCACGTTTTCCCGTGACCCTCAGGGCCATGTAACTGGCTACACCTACCATAGGGAGGACGGACAGGGTTACCACGTCAAGAAGATCAAGTGAGCAGTGGAAAGATTTCGTGCGCGTGCTCATGGCGAGGACCTGTGCAATTCGCACCGACTCAGGATCGGCTATCCTCTTAGCATGATGACTGATGACGAGCGCATGCAGCGGGAGTCCAGCCTGATCGCTACGATTAGAAAGAAGCTTCCCGACTTCGCGAAAGCGTGCGCGGATGACACGGAACTGGTGTTGCTCCACCAAGACTCCTTTGCTGCCGACTACCAAGAGGACGAATACGCGCTCCTCGGCATGGCGATCAAGTAACGCAGGTCTCCGTGGGAAAGAAGTGCGGGTGATCGGCAAGAACCGAAGCTCGCTCGGCGAGGAGGACAGAATCCAGTGAGCATCCCGAGAAACGGGTGAAAAGAACGAATCGTGTTAGGGTAGCGTGCATATCTATTCGACTCCAGCTTGTTCTTCGGGTGAGGAGGTCGTTTATGCAGTTGGTGGATTTCATGAGAGGCGCTTGCGTACTCTTAGCTTGCGTCGGTGCCGGAACGCCGTTGGCTCTAGCTCCACAATCGGGCACATCGTCTAAGACAACTCCCCTCATCCTCGAAGAAAACGAAGGCGAGCGGCGGGTTATAAGGGGCTGGCCCGGTCACCCAGAGCCGGGAGAAACGTTCATCCTGAAAGTTGACGCGAAGAATGGGGGTTCTTCGCATCTGGTTTTCGTGACAGTCGATCTTGGTCAGGGAGGAGAGATCCCGACTCATCGACACCCGTCTGCCGACGAAATCCTCTTTTTCCAGACTGGAACTGCGAAGGTGCGTTTGGGAGATTCAGTCCGGGTAGTCCACGCGGGTTCCACCGTGTTCATCCCTTCGGGAACATGGATTTCTGTTTCCAACATTGGGAAAGAACACATAAAGGGAGTGGCGGTTTTTTCCTCACCCGGCTTCGAGGATTACATGCGCGACGTATCCGTTCGCGAGGGAGAGAAAAACGTGCCGCTGTCGGAAGCCGAAGACGCCGAGATTGCCAAGAGGCATTCCCATGCCGTGATTTACAAAGAACCGTAGATAGTCAGAAGCATGACTTCTCTCTCTCGTTCAGGATGCGCCGGTCGGGGGTCAGCGAGCGGTGATGATAATCACATAGAGCATTCAACCGCTTCATGGAATTCGCACAAAGAAAAGATGGCATGGGGCGGCTTACGCTTTGATGAGACCGCTCTATCCGTTATGGAAGACGCTTTTCCCGAACTGCGTGACAACGACCGAATGCGTAGGTCGTGCCATGCTGAACGTAACGAAGCGAGGTTTTCCAAAGCCTGTCCTTGAGAATGGCGACATCAACCGGATGTGTGCTAAAGAATCGGAAGTCTGACATCGTTGCCTATCTAATCGAGACGATTACGCGTCCCGGTTTCGTAGGATGTTCTACCAACTCATGGGCGCGTGCGATCTGATCCAGCGGCACGATCTCTGCGATGTCGAGTCCCTTCCACCCAGCCTCAAGCGACGTGTTGATGTCGCGAGTCGCCTCGATCTTTGCTTCCGCTGGCACATCGTCGCTGCCGACAAAAAAGGGTATGGAGTCGGTTTTGATGTTTGCTGCGAAAGCGACCTCGACGACGTGGTGGACTCCATGGGATGCTTCGAAATGCCGTCAGCGCAGCGCGGAGCCTCGCGATTAGAGGAGTGCGCCAAGATTACCACGTAGGTACCGTGTGCAATTGTGTATGACCTAAATTGACCAGCCAAGTCACATTCCCGAACCGTATGCTTTAGCCTGTTTTCTGCGGAGAAGAGGGCATCCCAGCGCGAATTGATCGTGGCAAGGAGACAGGTGGCAAAGCAAACTCTCGGCTTCAGTTCCGCAGTTTTCCGCAAGAAGTTTCGTTCTGCTATGACTGTGCGGAGCTACCGAGACAACGAGATCATTTTTGCGCAAGGGGACAAAGCCGATGCGGTTTTCTATATCCACAGCGGTACGGTGAAACTCACGATGGCGGCTACCCGTCGCAAAAAAGCGATAATCGCCGTCCTGCCGCGCAGTAGTTTTTTTGGCGAAGGCTGTCTGGGAGGGCAATCGCAGCGGATGTATACGGCGAGATCAATTGGGTCATCCAATATCACCCGCTTGCAGAAGGAGAGCACGCTTCGCGCTCTCAAGCGAGACCGGAAGTTTGCAGAGTTGCTTAATGCCTATCTGCTGTCTCGCGTTATTCGAGTCGAGGAAGACCTTGCAGATCAGTTCTTCAATTTCAGCGAAAAGCGACTGGCACGGGTTCTATTGCTGTTTGGGCAGATAACCAAGGAATCAAAGCCGGAGAACCCCCTGAAGGTGAGCCAAGGAACTCTAGCGGAGATGGTCGGTACCACCCGCGCAAGGGTGAGCAAATTCATGAGCGCGTTCAAGAAGAAAGGCTTCGTCTACTACAACGGCGGCTTGCAAATAAATAGCGCACTTGTCAGCGCCTTTCTGGAAAATCGACCCATGTCTGTTGTCACAAAAACTTAAGACGCGGCGGTTTTGATGCAAAAAGCACTCACTCCCAAAAAGATACTCGCCCTCCGCTGTCCGACTTGTGGAGCCGCTCCGGGAGAGAAGTGTGAACTCAGCACTGGGCAACTGCGCACCACTCCGCATCGCGACCGCTGATTGGTCGCAGTAGAAGAGCCCGACGCATTTGCCAGCAGGGTCGAAAGTTTTCTGACCTCGATAGAGTCAGGCACGGTGAAATAGAAAGTTAGCCAGCAGCAGGGATTATGATCAGCGATCCGCACGACCCCATTGATCGTTTTCAAATCACTTCTTATTGTCAAACTGGAGAAACTCGACCCGGCTCCATTCTCGACAATAAAAGCGACGTTCACGCCCGGTTTGACCACTGCCTGCCGACCGACCTATGATTCCCGCCAATGGCGACTTCTTCCCAGCGTATCGGTCAGACCATCTCGCACTACCGCATCGTCGAGAAGCTGGGCGGCGGTGGTATGGGTATTGTCTACAAGGCTGAGGACGTAAAGCTGCATCGCTTCGTCGCTCTCAAATTCTTGCCTGACGAGATTGCCAAAGATACACAGGCTCTAGCCCGCTTCCAACGCGAAGCGCAGGCTGCTTCGGCGCTGAATCACCCTAACATTTGCACGATCTACGAAATTGACGACCAGCACGGCGAAGCGTTCATCGCCATGGAGTTTCTGGACGGCGCAACGCTGAAGCACCGGATTGCAGGGCGACCGCTCGAAACCGATTTGATTCTATCCCTCGCCATCGAGATCGCCGACGCGCTCGACGCGGCGCACTCCGAAGGGATTGTTCACCGCGACATCAAGCCTGCGAATCTTTTTGTCACTAAGCGCGGTCATGCCAAGATTCTGGATTTTGGTCTGGCGAAGGTCTTGCTCAAACCGGAGAGCGCTGCCCTGACCGCTGCGACCGTGGACTCGCAGGATCACCTAACCAGCCCCGGTTCCACGCTCGGAACGATTGCCTACATGTCGCCGGAGCAGGCGCGGGCGAAAGAACTCGATGCGCGGAGCGATCTGTTCTCCTTCGGCGCAGTACTGTATGAGATGGCAACGGGTGTATTGCCCTTCCGTGGCGAGAGTTCTGCGGTCGTCTTCCACGAGATTCTGGACGCGGTTCCCACGCCAGCCGTGCGGCTGAATCCCGACGTGCCAGCCGAACTGGAGCGGATCATCAGCCGAGCGCTGGAGAAAGACCGGGAACTTCGGTATCAGCACGCCTCTGACATGCGTTCCGAGTTGCAACGCCTGAAGCGGGATACGGAGAGCGGGCACCGTTCTGCGGCAGCAAAATCAGGCACGGTGGTTGTGCCGCATGGCAAGGTCTGGAAGGTGGCAGTTCCCATTCTGACCGTCGCCTTGCTCGTGGCGGGCGGACTCTATTATCGCTCGCAGCAAAGCAAGCGCCTCACCGAGAAAGACACCATAGTGTTGGCCGACTTTGCCAACAGCACAGGCGACGCAATCTTCGACGACACGCTGAAGACGGCGCTCACCGTTTCTCTTCGGCAATCGCCTTTCTTGAATGTGCTCTCCGACAGCGAAGTCGCGAAGACCTTGCAATTGATGACGCGTCCAGCGAGCACCAAACTCACGTCCGAGGTAGCCCGCGAGATTTGCCAACGGGAGGGCAGCAAGGCATACATTGCCGGATCGATTGGCAGTCTGGGCAGCGAATATGTGTTGGAGCTAAAGGCGGTGAATTGCCAAAGAGGCGAAACGCTGGCCGAGGAGCAGGTGACGGCCACGTCCAAGGAAAAGGTTCTGGACACTCTGGGCGAGGCAGCGTCGAAACTGCGCACTGAGTTGGGAGAATCGCTGGCTACGGTGCAGAAGTTTGACGTTCCGCTCCAACAGGCCACGACTTCTTCGCTTGAGGCTCTTAAAGCGTACAGCCTTGGCATTAAGGCTGCTCTTGAGGGAGACGACGCCGCTGCCATGCCTCACTTTCAACGGGCCATTGAACTTGATCCGACTTTTGCCATGGGCTACAGGTCCGTGGGCATCGACTACTCCGGGCGCGGCGAGATAGGGCGGGCCGGTGAGTACTTCACTAAGGCATTCCAGTTGCGGGAGCATTGCAGCGAGTACGAAAAGCTGAGGATCACAGCGGACTACTATTCGAGTGTAACCGGTGAACTGGACAAGGCCGCGCCTGCGGATCAGGAGGAGATTGAGAGCTATCCACGAGACTACCGAGCGTATGTTGAGTTGGGCAACGTGTACGTGGCGCAGGGGCGATATGAGATGGCTACGGCGTCGTTTCGCCAAGGCCTCCGCCTCGCTCCATATGCGCTCGGCACTTACGCGTCCGTCGCCAACGGCCTGCTTTCGATGCAACGCTTCGACGACACGCGGCAGCTCATCCGCGAGACGCAGGCGCGAAAAGTGGATGATCCTGCATTCCACAGTGCCATCTACGGTCTTTCCTTTCTAGGGAAGGATTCTGCGGTTATGGCGGAACAGCAACAGTGGTATGCGGGCAGACCTGAGTATGAGAACTACGGACTCGCGCTCGCCTCCGACACTGAGGCGTATGGCGGTCATCTGGGCAAGGCGCGGGAACTGACCATGCGGGCGGTTGACTCGGCCATTCGGGCGGACAGCAAAGAAACTGGAGCGATCTGGCAGGATAATGCCGCTATCGCACAAGCCGCTTACGGCAATCCTGTGGAAGCGCGGCAGTCAGCGGCAGAGGGTTTGAAGCTGGCTCCCACGAGTCAGGGCGTCGAGGCCGAAGCCGCGCTGGCGTTTGCCATGGCGCGCGACACGGCACGAGCCGAATCCTTGGCACAAGACTTGGGGAAACGCTTCCCGCTGGACACGCAGATGCAGGCGCTTTGGCTGCCCGCGATTCAGGCACAACTGGCGCTGGACAAGAAGGACCCGGCCTCCGCCCTGACCGCGCTGCAAGTTGCTTCACCCATTGAGTTGGGGCAAATTGGTTTCGTCACCAATATCTCCTGCCTCTATCACGTGTATATCCGTGGTCAGGCATACCTCGCAGCCGGACAAGGTAGCGCTGCCGCCGCTGAGTTTCAGAAGATTCTCGATCACAGCGGCATCGTGTGGAACTGTTGGACGGGAGCGTTAGCTCATCTCGGAGTGGCTCGTGCGAACGCCTTGCAAGCGAGAACCTCGCAAGGCGCGGATGCCGATGCCGCCCGTGTCCGGGCGCTCGCCGCCTACAAAGATTTCCTCACCCTCTGGAAAGACGCCGACCGGGACATTCCCATCCTGAAGCAAGCGAAAGCGGAGTACGCGAAGTTGCAATAGCTTGCCGCGCAGGTCCTCGCGGTTCTTCATGGTGGCGGGCGAGGAGGACGCCCGCGACGATTGCCAGCGTGCGCATGCGGCCCTCGTCCACGGGACATCGTAACACACTTCGCCGTTTGTTCGCCAATGCTAGAATGAGCAAAGGTATGTAGCTGATTGCTGTGTTCATTTTCACGGGCAATGACGAAGCCGTATCTTTTACGGATGAGGGTTCCCCTGACACCCGCATTACAGGCGAAAAGGTGTGCGTCAACGGCCAAGTCAATCGCGATCTCTCGCTCGATTGGTTTTACCGGGTAATTCAGTTTTTTCCCGACGTTCAAGGCGAACTGAAATCAAAAGAGGTCTCAGAGCGATTTAGGAACTTCCCACTGAGGCGCGCGCCGCGATTTGGACAGGAATGCGGCGGGTGAAAATTCACATCGTAGAGCCCTCTGAAACCACGAGCCTCAACGGGTCCCGCCGACCACCGGCGTGCCTCTCTCGGCATCTGAGCGGCAGAGTGGCGTGGTTCGAGGAGTGATCCACCAAAGAAGTTTGGGCAGAGCCTTCTGGTCAGGCGCAGGACGTCAGAACCTGCTGTCAGGGCTCGCTTGTGCTTTTGGAGTCCCACGCGCGCGAGTCTAAGAGGGGCCGTAGAATTCAGAACCTGCTGTCGTGGCTAGACTCAGACAGTCTGGTCCCACTCTCTCCGCCAGCAAGTCTTAACTGCAGAGAAATTCCGCCTCCCTTGGCCCCGAAGTAAGCGAAACATGGACGCGCGAGAGTAGCGTGCTCTTTGAGGAGCGCTCGATCGTGCCAGCCGAGAGCGCGCCTATTCCACCGTCAGCGAAACTGAAATCGTGTGCTGCGGCGTCCCGCTGGCCTTCCCCGCGATACTCACGGTGTAATTGTTTGCCGGAGTTCCCGCGTTACCTCCCGCCCCCGGGCTGTTGCTTCCTGCGCCGCATGCTGCCTGGAACAAGCAACCGCCGAGCGCGAGGAACATGAGACACAGGCACGGGAGGGTTCTCCGGTGTGGCTTATTCAGCCCGGCCCCGGCGAGCAATATGGCCGGGATCACGAGGCCAAGCGCGAATAGCTTGCCCGATCTCTGTCCCCGGCTCGGCGGCACCAGTGCCGCCTGAGTCCCGCTTGTAGCGACGGTCAAAGTGGCAGTGCCTGCGCTGTTTGCCACCGAGATCGTTCCCAGCGAACAAGTGGTTGCGGGGCTGATGACAGGAGAAACACTGCACAACAGAGTCACACTCGACGGGTTGAGTCCACCTGACGGGTTGATTGTAATAGTCGATTTCGCCGATGCACCCGGCGCGACCGAGGAAGGCGACAGTGGAGTAGCTGAGAGACTGAAGTCCGGAGCAGTCACCAGCAGGCTCAGAACCGTTGAGGTGCTGGCGTTGAAATCATTGTTTCCACCGTAAGCGGCCGTGATGTCGTGCGATCCGCTACTCAGAGTTGATGTGGAGAACGTTGCGATGCCGCTTTCGTTCACAGACGAGGCGCCGATCGTGGCGGTTCCGTCCAGGAACGTCACCTTGCCCGTGGGTTCGCGCGTTGTGTTTGAGGTGACCGTGGCGGTGAAGGTTATCGACTGATTCGGATTAGACGGGTTGGCGGAAGAGATCAATACTGTGCTGGTGCCCGCCTTCTGGACGGTCTGAGTCAATTCAACTTTGTGTGACTGGTAGTTGCCGTTGCCAGAATAAGCCGCTGACAGCGCGTCCTCTCCCGCCGGTAGAGTAGGTGTGCTCACTGAGAATTGTCCGTTTACCAAAGCTCCGGAACCAAGGACGGCATTTCCATACTTCAGAGTCACACTGCCTGTGGGCGCTGCCGTGCCGTCAGACATGCTGCCCGCCACCGTTGTGGTGAACGTGACGGGCTGCCCGAAGGCAGAGGGATTGCCGGAAGACACAACAGTCATGGCTGTGCCTTGGGTATTCAGCAATATGCTGACCGTGTTGCTGATGCCATTCGCAACCGCCAGATCCGCAGCTCCGTCTTGGTTGAAATCCCCTACTGCAGCCGAGTAGGCCCCTGAGCCTGTGCCGAACAGCGTTGGCGGTCGGAATGTGCCGTCCCCATTGCCCAGAAGCAGACCCACCAGGTTTCCCGGAGAACCTCCCAGCGGAGTGCTGGTCAGAGCCAGATCCAGCTTGCCGTCGCCATTGAAATCCGCAATTGCAAGTGAGGAGGGATTCGCGCCCGTGGGATAGGGCTTGGCCGGCTGGAACGTCCCGTTGCCATTGCCCAGCAGCACGCTTACTTGTTGGGTCTGGAAGTCGGCCACAGCCAGATCAAGATTGTTATCGCCGTTGAAGTCGCCCACCACCACGGATAACGGGTTGCCTCCCACCCCGGTCCGGTACGCCACCTGCGCATGGAAGGTGCCGTCTCCCTTGCCCAAGAGGATGCTGGCATTGTTGTCGGTCTCATTTACGACTACCAAATCGAGCTTTTGATCTCCATTGAAGTCTCCTACCGCCACCGATACGGGACCCTTCCCGACGCTGTAGTTCACCGCGGTCTTGAAGGAGCCATCGCCCTTGCCCAAGAGCACACTCAGGGTGTCGCTGTGGAAATTCGCAACCACCAGATCCAGATTGCCGTCACCATTGAAGTCTCCAGTGGCGACGGATGCCGGCTCGCTCCCTACGGGGAAGTCGACAGGAGAACCAAAGGTGCCGTCTCCAACTCCTAACATGACGCTGACTGTATTGGTGGCATAATTTGCCACCGCGAGATCAGGAATTTGGTCTCCGTTGAAATCGCCCACCGCGACGGAATAGGGATCGGTGCCGGTTCCAGTCGAGTAGTAGCTCGGTGCCTGGAAGGTTCCATCGCCGTTGCCCAGAATGATGGAAATCGTGCTTGCGCCACAAGTGGGAAAATTTGGGCAATTGCTGTTCGCTATGGCCAAGTCCAGAAAGCCGTCTCCGTTGAAGTCGGCGGTTGCAACCGAGTAAGGGTTAGGGCCGGCTGGATAGTCGGTGCGCGCCTGGAAGGTGGAATTCCCGTTGTTCAAGATGACGCTGACAGAATCTGCCCCAGAATTCGCCACAACCAGGTCAGTCTTCCCATCGTTATTGAAGTCTGCTGCGACGACCGAATATGGAATGTCTCCTGTCCCGCAGTTCAACTGTCCCTGGAAGGTGCCGTCGCCATTCCCCCAGAGCACGCTTACGGTGTTGCCGTCGCCATCCGATACGGCTAAGTCCATCTTCCCATCGCCGTTGAAGTCCCCGGCAGTCACTGCAGTGGGGAAGGCAGCGGTGGAGTACTCGACATGGGTTGCGAATGAACCTTTTCCATTACCCAGCAGAATGCTGACCGCATTGCCATGCTGGTCCGCAACCGCGATGTCCAGATAGCCATCCCCGTTGAAATCCGCCAGCGCAACCGAGACCGGAGTATTTCCCGTTGTGTATTGGAACCGCGTCTGGAACGTGCCATCTCCTTTGCCCAGCAACACACTGACCAAGTTATCGTTATTGTTGTTTGCGACGGCCAGGTCCGGGATACCGTCACCGTTGAAGTCGCCGACCGCGACCGAGTACGGATTAAATCCTGTGTTGTAGGCTACCTCTGCCTTGAAGGTTCCGTCGCCTTTGCCCAGAAGCACCCCCACCGTGCCGTCTGTGGCGTTGGTGACTGCAATGTCGGGATGGCCGTCTCCATTAAAGTCGCCAACCGCTATTCCTTGCGGCCGCTTCCCTGTGGCAGCATCAACTTTGGGCCGAAAGCTGCCATCGCCATTACCCAAGAAGACACTCACCGTGTTACTGGCTGAATTGGTCACCGCTATGTCTAAATGTCCATCTCCGTTGAAGTCTCCGACAGCAATGTCTGCGGGCGTACTCCCGGTTGCGTAATCAACCTTGGGCCTGAATGTGCCGTCCCCTTTGCCCAGCAGCACGCTGATCGTATTACTGGTTGAGTTCGCTATGGCAAGGTCCAGGTTTCCGTCACCGTTGAAGTCTCCCACGGCCACTGCTTGCGGATTCGTCCCCGTCGGGTATTGAAGCGCCACCAGGAATTGTCCTGCCTGGGCCGCCAAAGCCCCGCATAGCATGTAAAACACAAATGCCAAGACCGTGCGTCTCAAGATGAAGCCTCCCTCGATAGCGTTCTTTTGTTCCTCCCAGATGGGAGCCCGCGTGGCAACTCGGGATGCCATCCAATTTCGTCTCGCTGCCAGTCCGTTTCCCACGGGTATGAACACCGCAAAGGCGCGACAGAGGCGAACCGGCGACCGCGGTGCTGCAAGAGAAAACAGACACTACGGGGAGACTTAGGGGGAGTTTCGCTTTCGAAGCCGCGGAGGGAACTGCTGCGGCACTAGAGCGCGACCGAGCTTATCCCGGAGCTTTCCGGCTTGGCAATGACCCATTTGGACTAACCCATTCAACGAAGTCAAATCACTCCAGAGAATCCGAAGAGCGAGGGCTACGGGCTACAAGCCGCAAGAAAAAAGGCCCAAATGCGAGATTTGGGCCTCAGGTTCAGGCGCGCCGAAGGTCGGGGGAGGACCTGCTACTGTCTACTTACTACCGGCGCTGTCTGCACCCTGTGCGGGAGCCGCCAATTGCTGCTCCACAATTTGACGCAGTGCGGCATAATCCAACGCGCCGCTCAGGAAGTGGCCATTTATAAAGAAGCTGGGCGTACCACTGAGCCCTAAGCGCAGTCCTTCCTTGCGATCCCGTTCCACAGCCTCCGCTTGCTCGCCCGAATCCAGGCACTTATCAAACTCGGCCGGATCCAGCTTCAACGTGCGAGCTTGCGCTTTGAGCTGGTCGAAGTCCAGTTCCTTGCTGCGAAACAGCTCATCGTGGAACTCCCAGAACTTGCCCTGTTTGCCGGCGCAGCGAGTTGCTTCCGCAGCCTTTTCCGCCCGCGCATGCATGGGCAGCGGAAAGTCCTTGTAGGTAAAAGCAACCTTATCGTCCAAATCGGCCTGCAGCTTTTTCACGTCGGCGGCCACTTTCTGGCAATAGGGGCACTCGTAGTCCGCAAATTCTACTAACGACACTGGCGCCTTCTGCGGGCCGAGCGTCTGCGAGTTCCGGGTATCCACGTTCGCCAGAGGGGGTGCAAGCGTAACGTACACCGTGGTCTGCGCACGTAAAGCGTTCACGTAAGCGGAACGTGCTTTCTCCGTGCGCAGCTCACGGATCTTTTCCAGGATTTTCCCGCGGACTGCTTCATAGGGCTGATCGGTCTCCAATCCCTCGTAGTAGACCTTCATTTGATCTTCCGTGGGATCCTTTACCTGTGATTTGATATCCCGGTCAACCAACTGTTCGAGCGTCAGGTTCTCGCTCCTCGCCTTCTGCTCAAGCAACTTCTTGTCGATGAGTTCGTTCAGCGCTTTGGTCTCCGCTTGGTAATATTGATAATGCGCGGACAGGAGCTTAGCGGACTCTTCCTGTTCGAGTTCAGCCATTGTCACCTTAACCCCGCCCACTTCCGCCACCATGCTGGTGTCGTTCTGGGCGGCGATGTTTCCCACACTCAGTAACCCCAGCGCGGCGCCCAATCCCAACCCAAGAACCCGTCCTGAAACTGACATGAGATCCCCCATCTCGTAAAGATTAGTAAAACAAGACTGCAACCGAGGTCTCGGTTCTCGAAGCTAAGTGGGGGCAGTCGTAGCCCCCACCAAGGCTACGGTCCAGCGGAGACTAGTCCCCTGTTCCGCAGGTGCAAACACCCTTGCCGCTGCCGTCCAACGCCACGGCGGCGCACTCCTTCTCGAGATGGACAACTTCGGTAGAGCTGAGAGTGGCATCCTGCGAAGCCGTCTCGGTAATTGTGAAGTTGCTGTTCTGGATGTGAGTAGCCCAAGCACGAATTCCAGCCTTCGGATTGAGGGTTTTCGGAAGCGGGCAAGCGCCGCCTATGGGCGGGGTCGAGACGATCTTGATCGCCCCCGTCGTCAGGCTGACGCCCGTCAGCGCGTTGCTGGTCAGGTCAGTGTTCACCGAAAGCGTACGCAGACCATCCGGACTGAGCAAGCAACTGCAGCACTCAGACAGTTCTTGACTCGGGTCCACCACGTAAATAGCGGCGCACAGATTGCCGCCAGCCGTGCCCGGGTTCGTCATTCGTACCGTAGCATCCGGAGCACCGGCGGTGTTGGCGTTAGCAAAATAGTCGATCTTCAGAGTGTCGGCGGGCGGAGTTGCCTGAGCCGCCGCGTAGCCGGCGGAAAGGGCCAGTACTAAAGTACAGACTACGAGCATTGTGGTTCGACGCATTATTATCCTCCTTAGATTACGCCGCCAAGCAGTGGAGGGGTTTGCTGGGCATTTGTGGCGCATCGCGTACTCTACCGGAAGCAATGGCGCCGACAAGTCCCCAAGTGCACTAGCCCGATGTTACTAGCCCCGCGAAAAGACGCTTCCAGTGCCGAACTCACGCTGAACCCTCGGACCCACAATTTTGCCGATAATCCCGGAGCGGGTCGAGACGCCCATCTTAACCATTACCAGCCGGATAAAAGCCTTCACCGTGTTGGGACTGATCTTCATGCGCTGGGCAATTTCTTTACTGGTAAAGCCCTCTAGCAGGAACTGCACCGTTTCTTGCTCGCGTCCTGTTAGACCGTAAGTTTCGGAAACCTCAGCCATCGTAACCGCCTCGTTGCTCTTCCTCTCGAGCATGACGATTAGCAACCCGTCGGAGGGAACTGAACCATCCTTGTGATTTCCGTCCTTGTGATTTCCATGATTTCCCGCGATGTCGACTGAAAAGGACCGACAAACGTACGTCCGCTTGGCCGAGTGAAATTCGCCGACGAATCGGTACGGGGATTGCCTTTCCACGAGATTGGAGCGGATCTTGTTAGCGAGCCAGGCGTCCAGATGGTGAATTTTTTCTGGACGGTCCGGAAATGTGAGTATCTGAAGCGCCTCGGGATTAGAAGCCACGACGCTCAATGAACCGTTCACCACCATCAGGCCCGGTCGGGCCGAAGTAGTATGCACTTGTTGTGCCCCTTTTCAGAAGACGGCGCTGCAGTTGCCGGCCGCCTCAGACGAATTTGATTTGGCCTCCCTAGGCCGAGAAGGGTCCCAATCTGCCGTCAGTTCGGCGTGGTGAGCAACCAGACACTTATTGAGCTCTCTCCTCACGACAGCCGAACATTCACTTACTTTGTTGTAAAAAGCGGACAGACACTTTCCGGGGAAGGCGGAAAGCTTCACGTTTCACTGTTCCCCCAGAGGGTGGGGAAGAAGGGCGGTTGTATTGTCCCACAAAAATACGTGTTGTCAAGCTACAAACCATTTTTCATCTTGATTCTTACCAGCAGTTCAGCAGGTTAGTCTGCTTGGGCTAATCCGAATGGGGCATAAGCACGCGGAATCCAAACGCAAGGACGATTCCGCGGATTCTTGTCGTCAGTCAACCCGCACGATAGCGGTTCCTTGACTTTCGTGGCGTTGAACGTCCCGCCGTTACCGTTGTCTTTCCGGATGGTCGTTTACCGGTCGATTCTGTTCGGCTCAGACTTCGCGTGAAAGCCGGGGGTTCTGGAGCGAGCGTCAGTCCGGATGATGGAGCCGGTCTTTGCCACCGTGCCGGGGTCCAATGGTCCAAGATCCCATCAACATGCGAAATGAAAATGTTGCGAGCGCTCTGGAGAGCCACGCGAACCTTCATCAAACGTGACTGTTGAATTGAAGGGACCTCTAGCGCCGCTCTATACTTCGCGATCCAGACCTCCTCATTCTCCAAGCGAGTACGATCAATTTCCATCAGGGGTGTCCCCACCTCAGTGGCCGTTTGTCTGTTTGTATGCCTTATACACCCTCGTACCAGCTACCGGAACCACTCCGAAGGAACTACTCCATTGGTTGATAGCAACGCAAGCCAAATCGACTCCAACTTCCTTCATCAGTGAATGGTAGAATTGCCGGCCAAAGACGGAGATAGGCTGTAGGCAAAGCAGATGAGCGAACTGCAAATACCAGAATGAAGTCGACCAAATATGTAACCTGTCTGAGCCTGCTGGTGATGTACCAGGCAATTTCGCAGACCACGCGCGAAACCGGCTCATATGTAAAACAAGCTGCAATTTCCGAGATTGCGGGGACGATTCATATTGTTGCTGATAGCCCTCGACCGTTGGAACAGACTATAGATGCTCTCCAGCAGAAGTATGGGTGGGTGGTTGATTACGAAGACCCGCAATTCATCTCCAAGCTGGATCTCGTAGAAACCGCAAAACCGGGAGACCCCGCGCCCGATTTGAATCTTCCGGCCCTGCTTCCTGGAGGCGGACCCTTCAAGGTGGAGTTTCCCGCGGTTAGTCCGGAGGAAGAGAAAATTCTTCAAATCGTGGTGGATTCTTACAACCGAAGCGGCAACCCGGGACGATTTGAGCTACGGAAGGGCCAGCAAGGCGCCTTCTTTGTCGTCGGGGCGCAAGCTCGCGACGGAGCGGGCCAGATATCACGGCAACAAGTCCTCCTCGACGTGCCGATAACGCTCGCAGCCCGGAAGAGGACAGTCTCGAATACGGTGAACCTGATTTGCCGGAAGATAGCTGAGGGCCGCCGCATTGCGGTCACCGTCGGAGTGTCGCCCAGAAATCTGTTGGATCACAATGATGCGACAGTCGGTGGAACCAGAGTATCGGCTCGCGAGCTTCTGCTTCAGACTTTGAGATCGACTCGCCACAACCTTTACTGGCGGCTCCTTTTTGATCCAGACTCCAAAGGCTACTTCCTCGACATACACTCGCTGCGCACCTCCTTTTGAATTCTGAGCTGCTCGCTGGACGCACCCAATCAAGAATAACCAGACGGGCCAGAGGCCGAGTAGTGTATTTGTAGGCAAAGGTTGCGTGACTCCTGCCAAGACCGTGGAAACTTGGAGACCAATCTGACGGGGAAACCTGGGCCGAAATTTGGATGTGCTGAGACTGCTGAAGACTTGCCGGCAGCGGGCCGACGAAGCCGGTGACGACGCACCAGCCCGACCTCAGCACTGCCTAAGAAACGAAAGCGCCCCAAACTCCGTTAAGAGTCTTGGGACGCCCGTCGAGCAGCCCGGCCCTCCCCCGAAACTGCTCGACTCCACCTTAAGGCCGTGGCCCAAACTTCGTGAATAGCTAGGCCGTGCCACGTGGCGGCACTGCTAGGCTATACGGCATGCACTGGCGTGCCGTAAGGTGCAACAGCAGCGATGGTGACGGTTGGCGCTGCGACCACCGGCAGTACAACGGCAGTCCTCTCGCAAACTTCCCGACCGATCTCCGGGGTAAGCCGTGCATCGGCTGAGCGGCCCATCAGTCTGAGTGTCTGTTGGACGCGCTCCTCTGACACGAGGCTCAGGAAGGGCGACTGCTCAATCTTCACCGCAATACCCTGCTGCAGCATGCCGTCAAAGGAACACTGCTGAAAGCCTTTCAATTCTCTTGAAAGGGCAAGGTGCACAACCTTCGAGTGGGCTGCGCCATCGTCCTTGCGCAGGTGACTGCCTGGATCACTTCGCGGGTTCCCAGCCCTCTGGCAGCATATCGAATGCCAGCGTGTCACGATAGGCGTACTGGTTGTCCTCCATTACTGCCAGTGGGGTCAACATATGCCAGATGCGTTCATCGTCGAAGACGTAACACTCACCCGATTCGCGCATCGTGAAACGATCCATTTCATGCTTTTCATTGTCGGTTATGATGACTTCGCCACCGTGAGCGCCGCAGCGGCCCAGTAGATGTGTGGCGATGTATTTTTCACCGTCTTTATGTAAGCCCGGTGGGCTCGTGTCGCACGGCCGGCCCGGCGTAGCCGTGAACCTTATTAGATGGCTATTGACCAAGTATCTCGTCCCTACGGCCGAGAGCGGCAGGTGATGAAGGTGGTGAGCAATCATCTTGCGAAGGCCTATGGAACCGGCGATCACCGGGGGCAGCGGAGCGTACTCTCGCGGCTGGTCGCCTAGAGTCGTGTTGTATTTTTTCAGCTGCACATAGGGCGCGCTCTCTTCGCTCAACCAAACCTTTACACCGCCCTCAACAATCTCTGCCCGAAGACGATTTAAGGAACGATACCGGTCGCCCCCTTCGTAGTACTTATCCCTTGGAATGGACCAGGCTGCATGGGCAAATGCTTCCAGCGCGCGCGCTATGTCTACATCAACTCTGAGCGGCTGACGACTGAACCCGCGCTCGACAAGGGCGCTTCGCGACCTGGCATTTGTTGCAACCGGAATAAAGCTATCTTGCATGATTGCTCCCGATCAATGCCTGGCGATCGCATGACCTTGCAGATTCTCGTATCTCTCACTGGCGGCGAATCGACACGCACCCATCCCCATTTAACGGAGTCTCCTTTTTCACTTCAAGAACGCTGGCGATCATACACCCTGCCACCACTCACGGAACGTGTCTCGCGGTTCTCCATTTCCCTGTCGCTATGCACATGAGGATGTTCGATTCCGAACATCGCCTTTTTGAATTTGAACACTTCGACCTGCTCTTAGAGCAACTTCAGGTTCATTTTCAAAGGCTTGCACGGGGTTCGGTTGGCGATGAAGTTGCTTCTGCTGACGCTGTAAGACTACAACCGAAGAGGGGAACTTGAATGCAGCACTTGTTTCAAGATGTTCGTTACGCGCTGCGGCAGTTGCGTAAGAACCCTGGGTTCACGGCCGTTGCGGTTTTGACCCTTGCGCTGGGGATAGGAGCAAACAGCGCGATTTTCGGCGTGATTGATGCAGTTTGCTGCGCCCGCTTCCTTTTCATGACCCCAGCCGCCTGGTCGTGGTAAAGCCCACCGAGCCCGGTCGGACGGACGATATCGGAGTATCCTATCCCGTCTTTTTGGATTGGAGATCGCAGAACCATGTTTTTGAGGGTCTCTCCGTATTTCGTGAGGACGATTTCACGCTCACGGGAAGAGCCGATCCCGCACATCTGACGGGTGCCGTCGTCTCCGCAAATCTGTTTTCGGCTGGGTGTTTCTCCGGCTATGGGGAGAGATTTGTTCCCGAGGAAGACAAGCCAAGCGACACCGGCTTGCCGATCATGTTGAGCCACAGTCTTTGGCAAAACCGCTTCGGGTCCGATCCGAAGATTGTGGGGCAGAACCTCACTTTAGACGGTCAAATGTTTTCTGTCGTTGGCGTGATGCCCGTGGGGTTTCAGTTTCCGGTATAACGAACCCCGGTTGAATTTTGGACCACCATTGGTCTCGATGCACGGACTATGAACGGTGGGCCAGCGATGACTTCTCAGCGCGGAGCGGGATATCTTGACGTGATCGCCCGGCTGAAACCCCAGAACACACTCGTGAAAGCGGAGACCGAGATGGCTACGATCCAGGATGCCCTGAACCGGCAATATCCCGAGCATAGGCCCAAAGGAATCAGCCTTGTTCCCGAAGCCGATGCGGTGGTGGGAGATATGCGCCGGGGCTTGTTCATTCTTTTCGGGGCAGTGGGACTGGTTCTGCTCATCGCCTGCGCAAACCTATCGAATCTGTTGTTGGCAAGAGCCACAGCTCGGAATAAAGAAATCAGCGTGCGCACGGCATTGGGAGCGACGCGTTGGATGATCGTGCGCCAGTTGCTTGCCGAAAGCCTCTTGCTCGCAAGCGCAGGCGCCGCGGCGGGGCTTGGGCTTGCCGCGTGGGGCATCAAGTTGCTGACGTCATTGGCGCCGGGGGATTTGCCACGAATTACGGAGAGCGGCCTCAACCTGCAAGTTCTCGTTTTCACCGCCTTGGTTGCGATCTTGACCAGCGTTCTATTCGGGCTAGCTCCTGCCTTGCAAGCGGCCAAATGGTCGGCGACGTAAAAGCGGAAGGGCTAGGCGCTCCCTCGATTCCAGAGTCTTATGTACCGTATGCCCAATTGCCGTTTGCTCCGATGTCTGTGGTGGTGCGCACAGAAATTGCTCCCGGCAACATCGTGCCCACCCTAACCAGCGAGGTTCAGTCCCTGGACAACGCCCTGCCTCTTTTGCACATTAAGACTCTTGAGGAATATGTGAGCGATTCCATTGTCGGTACGCGCTTCGAAGCGGTCCTGCTCGGGATTTTCGGGGCACTTGCGTTCTTGCTGACTGCGGTTGGGCTTTATGGAGTGATTTCGTACGTGGTTGCCCAGCGGACGCGAGAGATCGGCATTCGGCTTGCGCTGGGTGCGGACCGGAACGCTATCCTGGGAATGGTGCTCAAGAACGGAACACTTTTGGCTTGCGCGGGAGTTCTTATTGGATTGGCGGGGGCGTTTCTGCTGACGCAGCTTATGGCAAGCTTGCTGTTTGGTGTAGGACCCAGGGATCCGGTGACTTTCGTGTGCGTTCCAGTTGCACTCATTGCGGTCGCCATGCTGGCGAGCTATATCCCCGCACTCCGCACCGCGAATGTTGACCCTATGGTGGCGTTGCGCGACGAATGAGGAAGCCGAGATGAGTTTGCTACAGGCTTTCGTCAGGCTCTGCGGTAGTTGCGAAACTGCCCGTTAATGGACACCTCGGTTCGGCAACGGACAATCCGCGCTTCGCCGGACGCCGCGAATGAATGCTATCTGGTTTTGTTTCCACTGCTTTAACCTTTCCCGCATAATGGTGGACTGGTTGCTGAAGTAAGGATAGAGATGGATATCGCCCGCCCAGAGTTTAAGCGACAGAAGCGCCGCCGCCAAGTGGTCATGGTGGGCATCGTCGCAGTTGTCGTTGTGCTGGCGACGATTGGAGTGTCGCGTCTAAAGCCGGCTGCGCCTTCCGTGGAACGCGGAACGGTGTGGACCGACATGGTGAAACGCGGAAACATGTTGCGGCAGGTCCGCGGGAATGGGTCGCTCATCCCCAGCCAGGAGTCGGTTCGCCAAATTCCAGCGGAGACTGAAGCCACGGTGGTGCGCATTCGAATCCTGCCAGGGTCCCAGGTGAAGGCCGATAGCATTTTGGTCGAAATGAGAAATCCGCAGACCGAGCAGGCCGCCCTGGATGCGGAACTTCAACTGAAAGCTGCTGAGGCTGAATACCAGAGCCAGCGGGTGACGCTCGAAAGCAATCTCATGAACGAAAAGGCGGGGGCGGCAACGGTCAACGCGGACTACAGCCAGGCGCAACGGCAGGCCGATACAGACAAGGCCCTATTCGACCTGGGTGTGATCTCGGGTCTGGCCTACAAGGCTTCGAAGGGAAAATCCGAAGAGCTGACCACCAGAAATGATTTGGAGACTCAGAGGCTCACGATCGGACAGAAAGCAATCGAGTCTCAGCTTGCAGAACAGCAGGCCAAGGTCGACCAGATGCGGGCTTTGGCGGCTTTGAAGCGGAAGCAACTCGATGCCTTGCAGGTCCGTGCCGGGATTGACGGCGTGCTGGTAGACCTGCCCTTGCAGGTGGGGCAACACGTTCAACCGGGAACGATGCTGGCGAAGGTGGTGCAGCCCAATCATCTGATGGCGGAATTGAAGGTTGCCGAAACGCAAGCGCGCGACGTTCAGTTTGGAGAGCCGGCATTGATCGACACGCACAACGGGATCATCAGCGGCACCGTGATGCGGGTCGACCCGGCTGTACAAAACGGAACCGTCACCGTAGACGTCAAACTAACGGGCGAACTTCCCAAAGGTGCTCGTCCTGATCTTAGTGTGGATGGGACGATCGATCTGGAACGTCTGGACAATGTTCTGTATGTAGGCCGGCCGGCGTTTGGGCAGGAAAACAGCACTATCAGTCTGTTCAAGCTGGATGCCGACGGCAAAGAGGCAGCGCGAGTCCCAGTGAAGGTGGGGCGCGAATCGGTAAACTCGATTCAGGTGTTTGAAGGGCTGCGTGAGGGCGACACAGTGATTCTTTCCGACATGTCACGGTGGGACAAAACGGACCGCATCCGGCTTGAGTAGGCCAGCGGTGCAAGAAACTTTCGAGACAACATTTCGAGGCAAACATTATGACCGAAGCGGGACAGGCGTTGATCCAGATTCAGGATATGAAGAAGATCTTTTACACCGACGAGATTGAGACCCACGCGCTCTCTGGTGTGCACCTTTCCATCAGCAAGGGCGAATATGTGGCGATGTCTGGGCCCTCGGGATGTGGCAAGTCCACATTGCTCTCGATCATCGGGTTGCTGGATACGCCGACCGAGGGCAGTTACTCGCTGAATGGGAAGCCGGTGGAGAATCTGGATTTTGCCGAGCGTTCGCGCATTCGCAACCAGGAAATCGGGTTCATCTTCCAGAGCTTCAACTTGATCGGCGACCTCACGGTGTATGAAAACGTGGAACTACCGCTCACCTACCGCCAGAGAATGCCGGCTGCGGATCGCAAGCAGCGCGTCATGGAGGCGCTGGAACGGGTGGGTATGGCGCACCGCATCCGGCACTATCCATCGCAGCTCTCCGGAGGCCAGCAGCAGCGCGTGGCCGTGGCGCGAGCTCTGGGCGGGAAGCCTTCCATTCTGCTGGCGGATGAGCCTACCGGAAATCTCGACTCCCGCAACGGCGAGGCCGTGATGGAGTTGCTGCAGAACCTGCACCGCGAAGGAGCGACCATCTGCATGGTGACGCATGATCCGCGCTTCGCCAAGCACGCCCAGCGCGAAGTGCATCTGTTCGACGGCAAGGTGGTGGCGGAAGAAGAACTAAAGAAATTGATGGCGGATGTGCATGCATGAGTGGGCTGCTCCAGGACCTTCGCTACGCCGTGCGTCTGCTGGTGAAGAGTCCCGGCTTCACGGTGGTGGCGGTTGCGACACTTGCGCTCGGCATCGCAGCCAGCACGGCGCTGTTCTCCGTGATCCATGGCGTGTTGTTAAGCCCGCTGCCTTTTCCTCAACCGGACCAGTCGGTAACGCTGCACGAGAACAAGCCTAACGCGGGTCCGTCTCCTAATCCTAACCTTCGTGACTGGCAGAGAGATAACCACACGTTTTCCTCGCTCGCGCCTGGCTACATTCCAGCCCGCCGCGGGGCGAAAGTTGATCCCACAGTGGCGCTGCACTACGAATGAGGGATAACAGATGATTGCTAGCGGAATTTTCCAGGACATTCGTTATGCTCTGCGGCAGCTGCGCAAGAGTCCGGGGTTCACGGCAGTGGCCGTGCTGACGCTGGCATTGGGCATTGGGGCGAACACGGCTATCTTCGGGTTGCTCGATCAAGCGCTGTTGCGCAGCCTGCCGGTGAAAGAGCCAGAGCGCCTGGTGCTGCTGAAATATTCCGGCAGCAATCACGGGCACCTCAGTTCACGCTCCGACGGAAAGCTTTACTTCTCTTACCCAATGTATCGCGACCTCCGCGACCGCAATTCTGTGTTCAGCGGAATCATCGCAACTGACTGGACGCAGGCCGGCGTGCAGTGGCACAACCAGCCGGAGCTTGTCGGCGCCGAATTAGTCTCGGGCAATTACTTCGACGTGCTGGGCGTGCAGCCGGCGCTTGGACGTCTGTTGGTGGCTTCGGATGATACCGTCGCCAACGCTAATCCCGTCGCCGTGCTGAGTTTCAGTTACTGGCGCCGCCGCTTCGGTGCAGATCCAACGATCCTGAATCAGTCCATTCTGGTGAACGCCCACCCGTTCACCATAGTCGGTGTGGCCCAGCCGGGCTTTCACAGCGTAGTGATGGGCGACACTCCCGACCTCTTCGTGCCGATGATGATGAAATCCCAGGTCATGCCGGGAACTGACGATCTCGAGGACCGCCGTTCGAGCTGGCTAAACATTGTTGCCAGACTAAATCCCGGTATGAGCCGCGAGCAGGCTGAGGCCGGCCTCAATCCGTTGTGGCATGCGATCCGGGCCGACGAACTGAAACAGATGGGTCACAGCACAGAGAATTTCCGCGAGAATTTCGTGGCCAAGTCTCACTTGTCAGTTCTCGATGGGACAAAAGGGCTTTCTCCCTTGCGCAGTGATGTGCAAAGCCCTCTCCTCATTGTGATGGCGATGGTGGGACTGGTGGCACTGATGGCTTGCGCCAACGTGGGCAGCCTGTTGCTGGTCCGCGCCGCGGGTCGTATGCGCGAAATGTCGGTGCGCTATGCGCTGGGCGCAAAGCGGAAGCGAGTGATTCAGCAACTCTTGGTGGAGGGGCTTTTGCTGGGATTGGCGGGGGGAGCCCTGGGGGTGATCCTGGCCCCGCGAATCTCAGCCGTGCTTATCCGAATGATTTGGGGTGGCAGGGGCATGGAGTTGCCGTTCTCGTCGCAGGTTGATTTGAGAATCCTCATTTTCAACTTCAGTCTGTCGGTAACGGCGAGCCTGCTTTTCAGTTTGGCCCCCGCTGTGCAGTTCTGGCGGCCGAATCTCGCGCCCGCACTCAAGCAACAAGTGATCACCGGGGGAGGACCACTGCGTTTCCGCCGCATAGCGGTCGGCGTGCAAGTCGGATTGAGTCTCTTGTTGTTGGTGGGCGCGGGCCTTTTTGTGCGCACCTTGCATAGTTTGAAGTCGCTGGACGTGGGATTCGCCACCGATCATCTGGTGACCTTTACCGTCGACCCATCTCTCGCTGGATATCAGCCCACACAGGATCTTGGAGTCGACACCCGAGTGCTGCACACGCTGGCAGCCCTGCCGGGAGTGCGTTCGGTCGCCGGCACCAACGATCATGAACTGGCGGATGACAATTGGTCGAACAACATTACCATCGCAGGCTATGCAGCGAAAGAAGATGAGGATATGAACGTTGAGCACCCGAAAGTAAGTCCCGGCTACTTCACCAGCATGGGGATGCCCCTGCTTGTGGGCCGCGAGTTAAGCGATGCGGATCGAGCTGGCACACAAAAGGTCACGGTGGTGAACGAAAGTTTGGCGCGCCACTTCTTCGGCGATCCACAGCATGCGCTGGGGCATTACCTGGCGGAGGGGGGTGGGGCGGTGAAACCTGACACCGAGATCGTGGGTGTGGTCAAAGACGCAAAGCATACCGGGGTTCGTCAGGAAGTCAAACGTACTGTGTTCACGCCCTACCTGCAAGATGCCGATCCCGGTGCGATGACCTTCTACATACGAACGTGGCAGACGCCGGAAAGCGCGGAGGCGATGATCCGCAACGCCATGCAGTCGCTGGATTCAAAGCTGGTGCTCGACAGTTTCCGGACTATGGACGAGCAGATCGACGACAACCTGACCGCCGAACGCGTGGTTGCGTTTCTGGCGGAGAGCTTCGGGGTGCTTGCCGCCCTTATGGCCGCCATCGGCTTGTACGGCGTGCTGGCCTACTCGACGGCACAGAGGACGTCTGAGATCGGCATCCGGATGGCACTGGGCGCGAGCCGGGCCTCTGTGATGCGCGTTGTCCTGGTCGAGGTGTTGTGGCTGACCGGGATTGCCGTTGTCGTGGCGTTGCCGGCATCGCTGTTGCTGGGCATGGCGGTGCGCAGCCAGTTGTTCGGTATTTCGAGCAGCGATCCGCTTACGCTCTGCCTGGCGACGCTCGTGATCCTGCTAGTTGCGATTGCTTCCGCGTTGGTGCCGGCGCGCCGCGCCGCGCAGGTCGACCCGATCATGGCACTGCGTTATGAGTAGGAGGTTCAAACTCGGATGAACGGATTATTACAAGACATTCGTTACGCGCTTCGCCAATTGCGCGGTAGTCCCGGGTTCCTCGCGGTTGTCGTTCTCTCCCTCGGGTTGGGGATCGGGGCCAACAGCACCATCTTCAGCGTGCTCGATGCCGTGCTCTACCGCCCCATGCCCTACGAGCACCCGGAAAGGCTGGTGGCGATCTGGGAGACTCAGCAAGGTCATCCGGATTCGTCGCAACCGCCGCCCATTGCGGAAATGAATGACTGGAAGAAACAGAGCCATGTCTTCGAAGACATCGCGTTGACCAGCTTCACCGAGCGCTCCACTTTATCTGGCCTGGGTGAGGCGGAGCCGATTACGGTGGAGGATGTTACCCCTAACTTCTTCAGCTTGTTGGGTGTGAAGCCAGTCCTGGGGCGGATTTTCGCTGCGGATGAAATGCAGGATACCACTCAGACCGTGGTCATCGGCAATTCTTTCTGGAAGCGGAAGTTCAACGGCGATCCCAACGCGCTGGGAAAAACATTCACTATTCAGGGCGTGGTCTCGACGGTTGTCGGGGTCATGCCTGCCGGATTTGCTCCCTTCTACAGTGAACGGATCGATTTGTGGCAACCAATCAATCCAGAGAGCAGCCGATACGCAGAGCGAATCGATCATTGGCTCATGCCGGTCGGGCGTCTTAACCCGGACGTGACGTTGGCACAAGCCCAGGTCGAGATGGACGTGATCGCGCGGCGCCTGGAGCAGGCTTATCCCAAGACCAATAAAGGAATTGGCAAAAAACTGGTGCCTTTGCATCAGGAGCTCTTCGGGTGGGCCGGGAAGTCGTTATATCCGCTGTTTGGCGCTGTGTTTTTTGTTCTGCTGATTGCGTGCGTCAACGTCGCCAACCTTCTGCAATCGCGAACCGAAGTTCGTCGTAAAGAATACGCGCTGCGGGCGGCATTGGGATCAGGCCGTCGCCGGCTGATCCAGCAGTTACTCGCAGAAAGCGGGCTGCTGGCCTTGCTTGGAGGAGGCCTTGGAGTAGTTATCTCCTTCGCGGGGATTGAACTATTTCGCAACCTCGCGGGCGAGTTCCCGAACTCCGGGGACGTCCGCGTAGATGCCCCAGTGCTGTTTTTTACGCTCGGCGTTTCTGTGCTTACCGCGTTCCTGTTCGGATTAGCGCCGGCGATTCAGGCCTCCCATCCCGATCTAAACCTTGCGCTGCGCGAGGGCGAGGGCCGGACTTCGACGGCCTCGCGCAGTTGGGTGCGCCACTCGTTGGCCGTGTCGGAAGTGGCTCTGGCGATGCTGCTGCTGGTGGGTGCCGGCCTCATGATCAACACCATGTTGCACCTGCACCACGTCGATCCCGGATTCGATCCAAACAATGTCACGACCATGTCCATTCAGCTTCCGGAAGGAGGGAAGTATCTGGAGAGGGTACCCGGGACTGACCTGGAAAAACCGTTGCCACTGGTCAAGGCGTTCTCTCAACGAGTGCTCGAAGCAGTCGCGGCCTTGCCGGGAGTCGAATCGGCGGGGTTAATCGAGGGCTCGCAGGGGAGTAGCTTTTCGATCCTTGGTCATGCGTCGCCGCCGCCCGACAACAGGCCGCAGGCGGTACGCTCCGTGGTGAGTGCCAGCCTTTTCCACACGCTGAAGATTCCGCTAAGAAAAGGACGCTATCTGGACGACAATGACACGCAAACCGCGCCCTGGACCGTCGTCGTCAATGAGACTTTCGTACGCCGCTATTTCCCCAATGAAGATCCGATCGGTCAGCAGCTCTTGCTGCGCTACGAGCCGTATCCCGTGGACGAAGACCGGCCCCGCCAGATCGTCGGCGTTGTGGCTGATGTAAGGCACTTCGGACCAGCGCAACCAGTGCAGCCATTCGTTTATGTCTCCTATCTTCAGCAGTCCGCAGTGTTTCCCGGCGGCTCTGTGATGACTCTCCTGAGTCCGACGTTAAGGGTCCGTACCGCTCCCGGCTTGATGAGTCAGGGGGCGAGCTTGGCAACTTCGGTGAAGAAGATCGTGACAGAACTGGATCCCGATCTGCCGGTCACGCATGTCATGACGATGGACCAAGCCCTGGAGGAGTCCATGGGCGACACGCGGTTTTACATGGACCTGTTCGGGATTTTCGCGGGCATCGCTCTTCTGCTGGCAGTAGTCGGCATTTATGGAGTGATGTCCTATTTCGTCAGCGAGCGCACGCATGAGATCGGCATCCGGGTTGCTTTGGGGGCATTCCCTTCCGACGTCATCAGCCTGGTCGGAAAATTGGGACTGAAGCTCGCTTTGATCGGTGTGGCGGTTGGAATTGGTCTGGCGATCGGCCTCACCCGTCTGATCGCGGAGTTCCTGGTCGGTGTGAAACCGACCGATCCCCTCACGTATGCCGTTGTTGGGGCAGGGCTGATTGGTGTTGCTTTGCTGGCATGTTACATTCCCGCGCGCCGTGCATCGAAGGTCGATCCCATGGTGGCGCTGCGCTACGAATAGAAACAGGTCAATGATGAGCCGACTCCTCCAAGATGTTCGTTACGCGCTCCGGCAACTGCGAAAGAATCCGGGATTCACCACGGTTGCTTTGCTCACGCTTACCTTGGGCGTTGGAGCCAACACCGCAATGTTCTCAGTGATCCATGCCGTCCTACTCAAGCCGCTCGAATATCGCGAACCAGACCGGATGGTGCTTGTTGCGGACGGAGCCACACCATTACGGTTCGACGAGATCAAGGTGGCGAGCCGATCCTATACCGAACTCGGAGCCTACACGGGGCCCGAGGATTTGGCGCTTTCCGGCATCGCCGAGCCGGAGGTCTTGAAGGGCGCACGGGTTTCGGCCAATTTCCTCCACGTTTTGGGGGTAAATCCGTTGCGTGGACGCAGCTTCATTCCGGAAGAGGACAAGCCGGGTGCGGCCGCGGTGGCGATGATCAGCACGGAGTTGTGGCGGCGCCGGTTCGGGGGAGACGGGTTGATCGTGGGAAAGACAATGACCCTGGCAGGCGTGCCGTACACCATCATCGGAGTGTTGCCCGCGGGCTTCCAATTCCCATTTTCAGGTGCGGATGTATGGCTGACGAAGCCGTCGGAGTGGTCGGTGCTATCCGCTGAAGCGAGGCCGCTCAGTCCTTTCTTGAGCATATTTGGGCGGCTGAAACCGAATGTGGAAATTCACCAGACAACGGCTGAACTGGCCGTACTGAATAGTCAATACGCGGCGGCTCATCCGGGCATGCTGGATACCAAGCCCGACACGCCAGAGAATGTGCAGCCCTTCAAGGAAGAACTTGTTGCCGACATCCGCTCGGAGCTGTGGATGCTGTTCGGCGCGGTCGGGTTTGTGTTGCTGATTGTGTGCGCGAACCTGGCAAGCCTGCTGCTGGCGCGCGCAACTTCCCGCGCGCGCGAATTTGCCGTGCGGGCAGCGATAGGGGCCGGACGCGGACGCATCATCGGACAACTCCTCGCCGAGAGTCTCTTGCTGTCGTCTCTGGGTGGTGCGTTGGGCGTGGCGCTGGCCGCATTCAGTTTGCGCGGCATCAGAAGCATGACTTTTGTTGATCTGCCGCGGGCTGGCGAAATCCGCATGGATAGCACGGTCCTGGGATTCGCAGTGGCGCTCTCGGTGGTCACGGGCGTGCTGTTCGGGCTGGTGCCTTCGCTGGCTGCATCTCGACAGGATCTCGCCGCTGTCCTGAGAGGAAGAGGCGAGTCGGCCGGCTCTCCGGGCACTAAGATGACGCTGCGCTTTGGTCCGCGAGGCCTGTTGGTCGCGGGACAGGTGGCACTCTCGATCGTCCTGCTGATTGGGGCAGGGTTGCTGATCGAGAGCCTGGCTCGCGTATACCGGGTCGATCCAGGATTTCGAACCTCCAACCTTCTGACCATGAATATAGCTTTGTCGCCCGCGCGCTATGACACGGACGAGAAAAAGGCTGCGTTCTACAGGGAACTCGCGGAGCGTGCGGAGTCGCTGCCTGGGGTCCGTAGCGCGGCGGTAACGCTGACGCTTCCCATGACAGAGATCTGGATGGGAGCTCCCCTGCAGTTGGCGGGAACGCCGCCCGTAGCGCTGAATGAACGGCCGATCGGAATCTTTCAGGACATTACACCCGACTTTTTCCGCACGCTGGGAATTGCGCTGAAACGAGGCAGGGAGTTCACCGCGCGCGATAACAAACGATCCCTTCCGGTCGCGATCGTCAATGAAAACTTGGCTCACCTCTTTTGGCCACAGTACCCGGGCGGTTCGAATCCCATCGGCCAGTACATCCTTTTTGGCACCGATCCTCATCCCGCGGAGATCGTCGGCATCGTGGCAAACGTGCGTCACTCGGGCAGAGATGACAATCCAAAACCGGAGGTGTACCTCCCATGCGCCCAAAAGCCTCCAGGGTCTGCGATGCTGGCGGTGAGAACGGATGGCAAACCTCTGTCCTTCGCCAATGCGGTTCGCGGGCAGGTGCTGGCAATGGATCGCGATCAGCCAGTGTCGGCCGTCTCTACGATGGATGAACTGGTGGAAGCATCGGAGGGGCAGCTTCGATTGATGATGACGCTGCTCGGAACATTCGCTGCCGCTGCCGCAATCCTCGCCGTAGTGGGACTTTACGGTGTTATCTCTTATTCAGTCGTACAGCGGACGAAGGAAATAGGAATTCGACGGGCACTCGGCGCGCAAAGAAGGGACATCCTTTCGCTAGTCGCGGGACAGGTGCTCAGCTTGGCGCTAGTGGGCGTTTTACTTGGGATCTGCGGCGCCTTCGCCTTGACCCGACTGTTGCAGGACTTGTTATTCCAGGTCAGCGCCACCGACCCAGCCACATTTGTTGGCATTTCGATACTGTTCGTTCTCGTCGGCATGGCTGCCAGTTACATGCCTGCGCGCCGCGCTGCGCAAGTCGATCCCATGGTCGCGTTGAGGTATGAGTGAGGAGTCTTATGGGAACCATCCTGCAAGACATACGCTACGCCTTGCGAATGCAGCGTAAGAACCCCGGGTTCACGGCGGTTGCGCTGATTACGCTCGCGCTCGGCATCGGGGCTAATACGGCGATTTTCAGTGTGGTGTATGGGATTCTGCTGCGCCCTTTGCCGTACGTTCATCCGGAGCGCATCGTGCAGCTCTGTGAGTCTTACCAGAATCAACAATATGAAAAGGACCTCACCTCTTCCGGACTCCAATTTCTTCAGGCGCATGCTGGCGCATTTCAATCCTTGGCAGCGTTTACCAACGTCGGTTTCAATCTGGCGGCTGGCGGCAGTGCAGAGCATGTAAACGGTTTACATGTTTCTTCGGGCTACTTTCGAGTTCTCGGAGTCGATGCCCTCATCGGACGAACGTTTTCGCCTGAGGAAGATAGCGGCGATGGAGCACGGGTCGCCATTCTCAGCGAAGGACTGTGGAAGCGCATGGGCAGCGACCGGAGCATGCTGGGAAGAACCGTCCTTCTCGACGGCAGCACCTATACCGTTGTCGGGGTAATGCCCGGTGATTTCGAAAGACTGAACACACCGCTTACTCATGGCGAGACGGAAGTCTGGGCGCCGATGGCGCTCGTCCGGCGGACGGTTGGCAGCGGAGAAAACCTTGCGGTAATCGGCCGGTTGAAAGACGGTATTTCACTGGACCAAGCCCGGTCGCAGGTTGGGATCGTCGGCGAGGACTTTCGCCGGGCGTTCCCCGATCACCTGGCGCCCGCCTCTCGCCTGGATCTGGAACCCTATCAAACCATGCTCTCCAGCGATTCGCGAACAATCCTCATGGTCCTCTTTGGAGCCGTGTTTCTGGTTCTGCTGATCGCCTGCGCAAACATTGCGAACCTGCTTCTGGGCCGCGCCGTAGTCCGCGGCAGAGAGATAGCGATAAGAACCGCGCTGGGAGGATCACGGGCGCGTTTGTTCCGGCAGCTCGTCACCGAAAGCTTGCTGCTCTCGATGCTTGGCGCGCTGGCAGGAGTAGGTCTTGCGACTTGGGGACTCAAGCTGATTCTTGCTCTTAGCCCGGCTGATCTTCCTCGGGTCGGCGACATACGACTCGATCTCCATGCTCTCGGTTTTGCGCTGGGGCTGGCCTTGTTCACAGGACTCGCATTTGGCCTGGCCCCCGCTTTTCGCGCCTGCCGCCACAATCTGAACGAGACCCTTAAAGAAGGAACCGGCCGCATGAGCCCCGGCAAACGTCCGGCTTTTTTCCGCAGCGCTCTTGTGGTGGCAGAAATTGGACTTGCGCTGATGCTGCTGACCGGAGCCGTGCTTCTCACGGAAACGTTCTGGCGAGTTTTGCGAACGGACCCTGGATTCAACCCCAGCCATGTGCTCTCAATGCAGGTCTGGCTCAACGGCTCGAAATACGATTCGACCGAGACGGTGGCCAATTTCTATGACGACGTGTTGCAGAGGATTCAGCATTTGCCCGGAGTACAGTCGGCGGCAGTAATCGCGGCAGGCCTTCCACTGGAACGCGGCGGAAATATGCCAGTCGAGATTCCGGGCAGAGCCACGCCAGACGGGTACGGCTTTCGTATGGTGACGCCAGAGTACTTCCGCACGATGGGTATCCCGCTGAAAGCCGGCCGATTCATCGACGTGGGTGACAATCCGCATGGTGGAGCAGTTGCCGTGGTGAGCGAATCACTTGCGAAGCGGCTTTTCCCGAACCAAAACGTTCTTGGCGAACATCTGCGAGTCGGCCAGGACGATAGCGATCGGGAAATTGTGGGTGTTGTAGGCGACGTAAAGTCCTATCTCGACCAGCCCGCAGAGCCGACCGTATTCATCCCGGTGGCGCAAGCTCCATACGGAATGATGAAAATCTTCGAGAGCTGGTTCGCGACCAGCATCCTGGTGCGAACGGCAATCGATCCCCTGGCTCTAAGCCACTCCGTGCAAGAACAACTGCGCGCCGCCGATCCCTCGGTCGCTTCCGGACATATCCGGACCATGGAGCAAGTTCGCTCCACAGCCGTCGCCATGCGGCAATTCAACATGACATTGCTGGCCTTGTTTGCCGCCCTCGCGTCCGCCCTGGCGGCACTCGGGATCTACGGAGTGATGGCCTACAACGTGAGGCAGAGAACGCACGAAATCGGGGTGCGCGTGGCATTCGGTGCGCAACGCAGTCATATCCTCGGCATGATCTATCGCGAAGCGCTGCTGCTTGCGAGCATCGGGATCGCGATTGGCACGGCTTGCGCTCTGGCTCTGACCCGATTACTTGAGAGCTATCTATACGAAGTGAAGGCGAGAGATCCGGTTGCGTTCGTTGGTACGGTTTTAGTGCTCGGCGCTGTGGCGATGCTGGCGTGTGTCATCCCAGCAAGGCGCGCGGTGAAGGTCGATCCCATGGTGGCGCTGAGGTACGAATGAGGAGGACGAAACTGAGATGACTGGGTTGTTTCAGGACGTTCGCTACGCATTGCGCCAACTGCGGAAGAATCCGGGGTTCACGGCCGTTGCTGCGCTCACTTTGGCGCTGGGCATTGGCGCCAACACGACGATCTTTAGCGTGATGAACGCAACTCTCCTCCAGAAACTGCCGTTTCCTGGCTCGGAGCGGCTGGTGCTGGTTTGGCAAACATACGGCAAGGGACCTGACAATCTCAGCATTGTCGCCGCTCCCAACTATTGGGATTTCGAGCGGCAGAACCACGTCTTTGAAGGCATGGCTCTGTTCGATTCCGCAGGCCGCGGCTACAACCTCTCCGCAAGCGGGAACAATCGGGAGCCCGAGCAGGTTTCTGGGCTGCGCGTTTCGGCCAGTTTTTTTTCGGTGCTCGGTGTGCAACCTTTTCTTGGGCGAACTTTTCTCCCAGCGGAAGAAGTCCGAGGAAAGGACCACGAAGTAATTCTCAGTTACGGGCTTTGGAAACGTCGGTACGACGCTGATCCGGCGCTTGTCGGCAGGTCCATCAAAGTCGACGGCGAAGACTTCACCGTGGTGGGCGTGATGCCACGGGGATTTCACTGGGAGTTCGAAAGCAGCCAACGTCAGCTCTGGGTTCCCGTTGGCTACACCGAAGGCGACAAGAATCGAGGGGCGCAGAGCTTCGTCGCGTTTGCGCGTCTCAAACCGGGGGTGACCATTGCTCAGGCGCGGGCGGAAATGGAAGGCATTGGAACCCGGCTTGCCCAACAGTATGCAAATCTCGGCGACATGAGCGCCACGGTAATACCCATGGCGGACTTCGGAATCGAAGATCTTCGCCGAATAGTGTGGGCGCTTCTCGGCGCGGTTGGTTTCGTGTTGCTTATCGCCTGCGTGAATATCGCCAATCTGCTGTTGGCGCGCGGCGCCATGCGGCAGAAGGAGTTCGCTCTCCGGCAGGCGCTGGGGGCCGCGCGATTACGCATCGCCAGGCAGTTGCTCACGGAAAGCTTGCTGCTGGCCCTGCTCGGCGGAATGTGCGGCCTGGTTCTGGCGGTCTGGGGCACGAGCTTGCTGCCTGCCATCGTTCCCGCTGAGGCTCTCAACATTCCGCTCCGCCAGCTTGATACTATCCCTCTCGATGGCTGGGTGCTCGGCTTCGCAGTGCTCATTTCTTGCCTCACCGGAATTTTGTTCGGCTTAGCGCCGGCGGTAAGCGCGCTGCGCGGTGATGTCTCTGAACCTCTGAAAGAAGGTGGCCGCGGTTCCACCGCAGGCCGCAGCAGCCGCTTACGCCATGCCCTGGTGGCAGCGGAGGTGGCTCTCGCGCTGGTTGTACTATCTGGCGCGGGGCTCATGATCGAAAGCATGGCGTGCCTGCTCGGTGTTGATCCCGGATTTAATCCGAAGAACGTCCTCACTATGGGGATGTCGCTGCCGCAGGAAGACCTCTACAACGGACCTCCCGGTCATCCTCGGTTTTGCCAGGACTTGGACGAACGGGTTAGCACCATTTCGGGAGTAGTCGCCGTGGGAGCGGTTGGTCATTTGCCGCTGCAAGGAGATGCGGGTCGAAGTTTCGCCGTTGAGGGACAGCCCGACCTGGGTCCTGGCCACCGTCCCGGCGCCCACTACAGCGTGGCCTGTCCCAACTATTTCAAAGCGCTGGGAGTGCCTTTGCTCGCGGGGCGGGATTTCACTCACCAGGACACCGTGGGAGCACCTGGCGTCATCATCATCAATCAAAGCATGGCGCAAAAGTTTTGGCCCAAAGAAGATCCCGTGGGCAAGCGCATCCGACTTGAGTCCCAGGACGGCTGGTTCACCGTGGTAGGTGTGGTTAGCGATGTGAGGCACTGGGGTCTGGATAATGAAAACCAGCCCCAATTCTTCCGGCCCTACACTCAGGCTGCCTGGCCAGTCATGAATATCGTCGTACGAACGGCGGCAGCTCCCATGTCCTACGCGCCCGCCATGAAGAAAGCTCTCAGCGAAATTGAGCCGGACCGGCCGGTCTCCGAGATGGAAACGATGCAGAACATTGTGCAGGACTCGCTCGGGTCGAGGCGTTTCCCCATGCTTTTGCTGTCTGCCTTTGCCCTGCTGGCGCTGGCTTTGGCCGCAGTAGGCATTGTCGGTGTGGTGAGTTACTCGGTGGCGCAACGTACTCATGAAATCGGTATTCGCATGGCGCTGGGCGCGCGCGCCGCCGACGTGTTGAAGCTGATGCTCAGCGGAAGCATGACGTGGGTTGTGGTGGGAATCGGTGTCGGCATCGCGGGATCGCTCGTCCTTACTCGCCTGCTCGGAACCTTGCTTTACGGGGTGAAGCCAACGAATCCGATTGTTCTGGGCGCTGTTTCGCTGCTGCTTACGTGCGTGAGTCTGCTCGCAAGCTATATCCCGGCTCGCCGTGCCGCCAAGGTCGATCCCATGGTGGCGTTGAGGTATGAGTAGAACTTCGGAGAATGAATCGAAAACAGTCATGATCCAACTAAAAAATATCGACCGCAGTTACAAGACCGGCGCAGGCCAGACCTGGGTGCTGCGCCGCGTGAGCCTCGACATTCGCGAGGGCGAGTTCATCACCGTGATGGGGCCGTCCGGGGCGGGAAAGTCCTCGCTCCTCAACGTGCTAGCGCTCCTCGACGACCAGTGGAGAGGTGAATACTGGTTCCGCGAGCAGGCCGTGCACGACATGAAGCGCAAACAGCGAAGCGAGCTTGCCAAGCTCAACGTCGGAGTGGTCTTTCAGAGCTATCACCTCCTCGACGACCTGACGGTGCAGGAGAATATCGATCTCCCGCTTTCCTATAAGGACATTCCTCGAGCCCGGCGGCAGAGCCTTGTAGCCGATACTTTGGATCGTTTCCAGATTGTCGCCAAAAAGGATTTGTATCCCAGCCAGCTTTCCGGCGGGCAACAACAACTGGTGGGAATTGCGCGGGCCGTCATCCATAAGCCGGTACTGTTGCTAGCCGACGAGCCTACTGGCAACCTGCACTCCTCGCAGGCGAAGGAAATCATGGAACTCTTTCGCAGCTTGAACCAGCAAGGTACGACGATCGTGCAGGTCACACACTCGGAGGCCAATGCGGCGTATGGGAGCCGCACCATCCAACTGCGGGACGGATGGCTGGTCGCAGATACAGCAAACCCAGCTCTTACTCACTCGGCGGAGGTCAACGCGTCGTGAATCTTCTTGAGTCGGGACATTGGAGAGGTGATTTCTTGAAACAGGGTTTCTACTTCGCAAAGCGGGGAATCGCGATCGTCTGTGCCTGTGGGGTCCTGGCCGCGACTATGCGAGCGCAAACCCCCGCTGTTCCAGTTGCGAGCGCAACGGAACAATCAGCCTCCCCGCAAGCTGGCATCTCGACCCGGTTTGATATGACGAAGTCGCGCAACCCGGTCAGAGCGTACTTGCCGGATGACGTTCCCGAGCCGGTGCTGGCGAATTCGTCGCGCCTTGACCGTTTGATTCGCGACGGCAAGCTTTACCTGTCGCTGAAAGATGCCATCGACCTGGCGCTCGAGAACAACCTGGATTTGGCCATCGCCCGTTACAACCTTCCGATTGCCGATACCGATATTTTGCGTACTCAAGCCGGCGGATTTTTCCGTGGAGTGAACACTGGAGTGGTTCAGGGAACTCCTGGCGGAGGCGTGGGAGGATTTGGCACAGGCGCTCCGGGCGCCGGCGCAGGAGGCACAACCAGCGGCGCCGGAGGCGCGGGTGCGGGCGCGTCCGGTCTGGTGCAATCCACGCTGGGTGCGGGAACGGTGGTGGCCTCCTATGATCCGGCGATCACCGGTTCTGTCGGAGTGGAGCATCAAACCACCCCTCTCGCCAACCTGCAGATCTACAACGTGCCTTCACTCCAGTTGAATACGTCACAAGCTAGTTTTAACTATGCCCAGGCCTTCGCGACCGGCACCAGCATTTCGTTTCAGTTCAATAACGGCCGCCAGACCGCAAACAGTCCGGACATCCTCCTTTCCCCGACATTAAGCTCGATGTACCGTATTTCCTTTCAGCAGGAGTTGCTCGCCGGCTTCGGTTTCGGGCCCAATCTGCGGTATCTTCGCATTGCCAGGAACAACAAGAAGATCTCCGACATCGCTTTCAAAGATCAAATCATCGCCACCGTCACCCAGATCGAAAATATTTACTGGGACTTGGTCAGCGCCTACGAGCAGACCAGGGTGAACGAGCAGTCTTCCGCTTTTGCCCAGCAGACTTTCGACAATGCGAAAAAACAATTCCAGTTGCAAAGCATCCCAGAGATGGATGTGATGCGCGCCGAGGCCGAAGTCTCCAAGCGCGACCAGGATCTAACCGTTGCCCGCACCAGTCTCCAGTTCCAGGAGACACTCATTAAGAATGCGGTCACCAAAAGCCTGGAAGACCCGGTGCTTGAGGCCATGCCGGTCATTCCCATGGATCGCACCGAGGACGTTCTGGCCGAAGCCGTTCCATCGATTCAGAACTTGACTTCCTCCGCCTTGCAGGGTCGGACAGAACTAGCGGAATCTGACATAGACTTGGCGAACCGCCGGATCAGCCGGCAGGCGGCGCGCAATGCGCTGTTGCCGTCACTGTCGCTGGTCGGCTTCTGGGGCAGCTCGGGGCTGGCGGGACCATTGAATCCTGCCTGCATTAATTGCACCACCACCGTACCTGTCGATTTCGGAGGAGCGTTAGAAAACGCGTTCAACAACTCCTCTCCCGACTACTATGTGGGACTGAACCTGAACATCCCGATCCGGAATCGTGTCGCCAAGGCCGACCAGTACCGCTCTGAACTCGAATACCGGCAGGCTGAATTACGAATGGAACAGCTGAAGAAACAAGTCCGCATCGAGGTTCGCAACGCGCAATATGCGCTGGAGCAAACCGGTGCGCGAGTGCAGGCCGCTCGCAAGGCGCGGGACCTTGCCAAACGCACCTTTGAGATCACACAGAAAGAGCAGGAACTGGGCGCGGGATCGAGTTATCAAACCCTCTCCGCCCAGAGGGATCTCGCGTTGGCGGAATTGGATCTGGTCAGCGCCATGACCGTATTTCAGAAGGCGAAAGTTGAGCTTGATCGCGCCACCGGCACCACTTTGGAACATAATGGCATCCGCGTGCAGGACGCAGTGAGCGGTACAATCAACCCTGCGACCCCGTAAGCTGTCCCATGCAGACTTCGACCAAACCAGAAGACCTTCTCACCGCATCCACGAATGGCGCCCATGACCGGCCTCGCGTTTTGGCCGCCGACGACCAGCAAGATGTTCTCGAAGCCATCGAACTTCTGTTGCGTCCGCAGGGATACGAAGTGGAAACGGCGAAGTCGCCGGCGCTGGTTCGCGAAGCGCTGGCTACAGGCTCCTACGATGCTCTCCTCATCGACCTGAACTACACACGGGATACGACTTCGGGCCGGGAGGGGCTCGACCTGCTTTCTGAGATTGTTGCCCTCGACAGCAGCACTCCGGTCATCGTAATGACCGCGTGGGCGAACATTGAACTGGCGGTCGAGGCGATTCACCGCGGGGCGAGGGATTTTGTTCAAAAACCCTGGGAGAACCAGCGCCTGCTGGCGATCCTGCGGACACAGGTCGAACTGCGCCGCGCCTTGCAACATGCGGAGCGTTTGGCGGCGCAGAATCGCCTGCTGCAGGCTGAAGGCCGCCCCGAATTCATCGCGTCGGCACCGTCGATGCAATCTGTGCTCGAGGCCATCACGCGCGTTGGACCCAGCGACGCCAACATCTTGATCACAGGAGAGCACGGCACGGGTAAAGAAGTCGTAGCGCGGACGCTTCACGCGCTGTCTCCCCGCGCCTCGCGCCCCATGATCGCCGTAAACACTGGCGCCATACCCGATGGAGTGTTTGAGACTGAGCTCTTCGGCCACGTGAAAGGCGCATTTACAGATGCCCGCACCGATCGCATCGGCCGCTTCGAACTCGCCGATGGCGGCACCATTTTCCTCGACGAGATTGGCAACGTGCCCTATCGCCAGCAAGCCAAGTTATTGCGCGTGCTGGAAACCAGCGAGATCGAGCGCGTGGGCTCGTCGCGCACCCGCCGGGTGGATGTGCGCGTGATCTCCGCCACAAATGCGGACCTGCGAGCGGCCTGCGCTTCCGGACAATTTCGAGAAGACTTGCTGTTTCGCTTGAATACGGTGGAGATCCATGTCCCAGCGCTTCGCGAACGGCGGGAAGACATTCCTGCCCTCGCCGTGCACTTCCTCGCGCGTTATGCATCGCGCTACCGCCGTGCAGTGCAGGGTTTCGAGGCCTCGGCTCTGCAACTGCTCATGCACTACTCCTGGCCGGGCAATGTGCGCGAACTGGAGCACACGCTGGAGCGTGCAGTCCTCATGTGCCGGGGCAGCGAGATCCAGCGCGCCGATCTGGGCCTCGACCTGTCCCGCCAGCAGAGCCAGAACCTGGAAGAACTCAGCCTGGAAACTGTGGAAGCCATTCTGATCCGCAAGGCTTTGCAGCGCTCACAGGGGAATGTGAGCCAGGCCGCGGAAACTCTGGGATTAAGCCGCGGTGCTCTCTACCGACGGATGGAGAAGTATGGGCTCTAGCCCGCGCGGGAGCTCCAGTCCCGGCGTGCGCAAGCCTCCACGCAAGCGAGTTCGTCTCCTCTACGAGCGCCGCATCAATCTGTTCTCTCTACTGGTCGCTCTTCCCGGAATGATCGTTGGCGGCATCCTGATCTGGCTGCAATCCTGGTCGGTAGAATCGAAGTGCGCAGCCTTCTTTGCCGAGTTGTTCGTTTGGTGGCTGCTGGCCATGGCATTGCAGGAGCAAACCACTCGGCCCCTGCAGACTCTGGCCAATGTTATCGCCGCCTTACGCGAAGAGGATTATTCTTTTCGAGCGCGCGGCGCAGCCGCGGACGATGTGCTTGGCGAACTCTCCCTCGAAGTGAACTCTTTGGCCGACCTGCTGGCGGACCAGCGAATTGGGGCCATCGAAGCTACAGCTCTGTTGCGCCGCGTGGTGGAGGAGATCGATGTACCGTTGTTCACCTTCGACCCGGACCAGATTTTGCGGCTGGTGAACTCCGCCGGAGAACGGCTGCTGCAACAACCTTCCGTCAGGCTCCTCGGGCGTACCGCGGAAGAGATCGGATTGGCTGCATGCCTGCAGGCGGAAAGTGAGACTTTGGTGCCGCTGCCCTTCCACAGCTCGAATGCGCGTTGGCTGGTCCGGCGGAGTTCCTTTCGCCAGAGAGGCGTGCCCCACTCCCTGATTGTTCTTTCCGATGTGAGCCGTGCGTTGCGCGAAGAAGAACGCAGCGCCTGGCAGCGCCTGATTCGTGTGCTTGGCCATGAGCTCAACAACTCACTCACGCCCATTAAGTCGATTGCGGGAAGCCTGAGCACTCAGATTGCGAACGCGGTGCCGGATTCCAGCCAGAGGAAGGATTTTGAACGCGGACTCGCCATCATCGAAACCCGCGCCGACAACCTCAATCGCTTCCTGCAGGCATACCGCCAACTTGCCCAGATGCCGCCGCCCGCGTTGCGCAAGACTTTGCTGCCCCCGATCGTCGAGCGTGTGGCTGGATTAGAGACGAGAGTGCATGTGCAGGTGGTTCCAGGTCCCGCCACAGAGTTAGAGGTAGATCCCGATCAACTCGAGCAAATGCTGATCAATCTTGTGCGTAATGCGGTCGAGGCTGCCCTTGAGCCAGGCCACTCGACACGTCCATTCAGCGAGGATGGAGCAGCGTCCTTATCAATGTCAGATCCGCTGGTCGTCATGCGTTGGGATGTCTCTGAGAAGGATCTGACTCTTACTATCGAAGACAATGGGCCTGGTCTGCTCAATCCGAGCAACGCATTTGTTCCCTTTTACACCACCAAGCCAGCGGGGAGCGGGATCGGACTCGTGTTCTCGCGCCAAATCGCCGAAGCACACGGCGGATCGATTGAGCTTGTGAACCGCACCGATAGGAGGGGCTGCCGGGCAAGGGTGACTCTGCCGCGAGTGCGCGCCACGCCCTTTCTGAACCAGACTTGACCTAGCGCTCCTTGCGATTGATCCAGGAGTAAGCGCGATTTCACGCGAGCAGATGCCGGTCATTGCGGAAGCAGGTCGGCAAACACAAATCCATCGCGCTCGATTACTACTCCCGGCCGCACGCGGATCGGGCGCGAAAACACTGGCGCATCACAGACGAACGTGTGGAATTCCCCGTTCTCGCCGCACGGGTCGACTTCGGAAGGCAGAGCCTGCAGCAGGCTCAGGTCGTAGTCCTGGCCGGCAAAGGATTTCGCGAGCTTCGCAGGGTCCACGCACGTAATCTTTGCTTGCACGCCCGCTGCAATTAGATCGCGGCCCAGTTGTTTCGTGGGAATGTGCCAGACTGGAAACAGCGGTTCGAGCCCGGTCCCGCGCAATTGCCGCACCCGGTAATCGCGCACCTCCTGAAGAAACAGGTCTCCGAATGCTACAGCGGTGATTCCCTCAGCCGTGGCCCGCTGGCATACAGCACGCATCCGCTCTTCATATTCCAGGTTGGAGCACGGCCAGGGCAGTTCTACTGCCCAGAGCGGGATCCCGGTCCGCTCGGCCTGAGCTTCCACCAGCGCACGCCGGACTGCGTGCATTGCCACGCGGTTCGCTTCGGAGTTGAAGGTGGTGATCAGCGCCGCGACCTGGATGTCAGGCCGTTGCCGCAGAAGGTGCAGCGTCCAGGCGCTGTCTTTACCGCTGCTCCACGATAAGGCAACCTTCATCAAGTTCGGCTCACGGTTGCGCGCAACGAATCTCGCGCGGCAGGGGGTTCGATCCGGCGCCAATGAACTCCCTCGGTTTCCGCGCCGAACGAGACGCCGTGAAGGATTTCAGCAATGATCTCTGCCGTTTGAGAGGCCGTCATTCCGGACCGGTTGAAGAACAGATTGCCGTCTGCAAACGTGACGTTACCGTTTCGTACGGCTCGCAGATCCTGCCACCACGGATATTGCTCCAGGATGCTTCGTTCCCGCAGACTCCGCTCCAGGTTGAATCCGCAGGGCGCAACGATCAGGTATTCCGGATCAGCATCCCGAAGCTGTTCGGAAGGAATGGCGGCCGAGTACTCGCCTTTCTTCCCCAGCAGGAGTTTGCCATTCGCGATTTCTACCAGGTCCGGACCCCAGTTTCCCATCGCGAATAGCGGGTCCGTCCACTCCAGCATGACCACGGTTTTCTGGCTGAAACGCGCGGCCTTCTCCCTGACCGTATCCAGGCGCTTGCGTTCGCGAAGCACCAGGGCATCGCCCCGGTCCGCCAGACCAATCTCGCGCGAAATCCGCAGAATGCTTTGGAAGATTTCCTCCAAAGAAGTGGCGGAAAGTGCTAGTTGCCGCGCGTCATGTCCACAACTTCGCTGCACATCGCCGGGAGTAACGGCGCACACTTCGCAATGCGATTGCGTGATCAGCAGATCGGGACGCAATTCGCGAATCAATTCCCCGTGGACGTGATACAGCGGTTCGCCGGAGCGGATCCTGCGCCGAACCTCCTTGTCGATTTCCCCGCTCGAAACCGCCACATCAAAGGCGGGTTCGCTGCAAGCTGGGAGTCGCCGCACCCAATCCGGGTTATCGCACTCATGCGAGCGTCCTACCAGCATTTCGCCAGCGTCTAAGGCGCAGACGATTTCCGTGGCGCTCGCCAGTAGAGAAACAATGCGCACGCTATGCGGCCTGCCGTAGGGGCTGGCACAAGCGGTTGAGGATCGCGTAAGCGCCTATCCGCAAGCGTTTTGGAGTTCCCATCGCCACGCTCCCATCAACTATTGTAGTTCCTCACGCAGTCCGTCGTGTCTGAAAATCAGACGGCTTCAGAGTCGGGAAAGCTGCCGTTGCAGTCAGCGTGAACCAGCTCGTCCTTCCCATTTACTTTACGGGCGCGTTTAATGCCGCCACCAGCTCCAGAAAATTGTTCGCATTCACCGCTTGATCCACCGCCTCTTTGCGGCTGAATAATTCGCTGGCATCCCCCAGCAAATCGTGTTGGGACTGGTTGTCTCCCGTCAGAATCATGATAATCAGCCGCGCCGGCTTGCCATCGCGCGCGTCAAAATCGATCCCCTCGGATTTCGCCACCACCACCAGCGGACGAGTCAATCCATTCACGCGCGCATGAGGCACCGCCAACTCATTCTCCCATCCGCTGGCCAACACCTGCTCCCGTTCCGACACCAGGCGCAGCAATCTCTCCGGCGCGTTGCTCACGGCCGCTGCGGCAACTTCGCACATCTCCCGCAGCGCTCCCAACCTGGTTGTCGCGGTCAGGCTCGGCAGGAATAGTTTGGCGGTGACGGTATCCTTCAGAGTCAGCGTTCGCCTGCGGCGAATCAGGAAGTGAATGGCCGGCGCCGAGACCAATGAAGTGAGCAACGCCATCACTACCATCGCCACAAACATGTTTTCGCGGATCAATCCCGCCTGCAGCGCCAGGATCCCCAAAATGATCTCCATGGCTCCGCGCGCATTCATCGCCAGCCCCACTGCCAGGGACGACGTCCGGTCCATTCCACCCAGGCGCGCGCCCCAGCCCGCTCCCAGCAGCTTGCCCACGCAGGCCACGCCGATCACGGTTGCGGTCAGCCCCAGGTGAAAGTTGGAGACAAAGTTGGTTCGCAATCCGATGCTGGCAAAGAAAAATGGTGCGAACACGTTGGTCACGATCTGGTGAATATGCTGTGACGTACGCTGGCGCAGGTGTCCCGATTCACCAATTGCGATGCCAACCACAAACGCTCCAAATACCGCATGAATCCCGGCATATTCTGTGAACGCCGCTCCAGCCATGGTAAGCGTGAAGATGAACCCCAGCACGCCGCCCGGCCAAGTGGTGTGCGCCTGCAACACGGGCAGGATCTTATCGATTAGCCAGCGCCCCAGGGTCAAGGTGATTCCCACAAACAGCAGCACCAGTACGATGGTGTGCTTGACGCCATCGGCCACGCTACCGCCCGCCGGGGGATGCATCATCCCCAGCACGAACGAAAACAGGATCCATCCCACCAGGTCGTCAAACATGGCCGAAGAGATGATGACCGTCCCCATCTCAGTGCGCAGAAGATTCAGGTCCATCAAGATCTTCGCAATCACCGGCAGCGCCGAAATCGATAGCGCCGTGCCTACGAAGAGGGCGAAAATCAGAGTGTTTGCTCCTGCTTCCGCGCCCATGTAGTGAGGAAAAGCTTCGGCCGCCAGGAAACCAGCCGCAAAAGGAAAAGCCACGCCGAACAGACTCACCAGCAACGCGCTCTTGCCCTGGCGGAAGATGCTGCGCAAGTCGATTTCAAGGCCGGCCGTAAGCAGGAAGAACACAACCCCCAACGTGGTCACCGTGTCCAGCACGATCGGCATCGGCCCGGTCGTTGGAAACAGTGCCTCGTATAGATGCGGGCGGTAGTGACCGAGAACCGTCGGTCCCAGGAAAATTCCGACTGAGATCTCCCCTAGAATCGGAGGCTGGCCGATCTTCTGCATCAACTCAGCCGCCAGCTTGGCGCAGCCCAGCAGCGTGGCCAGCGCCATGAACATCGTCATCACATCATGCGGACTTAGATGCTGCATGGTCAAACCTCTTCCCGGAGTTGACGGAAGGATATACTCTCACAACCTTCAGCGGTTGTGCCTCGATCGCTTCGAGAGTCCCAAGGGTCTTATTGCGATACAAGTCGCGGATTACAGCAAATACTGTAGCCTTTCATAGTAATTGCGAGGAGTACACTAAGCCGTTCCCTGGAAAGGTTTGGGGCAAGGAGGTCCGCCATGAAGCATAAGATGTTGATTGTCGTCGTTACCCTGTTATCGCTGGTAACGCTGGGCTTTACTCAGGATCGTGACCAGCCCTCGGCCAAGTCCCAAGAGCGGATCATTAAGCAAGTTCGGCACGAACTTCTCATGCTCCCCTATCTCGGCGTTTTCGACAACATCGCCTACAAAGTGGACGGTTACACCGTTACTCTGCTCGGGCAAGTCGTTCGCCCAACGCTAAAATCCGATTCGGAGAACGTGGTCAAGCACATCGAGGGCGTCGAAAAAGTGGACAACCAGATCGAGGTACTTCCCGCCTCGCCCATGGACGACGGCCTGCGCCGCCAATTGTACCGCTCGATCTACAGATATCCAGCGCTGCAGAAGTATGCTCTAGGCGTGCAGAAGCCGATTCGCATTATCGTAAAGAACGGCCACGTGACCCTCGAGGGAGTGGTCGACAACGAGGGCGACAAGAATATTGCCGGACTTCGCGCCAATGGCGTGCCCAACGTTTTCTCGGTGACCAACAATCTTCGCGTGGAATCGTCGAAGTAATGCGCCGGGGGAGCGGTATTGCTGCGCACTTTCTACCACTCGACACGACCCTCTTCCCGCCAGGCATTTCCTGAGTATAATAGCCCGCATTCCAACCCGCTCTCCGGAGAAACGCCATGATGAATCGCCGCACTTTCCTTGAGACAGCCACCACCGTGGCTGCTTCTACCGTGCTCAACAATCGAATTGGCTGGGCCGCAGTGGACCACAAGATCAACAAACTCGGCGTGCAGCTCTACACCGTGCGCGATGAACTGAAAGCTGACTTCGACGGGACTCTGGCCAAAGTTGCGGCTGTCGGCTACAAAGAAGTCGAGTTCGCCGGATACTTCGAGCACTCGCCCAAAGATGTCCGCGCCGCCATCGACCGCCACGGCCTGGTCTCGCCCTCCTGCCATGTTCCGTGGGAAGTCCTCGGCGACCAGTGGCCGGTCCAGATCGAGTCCGGCAAGGTCATCGGCCAGAGCTACCTTGTTTGTCCCTGGATCCCCGAAGAAATCCGCCGGCAGCCCGATGGCTGGAAGCGCGCCGCCGAAGCCTTCAACCGCGCCGGAGAAGCCAGTAAGAAGGCCGACATCCAGTTCGCCTATCACAACCACTGGTTCGAGTTCCTCCCCGTCAACGGAAAACTGCCATACGATTTCCTGCTCGAAACGTGCGATCCGAACCTGGTCAAGATGGAACTCGACCTCTGCTGGATCACGGTCGGCGGAGCCGATCCGCTCAAGTATTTCGACCGCTATCAGGGACGCTTCCCCCTGGTCCACGTCAAGGATGTGAAGCAGCTTCCGAAAGTTTCCGCAGCGGGTGGCCAGGACTTCGGCGACTCGCTCAAAGACATGACCGAAGTGGGTAGCGGGGTCATCGACTGGAAGCGCATCTTCGCGCAATCCGAGAAGGCGGGTATCAAGCACTACATTGTCGAACATGATAAGCCCAAAGCCCCATTCGACAGCATCAAGACCAGTTATGAGTACCTGCGCCAGTTGCGCTGGTGAAGTGGGAGGGCCGCAGGCGGGCATGAAGATAGGCTGTCACGCCTTGCCGAACGGATCTTCCAGCGAAGGGCTTTGCGGTGTAAATAGTTCCGCGCCGTTCTCCGTGATGTACATGTCGTCTTCGAGGCGAATGCCGAATTCACCGCGAATGTAGATGCCGGGTTCGTCGCTGAACGTCATGTTAGGTGCGAGTTTGGTCGTGTTACCACCGACCAGATAAGGCCACTCGTGCCCATCCATGCCCATGCCGTGGCCCAGACGGTGGCTAAAGTATTTGTACCCAGGTCCGTAGCCCGCGTCAGTAATCACTTTTCGGGCTGCTGCATCTACCGCGCCACATTGCAGTCCAGGACGCGCTGCAGCCAGCGCCGCCGATTGCGCTCGGTGCACGACCTCGAAAATTCTTCTCATCTTGTCCCCAGCCTGCTCTGAAGCTTTGCCCAGCACGAACGTACGAGTAATGTCGGATTGATATCCTTCCACGGTGCAACCGTCATCAATCATGACGATCGAACCTTCGCGAATCACCTGCGGCGTGGCCGATCCGTGAGGAAGCGCGGAATACTCACCGACCTGGACGCTGGCCTCGCCGGGAAAGCCCAGTTGTCCGTACGCTGCGGCAATCAGATCTCCTACGGTCTGCTGTGTCATGCCTTCACGCAGCGCCTGATAGACCGCTTCGTATGCTGCGAGCGTTACCTGGCATGCCAAACGCATCAGCGCGGTCTCGTTGGCGCTCTTGATCATGCGGCAACCTGTCGTCACCGGCGTCGCGCTCGTGAGAGTGACCTGCGGGGCAGCCTGGGCAATTCCATCGGCAAACACGAAGCGTACTGTTTCTTCAATCCCCAGCTTGCCACCGGCTATGCCACGCTCTCTCAGTCCCTGCGCCACGCGGGGATAGGGACTTTCATCTTCCTGCCACGTCCGCAAATCGGGCTGCTCGCCGTCGGGCGCATTGGCGATCTGCTCGCGGGCGCGGCCTTCTTCAAATGCCGGACACACATAGAAAGCTGCGCCCTTAGCCGGCAGCACCAGTGCGAACAGGCGCTCACCACCCCACCAGCGAATGCCGGTGAAGTATCTCAGCGACGTGCCTTCCATGAGTACGATCGCGTCAAGGGCGTTGTCGCTCATCAGTTTGCTGGCACGCTCCTGCCGTTCGTGCCGTTCCTGGCGCGTAATGGGAGTGGCTTCACTCTTGCGCGACTTCAATCGCGCCAGAGACGGCGGCAGGGAAGAATCGTCCGGCCTTTCCGGCGCGGCCATCGCCACCAATGAGCGAGAAGCCGCCACAACTCCCGTTACACCGCCCACTTCCAAAAACTGCCGCCGCGAGAGCATGAAGCCTCCAGATCGAGAGACAGAACCAGCCATTATAAAGGCAGTCGAAATTCCCTGGGCGCGTGATCGCTCTGGCGAAACGTGGTCTCTTCGACAACGCTGAGAGATAATTACCTCATGGAGGCAGGCTTTCAATGTGCGGGCTGTGGCGAATGGAACTCCACAGCCGTCGATGAATTCGCAGGTCGCCGGCAAAGTTACGTCGAGGACTGCCAGATCTGCTGCAAGCCCAACGCACTGCGCGTGGAGTACGATACGGCCGCGCAGGAATTCCTCATTGTGGCCACGCTGGAGTGACTTAGCGGCTCGCGATATAGTTAGCTGCTCAGCAAGTGCACGATCGCAGATGCGGACTCAGAGAGGAGTGAGACGATGGCAACAAGTTATGCAGGCGGAGGACGGATGGTGGCGCACAACATGGTCACGACGCAGTTCGAGCTCGATGGCTTTCGCGTGACCCGCACGCTGGGAGTAGTGCGCGGCATCGTGGTGCGCTCGCGCTCCATCTTCGGAACGATCGGCGCTGGATTGCAGACGCTGGTCGGCGGCAATATCACGCTGCTCACCAACTTGTGTGAGAAGACGCGCGCCGAGGCTTTCGATCTGATGCTGATCCATGCCGCCGAACTGGGCGGCAATGCCGTGGTAGGCGCGCGCTACGACGCGACCGAAGTGATGCAGGGGGTCACGGAAGTGCTGGCCTACGGGACAGCCGTGTTCGTCGAACCGGTGAAGTAGGCATTAGTGATTGCCGACCTCCAATTGTCGATTGAAACCTCAGATTTGCTCCGCCAGGCTTTCGGACTTTCAAAATGACAATGGAAGATCGGCGAATGAGCGATGGGCCAATCTGCCCTAAGGCCGTTCAGTCTTTATACAGCCAGCCCGCGACTAAGGCGGCCAGGATGGCACCCAGCCACATATCAATCATCCAGCCATAAGGAAGCCCGGGGTCGCCGGCGAACCAGGTAGCCTGCGCGAAGTTATCCGGGAAGCCGGCAAAGAAGCCAGCCAGAAAGCCGACCTTCAGCGCGGTGCCGGGACCAGCGCCCAGCCCTTGACGTGCCCAGGCGTAGAGATGCGCTACCGCGATTGCCAGAATAAGCAGAAGCGCGATCCACAGGCCCACGAAGAAGGGATAGCGCGGACTTTTCAGGAAAAAGCCAGCATTCTGGGCTGCCGCGTAGCGCACATCGGTGATAACGAATTTGCCCACAAGAAAACTCCAGAGTATCCAGACCACACCTCCTGCTAAACCGCCCAGCCAGATCCTGCCTCGGTTCAAATGCATACGCGCGCCTCCGTGTCGTTGAACAAACGGACGCAGTGTACACCTATTGGTAAGGCAGTGGCGATTCCGTGTCGCAAGACGTTCTTCAGCTCTTCCTGGGGGTATAGTCGTTGGATCATGAAATTCGGGCGAGTCTTGCTTCTCGGTCTCATGTTCTGCGGCAGCGCCGCGATCGGCCACGCGGCAAGCTTCAAGTATATCCGTCAAGGCAACCCACGGGACGTGCAAACCCGCGCCGAGGCCGGAGTAGCCATGATGGGCGGGGGCAGCGACATCGATGAAGCCTTCCGCTGGCTGTGCGCCAAGGCAAACGGTGGTGACTTCCTCATCGTGAGAGCGCACGGTAGCGCCGACTATAACTCCTACATCAACGGCTTGTGCAAGGTGAATTCCGTGGCGACGCTGATTATTCGCGACCGCAAGGCGGCGCAGATGCCGCGCGCGGCGGAAATCATTGGACAGGCCGAGGTGATTTTCATTGCGGGAGGCGACCAGTCGCGTTATGTCAAGTTCTGGAAGGGAACTCCGGTCGAGGATGCCATCAACGCGCATGTGGCTGCAGGCAAGCCGATCGGAGGAACCAGCGCTGGGTTGGCGGTGTTGGGAGAGTTCGTTTACGGCTGCCTGGAGGACAAGCCGAATGATGCCGATCTCACCTCAGGCGAGGTTCTGGCCGATCCTTATATCAAGCGGGTGACGGTGGTGCGCGACTTTCTGAAGATTCCGAACCTCGACAACGTTCTTACCGACAGTCATTTTGCCAAGCGCGACCGCATGGGACGTAGCCTGGGATTCCTGGCGCGGATCGTCGCGGATGGCTGGTCGAAAACGCCCCGCGAGATTGCCATCGATCAATCGTCGGCCTTGCTGATGGAGGCCAGTGGCAGAGCAAGAGTGGTGGGGACAGGATCAGGTGTTTATTTTCTGCAAGTCACGGACGCGCCGGAGGTCTGCAAGCCGCGCGAGCTATTGACTTTACGTAATGTCGCCGCCTATCGCGCGCCCACGGGAGCCACGTTCGATGTGCGGGCCTGGAGTGGGGACGGCGGTGAGCCTTATTCGATCTCGGTGGTGTCAGGGCAGATCCAGACTAGCCGGGCAGCGAACGCGGTGTACTGACGTTCTAAGGGTTTTTCCACAGGAAAGTGCACGAGGGGCGCGGAGTGCAAGAAAAATCTTAGCGAATAAATAGCGAAGGAATCTATAGCGTAAGCCCAACCCCTTGTGGTCGTCTTTGTGGTTAACCACAAGCGATCGTACTTTGCCGAACCACTCCCAGAGTGGGAACCCTACCTTCAAGTTTGTGCTTGACAATCAATGACTTACGGGTAAGATGTGGTACAAAGTGGTTCAGAGTGGTCAAGACAGTTGGAGCTGTGGGAACGGGAAGCTGATAAAGAGGAGCCGGTGGGAAACCGACCCAAAAGCACGACAAACAGCCCGAACCACCCGAGTTTGACCGAACTTTGCGTCGCTTTTACCTCCCTAGTAGCGGTTGCAGTCGCTAAAAGTAAGAACAATTCTGTAAAGGGAACCGGCCTCGCAAGAGGCTTTACACATGTTTCGCGGCAATCACCCAACACGCGTCGACGAAAAGGGACGGTTGAAGGTCCCGGCGGAATTCAAGCGGGTGATCGACGAGAAGTACGGACAGCAATTCTACATCACGAGTCTGGATGGAAGGGTTGCACAAGTGTATCCCTTCGAGGAGTGGGAGCGGATCGAGCAGAAACTGGCGGGGCTCTCCACTTTCAATCCCACGAAGAAGAAGTTCCTGGCCCGGGTGAACTACTACGGGCAGCAGGTGGAGATGGATGGGCAGGGGCGCTTGCTGATGCCGCAGTTGCTGCGCGACGCGGCCAAGATCAAGGGCGAAGTGGCAGTTCTGGGGAACCTGACGTACCTGGAAGTGCGGAATCTGGAGCTGTTCAAGAAAGAGATCGAGGAAGAAAAGTTCACGCCTGACGATGAGAAGACGCTCGACGAATTGGGCATCTAGTGGGCGAGGGTTCAACAGACACCCCTCAGGGGGTTGGGCATGGTGGTGGAAGGGAAGCGAGCCATCTTTCACCAAATCATGTTCCGGTTCTTTTAAAAGAAGCGATCGACTTTTTAAACGTGCGGCGTGGCGGGACTTATATCGACGCCACGGTGGGTCTGGGCGGACACAGTTACGAAATCGCAAAACGCCTCGGCGCACCGGGACATTTGATTGGGCTCGATAAAGATCCTGCAGCGTTAGAAATCGCGCGAAAAAGGCTGGAAGCAGGTTCCGCGACTGCGCGTAGCGATTCGAAAAGCGAATCGTTAGGCTCCGCTCGGAATGACAACGAGTTGGGGGACTGGCCGACGGTCACGCTGGTGCATTGCTCGTTCGCCGAAGTAGGAGAGCGGTTCGACCGGGGATTTGCGGACGGATTGCTGGCTGACATCGGAGTAAGCAGTCTGCAGCTGAACGATGCGGCGCGCGGATTCAGTTTTCAGGCGGAAGGACCGCTCGACATGCGGATGGACCCCCGGTCGGAGCGTACCGCCGAACAAGTGGTAAACCACCTCGACGAGCGCGAGCTTGCCGATGTGATTTACGAATTCGGAGAGGAAAGGAGGTCGCGGAGAATCGCCAGAGCCATTGTCCGGTCGCGGCCGATACGATCTACCGCACACCTTGCGGATGTCATATCAGCCGCGGCCCGGCCAATGAATTCTGAGCAAAGGCGAATTCATCCGGCGACCAGAACTTTTCAAGGTCTTCGAATCTTCGTAAACCGCGAACTGGACGATCTTAGGGTGCTGCTTGCAGCGGCGCCCCAGGTTCTGAAGCCAGGAGGACACGTGGTGGTAATAAGTTTTCACTCGCTGGAGGATCGCATCGTAAAGGATGCCTTCCGTGAGGGCGCGAAGCAGGGTTACTTCGATTTGCTGACGAAGAAGCCTGTGACGGCGACCAAAGAAGAAAGCGATCGCAATCCGCGGGCACGCAGCGCGAAATTGCGGGCGGCGGAAAAAGTTTAGCTCCGGAAAACCTGCCGGGGTTCCCGGCATGGCTGTAATGGCGTGCCGGGCCTTCAGGTTATGAAAAGAGCGGACAGGAATAAAGATCCGCTGGAAGCGCAGGGGTTCCGTGGTAGGAATCCAAAATTGAGGCTGGAATATGTATACGGGCACATTGATTAGGGACTTGATGGCGGTGGTGGAGCGAGCTGAACAGGGCGCTCAGCGGAAGCAGATCGTCGACGAGTTGGAGCTGCAGCGGCTTTTTGAGCTGCAGATTCCGCAGATGCAGAGCGAACAAGTTCTCGTAGGAGCGGCATAAATGGCGGCAGCTGCAGCGGCAATTCGTGGTGCGGTCCCGGCGGCCCGGCGAAGTACGTTCTTCACCGGAACTCCGGAAATCTACTTCGCCAAGGCGATCGACAACTCGCGGCTGGTGAAGGTGGAAGACCCCGGACGCAACCGTGAGATGAGGCAGTTTGGCACCGCGCTGGCTTGCCTGTTCCTCCTGGTTTTTAGTTATGCCTGGCAACATTTACGGGCGATTGAATATGGCTACCAGATCGAATCGGCGAAGCGCGAACTCAACGACCTGACCGAGATGAATCGGGCACTGCGGACGGAAGATGCGTCGTTGCGCGATCCCGAACGAATTGACCTGATGGCACGGCGCATGGGTCTGGTGCCGCCGGAACCAGGGCAGGTGATCCGCATGGATGGCGTCGCGGGAGATTCGAGCGCGCCAGTGATGGCGAGCGTTGAGCCGGGGATGGTGTTGGCAGGGCAGTAGTGCATCGGCGGAAAGCAGCCGAGCGGTGCTCGTCATGGACGGCCGGGGGAGGTCGTTCCCACACGAAGTTATTTGGCGGGCCACCGATTGGTGGGCCGCCATGTTTGTCTATAACGGTTTGTCTAGAGCAGCCGCATGGCGTCTAACTCCAACCTCGACAAAAATACCCGGCTCTACCTGCTGGGCGCGATGCTCCTGTTCTGGTGCGTCACGATCTGCGGGCGGCTGGTTTATTTGCAGATCTTCCGCTATGGCAGCTTTGTGAAGCAGGCCGAGCACCAGCAGCAGCGCGAGATTCCGCTTTCCGCGAAGCGCGGCGTCATCTATGACCGCGCCGGACATGAGCTGGCGATGTCCGTGCTTGTGGATTCTGCCTTCGCTGTGCCCACCGAAGTAAAAGACCTGCCCACCGCCGTCTCGCTGATCACGCGGATTACCGGCGAAGACCGCAATGTTGTGCTCGCGGACTGTCGCAATCACAAGACATTTTGCTGGGTGGCGCGCAAAGCGGACGACGAGACCATCGAGCGCATCAAGTCTCTGAACCTGCAAGGCATCCATTTCCAGAAAGAGCCGAAGCGCTTTTATCCTGCACGCGATCTGGCTGCGCAGGTAGTCGGTACCGTGGGGATGGAAGATTCGGGCCAAAGTGGCATCGAGCACGCCTTCGACGACAAACTGCGCGGCCGCGCCGGGAAGATGTTCATTTCGGTGGACGCGCGACGCCAGTGGTTCTCCGACGTGGAGACGCAGCCCGAGCCAGGCGAAAGCCTGGTGCTGACCCTCGACAAGAACATTCAGTACATCGCCGAGAAAGAGCTGGATCAAGCGATCCATGACACGCAGGCGATCGCAGGCACGGTGATCGTCGAGAATCCCCATACTGGCGAGATCCTGGCGCTGGCGAATCGGCCCACTTTCAATCCGAATCTGCGCAAAGAGATTACTCCCAACGCGCTTACCGACCGCGCTGTGAGTTACATCTACGAGCCGGGGTCGACGTTCAAGCTGGTGACGATTGCGGGAGCGCTGGAAGAGAGACTCACGAATCCCGATGAGGTATTCGACTGCCAGATGGGATCGATCGTCTACAACGGGATGCGCATCCGCGACTCAAAGCCGCACGGCTTGTTGCCGGTGTGGGGAGTGCTGTCAAAGTCGAGCGATGTGGGTTCGATCAAGATAGCGCTTCGGTTAGGTGAGGAGCGCTTCTACAAATACATTCGCGCGTTCGGATTCGGGCAGCAGACCGGGATCGAGTTGCCCGGCGAAACCCGCGGGATGACGAAGCCGGTCAGCCGGTGGTCGAAGGTTTCGATCGCTGCAATCGCCATGGGGCAGGAGATTGGTGTCTCGCCCCTTCAGTTGGCAGGACTAGTCTCTACATTTGCCAATGATGGCGTGTGGGTCGCCCCCCGCATCGTTGCGGGGGCAGTGCCACCGGGAGGCGCGCTGCAGACGGTCGCGTTTCACCCAGGGGATTCGCGACGCGTGCTCTCTCCCTACACTGCGGCCGAGATGCGGGCTATGATGGAGAAAGTGGTGTTGGATCCGGCGGGTACCACCGGCGGGAGGGCAATTCTGGAGGGGTATTCGTCTGCCGGCAAGACGGGGACAGCGCAGAAAGTTGATCCGGCGACGGGCGCGTATTCAAAGACGAAGTACATCGGATCATTTGCCGGATTCGCGCCGGTGAACAATCCGCAGATTGTGGTCGCGGTGATCTTGGATTCGGCCGTCGGACTCCACCAGGGCGGCCAGGTTGCGGCCCCGGTGTTCAAGCGCATTTCGCAGCAAGTGCTGGAATATCTGCACGTCCCGCACGACATGCCGCTGGCTCCGCGGCATCAGTTGCTGCTGGCGTCGCGGACGCCAGATAAGGACTTGGAGGAAGGAACGCCCGACCATCCAGGCGAACCGCTGGAGACAGCAGGGTTAGACGGAGACTCCTCAGAGCCGGCGGTCGGCAAGGCAATTGTGGCGCATGTGCCTTCGCCGCCGCCCGCCCGCGGCGAAGGGGAGGTCGTACAGGCGGCGATGCGGCAAAGCGAGCCAACCCCGGCCGCTGCAAGCCAGTCAAGTCAGGCGCCTGAGAAGATTCCGGATAATGCTCCTGCGCAACCGAACTCGCCAGTGACTGGGACGGTAGTGCTAGACGTTGAGCAAGGTGGAATCGAAGTGCCGTCATTCATTGGCAAGACCGTGCGCGGTGCCGTCGAAGCCGCTCAGGACGTCGGTCTCCAACTCGAGGCCGTCGGCAGCGGCGTGGCGCGGCAACAGTCTCCAGCAGCGGGGACCCACGTGGCCGCGGGCGCCCAAGTGACCGTGCAGTTCGGGCGGTAGCAGTCGATTATCCCTCCGGTTTGACCGCCCGAAAAACCGCGTGATACGGTAAACAGTCACACCATCCTGGCCGACCAGCCACTGCTCTGTGACTGAGGTTTGGATTTTGTCTTCCGTTGAAGCGACACCCGCCGACACCGTCAGCACTGTCCGCAAAACGGCGCTGAACGCCGTCCATCGCCAGATGGGCGCGAAGATGGTCGACTTCAATGGCTGGGACATGCCGGTGGAGTATCCGGCTGCGATCGGCTGCGGAATCATCAACGAGCACATGGCGGTGCGCACTGGCGTGGGCATCTTCGATGTCAGCCATATGGGCGACATTCGCCTGGCTGGACCGGGTGCGCTTGCGGCAGTGCAGCATATTTCCATGAACGACGCTTCACGGCTGGCGGTCGGGCAGGCGCAGTATTCGGCGCTGCTCTATCCGCAGGGGACGTTTGTAGATGATGTGATCGTCCATCGCCTCGGCGAGGATGAGTACCTGCTGGTGATCAACGCAGGCACGCGCGAGAAGGATTTCAGCTGGGTGCGGGACAACACGCGCCAGTTTGACTGCGCGGTTGAAAATCTCTCCGACGACTTCACCCAGATTGCCATCCAGGGTCCAAAAGGCGTGAATGTGCTGCAGAAGCTTACCGACGCGGATTTGAGTGCCGTGAAGTTTTACTGGGTCACGCGTGGCACCGTCTGCGGGCTGAGTAATATCCTGATCGCGCGGACGGGATACACAGCCGAAGACGGATTCGAGATTTACGTTCCCGCAGATGAGGCTACAAGCGCGCGAGTGTGGAATGAGATTCTGAGCGCAGGCAAGGATTTCGGCATTGTCCCTTGCGGTTTGGGAGCGCGGAACACTCTCCGCCTCGAAGGCAAACTGCCGCTCTACGGCCACGAGATTTCCGATACGATCAATGTGTGGGAGGCTGGGCTCGATCGCTTCTGTAAGATGGAGAAGCCCAAGTTCGTCGGCCGCGCCGCGCTAGAAAAGGCAAAAGCCGCAGGCCTGACGCGGATGTTGGTAGGCCTTGAGATGACCGAACGCGGCATCGCTCGCGACGGGTATCGAGTGCTGGACGACGGCGATCGCGAGATTGGATACGTCACCAGCGGATCACCCGCGCCGTTTCTCAAGAAGAACATAGCGCTGGCTTATGTGCCGCCGGAATCCGCAACGGTGGGCACTGCGTTGAAGGTCGAGATTCGTGGGCAGAGCGTTGGAGCGCAAGTCGTTCCGACACCGTTTTATAAGCGGCCAAAGAAGAGTCTGTAGCGCCGCCGTCTCGGCGGCGCTACCTAAATCCGGGAGCCAGGAGCCATCATGGCCTATCCAACAGATCGTAAGTACACCAAAGAACACGAGTGGATTCAGGCGAGCGGCACGACTGCCGCACTCGGCATCACCGACCATGCGCAGGAGTCTCTGGGCGACATTGTCTTTGTGGAGCTACCTAAGGTGGGCGCGGAACTGGCTGCCGGCAAGACGTTCGGGACTGTCGAGTCTGTGAAGGCGGTGTCGGATCTCTTCGCTCCAGCCTCGGGTACCGTCACCGAGACCAACGCCGACCTGGCCACTTCGCCGGAGAAGGTAAACAAAGATCCCCACGGCTCCTGGATGTTGAAGATCACGCTAAAGAACCCGCGTGAACTCGATGGACTACTCTCTGCTGCCGACTATGAGAGGTTCGTTGCGGAAGAAGCCGGTCACTGAGAGTAATTGAATATCCTTACCAAGTCCTCGAATTTTAACGACGGTTCAAGCAACCGGGTGGCTGTCGCAATCCAACTGACCCTGAATCACATCTAAACAATTTCCTATGCGCTATCTACCGAAGTCTCCTGCCGATCGCGAAGCCATGCTGAAGTCAATTGGCCTGGGTTCAGTCGACGAACTGTTTGCGCCAATTCCAGCGGAATACCGGCTGAGTCGCGACCTCAAAGTCCCGCGCCAAATGGCGGAATCGGAAATCGTGGATTATTTTCGCGAACGTTCGCGGGAGAACGGCGAAGGATACACGAGTTTCCTGGGCGCGGGGGCTTACTCTCATTACCGCCCTGTCATTATTGATTCACTCATCTCACGCGGCGAATTTCTCACGGCCTATACGCCCTATCAAGCCGAGATCTCACAGGGCACGCTGCAATCTATCTTCGAGTTTCAGACGATGATCTGCGAGTTGACCGGCATGGAAGTCGCCAACGCTTCCATGTACGACGGCTCAACCGCTGCGGCTGAGGCTGTGATGATGGCGGTGCGGCTCACCGGACGACGGTCAGTGGTGGTGGCGCGGAGTTTGCATCCCGAGTATCGCGAAGTGCTGGCGACCTATGCGACCCACCAGGGAATGCCGCTTTCCGTGGCAGGTTTCGGCGACGATGGGCGGGTAAACTTAAAGGAGCTGGAGAAGTCGATTACGACTGAAACGGCGTGCGTGCTCATCCAGTCGCCAAATTTCTTCGGAACAATTGAAGATGTAGCTGCGATTGCTGAAGTTGCGCACAAGCGTGGCGCGATGCTCGTGGTTTCGATTGCGGAAGCCGTGTCGCTGGGAATTGTGGAGCCGCCGCGCCAGGCCGACGTCATCGCGATGGAAGCGCAGTCGTTCGGCGTGCCGCTTGGATTTGGCGGCCCCTACTGCGGGGTGATCGCGACGCGAGAAAAATATGTGCGGCAGATGCCCGGCCGGCTGGTGGGCCAGACGGTCGATAAACAAGGCCGGCGCGGATTCGTGCTGACGTTGGCGACCCGCGAGCAGCATATCCGGCGTGAGAAGGCCACATCGAACATCTGCACTAACCAGGCGCTGGTGGCGCTGATGGTCAACATCTTCATGACGGTGTACGGCAAGGTTGGATTGAAAGAGTTAGCCGGGCAGAATCTCGCCAAGGCAGCATATGCCGCCTCGCAATTCGCCAAGCACGGCAACGTGTTGTTCGCTGGCGCGCCGCGGTTCAACGAGTTTGTGGTGCAGACCAGTGAAGATCCGCATATCATCAACGCCCGCTTGCTCGGACAGAGGATTGTCGGCGGCCTTCCGTTGAAGAAGTTTTATCCAGAATTGGGGAATGCGGCGTTGTGGTGCTGCACCGAGCTGACGACGCGCAACTCGATCGACACGGCAGTGCGGCTAGTTGCCGACAGTGACGGATCCGCGCCCTCGACTAAAGAAGAAGCCAGGGCTGAGGAGGTGGCGCGATGAAAGAGGGGATTCGCAAGGCCACACGCCACGTCAATCAGAATGAAGGCCTGATCTTCGAAAAGTCGTCGGCAGGCAAAGCGGCGTGGAAACTCCCGCCCCTTGATGTTCCGGAAATCGATACCTCGAAGCTTTTGGGTTCATCGGCAAGAAAAGATCTCGGCAACATGCCTGAAGTGAGCGAAATCGAAATCATTCGCCACTTCACGCGGCTTTCGACGTGGAACTATGCGATTGATCTCGGCATGTATCCGCTGGGGTCGTGCACCATGAAGTACAACCCGCGCGTGAACGAAGCGGTGGCGCGGGTCGAGGGGATCGCGAACGGACATCCCTACCAGCCGGAGAAGATTTCGCAGGGTGCAATGCGCATTCTAAAGACGCTCAGCGAGTGTCTGATTGAGATCACGGGAATGGATGCAATCACGCTGCAGCCGGCCGCCGGCGCGCATGGCGAGATGACCGGGCTGCTCATGGTGCGGGCCTACCACCAGTCGCAAGGCAACGCACGCAAGAAGATTCTGATTCCCGACTCGGCGCATGGTACTAATCCCGCGACAGCCGCGATGGTGAACTACGCCGTCGAAAACCTGAAGTCGGACTCGCGCGGCATGGTCGACATCGCCGCGCTGGAAGCGCAGATGGGCGAAGACGTCGCGGCGCTCATGCTCACCAACCCCAACACGCTGGGAGTTTTCGAGCAGGATATTCACAAGATCGCCGACATTCTGCACGCCAAGGGCGGCCTGCTTTATATGGATGGCGCGAACATGAACGCTTTGGTGGGCAAAGTGCGGCCGGGCGATTTCGGCGTGGACGTGATGCACCTGAACCTGCACAAAACGTTTTCGACGCCGCACGGCGGCGGCGGGCCAGGATCTGGGCCAGTTGCGATCAAGAAAATCCTCGAGCCATTTCTGCCCGCGCCGGTCGTGGTAACCAAGGCCGACGGTACGCTGGGTTTTGAATACAACCGTCCACAATCAGTGGGACGGGTTCGCGCATTCTACGGAAACTTTGGAATGTTTGTCCGCGCGCTGGCCTATATCCAGGCTAATGGGCCGGACGGATTGCGGCAGACCACGGAAGATGCCGTGCTCAATGCCAACTACATTCGCAAGGGACTCGAGGGCGCCTACGACTTGCCTTATTCGACGGCGACCATGCACGAAGTCGTGTTCAGCGACAAGCTGCAGGCGAAAAAAGGCGTGCGCACCATGGATATTGCCAAGCGCCTGATCGACTACGGCTTCCATCCTTATACGACCGCGTTTCCGCTGATCGTTCCGGGGGCGCTGATGATCGAGCCCACCGAAAGCGAGTCCAAAGAAGAGATGGATTTATTTATCGACGCCATGAAGTCGATCGCGGATGAGGTAGAAGAGGATCCGCAGACGGTGCTCGACGCCCCGCATTCGACGCGGGTTTCGCGGCTCGATGAGACCTCCGCCGCCCGCAAGCCGGTTCTGCGGTGGAAGCCGGCGGTGTAAGTTTGTGGCGCCGGCGTCTCGCCGGCTGTGGAGGTTGGACGCTCACGACAGCCGCCGGGACGGCGGCGCTACAAAATCCACAATCAGCAATTACGTACAGGCTCCGAATGTCACTTCGCGGATATGTTTACTGAAGCGCGCGTGGTTGCCCAGTCGATGTGCAACGTGCAGCCGCCCGCGGACTTGTCATAAGCAATAGTAAAGTTCTCGAGCGCTGTCGGCAGCTTGGAAACGCTCATATCCACGCGGGCCAGTTCGTCGCTCTCATATTTGTATGGGATGCCCCATTCGCCGGTCTTCTTATTGATGATCAGCGTCCACTTGTCAGCTCCGGGCACGGTAAAAACCGTGTAGCTGCCCGCAGGCACGGTCTTGCCGCCGACCACTACATCGGCGCTCGCGACCAAAGTGGTGGCCTCATTGGCGCCGGTGCGCCACACTTCGCCGAAGGGTACGAGGTCGCCATAAATCTTGCGGCCCTTCATTCGTGGACTGGAGTAGTCGGTCTTGACGGTCTTGCCCCCACCGAGATCGCACGTGGCAGAGGCCGCCGGACTGGGCCGACTCTGGCCGAAGGCAGCGGCAGTGAACAGCATCACGATTAGCGTGGAAAAAGCAATTCGTTTTTGCATGGATTCTCCTTTCGATTACGTAACAGTAGACAACAACGTTAGACGCGCCTTAAAGGGATATGTCAGCAGACCGATGATTATGCGCCATCGGCCGCCGCGGTTACAATCTCCAGATGCCGGTATTCGACGAGAAGCAGGAAGAACTGGAACACTACGAGACCATGATGGGCGTGCCGCGCGGGCGGCTCGCCGTGACCATGGACACGATCACAGATGCAATGGCGCTTGTTGGCCAGCACGGCGTCTATTGCCAGAGCCAGCGCTGGCCCGGCAGGCCCGTGATGGACATCCAGATCATCATGAAGAGCCTGACCGACGCCAAGGAACTGATCCAGAGCGTGATGGAAGAGTTGAAGAAGAATTCCTAGCATTTGATTTTAGAGTCCGAACAGCCGTGATTACCAGGAGGAGCAGGAATGACGACATTGCAGACGCAGAAGATTGCCGCAATTCTGGTTCTATTGGCCGCTCTGACGACAGTTTCAGCGTGGGCGCAAACCGCGCCTCCGGCGACCCTTACACCGCAGGAGCGGGAGTTTGCCCTGAAGAGCCTGCAGACCACGCACGATAAGTTTCTGCAATCCATCGCGGGCCTCTCGCCGAAGCAGTGGACGTTCAAGCCGGGGCCAGACCGATGGTCGGTTGCCGAAGTTTCGGAACACATCGCCCTGTCCGAGTCCGCGCTTCTGGGGTTAGTGCAGAAGCAGGTCATGACTTCTCCCGCCGCTCCTGGGAAGCGCGAACAGGTCAAGGGAAAGGACGAAATGATTCTGCAGAAAATTCCGGATCGAAGCCACAAAGCGCAGGCTCCGGAATTCCTGCGTCCTACGGGTCGCTGGGCAACGGAGGCGGACCTGACGAACGCATTCGAGGTGAGCCGCAAAGTCACGATGGACTACGTACGCACAACAAATGACGACCTGCGAGATCACTTTTTCGATCATCCCGTGTTCGGGACCCTGGATGGCTACCAGTGGCTGCTTCTACTCTCAGCTCACAGCGAGCGGCACACAGCACAGATCGAGGAGGTCAAGGCTGACCCAAATTTCCCGAAAGAATGAGACCGTCCTCGCGGTCTAGGGATCCTACGCCAGCGTGTACTTCCCGCGATCGATCGTCTTCTGCGCGATCTGTTGGCGGAGTTCGACGGTGTTGAATGGCTCATGCTTGGCCAGGCGCCGCAGGATGGCAATCTGCGTGCGAAGCATGTCTCCGTCAGCAACTGCGGCGATCACCTTCCTCGCCGCTGACTCTACCTTCTCCATCGCTTGCGAGAGATAGACGCGTGTCATTGCGATGGGAAGCGCGGCCGCGGCCTCACCCTTCGTCTCCACAATCTTCTGCGCGCGCAGCACGGCTGATTCCATCGCGTAGGTTTCGATCGTCATGTCGGCGATGGCGCCCATGATCTCCTGCTGGTCCTGGATTGCCTGCATGTATTTCTGCGTGGCAGCACCGGCGGCGAACAGGCCGAGTTTCTTAGCCTGCCCAACCAGTTTGCGTTCTTCCGCCAGCGCACCTTCAATATCTTCACTCGTCGACGGTCCGGAGAGCACTTCATCCATCAGCTTCTTGATGGCGGGCATGAGCGGCAACTGCCCAGTCATGGCTCTCTTCAGCAAGAAGCCAGTAATGATAAGCCGGTTGATTTCGTTCGTGCCTTCAAAAATGCGATTGATGCGCGCGTCGCGGTAAGCGCGCTCGGCAGGATACTCCTCGACAAAGCCGTAGCCACCGTAGATTTGCAGAGTCTCATCGACCACGTAGCCGACCATCTCCGAAGCCCACACTTTGATGATGGAGCACTCGACCGCGTATTCCTCAATCGCCTTGCGAGTTTCCTTCATCGCGTCCGCGCCGGATTTGTCGACTTCATTGAGCGCGCCGTCCATCATGCCCACCGTTCGGTAGATGGCCGATTCCCCTACGTAAATCAGGGTAGCCATGTTGGCGATCTTCTCCCGCACCAGACCAAAGTCCGCAATGACTTTGTTGAAAGCCTTGCGCTGCTTGGCATAAGCGATAGCTTGCCCGAGAGAAATCCGCCCTCCGCCCACGCACATCGCGCCCAGCTTGAAGCGACCGACATTCAGAATGTTGAAGGCGATGATGTGGCCCTTGCCAATTTCTCCCAGCACATTTTCCACCGGAACTTTGCAATCGTTCAAGATAATCGGGCAGGTGGAGGAGCCGCGAATACCCAGCTTGTGTTCTTCGCCGCCAACCGAGAAACCAGGGAAAGTCTTCTCCACCAGAAACGCCGTAAATTTCTCGCCATCGATCTTGGCAAAAACGGTGAACAGGTCGGCAAAGCCGGCGTTGGTAATCCACATCTTTTCGCCGTTGAGGATGTAATGGTTGCCGTCGGAGGAAAGCTGAGCCCGGGCGCGGCAATTCAGTGCATCGGAACCGGAAGACGCCTCCGACAAGGCATACGCGCCAACGATTTCGCCGGCAGCCAGGCGCGGCAGATATTTCTTCTTCTGCTCTTCGGTGCCAAAGTAAACCAGCGGCAGCAAGCCGATGCCCGTGTGCGCGCCCCAGGTCGTCGCGAAACCGGCGTACTGCGCAATATGATCGGCGATGACGGCGGCCGTCACCTTATCCATTTCAAGGCCGCCGTAAGCTTCTGGGATCTCGACGCCAGTAAGACCCAGGTCCCCCGCCTTCTTCAGCAGATCGCGGGAAATGGAAAAATCCTTGTGCTCCATCTTCTCCACGTTCGGCAGGATTTCATTGACCGTGAATTCTTCCGCCGTCTGCCCGATCAACCGCTGCTGCTCGGTAAAGTCCTCGGGCGTGAACACTTCGTCAGGACGGCGGGATTCAAGCAGAAAGCTGCCGCCGGCGATTCTGGTCTTGGGAACTGCTATCGTTGTGGCCATCACTCATCCCTTCAAATGCAAATTCTGCCCCGGAGGCGAGAGACAGAGAGCCTTCCTATTGTAAGCGAGAGGACAGATACGGGCGCGTTGCTTTCGTAATGCGCTGGATGTTACGAGAGATTCTCGAAAATTCCTGCCGCCCCCATGCCGCCGCCGACGCACATGGTCACCATGCCGTAACGTCCGTTGCGGCGCTTGAGTTCGCGAATGATCGTCGCCGTCAGTTTGGCTCCGGTGCAGCCCAGCGGATGCCCCAGAGCGATCGCGCCGCCGTTCGGATTAACTTTCTCAGGATCGAGCCCCGCCTCTTTCGTCACTGCCAGCGACTGCGCGGCGAACGCCTCGTTCAATTCGATCACATCGATGTCAGAGAGCTTGAGCCCAGCCATCTTCAAAGCCTTCGGAATCGCGAACACCGGGCCCAGTCCCATTTCTTCGGGCTTGTAGCCGGCGGTGGCGAAGGAGACGTAGCGCGCCAGCGGTTTGATGCCAAGAGCTTTCGCACGGTCAGCGGACATCACTACCGCGGCCGCTGCTCCGTCAGACATTTGCGAAGAGTTCCCCGCGGTCACCGTACCCTTGACGTGGAACGCAGGCTTCAGCGCGAGCAGGGCTTCGAGTGAGGTGTCGGCGCGCGGGCCTTCGTCCATCTTGAAAACAATTTCCTGCCGCTTGGGCTTCGATCCGTTCGGAGTGGTAAAGCTGACGGATACCGGCACAACCTCCTCATCGAACTTGCCGGCCTGAATCGCGGCCAGCGCCCTCTGGTGGCTACGCAGGGAAAACTCGTCGGCGGCCTCGCGTGTGATGCCGAAGCGTTGGCCTACGCGCTCGGCGGTGAGGCCCATGTTGAGGTAAGCGTCAGGGTAGTGGTCGACGAGCCAGGGATTCGGCGAAACTTTGTGCCCGCCCATCGGAATCATCGTCATCGACTCCGTGCCGCCCGCAACAATCGCCTCTGCACCACCGCTCATGATCCGTTCAGCCGCCATCGCAATCGCCTGCAGTCCCGACGAGCAAAATCGATTGATGGTGAGCGCCGAAACTTCCACCGGCAACCCGGCGCGCAGCGAAGCGATGCGAGCCACGTTCATCCCTTGCTCGGCTTCCGGCATTGCGCAGCCCAGGATGACGTCTTCGATCTCCTTGGGATCAAGTTGCGGCACCCGCTCCAGCGCGCCCTTAATGGCCACGGCGGCCAGTTCGTCGGGACGAGTGGCGCGGAGCGTTCCCTTGTAGGCGCGTCCCACGGGTGTACGCACGGACGAGGCAATAACAACTTCTCGCATAAAGACTCTCAGTTCTCAGTAATCGGCTCCCGCAATAATCGGCTACACCAATCGCCCCATTGGATGCTCGGCATCCTGCAAGAGCTTCACTTGGCCGGAGCGTAGAAGTAATAGTCCGCAGAGTAACTGCTCTTGGTTTCAGCGTCCCGATGAGCCGCATCGCAGCCCTCGGCCGGCGGCTGGCCGCCATGCGTGCGAACCCGTTGAATCGTAGTCACATTGGACAGAAGACCATTTCCCGAATGACTCACGACCTTCACCAGCAGCCAGGGAATCGACTGAGCATCAAGGGAGTCCACGTGCGCCGCAGCTTTCCCGGTCACTTCGCTGCCGTCGTTCAGTTTCCACGCGGGCCCGGCAAAGTGTTGTCCGATCACTTTGTCTTTTCGATCATGCAATTGCGCATCGGGCGCCTTGAGCGCCCAACTGAACTTGCCGTCCGCCGCGGCCTGGCAGATATAGATCTGCGATCCGGTCGCATGCGCCAGCAGAACAACTTCTTCACCGGAAGGCGCCTGAATCGCATCCGGCACGTCGGGTGGAACCTCTTTCTGGGAAGGGTTTTGCGGAGAATCCTTGGCTTGGGCACCTGCGAGTGAGGTTCCGAGAATAAGGACGACGATCCCGACGAACACGGCAACAGTTGAGAGAAGTCTTCGCATAAGCCAAATTGTAGCAGGCATCAATTCTGGGGTAACAGCAGCGACCTAATTCCTCAGCGTCTTCCCCGTCTTCAGCGTGTACTGAATCCTCTCCTGCGTTTTCCTCTCGCCGCAAAGTGACTTGAAACCCTCGCGTTCTAGATCGAGGATGTACTGCTCGCTCACCAGCGTCCCCGGAGTAACGTTGCCGCCGCAGAGCACCTCGGCGATCTTGGCGCCCAGCTTCACCTCATAGTCGGTGATGTAATCGCCCTGACGCATCATGTGTACGCCCATCCTCAGCGTAGCCAGCAGACCTTCGCCGGGCGCAGGGATGTCAGTACGGGGCACTGGCGGCTCGTATCCGGCGCGAACCAGCTCAAGCGCGCGCGCCTTGGCATCGGAGAGCACGCGTTCGCGGTTCATGGTGATGCGGTCGCTCTCGTTCAGGAAGCCGAGGCTGCGGGCTTCGTGCGCGGAGGTGGCAACCTTGGCCGTCGCAATCGCTTCAAACGCGCGCTTCATCGCTTCGAGCATCTCGATCGATCCGGCGAGCGCCTCTCCGGAAACTTTGCCGCCGCGCGCGGCCGCGGCGCCGTCGACGGCGCGCAGCAGCATTTCCTTGCAGCCTCCGCCGCCGGGCAGCAGGCCTACGCCGACCTCAACCAGCCCCGTATAAAGCTCGGCATGAGGCTGGCGAGCCGCGGCATGCAGCGAGATTTCCGTGCCGCCGCCCAGACACAACCCGAAAGCCGAGGCCACCACTGGCTTGGGCGAGAACTTGATGGCCTGCGTCATGCCCTGAAACTGCCGGATCGCGAGATCCACATCGTCCCACTCTTCATCCTGAACGCTCATAAGCAACAGCATGAGATTGGCGCCGACGGAAAAATTCGCGGCATCGTTGGTGATGACGAAGGCATCGAACGCGTCGCCGGGGCCGCCGGGCTTGAGGGTTTGCAGAATCAGGCCAACAATGTCCGCTCCGAGCGAGTTCATCTTCGAATGAAACTCAATGCAGGCCACGCCGTCGCCCAGATCGACCAGCGATGCTCCGGAATTCTTCTTGACCACGCCGTTGGGTTTCTTCGCAACCGTGACCGACCACACGCCGGCGGGAACTTGAATGGGTTTCCGGCTTCCAGATGCTAGGTCGAAGTAAACCCTCCCTGACGAAGTCTTGGAATCATCCCCGTACCAAGACTTCTGACCGGATGCGAGCAGCTTCTCAACGTTCGCCGCCACCGGCTTGTCTTCTTTCTTCATGCGAGCGACCGTAGCCTCCACGCCGGCAGCATCCCAGAGCTCGAAGGGGCCGAGTTCCCACGCGAAGCCGAGGCGCATCGCCCGGTCGATCCCCACGATCGAATCGGAAATCTCAGGCACGCGGTTGGCCGAGTAAGTCCACAAATCAGACAGTGACGACCACAAGAACGCTCCCGCCTTGTCGCCTTTCTGTGGACCGCTGCCTTCCAGTCCAAGCAGCATGCGCAATCGTGTCCCGGCGTCCTCGATATTCTTAGCCATATCCAACGCCGCGAACTTAGGCTTCTGCCGGGGATGGTATTCGAGAGTCTTCCAGTCGAGCGCCAGGCGCTCATCGTCTTTGCCCTCGCTGCCTTTTGCTTTTTTATAAAAGCCACCCTTCGTCTTATCGCCCAGCCATTTGCGCTCGATCATCTGCGTGAAGAAGCCGGGCAAGCGAAGATCGCTGCGCTCATCGTGCACGTTCGCGGTCATGTTCCCGACCACATGACCCAGAATGTCCAACCCCACCAGATCAATCGTGCGGAAGGTTGCCGACTTCGGCCAGCCGACGGCCTGTCCTGTCAGCGCGTCGACGTCTTCGATGGTCAGATCCATCTCCTGCATCAGACGCATCACATTCAACACGGAGAAAGTCCCAATGCGGTTGCCAATAAAGTTTGGAGTATCTTTGGCCAGCACCACGCCCTTTCCCAGTTGCACGTCGCAGAAGTGCGAGACGGCATCCATTGCGGCCCGATCCGCCTCGGGAGTGGGAATGAGTTCCAGTAAACGCATGTAACGCGGCGGATTGAAGAAGTGGGTCCCGAACCACAACCGCCGGAAGTCGTCAGAGAACCCCTCGGCAATTTTCCCCACGGGCAGCCCGCTGGTATTGGTGGTAACGATAGTTCCGGGTTTGCGCACAGCTTCAACTTTTCGAAGCAGCGCCCGCTTCAGGTCGAGATTCTCGACTACAGCTTCGATGATCCAATCCACCTCAGCGAGCTTCTTCAAGTCGTCATCGAAGTTGCCAACAGTGACCAAGCGCGCAATCGAGCTGTCCATGAATGCGGCGGGCTTGGATTTCTTGGCCGCGTCAAGACCTGCAGCGGCGATCTTGTTACGAGCCGCCGAGCCCGCGCCGGGCGCAACGTCCGGTGGAACAATATCGAGCAGGTAGCTGGGAACGCCAGCGTTGGCAAAGTGTGCAGCAATGCGCGCACCCATGGTTCCGGCCCCAAGAATTGCGACTTTACTAATGTGTTTCATGATTTGAACCTCAGTTGATAACTCGCAGTACCCAGTGCTCTCCTGTGTCCTCTGTGGTTATGGTTTTGCAGCGGACAATTGGCAGTCGGAAATGGCCTATGGCAGTTTATCCACCGCCCAGTCATTGTGGCCAGTGTTCACCACAATAATGCTGGAAAAGCGGCGGTGGGCGCGGGAGTCTTTCGCACCCTCCGTGACCAGGACGACCGGAAACTCATAGCGGCCGCGCCTAACCAACTTGCCCCGATCGATCTGATAAGCAGACACCATGGCGCCTGAGAAAAACTTTTCGATGTCGTCCGTAGTAGCCGCTTCCTTGGCGTGACTGCTGAGCAGCGCCGTCCCGTTTTCCAGGTCGCCAGACTGCCAGGCTTGAAGAAAGTGGTCGGCGGCGGCGAGGGCGCGAACGTAGCCGGCGTCCAAAGAAGCGGGAGTCTTGGCTGCCAAAGGCGACAGCAGCAATAACAATAGCAACCCAACACAGAGAATCAGCGGCGGCAATCGATGAAAGGCAGAACGGACGGCTCCGCGAACAGACATGAAACCATTATGCTGGATCACACGGCATAGAGGGAATTCGGCAATGCCAACTGCTCTAAAGTTCGGTGTGCAATTCCACGTACTCCAGCGCCCGCTGTGCCATCTGTTTCTCTCCCTTGTAAGCCAACAACGTAGGAGCATCTTCCAGCCGGACCCAACGAGCCTGCGCAACTTCAATTCGCATAGCAGGTGCAATATCGTTAATGCGCCCGGAGCGGTAGCGCATGAGGTAGAAACTCACGATCTTGAAAACCCGCGCTCCGTCGCCCCACGCGCGCGTATATACATACTTACTATCGCCGAGCTTGGCGACTAGATCGGCGGTGACCCCGGTCTCCTCGTAAACCTCTCGCACCGCGGTCTCCGGCGGGTTCTCGCCGGGATCCACCAGGCCCTTGGGCAGCGCCAGCACAGTCTTTGGCCCTCCGTCTTCGCGTTTAGGTCTACCGCGTCTGGCACGTCTAGGAGCATCGGCTGGCTCGATCGCCGCCATCCACCAGGCTCCGTCCCGGAACCGGATGACCACTCCGCCCGCCGATACCTCCCGCACCATAATCGGCAAGTTATCAGGATCACGGGAGTTAGTCATCCTCGCCGGGGAAAGGGTAACACCCAGGTAACATTCGCTGGGCACGTTCCGTAGCTTAAATGGCACCAACGTGCTCTGCAGCCTTCCGCGATATCGTGGCATCTTATAACTAAGAGACGCGTTCGGTTCCCGCAAGGGACGTGGAGTTCCGGTGAAGAGTCTTGGAAGAATCATCCGGTCAGTACAGGCCTTTGGACGGGAACTATCCGGCAAGGGCGCCCCGGCTGAGCTTCGTGTTCCCACCATCGGAGTAGCGCTCGGCGGCGGCTTCGCGCGGGGCATGGCGCATATCGGAGTCCTGAAAGTTCTTGAAGAGGAAGGCATCCCCGTCCGCGTTATCGCAGGCACGAGTGTGGGAGCTCTGATAGGCGCTTGCTACTGTAGCGGCCTTTCCATCGAAGAACTCGAGAAAGTTGCGCACTCGGTTCGCTTCACCACTTTCGCCCGCTGGACCGTTTCACGTTACGGCTTCGCCTCGAACGACCGCATGGTGCAGTTCCTGAACCGCACCTTGAAGGTGAAGACCTTCGAAGAGCTGCGCATTCCTCTGGGCGTTACCGCCACAGATTTCAAGACCGGCGAAGGCGTGGTCTTTCATTCTGGTTCCATAATCGATCCGATACGCGCCAGTTGCGCCTATCCCGGGATGTTCCTGCCGGTCAACATTCGCGGTCGCTGGCTGGTGGATGGCATGCTCTCCCATCCCGTCCCCACATCGCCGCTGCACGAAATGGGCGCAGACCGCGTAATCGCCGTGCATTTGAGAGGACAGTGGACGAAAGACGGCGCTCCGCGTCATCTCTTCGACGTGATCGGACAATCCTTCGCTATCGCCCAGGACCAGATGAGCCATCTCTGGCGAGGCGCCGCCGATGTGATCGTCGAGCCCGACGTAGCCGGCTTTGCCTATGACGATTTCAAGCGCGCTGGCGAGCTGATCAACGCCGGCGAAATAGCCACGAAAAAAGTTCTGCCCGAAATCCGCAAGTGGCTGGAAACGCCGCAAACGTCAACTGCCCCGAAGGCGCGTCCCGCAGTGGCCCAGCCAGCACCGATGCCTGCCGATTGAGGGCCGCAACCCAGGGTCCGCCTGCGATGTAGCAGTTACACCTTATCTGCCTCCTCGCAAATCCGCGTCCAAGCCTTCTCCACATGCCGGGCCTCTGTATTATTCTGCCCAACGCACAGGCGCAGCGTGAACTTTCCGCCCAGCTTGGTATGCGTAAGGAAAAGATCTCCGCTGCGGTTCAGTTGCTCCATGATGGTCTGATTCGCCGCGTCCCCACCCTTATGGCGAAAGCAGATTAGGTTTAATGGCACGGGCGCGGCCAGTTCAAAGCGAGAATCCTTGCGAACCCACGCCGCGAATCCCTGCGCGAGTTCGACATGGCGCCGGATGTGGTGCTGCAGGCCCTCGATGCCGTAGTGCCGGATCACAAACCACAGCTTGAGCGAGCGAAAGCGCCGCCCCAGCGGAATCTGCCAGTCGCGGTAATCAATCACCGCGCCCGACTCCGTCGCCTGGTTGCGCAGGTATTCCGGAAGTATGCTCAGCGTCCGTATCAGCGCCTTGCGGTCGGCGACCCAAAAGCAATCGCAGTCGAAGGTCGTGAACATCCACTTATGCGGATTGAAGCTGTAACTGTCGGCCATCTCAACTCCGTTCTGCAGATGCCGAAACTCCGGGCACAAAGCCGCCGTTCCCGACATGGCCGCATCAACATGCAGCCAAAGATTGTGCCGGCGGCAAACCTCGGCGATCGCTCCGATCGGATCCATCGCATTTGACGACGTTGTGCCGACCGTGGCGCAAACAAAGCAGGGAACCAGCCCCGCGCGCTCGTCGGCTTCAACTTGGCGCGCCAGAGCATCGGGGCGCATGGCGAAGTTCTCGTCGACATCAATCAAGCGCAAATTGGAGACGCCGATCCCCGCGATCATCGCCGCCTTCTCCAGCGACGAGTGCGTCTGCGAAGACGCATAAGCAACAATGCGCCCGTCGCATCCCTTCTGATTGCTGCCGTAATCAGTGGCGCGTTCGCGCGCGGCCAGCAGTGAGCACAGCACGGCGCTCGAAGCTGTATCTTGAATAACACCGCCGCCCGTGCTCGACGACAGAAACTTCTCCGGCAAGCCCAGCATGGGCACGAGCCAGTCGAGCACATGCGTTTCCAGTTCTGTGCACGCCGGACTCGTCGACCAAAGCATGCCCTGTACGCCCAGACCGGACGAGAGAAGATCGCCGAGAATTCCAGGTCCGGAGCCATTCGACGGAAAGAAAGCGAAGAAGTTCGGAGATTGCCAGTGCGTGATCCCCGGCAGAATCAACTTCTCAACGTCCTTTAGCAACGCATCGAATGGCTCGCCCCGCGCCGGAGGATCCGGCGGCAGCGATGCGCGAATCTGTCCCGGCTTCACCTGCGAGAGCACCGGGAACGACTCAATGCGAGAGTGGTAGTCGGCGATCCAATCCACCACGGTGTGGCCATAGCGCCGGAATTCGTCGGCCGTCATGTGAAAAGATTTTTCGTCAGCCATTCTTCTCCAAAGGATGTTCTCCAAGAATCTTCTCCGAGAAAGCTCTCCAGGAAAGCTCTCCAGAAAACTAACGAAGAGAGAGATATGAACTCGGGATTCTACTCGCGCCCAAGCTGTCCAAAATACAATCGCGTCTTGTATTCGAAAACGGCGCGGCCCTCGACGGCATTGGCCTCGAAGATGCGGCGCAGTTCGCGCAGCATGGGCGCGTGCTGGGGATGATCTGGGCCCGGCGCATAAGACGACGACAGCAGACGGCCTTCCACGCCCGCGTAGTCAACCTCCTGACGCATCTCAAACACTCGCGCCTGAAACGGCGCGGGATCATGGAATTCGTTGATCGCTGACGTCGTGTGTTCATGGCGAATGTCCTGATAGTCAGTCGCGTAGGTCAGCAGCAGTTGCTCGTAATCACGCAGGAAGGCAGAGGAGTCCGTGACGCGCTCGTTCCACAGAAGCACAAGCCAGCCGCCGGGCTTGAGGATGCGAACGAACTCGCTCCTTGCCCGCGCCCGATCGAACCAGTGCGCGGCCTGTGCCGCCGTGACGAAGTCCACACTCTGGTCCGCCAGCGCAGTCGCCTCCGCCGTTCCCACCACGCTGGTGAACTTGGGAAACGTCGCCAGCAGACGCTCGCCGGCCTTCCGCATCTCAGCATTAGGCTCGACACCAAGCACCGGATTGCCATTCTCCAGCAGCATGCGAGTCCAAATCCCTGTACCCGATGCGATGTCAGCAACCACATGTTCAGCCATCAAGCCGCACTCGGCCTTCAGTTCCTCTATCACTTCCCGCGGATATCCGGGCCGGTAGCGCACGTAATTGTCTACTCGATCGGAGAAGCGGCTGGTGGCATTGGAGGCTGGCATGGGAGTTCAAACCGGCAAGCAATTTGTCTTGCCTCAAAGCCATCTTAATCGCAGACAGTCAAGTTGCGATACCATTCCAACTAAGCTGGGTCTAATTAAGCTAGAAAAGTTTGATCGCATGAGAATTGTCATCAAAGTCGGCACCAGCCTGATCGCTCCCGGAGGTCAGATCGATGCGAATGTGCTGCGCGCCATGGTGGATCAGTTCGATCTCAACCAGAACGAGTACTTGATCGTCACTTCCGGCGCGATCGCCGCAGGCATCTCCGGACTGGGATTGAGCCGGCGCCCGACCGGCGTTCCCGGCATGCAGGCCTGCGCGGCCGTCGGGCAAAGCCAGCTGATGCACACCTACGAGCAGCTGTTCTTCGGCAAGAAGGTTGTGGCGCAGCTTCTACTTTCGAGTGACGACTTCACTTCGCCCCTCCGCTACCGCAACTTGCAGAACGCACTCGCCGAACTACTGGCGCTCGGCGTAGTGCCGATCGTGAATGAAAACGACAGCGTCAGCGTCCGCGAACTGGAAGGCGCTTTCGGCGATAACGACGAGTTGAGCGCGCTGCTGGCCACCGCCGTGAAAGCCGACTGGTTATTGCTATTGACCAATGTGGATGGCCTGCTCGTCCCCAATGGGCGCAAGAAGCCCAGACTACAGCGCGTGGTGCGCAAACTGACTCCGGCATTGGAGGCGCAATGCAACGGCAAGAGTGCGCTGGGCCGCGGTGGCATGATTTCCAAACTGCGCGCCGCAAAGCTGGCGAGCGATGGCGGTGTGCACGTCGCTATCGTCAATGGCCGCCATCCGCAGGGAATTACGCTGGGCATTCAGCGCAAGATCGGAACATATTTTCCTCCCCGGCAGGGATGAGACAAGTAAGAGCAACGCTGATGGCCGCAACTATCGCCAACTCGGCTTCTACGCAGGAAAAGCTTCTGCGGGGACGCGCGGCCGCTGCCAGGCTCGGACTGCTCTCAACTGAGCAGAAGAACGCATTGCTGCTGGCGATCGCGGAGGCGATTGAAGCTCATTCCCAGACAATTCTTGCGGCGAATCGCGAAGACTTGGAGAGTTCTGGCCTCGAAGGCGCCATGCGCGATCGCTTGTTGTTGACTCCAGAGCGGATCAGGGAGATGGCTCAGGGTGTTCGCGAAGTCGCGGCGCTCGCCGATCCAATCGGCGAAACCGTGGCGGAGTGGACGCGTCCGAACGGCCTGCGCATCCGCAAAGTGCGCGTTCCCCTGGGCGTGGTCGGAATCATCTACGAGTCGCGGCCGAACGTCACGGTGGACACAGCAGTGCTCGCTCTGAAAACCGGTAACGCCATCGTGTTACGTGGCGGCAAAGAAGCGGCGCGCAGCAATCAGCGGCTGGCGGAGATTCTGGCAGCCGTGCCCGGAATGCCGGAAGGCGCAATCGAACTTCTCGATTCGAACACGCGGCAGTCCGTGCAGGAGTTGATCAAGGCGCGGGGATTGGTGGATGTGATCATCCCACGCGGAGGCGTAGAACTGATCGCGTTCGTCACCGAGAATTCCGCTGTGCCCGTGATCGAAACCGGTGCAGGGAACTGCCACATCTTCGTCGACGAATCCGCCGACTTCGAGATGGCCGACAGAATCGTGATCAATGCCAAGACACAGCGGCCATCAGTATGTAACGCCGCGGAAAAGCTGCTGGTGCATGAGCGGATCGCTGCGGAATATGTCCCGCGAATCACGAAGAAGCTGATCGATGCCGGGGTCGAAGTTCGCGGGGACGAAAAATCTCGTAGCCTGGGTGCGGGACTGAACATTGCGCCTGCCGCCGAGCAGGACTGGTACGAAGAATATCTGCGGCTGTGCATTGCGGTTCGCGTGGTCGCAAGCGTTGAGGACGCGATCTCCCACATCAACCGTTATTCCACGAATCATTCGGATTCCATTGTGACGCACGATGAAGCGAATGCCCGCAAATTCTTGCGCGGAGTAGATTCGGCGGCCGTGTATTGGAATGCTTCGACTCGCTTCACCGATGGCACCGAATTCGGCTTCGGCGCTGAAATGGGCATCAGCACCCAGAAGTTGCACTGCCGCGGACCCTTCGCGCTGGCCGAACTGACTTCTTCGAAGTACGAGATTGTAGGGACGGGGCAGGTGAGGTAAGAAAATTTCGACACTCGGAACAACATCCTCCGATGAAGCAGACACTCGCGGAAGCACTTGGAACACTCGTTGGACCGGCGCTCAGCTCGGTGAAGTTCATGGCGGACTATGTTCAGCTATGGTTCGACGGTCCTTGTCTGACTGCTTACACGCCACTCGTTGTCACGACGGAACTTGAAGGCATCAGCTTGGGACAGTCTGGCTATCGGGATATTCTCTGCGCGCAAATAGGTTGCCGAGTCGAGCGCACCGAGGTTAACAAACAGCATGTGTCAATCATTTTCGAGAGCGGCGCCGTTGCTTCAATCTCGCTGCGGGACGACCACTATCGCGGTCCCGAGGCTTTGGAGTTCTGGCTGGATAAGAAAGATCGTATTTGGGTTGTTTGAGCACCGATGCCGCCCGCATGTTTCAGGGCATCCGTAGGCGCATGGTCAAGACGGAGTCCGTCACCGCCAAACCGCGACGCGCATCACATCAAAGTGATGATCGTAGGTCCACACTTCCAAATTGAGGCGCGTTGCTAACGCCGCGACGGTAGCGTCGAACAAGGTAATGGGCTGCCCGGCCAGCGCTCCAGTTCTGGCAACGGCCTGCCTATAGTCTTCCAGCGTGGGGTTGACCAGGGTCGCATCGCTCATATCGGTAAGCCAGTCTGAGGCGGCATTCCCTCCAAGGCGGCGCCGGACCATAGTGTAGGCCTCAAGCAGGATTGGGTACGCCACCACGACCTCCCGCTTCTCCCGATCCAACTGGCGCAGCTCAGCCAGGGCTTGCTTGTGGTGCGCGTCATGCGGGTCGATGGCCGCGTAAAGCGGGCCAGTATCCGCTAGTACCGCGCGTGTCACTTCTTAAGCCCCGCCAGGTAGAGGTCGTGATTCTCACTTACATCGCTTCGACCACTTCCACGTTTGGCAGGCCTGATTTTCAAACTCCGGCGAACTCGCAGGAATCCCCGCTCGGCCAGGTACTCCCTCAATGCCGCCTGCACCACAGTCGTCAGCGCGGGAGGAGCTTCCTGGGCGTGAAGATAGTTGTCTACGGCTTCAGCTAAGTCGTCCGGAAGAGTCATTGTCGCCCGTTTCATGCCCTAAGTATAGCATCAAGTGGTGACGATGGTGGTAAAGATGACGACGGTGAAGATGGTGATGCAAATCAATTGGTTGCTCCAACCCCGCGAGTTCTCCTAAAGCAAATCAGCAGCGGCAGTCACTGTGTTACCTTACTTACTTTCACCACAGGTGCCCAATGCGATTCTTTTCAGCGGTACTTCTTTCCTCAGTTGTCCTGCTCTGCTGCCTGCCGATCAGCGTTAGCGGTGGTGGGCCGCAGCCTTCCGCTGGCGCGCAACCCATTTTCGGCTTTCGCGATGCTACCGCTGAAAATGCCGCCGAGGCCCGTTTTATTGCCGTGCCTGATCCCAGCCTGGCGAAAGAGCATCTGCGCACCCTGACGCAGGCGCCTCACATGGCGGGCACTCCCGAGGACAAGGCCACCGCGGATTATGTGGCAGAAAAGTTTCGCACAGCAGGTCTTGAAACTGAGATCGTCGAATACAAAGTGTGGCTCAACTATCCGTCGGAGATCAGCGTCGACATCACAGCGCCCGCCGGAGTCGAAATGCACGGGCCCACGCGCGAGCACGTTGCCGGCGATCCCTACGACAACGATCCGCGCGTCGTCATGCCGTTCAGCGGCATGTCTCCATCGGGAGATGCCGAAGCCGAGGTCGTCTACGCCAACTATGGCACGCCGGAAGATTTCGAGAAGCTGCAGAAGTTGAACATCGACGTTCGCGGCAAGATCGTCCTCGTTCGCTACGGCCAGAACTTCCGCGGAGTAAAGGAATTCATCGCGCAGGAACATGGCGCAGCAGGAGTGATCATCTACTCGGATCCTTTCGACGATGGCTGGCGGCGCGGCGATAAGTATCCCGAGGGCCCATGGCGGCCTGATACCGCCGTGCAGCGGGGATCCGTAGGCTACATGTTCGAGTTTCCCGGCGACCCGACAACTCCGGGAGTTGCATCGCTGCCGTCGTTGCCTGATAGCAAGCGCATTTCTCCAGAGCAGTCGGCGCAGATGCCGAAGATTCCAGTTACTCCACTCTCCTATCACGATGCCGCGCCTATTCTTCAACATCTCGGCGGGCCCGACTCGCCGCGCGAGTGGCAGGGTTCGCTGCCCTTCACCTACCACGTAGGACCGGGACCAGTGCGGGTGAAGATGCATCTCAAACAGGATTATCAGTTCCGCACGCTCTGGGATGTGATCGGCCGCGTGCATGGCAGTGAGTTCCCCGACGAGTGGGTGGTTGCGGGCAATCACCGCGACGCGTGGGTATACGGCGCGGTCGACCCGAACAGCGGCACCGCGGCGATGCTCGAAACCGTGCACGGTGTTGGCGAGTTGCTGAAGTCGGGCTGGAAGCCGAAGCGCACGATGATTTTTGGCAGTTGGGATGGCGAAGAAGAAGGATTGATCGGCTCCACCGAATGGGCCGAGCAGCACGAATCCGAACTCAGCGGCGCTGCTGCATATTTCAACATGGACGTCGCGGTCTCTGGACCGAAGTTCGGCGCGTCGACCATCCCTAGCTTGAAGCAATTTTTGCGCGATGTGACCAAGGCTGTGCCCAGTCCCAAGGGCGGAACTGTCTATGAAGCGTGGCAGAAGGCTGAGCAGCAGTCGTCCGCCGAATCGGCTGGAGAGTCACGCCGCAAGCCCGCTGCTCCTGCCAACGGCGACGTTCAGGTCGGCGACCTCGGCAGCGGCTCCGACTACAGCGCGTTCCAGCAGCACTTGGGCGTGCCTTCCAGCGACATCAGTTCCAGCGGACCATATGGCGTGTATCACTCCGTGTTCGACAATTTTGCCTGGTTCACAAAATTTGGCGATCCGGATTTCGTCTACGAGCAGCAGATGGCGCGAGTCTTTGGCCTAGAAGCGTTGCGCATGGCGGATGCCGACGTGCTGCCTTACGACTACGAAGAATATGGAAAAGAGATTGCCGTCTACCTTGATGAGGCCAGGAAAAGAGCTGAGAGTAAATTCGAAGAGCATGGGCTCGATCTGAATGCCGTGACCTCGGCAGCGAAACATTTTCAGGAAGCGGGAGCGAAGATCTCGGCGAAGCAAAAGAATCCGCCGCGAGATCCCGCGCGCATAAACGTGGCGTTGCGCAGCGCGGAGCGTGCTCTGCTGGTGCCTGAGGGTCTGCCGCACCGTCCCTGGTTTCGCCATGCGATCTATGCTCCGGGTGAATACACTGGATATGCCGCAGTGGTGATTCCGGGAGTGAATGAGGCGATCGACAAGGGCGACGCGGAGCGGGCGCGCCAGCAGCTCGCAGTGTTGACGGCTGCGCTCGAGCGTGCAGCCAAGGTGCTGGCGGATTACCGGTAGGATTCATGACACCGACTACACATGCGCTCGGGCAATTCCTGCGCACTCTGCCGCGCTCGGCGGCGGCGACATTTCTCGCATTGTTTCCCATCGTCGATCCCTTCGGCGGCATTCCGATCTTCTTCACCATGACGTCTTCCTGGACTCCTCAGGAACGCCGCAATACTGCCCTGAAGACAGGATTGTGGGTCTTCGTCATTCTGGTCACATTTCTATTCTTTGGCCGCTTCGTCCTGCATTTCTTCGGCATCTCTCTGCCCGTCCTGAAAATTGCTGGAGGACTGATCGTCGCCAATACTGCCTGGGGCATGGTCACGTCTCATGCGCGCATCACGCCTGAGGAAAGCCACGAGGCGCAAGACAAAGAGGATATTTCTCTGACTCCGCTCGCCATGCCGCTGATGTCCGGTCCAGGGGCCATCGGTGTGGTCATGGCGCTCGCAGCCAACGTGGACAACGCCGCCTCGTACATGGGCATGGTGATCGGCATCGCGGGCATTGCGCTGACTGTGTTGCTTTTCTTCTGGTGGGGAGGGCCGCTGGTGCGGCGGTTGGGACCCAACGCAGTCGGAGCCATCAACAAAATCTTCGGTTTTCTGATTCTAGCCATCGCCGTGCAACTGGTGTGGGATGGCGTGGCCGACTTCAACAGCTAGCGCTCGTCGAGTCTGGAGGGCGACGCGCCTCTGTGGAAATCTACCTAAAGAAATAGTCCGGAAGGCTCCTCGAACGCCACTGTTTAGGCTGATCCATTCCGGGAAATCCAGGCTTCTCCAGGTATACCCCCCTCCCCCCCCACCCTCTGAATGCCTTGACTGGCGCGGGGTCTGCAAAAAGTGTCTGCAAAATCTTGATGTCAAAGAGCTTAGAGGTCAAAATCTTGACAACAAGGGAGTTAGACCCTCTGCCGCGGCATTTGTCAGTACCGCCTCCGCCTCGACTATCATCCGCTCGTTTTGCGACGGCGGCAAGGTTACATGTCACATGCGACCTGTGGATTTCGCGTTTGGCTCACGCTTCTCGCCAAAGGAGGCCAGAAGTGGGCACGCATCCGTACGTGGAGCTGCCTAGCTCTGATTTGCCTTTGCCCAACTTGGAATAGGCTCGAACCACTGACTTTCAGACGGCCCGAGAACCGCGATGAGCCGGTAGCCCTCTTCGGTTGAGTTGTCGAACAGGATGGTGTGGTCGGCGCGCGCCAGAGCCGTCGGAAGATTCTCGAAGCTTCGTTGGTAGCGCCGTCGGACATCATTTCTCCGGGACATCATGGCCGCCCGCGAGAACTCGGTTTGTGATTCGAGCCAGGTTAATCTCAACATTTTCTGTGCCGATGTAGACAAGCACCACCTCGAAACCACGCTTTCGCGCATCAACCATCATTCGCAGGTAGAGCTTTCCGGAGAGCGTGGTCTCAACGGCAAAGCTCTCGCGCCGGCTGATGTGGTCCTTTGCGGATTCTAGGACGCGCCGCGCTGCTGCGATCGGGAAGGTGGAGGGCA
>Ga0308309_10000023_pt1 | contig 153322 bp, 133 predicted proteins | sample HubBroMetageWFT5_FD_192491 | JGI IMG/M metagenome (GOLD analysis project Ga0308309, IMG submission 192491) | Warmed and freeze-thawed soil microbial communities from the Hubbard Brook experimental Forest, New Hampshire - Hubbard Brook CCASE Soil... | ecosystem: Environmental > Terrestrial >...
GAACGTGACCGGTACGACGAATACGGCTGTCACTTGGGAAGTAAATGGAATAGCGGATGGAAGTGTGACGGACGGTTTTATTACGCCGGGTGGGGGAAATGGCAACACCGCGACGTATGTGGCTCCGCTAAGCAATGCGCCGGGCAGCGTGACGATCACGGCGGTTTCCGGATTCGATCCGGCCGAGTCCGGCAGTGCGACCGTAACGGTCATCACTTCCGCCGCACCAACGCTCACTTCTTCGGCGCCGAACATCGTGGGAGAAGGATCGGCGCAACAGGAAGTATTCCTCACCGGAACGAACTTCACCTCGAATAGCGTGGTGTTGGCAGGATCGCCGCCCACGCCTGTGCCGACTGTGTTTCTCAGCACCACGCTGCTGCATGCGACGATTCCCGCCGCCCCACTGTCTCTTGCGGGCCCCGTGGCAATCGTCGTCCAAGCGCAGAACGGGGATCTATCGAATGTTCTGAACGGGCCTACAAACGGGCTGATGGTAACGCCGTCGCGCCCCTCGGTCGTGGCGCTATTGCCGGATACGATCGTGCCCAGTGGCGCGACATCCGGCGTGAATCTGATCGGCGGATTTTTCTCGTCAAACACGGTTGCTAGTTGCGGCGGAACGCCAGCGCCGGGGACGGGGACGCCGCTCACCGTGATTCACACCAGCAGTCAGCAATTGGGTATCGTCGTACCGAGCACGTGTGCGCCGGCGCCGGGGCAGTATCCGCTGTTTGTGCAAAACAGCGATGTGATAGCGCCGAATCCGGCGATGTCGGCGGTGAACATCACCGTCGAGCCGCGGCCCGGCGATATTTCGACGGGCGTAAGCTCGAGTTTTCCGGTAGGCGCATCGCCTTCGGGCATCGCAATTGATCCGGCGTTGAACCTGGCCGTGATCGCCAATACGGGCGGCAATAGCGTCAGCATCGTCAATCTTGGGACGCTGGCGACTACGACCCTTGGGGTGGGGAGCGCCCCCACGTCGGTGGCGATTGACGATCAAGTCACAACGGCGGGAGGCGCCCTCGGCGACCACATCGCGGTGGTCACGAATAGCGGCAGCAACAGCCTTTCGGTGATTGATTTAGTCACGCAGACAGTAACAGCGACCAAGGGGCTTCCGAATACGAGTACTCCGCCAAACGGGCCGCCGGTGCCGTACGCTATCGGCGTTAATCCGCTGACGCATCGCGGGCTGGTTGCTTTCCAATCCACGAATTCGGCGGCCATCGTTGATTTCACGGCGGGCGTTCCCACGGTCGTTCAGACCATTTCCGGCACGCTCGCGCCCATTGGCACCGGCATCAGTCCCAACGTGGCCGTGGATCCGAAGTTGAACTGGGCTGTGATTACCCCGGGAGGCTCGGGCACGATCACAATTGTGGACCTGGGGCGAAATCCCGGGTTGAACGGGAATACTGCCGATCTCGGGCGCGTCCCGGTGGTGATTGCCAGTCTTTCGATTTCAAACACCGTGCAGGGCGTGGGCATTAATGCCGCGACACACCAGGCCCTTTTTGCGGATCCACAGGGCCCGAACAATGTACCGGCTGGGCCGTCGGTTACCACGTTCAGTATGCTGGACGATTTGGTCAGCCCGGTTCCGTTTACCCAGGGCGGAATTCCGTTCACCAATTTAGGGTTGGTGGCCGCCGCCGTAAATCCGCTTGCCAACATCGGGATCGTGGTGAACGGGACTGCGAATAACGGCTACGTGCTGGATCTGAACAACAGTCTGGTGCTGCAGACGGTGGCGGGATTCAACTCCCCGCAGGCGGTGGCCGTGAATCCCCTCACCAACACGGCCTACATCGTGAACCAGGGCAACAACACAGTCTCCGTATTTCCCATGGCGACCACTACGCCGAATCCGCTGCAAATTCTGGACGTGAGCCCTGCGTCCACGTTCGTGCAGAGTCCGGCAGCGGGCTTGACGCTTTCGATTATTGGCAATGGATTTACTTCCAGTTCGAAGGTGTTTCTGGACAGCACCGTCCTGCCTGCTGCTGCCGTGAATATTGTGAGCAGTCGTCAGCTTACCGCTGCGATTCCAGCGGCCGACCTGATGAGCGCGCGGCGTTATGCCGTGTACGTACAAACGGGCACGGCTGTTTCCAACGTGAGCGGTCTTACGGTGATTCAGCCCGTTAACGTGGAAAACTCGCCCGTGGGCGTGGCTGTCGATCCTTATCTTGACCAGGCGGTCGTGACGAACTCCGGGAGCAATAGCATTTCGGTGGTGAACCTGCTGAACGGCTTGCAAGTCGGGCCGCAATCACCCAGCTTTTTCGCTACCGGCACGACACCCTACGGGGTGGCGATTCTGGCGCACACCGGTCAGGCCGTTGTGGCGAATTACGGCAGCAATGACGCGACGGTTCTGGATGAGAAGGGGTTCAACAACGTGTTCAATAGCCCGCTCACGGTTACGCTCGGCACGGGGACGAAGCCGATTGGGGTAGCGGTTGATCAGTATTCCGGATTGGCGGCCATCACCGACACAGTCGTTCAGGGCAACAACAATACGGGAGGACTGTCTAGTTTCACGGTCATCGGAGCGACGTCTGGCACGGAAGCCCCGCCGACCCCAGTCGATTATCTTCCATTGGCGGTGGCGATCGATCCCACCATCAACAACGACGTGACGCAGGCGATCGCAGGCATCACCACTGCCTCGAACCTCACCGCCACGAACAACAGCGGCCTGGAATTATTGCCGCTGCCCGGAGGCAGCCCCAACCGCGTCGCGATGTTCCTTCCGACTGGTATTGTGTTCGACGCCTTGAACCAGGTTTTCCTGGTGGCGGATAGCACAGCCAACAATGTGAATATTGTCGATCCTTTGACGTCCGAGCAGATTTCCTCGATCAGCACGGGAATCAACCCCACGTCGGTGGATTACAATTTTAACACCAGCACGCTGGTTACTTCGAACACCGCGAGCAACACACTTTCGATTTTGGCTTACCTGTGCCCGCCGAATCTGAATGGAATCTCGAACTGTCCGGTGCCGCAAGTGCATGAAGTTCTCGACGTAGGAAGCGTAGCAGCGTCGGTGATCCCCGGCCCGAATTCAATTGCGATTGACCCGCGGCTCAATCTCGCCGTGCAGGTTGATCAGGCGAATAATCGCATTCTGCTGGTGCCGCTACCGAATTAGCGGGAACGGAATTCCTGGTCGGATCTTGGCCTTCGAGACACGAGACGCGGGGGCACGGGGGCGGGAACCGTGGGCGCCGCGACGGTGGTGTGCCTAGACCAACCATGCGTTGGGCGAATGCATCTCACAAGCGAACGGTTGCTTGGGCGCAGGGTAACCGGCAGGCGAAACGAAAGCGATTGACCAGCTTCTCGGGCGGCAGCTATAATCTCCGATTTGTGTCCGGCATGATATGCGGCACAGTTCCTGGCACCGGATTCCGAAAGACTATCTACTTCAAGGAGTGAGAATGAAGATGCGATTTGCAGTTCCGGCCCTGACGGCGTTGTTGATGGTTCCCGCCGTGTGGGCGCAGACGGGCGGCTCTTCGGCCGCGACGGCCGCAGCATCAGGCAAGGTAGGCGTGATTGACGTGCAGGTGGCGATTACCAGCACGGCGGAAGGGAAGCAGGCCGCGGCGGAATTGCAATCGCAATTCGCACCCCGGCAGACCGAGCTTTCGAACATGCAGAAGCAGATGGAAGATATCCAGACGCGTTTGCGCACCGGCCAGACCACGCTGAGCGACGACGAAAAAGGGCGGCTGCAACGGGAGGGCGAACAGCTCCAGCGCACGTTTCAACGTCGCTCGCAGGACGCTCAGGACGATTTCAATGAAGCGCAGCGCGAGATTGTGGACCGCATCGGCCGCCGGATGATTGACGTGCTGAGCAAATACGCCCGCGAGAATGCGTTCACTGTGATTCTGGATCGTTCCGGGCAGACTTCGCCGGTGATCTTCGCCGCCAATTCGGTGGACGTCACGCAGGATATTATTCGCCTGTTCGACCAGAGCTATCCGGCCAAGGCTGCGGCAACAACGCCGAAGGCCCCGGCACAACAGCGTGCACCTGCGCCGAAGCCGGCGACACCGCCGCAGCAGTAATTGCCTAGCGCAGCGATTTCTGTTGCGCAGCGCGCTCGCATAAGACAAAAGGCCTCTTGGAGTTGAATCCGGGAGGCCTTTTTTTTGTAGCGGCGACGAACGACGCTGCTTAATTCGACAGCCATTCGAACGGGAACATTTTTCCGGCGGCGACGGGGTCAACTTTGTGGCCGGCCAGTTCGATCGCACGCGCGAGGGCGGGATCTTTGCCGGTGACCAGATCCTGGGCCGTCGGAAGGACGATCTCGTCGGGTGTTACGCCGGTGTGTTCCAAGCTTTTGCCGTCTTTCATGGTCAAGTCAGCATCCGTGATGGAAAAGCCGTAGAAGATTTTAGTGTCCGCCCCCTGTGAGCCGGAATAGTGCCTGGCTTCCATCACTGCTCCCGCGGTGCGATCCCCGATGACTGTCCCACGATGCTCCAGTTGGATTATGCGAGGGAAAAGCTCGGCGCACGAGGCCGAGATGCTGTCCACCAGGACAATCAGCTGTCCAGTGAAAATATCGCCGCCACGAGTCTTGGCGATTTCCGGCTTCATTTCCTTGCGGCCCACGCGGTCCGCGATTTTTAGGTCGTGGTCGAACAGGTTGCCGAGCATGCGGTCGAGTGTAACGACAGCGCCTCCAGGGTTGCCGCGCAGGTCCAGTATGAGGGTTTTGTGTTTGCGAGCGTCATTAAAAATCCGGTCCACTTCTCGATCCTCGACATAGAATTCCGGCATCTTCCAGATCATCACGTCGCCCGCGTCCACCCAGCGCTGGCGAACCACATGATCGGAATTCTCTTGTTGGCGTATCAAGTCCCAGAGGTCGCCTCCTCCATCTTGCCCCGTGAGGTCGAGCACTTTTTTCAGCTCGCGCACTTTTGCGTCGATGGTTAGTTGCCGGGATTGACCGCTGGGATCACGAATTTCTAGCATGGAGCCTCTTTGCGGCGCCAGGCTGTTGAAGTAATAGCTCATCTTCCAGAAATCTTCGCGAGTCACGTTGAATTTGTTGTAGCCCAGGACCTGGTCGCCAGGGTGGACTTTGGATTCGGCGTCGGTTCCGGGCCGCACTCTGGTGACGAAGCAGTCGTTGCCGTACATCTGCAAGCGATAACCGTAGTCCATGCGATAGGGCCGGGCAGGAGGAGTGAAGAACGTGTGGGAGTCGTTCAGGCCATCCAGGAAGCCGGCGATCAGGCCGAAGGACTGGCTCAGAGATGAGGCGTCGGCGATCTTTTGATCGTATTCGTGGAAGCGCGCGTCAATATCCAGGCCGTGAAATTTCGTATCGTAGTAGTGCTTTTTCACGTTGTCGTAGGCGTCGCGCAAAATCGCACGCGCTCGATCCCGGTTGTAGTTGTCCATCTTCTGTTGTGAATGCAGAGTGGCGCTGGCCAGGGCGGCAAGCAGAAGTGTGGCGGCGCACGCCATTCGCAAAATGGTTTTCCCGGCCATGGACGGCTCCTTGGTGACATAGTAGGAACGTGGTGCGAGACTATATACACGACGGCGCCGCAATCGCCAAGTGCCTTTCTGGCGTCGTCTGTACCGCTGGGAATCCGCCGCGGTGAAAGCGGATTGGCGACTGAGTGATTGCGGGTCGGTTGCTGCGCGAGGGCGGGACGGCTGTTCTTGCGTTTTTGACCGCTTGAAATTATACTAGGTTGCTTCCAGACAGGTCGCATGAGCCAGTGGGCGCAAGCCCACTTTTTTGTTGGACGCGACGGATAGAAGGATGCCGGTGCGTCAATGCCCGTGGTGCCTGCGGTCGGAGGAAGCTCTGGCGTGGAGTTGGAAGCCGCTCGAAGGGCAGTACTGGGACTTGTAGTAACGAGAGCTGCGGGCCCGTTGGCGTTGCCGGGCGATTCCAGGCCGGCGGGCGGGCCGAAGCTAAATATTGCGCTTGGAACAGAATGCAACTGGAAAAGGTTCGAGAGGCGGCCGAGCGGGTGGCAGGCTCGCTGGGCCTCGAGATCTTCGACATCGAATGGAAGGTTGGAAAGCAGCGCATGCTGCGTGTGTACATTGACCGGCTGCCCGGCCCGCAGAATCTGGAAGGGTTGGGTGTCACTCACAAGGATTGCGAGCGGGTGAGTGAGCAGTTGAGCGTGATCCTGGACATGGAAGATCTGGTTCCAGGGCCGGCATACGTTCTGGAAGTGAGTTCGCCGGGGCTGGACCGGAAATTGATCAAGCCTGCGGATTACGAGCGCTTCGTGGGACGGCTGGCGAAAATCTGGCTGAACGAGCCGCTCGAGAAGCAGGCGTATTTTGAAGGGCGTCTGGCGGGAATTACGGGCGGCGTGGTGAAGTTCACGGTGCGCGATCGCGAGATGGAAGTGCCGTATAGCGGCATCAAGAAAGCGAATCTGGTGGTGGAGTTGTAGCGCCGTCCACAGGCAATGAGCATGGGCAATTTTTTCTTGGGATGTACGGGAGAGAGCGAATGGCGAGTCAGCTGTACCAACAGATCGAGCTGATCAGCCGGGAAAAGCATATTGAACCGGAAATCATCATCGCGGCGATTGAGGACGCAATGGTGGTTGCGGCGCGGAAGTATTACCGCACCGAGGAAGACCTGCGCTCGAAATTCAATCCCACCACGGGGCAGGTCGACGTGTATTCGGTGCACCTGGTCGTCGAGGAAGTAGCCGACCCGGTGCGCGAAATTTCCTTGAACGATGCGCGCAAGCGCCAGCCGGACGTGGAAGTGGGCGGCGAAATCACTCAAGCCAAGCCGACCGACGTGCTGGGGCGCATCGCAGCGCAGACTGCGAAGCAGGTGATCCTGCAGAAAGTGCGCGAGGCCGAGCGCGATACGATTTACAACGAGTTCCACACGCGTGTAGGCGAGCTGATCAATAGCGTGGTGAAGCGCATGGAAGGCCCGGACATTATCGTGGACATGGGCCGCACCGAGGCGCGGCTGCCCAAGCGCGAGCAATCGCGGCTGGAAGCCTACAACGTGGGCGACCGCCTGCGCGTGACGATCCGCGCGGTGGAGCGTGCGGCGAAAGGTCCGCAGGTGGTGGTTTCGCGCGCCGATCCCGCCCTGGTGCAGCGCTTGTTTGAAATGGAAGTGCCGGAAATTTACGACGGCACGGTGCAGATTCGCGCGGTGGCTCGTGAAGCAGGCGAGCGCACCAAGATTGCCGTGGAAAGTCGCGACAAGGACGTGGACCCGGTAGGCGCGTGCGTCGGAATGAAGGGCATGCGCGTGCAGTCCATCATTCGGGAGCTGCGCGGCGAGAAGATCGACATTATTCCGTTCAACGAAGAAACGGTAGCGTTCGCGCAGAAAGCTTTGAGCCCGGCGAAGGTCACGCGCGTGCAGATTATTGACCCGGAAGAAAAGCGGCTGGAAGTGATTGTCGAAGATACGCAGCTTTCCTTGGCGATCGGGAAGAAGGGGCAGAACGTTCGGCTCGCCAGCAAATTGATTGGCTGGAACATTGACATCAAGAGCGAGGAAGAAAAGCGGCGCGAAATCGAGGCGCAGATGGCTGCGCTGACTGCGCCAGGCACCGCGCTGACGCAACTGGAGGGCGTAGGTCCGAAGACGATCGAGAAGCTGGAAGCGGCAGGCATCACTTCGATCGAAAAGCTGGCGGACATGACGCCCGAGCAGCTGGTGGAAATTCCCGGAATCGGCGAGAAAATGGTGGAGAAGATTCACCAGTCGGTCGCCGCTTATTTCGAGGCACTGGAAACGGCGGCTACCGCCGCGCCGGACGCCGTGGTCGCTGCCGAAGGCGAGGACGCGGTGACGGAACAGGCAACGGCTGCGGGCGAAGAAGCTGCGCTCGTGGACGAAGCCACCGAAGAAGCTACGGAGGAAATTGCGGCAGGCGAAGTTGAAGCCACGCCTGATGCGGCTCCTGCGGACGTGGCGGCCGAAGCGGAAGCGGTGGACGAAGCAACCGAAGAAGCGAGCGAAGAAGCCAGAGAAGAAGAGATCGGCACGTCGGACGAAGGCGCCGAGCAGTAGCGGGATTTTGCAAATGTTGGAAAGCGCGGGCACGAGTGCCTGCGCTGTTGAAAAGAGGCGAATGGCAGATTCCAATCAAGTCCGGATTAATGAGCTGGCGCGGGAACTGGAAATCAAGGCGAAAGTCCTAATTGATTACCTCCCGGAAGCCGGCGTTACGGAAAAAAAGACGCACTCGAGCTCGATTGACCTGAAGCACGCGGAACTGGTGCGCAAGCATTTCCGCGGCCTCGCGGCTGCGGAAGAGGCCGAGGAAGCGGCAAAAGCCGCGAAAGCCACGGCGGCGAAGAGGCCAGCGGCGAAGCCTGCCACGGCGGCTCCCGCTGCACCGGCGGCTGGGGGCGCGAAGCCTGCTGCTGGCGGGGCGCCTGCCGCTCCGGCGGTTGCGGCTAGGCCTGGTGTTGCGGCGCACGCTCCCGCGACCGGCCCTGCAGCCGCTCCGGGAGCTGCGCGACCTGCCGCACCTGCGGGCGCGACGGCGACTCATCCGGCAACGCACCCGACGGGCGCGGCGCCTGCGGCTGCGAAGCCCGCGGTATCCGCACCTGCGGCTCCTGCTTCCACTACAGCTGTACGTCCCGGCGTCGCGCCGGCCTCGTCTGCACCGAGACCTGGCGTGCCGCTGCGGCCTGCAGCAGCACCGGGAGCCCCCACCGGGGCGCGTCCTGTAACAGCAGCGCCCGGCTCTCCGCGCCCTGCTGCCGCACCTGCAACATTGCAACGTTATCCATCGCGTCCCGGCGCGCCTCCGTCAGGCCCTGGGCAAGCACGTCCCGGTGCGCCGCAAGGCATGCGCCCGGCCGGCGCCCCGCAGACCTATCGTCCGAGCAGCGCGCCGCAGGGTCGTCCTGGTGGTGCGCCAGGGCAGCGTCCCGGTGGACCGCCTTCGCGGTTCCCGCAGCGTCCTGGAAGTGGCGGCGGACCGGGTGGTCGTGACAATAAAGGACCAGTCGGCACGCAGCGACCGGGCGCGGGAGTTCCCAAGGCGGAGCCAGGCAAGCCGCTCTATGCGCGCAAGCCAGCAGCACGGGGACGGCCGCTGATCGAAAAGCGCTACGCAGAAGGCGAGCGCAAGCTACATCCAGTTCGTCCACGCGCGGGCGTAGGTCCGGGCGGACGCGCCACAGCCGTGGAACCCGTTGCGCCGGTGAAGCGTGAGCCGCGCGCACTGACCGTAACCGAAGGAATCACGGTGCGCGAGCTCGCGGAGAAGCTGGACATTCGCGCGAAGGATTTGCTCAAGACGTTGCTCGACCGCGGTGTATTTGCCAGCATCAATCAGGCGCTGGATGTGCCGACTGCGACGAATTTGGCCGAAGCGTTCAACGGCGTGGTGCAAGTGGTCACGTTCGAAGAACAACTGGTGCAAGAAGAAAAAGTGAAGGAAGAGCGCACGGGCAACGAAGTGCCGCGCGCTCCTGTCGTGACCGTAATGGGTCACGTGGATCACGGCAAGACCAGTTTGCTGGACGCCATTCGTGAAGCGGACGTGGCGGGCGGCGAGGCCGGCGGAATCACGCAGCACATTGGCGCCTACGAAGCGCACGTGCAGGGCAAGCGCATCGTGTTTGTGGATACGCCGGGTCACGAAGCGTTCACACGCATGCGTGCGCGCGGCGCCAAGGTGACGGACATCGTCGTGCTGGTCGTAGCGGCCGATGACGGCATGATGCCGCAGACCGAAGAAGCAATTTCGCACGCGCGGGCTGCCGGCGTGCCGATCATCGTCGCGATCAACAAAGTGGATAAGCCGGACGCGCAGGTAGAGCGCGTGAAGCGGCAGCTGTCTGAAAAGGGTTTGATGCCGGAAGATTGGGGCGGCGACACGGTGATGGTGGAAGTTTCCGCCAAAACCAAGAAAAATATTCCCAAGCTGCTGGAAATGATTTTGCTGGTCGGTGACATGCGCGAATTGAAGGCCGATCCCGACGTGCCGGCGAAGGGAACCGTGCTGGAATCGCGCGTGGATAAAGGTCGCGGACCGGTAGCCACGATGATCGTGCAGAACGGCACCTTGCATGTGGGCGATGTGTTTATCGTGGGCGCGGTGTACGGCAAGGTGCGCGCAATGTTCGACGATCGTGGCGGCGCCATCAAGCAGGCTGGTCCTTCGACACCCGTCGAAGTTCTGGGCTTGCAGGGCGTGCCCGAAGCGGGCGACCAATTTCAGGTGGCGGATGAAGCCAAGGCACGACATATCGTCGAGTATCGCCAGGGCAAGGCGCGCGAAGCGACTTTGGCAAAATCGTCGAGTGGCCGCTTGACGCTCGACCAGTTGCACGAGCAATTGAAAATCGGCGAGGTGAAGGAATTGCCGGTGGTCGTCAAGGCGGACGTGCAAGGCTCGGTGGAAGTGCTGAACGAAATGCTGCCGAAGCTTTCGAATGACCAGGTGAAGCTGAAAGTAATTCTGGCGAACGTGGGTGCGGTGAACGAAAGCGACGTGCTACTGGCATCCACCTCCGGTGCGGTGATTGTGGCCTTCAACGTGAAGCCCGAGCGCAAAGCGGCGGAACTGGCGCAGCGCGAAAGCGTGGACATCCGCAGCTACACGATCATTTACGAGTTGCTGGACGAATTGCAGAAGGCCGTGGCTGGATTGCTGGCTCCGATCATCAAGGAGCAGCATCTGGGCCGCGCCGAAGTGCGCGACACGTTCCGCGTGAAGGGCGTGGGCACGATTGCCGGCTGTTCGGTGGTGGAAGGTATTATCCGGCGCGACGCGGAAGTGCGCGTGATTCGCGAGGCGGCGGTGGTGTTCACCGGCCGGATCAATTCGCTGAAGCGCTTCAAGGATGACGCGAAGGAAGTGCGCCAGGGATTTGAATGCGGCATCGGGATTGCGAACTTTGCAGACGTGAAGGTGGGCGACAGTCTGGAATGCTTCACGGTCGAGAAGATCGCTGCGCTGCCTCCGCCGCCTCCGCCGCGTCCGCGCGCGCCACGGCAGGAAAGCGCTTAGTACCTGTAGTACGCGGTAGCGCGGTGGCAGCGGCGCACAAAATTTCTTGATGGTGTAAGCTGCACCAGCGCGACGGGAGTTGTTGCGCCACACGGAAATGCCGATCGGCCTCCTTACCCTGGAAATTCATATACTGGATGCGCAGTCCCTCAAGGACAAGCGGCAAGTCTTGCGCAGCTTGAAAGACCGGCTGCGCGCTCACTACAATGTGGCCGTGGCGGAGCTGGAACATCAGGAAACCTGGCAGCGCTCGCGGGTGGGCGTGGTGACGATTTCCAGCGACTCCGGATACCTGGAAAAAACGCTGGCGGAAATCGCAGCGGAATCGGAACGCTTGTTGGGCCGCGATTTGGTTTCGCAGAACGTGGATTATTTCGAAGATCAGGACGAGGAAAGAGTATGACCGTGCAAGGGCACCGCCCCGAGCGCATCGCCGAAGAAATTCGCAACGAAGTGAGCCTCATGCTCGCGGGAGAACTGAAGGATCCGCGCCTGGCGGCTCCTGTAATGGTCACCGAAGTGCGGCTGGGCGCGGGAATGCGCACGGTGCGCGTCTTTGTCCGGCTGGAGGGCGATGAGACGGAGCGCGCTACGACTCTGGAAGGGTTGCAGGCCGCGAAAGGTTATGTGCGGCACGAGTTGGTGGAGCGCCTGCACATGCGGCGCGCGCCCGAAGTGCTGTTCATTCTCGACGAAACGGAAGAATACAACAATCGCATCGAGAACCTGCTGCGCAAGGCCAAGAATCCCGAGGAGCACAGTTCCTAACGCAGCGAGCATTTGCCGCAAGCTGGCCTCCGCTTTTGTTTTCGCGATGCGCGCGCAATAAACACTGCGCTTGCGGACGGAAACGGACGTTGTTGCGGCTGCACAGCCAAACCACTCATGTCTCGCATACCCAAGCAGCCCCCGCTTGATGGAATTCTGGTTATTGACAAGCCGTCGGGAAAAACTTCGCACGACGTGGTGGAATCCGTGCGCCAGCTCGCAGGATTTCGCGGCATCGGACATTTGGGCACGCTCGATCCGCAGGCGACGGGAGTGCTGGTGCTCGCGCTGGGGCGCGCGACGCGTCTGGCGCGTTTCTACGCCGAACGCCGTAAACGTTATACCTGCGCGGTGCGCTTCGGATTTGAGACTGACACGTACGATGCTGACGGAGAAGCACTCGGACCGGATGCGGCTCCGGCGCTGAACGCCGACGAACTCGCGGCATATGTGGCGCGATTTGTCGGAAAGATTCAGCAGACTCCGCCCGCGTATTCCGCAAAGAAAATTCGCGGCCGCCCGGCGCACGAGCTCGCGCGGAAAAATAAGCCTGTGAAGCTGGAGCCGGTGGAAGTAGAAGTCTTCGAATTTCGCCTCACCGGCCTGGAAGGATCTGTGGCGCGGTTTGTGGTGGAATGCGGCGCAGGTACGTACATACGTTCGCTCGCGCATGAGTTGGGAAAGTTGCAGGGGAGCGGCGCGCACCTGGCGGAAATCACACGCACGGCCGTGGGCGAATTCACGCTGGATCAGGCGGTCTCGCTGGGCGATCTGGCGCTGCATGCGCGGGCCGGACGGTTGCTGGAGCGCGTGATTCCACTGGAAAAATTGCTGACGGATTTGCCGCGCGCCACGATTCTGCCGGTGATCGAAAAGCGCGTGCGCCACGGCGCGAGATTCAATTTGACGCTCGCGCAGATTCAGCCCGGGCAAACCAACGTGGCGCAGAACGCGCCGGCCCAGCTCGATGCCGGCGATTGGAAGCCCGCGCGGCTGCGCGTTTTCAGCCAGCAAGGGCAATTGATCGCCATTGCCGAGCCGGTGGTGCCGCGCACGTATCAGCCGGTGGTAGTGCTGGAAGCTGCTCCGTAATTGTAATCCGCTGTGCGGCGGCGCGAAGGCTGAGCGAGCAATCGTTGCGAAGCTACTGCCGCGGCGGATTGTCAGACTGCTGCTGCTGCGGCGGAGCGGTTTGCGGTTGTTCTGTCGGCGGTGGGCCCGGCGGGGGCGCCGTCTGCGGCGGCGGTTCCGTTTGCGGTTGTGGCGGAGGCGTTGGTTCAGGTTGCGGCGGTGCGGCGGCTGGCTCCGGCGGTTGCGCAGCAGGATTCACGAATCCACCACCACGGCGTTCTTGAATCGTCGGGCCTAGAGCGCCCGGACCGCCGAGTTGGCCGCGTCCGGCATAGATCAAGTGCTCTTTGTTGCGTGTTGCAGAGTCCACAATCCGCGGCGTCACCAGAACCAATACCTCCGTGTTCGAAAACTGGTTTGAGGTGGTGCCTCCGACCAGTGCGCTCAGCGGAAGATTTGCGATCCCCGGCGTGCCATTCAGCGTCGTCGTATACTGCGGCGCCAGGTAGCCCGCCAGCAATGCGGATTCGTCGGCGTGCACGCGAACGCTCTGATGAATTTCCTGATTATTCACGACCGGAATATTGTTGAGGCTGTTGCCCGCCAGGCTGCTGAGCGTGAATTCAAATTGCAGGGAGACGTCGCCGTTCTCGTGCACGCGCGGAGTGGCTTTCACCTTCAAGCCGATGTCAATGTACTGCGCGTTGGGGAACTGCGTACCCGTCGCGCTACCGGATAGAAGTCCGATGAGAGAGGACGAATCCAGAATTATCGACGCGGTATTCGACCCGAAGTTCGTCATGACCACGTCCGGAAGCCCCGCGCCGTTGAAGTCGGCGGTGGCAATGGAATCCGGCGTGGTGCCCACCGGCACTTCGATGGGCGCATTCAGAAAGCCGCCGCCGGCGCCAAGCATGAGCGCAAAGGCGTTGTCACCGCTGGCCGTCACGCCGAGATCCGGAATACCGTCGTCATTGAAATCGGCGATGACGAAGGACGTGGGAGTAGTGCCAGCGGCGAAATCCATTCTCGTGCCGCCCGGCTTGATGAACGTACCGTCGCCATTGCCCAAGAAAACGGAAATACTGTTGCCAACGGAGTTCGCGCTGGTGGCAGCGCCACTATCGGCCACCGCCAAATCCAGGTTGCCATCAAGATCCAGGTCGGCGGACGCGACGTAAACCGGAGTCACGCCGGTGTTGTAGGTGACGCCGTTGGTAAAGGCGCCCTTGCCGTTGCCCAGAAAAATTTGCAGCGTGTTGTCGCTGGAATTGGTGACGGCCAGGTCGATGATCGCCGGCGCGTTCGGATTGAAAGCCTGGGCCACAATCGACGTGGGCGCCTTGCCGGTGAGCAGCGTGGTCGGAGTCTGAAATGTTTCATCGCCATTGCCCAGGAAAATACTCACGGTATTGGCGTCCTTGTTGACCACGGCCAAATCCGCAAACCCGTCGCCATTGAAATCGGCCACCGCGATGGCGGTGGGTCCGGCTCCGCTGGGCAGCGTCAAAGTCGGTTCCACCGTGAACGTTCCATCACCATTTCCGTGCAGGATGGAGACGGTGCCGGCGGTCTGATTGGTGACCGCGAGATCGACGATCGTGTTGGTGGTGTCCGTCTTGGTGTTGAAGAACCCTGTAGAGATCCAGGTGGGACCGGCGCCGACGGGAATCGTAGTGGGAGTCAAGAACGTGCCAGGAGACGCAGGATTGCCGTCGTAGAGTGAGAGCGTTCCATCGGTGAAATTCGCCACGACGAAATCCTGAAAATTGTCGTCATTAAAATCGGCAGTCGCGACGAAGTCGGGATTCGTTCCGGTGGTGACGGTGATGACGGGCAAGGCTGAATTGGGGGCGGAAGCCGTCGGCGTCTGCGTAGCCACGGAATTGGCGTTGCCAACCAGGCTCGAAGAATACTGCGCCAGCGAAACGGGGAAGCGTTCGCCGACGAAAAACGTTGCCGGCTGGCCATCCTCGGCACGGAGTAGCACGCGCCGGCCGGCATGCACGTTCGAAAGAAAATTCGAAAGCGTGGCGGTGGCGCCGGGCAGCGTGCCGAGGAACGTGGTCTTCCCTCCGCCGAAAGCGAACACCGGCGGAATCGACGACGCCGATCCGAACACCTGCGTGAGCAAAGCATTCAGAGCCGCGGCGCCGCCCTGTTGCACCAGTTGCGCCGCGTTCGAGGGAATTGAATAAATTGTTGCCGTTTGCGGGCCGGTGATTCCGAAGTCCACGTTGTGGTTGCGATCCACTTCCATGACTTCGATTTCCAGGATTAGCTCGTCGGGCGGGCGTTGCAGATCTTCAATGATGCCCGTGGCCACGGCGATGGCCTGCGGTGAAGCGCGCATGGTCAGCGTGCGGCTCTTGGTGTCCAGATCGGTGCGCGTGATGCCCGCGATTTCGCGCACCAGACGAGATAGCTCGGTCATCTGCTCGTTTGTTTCCGAAGAAGCCAGCAGCACGGTGCGTACGATGGAAACTTCGTAGTCCTTGCGCTTCTGCGTCGTATCCGGCGCCACAAAAAACAGGCGCTTGGTCAGCGGCCTCCAGAATGTATTCGTGGCGCTTCCCAGAACGCGTGTGGCGGTCGCGAAATCCACATCCTGCAGATCCAGGTGCACCGGCACCTGGCGGACGTCCACGTCAAAGGCGACTTCGACGCCGAAGCGCTGCGCGATTTCCTGATAGGCCGACTGCGTTTGTCCGCGCAGCTGGAAGGATTGCGTGCCGGGACGATGATCGAGCCGAACGGCGGGCACCAGCACGGGCTCGGCAATGATTTGGCGCGCGCGGCTGGGGTCTAGGGCTTCCAGTTCGGTGAGGCGTTCGCGGATCGTGCGGTTCGAAGGATCCAGCTGCATCGCGTCGCGCAGGGCATGCAGCGCGTTTGCGAAATGGCCGGCGACCGCTTCGCGTTCAGCGAGGTCAACTTTCATCTGCACGACCTGGCCCCTGGCGACGGCCTGGCGCACCCGGTAGTCGCGGCTGCTGGGGTCCCATTCGGCGGCGTCGGAGTAGGCGTCGTAGGCCGCTTGCCAATCGCCAGCCTGCTCAAGTTTCATGCCTTGCTTGTAGGCTTCCTTGCCTTTCTTTACATCCTGTTTGCGAGGAGGTGAGGGAAGCTTCTGTTCGAGCGCCGCATTGCTGTTTGGCGCCGCCGGGGTTTGAGTCTGTTGCGTTGTGCTGGAGGACTTCGCGCCGGACTGCGGAACGGCGTTCAGCGATGGTGCGGCCAGCGCAAGGAAGAGCGAAAAAAAGAACGCAGCCGCCAGCGTCGAGGGTAAAACCGGCGAACTCGGCCCGGCATTTGCGCGGTTCCGTCTGACGGAGTGGGATTGGTGCGGAGAAGTCATTCAGTTATAAGATGCTATTCTACAGGGAAACGTGAGCAAGAGATTCAGTGCATTGAATTTGCTTGATTTCGGGGCACCTCGGAGCTAGACTTGAATTTCCAGTTGAAACTGGTTTACAACTGGAAACTTTATGCTCTCCGCTCTCCTGCTCGCTCTGCGCGAAGGCGTCGAAGCCGCTTTGGTTGTCGGCATCGTCCTGGTGTATCTGAATCGCACGGGCCGCCGCGCGCTTACGCGTTACGTTTGGGGCGGCGTGATGCTGGCGGTACTGGCCAGTTTCGCGGCTGCGGTGCTGCTGGATCGCTGGCAGGTGAGCGAGGATGGTTTCGAAGGCCTGCTGATGCTGGTGGCGTCGGCTCTCGTGGTCTCTATGATTATCTGGATGAACCGCGTGGCGCGCCACCTGAAGAAACACATCGAAGAGCGCGTGGAAGAGTATGCGCAGAAGTCGACACGCGCCGGCGGATGGGCGATCGGGACGTTTGTTTTTCTGATGGTGGTGCGCGAAGGAGCGGAACTGGTGCTGGTGCTGCGCGCCGTGGAACTCTCCAGCGCGGGCGTGCAGGTTTGGATCGGCACGGCGATTGGAATTGCGATTGCCGTGGCCGTGGGGCTGTTCTTTTTTCAGGGCACTTTGCGAATACCTTTGCAGCGATTCTTCAAAGCTACCAGCGTGATTCTGATGGTTGTGGCGTTTCAGCTGGCGCTTACCGGCGTGCACGAACTTAGCGAAGCGATGTGGATTCCGTCCAGCAAACTGGAGATGTCCACGATCGGGCCGATTGTGCGCAACGAAGTTTTCTTTTTTGTTTTGATTCTGGGCGCTGCCGCGCTGGTGGCTCTCCGCGAATGGTTCGGGGCGAAGCAGCCGGTGGCGGAGGAAGCCGCGAATCCGGCGGCGCGGCGCATGCGCGAACACGAATTCCGCCGCCAGCGCCGCTGGAGCTTCGCTGCGGCGATCCTGTGCGTCGGCGTGGTTGTTTCGTTCGCCGGAGATTACGTGTACGGGCGCGTTGCCGCGGCACCTTCACCGGCCAGGATGCTGACCGCCGAGGACCATCAAGTTCGCATCCCCCTTTCCGATCTTACCGATTCCAGCTTGCACTTCTACACGGCGGACGTGGACGGCAGCGTGATTCGCTTTCTGGTGATTCACAAACTTAACGGCGATTACTCGGCCGCGCTGGATGCCTGTCAGATTTGCGGCACCGCCGGCTACCGCCAGGAAGGCCAGAGCGTAATCTGCCGGAATTGCGGCGCCGCGATCTACATTCCCTCCATCGGCCAATCTGGCGGCTGCAATCCCATCAGCGTGAAGTCCCGCGTGGAAGGAGGCGAGGTGATCGTGGACCTCTCGGCGCTGGGCGAGGCCGCCTCCAAGATTCACTCCTGACGCAATGTTCGCCCGCCTGCTTGGAGAATCCTTCGCGCGTAATCCGCGGCGTAAATTGCTGACGGCCGCAGCGCTCGTGATCGGCATGGCCGTCGCCACCGCCACGCTCACGATTGCGCTCGAAGTAGGCGACCGGCTGGCGCGCGAATTCCGCAGCTTGGGCGCGAATCTGTTGGTCACGCCGGAATCGGACACTTTGCCGGTGGAAATTGGCGGCGTGGATTATCGTCCGGTGGATGAAGGCGCTTACTTGAACGAAGCAGACCTCGGCAAGCTGAAAACAATTTTCTGGCGCCACAATATTCTGGGATTTACGCCGTTTCTCGATGTTCCCGTCTACATTTCGGAGACCGGCGGTGCGACAACTTTGATCGGTACGTGGTACGAACACGAAGTGCCCGTGCCGGATGGGACAGAGTTCGCAACTGGCGCCAGTGTTACTCATCCGTGGTGGAAAGTGCAAGGTCGATGGTTCCGTGATCGCGCTGATGAATGCGTCGTCGGAGTGAGCTTGGCCGAGAAATATCCGGCGGTGTTTGCGCTCGGAAACACGATCCACGCGGGCCAAAATGAAGCCGCCGGCTCCGGCCGCTCGCTGCTGGTCACAGGGATTGTTTCGACCTCCGACGCGGATGATAACGCGGTGCTGGCGCCGCTTGCCGTGGCGCAAGCGATTTCGGGTCATCCCGGGAAATTCCGGCAGCTCTCCGTTAGCGCGTTGACCAAGCCCGCCGACGTGCTGGCGGAGCGTGGCGAGCGCGCGCAGACCGACAAGAATATTCAGCTCACGCCTACCGAGTATGATCGCTGGTTCTGCTCGCCCTATATCTCGTCTATCGCTTTTCAGATCCGAACTGTGCTGCCAGGGACAGACGTGCATGCGATTCGGCGGGTGGCGGAAACCGAAGGCCGCATCCTCACGCGCGTCGGGACGCTGCTGTGGATCGTCACGCTGGCAGCGTTGGGGGCGGCTGCACTGGCCGTTGCGGCGACGTCCGCGACCACCGTGCTGGAGCGGCGCGCGGAAATCGGCGTGATGAAAGCGCTCGGCGCCACCAACGCTTTGGTCGGCGGGATTTTTCTTGCCGAACAGGTGCTCCTTGCGATTGCCGGCGGTGCCGTCGGGTTTTTTGTGGGTGCAGGGCTTGCCCGATTTTTGGGCGAGAGCGTCTTCGGAACGCCTGCCGCGCCGCGCTTGATTTTGTTTCCGGTGGTGCTGGCGCTGGCCGCGATTATCGCGATGATCGGAAGCCTTGTTCCGCTGCGGCGCGCGGCGCATTTTCGTCCGGCAGTGATTCTGAGGGGCGAGTGATGTTCTGGCGGCTGGTGTTTCAACTTTTGCGCGGGAGCCGCGGGCGGCTGGGCGTCGCGATACTGGCGATCGTCAGCGGCGCGGCGGTGATTTCCGCGCTGCTCGACCTTGATCTGGGCGTGCAAAATAAATTGACGCAGGAATTCCGCACTCTCGGAGCGAACATCGTGATTTCGCCCGCGAGTGGCGCACCGACGCAGATCCGTGGCGCCGAAGCCCCTAGCTTGATGCCGGAGATCGAGGTGGTGGGCACTCTGCAACAGCTGCCGTCGGCACAGGTCGCTGCGGCCGCGCCGTACCTCTATATTGTCGCGCGCGCGCAAAATATTCCTGTCGTCTTGGCCGGTACTTGGCTCGATCAAACACAAAAACTCGATGCGACGTGGAAACTGGAAGGGAACTGGGTTGCGTCGCGCGCCGACGATTCGCATTGCCTGGTGGGCCGAAACGTCGCGCGGCGGCTGCAACTCGCGGTCGGAAATCCGCTCGAGCTGCATTACCTGGACCGCAGCGCGCCGTGCACGGTTGAGGGCATCGTGGATGCGGGCGGCAGCGAAGACAACCAGGTCTTCGCGAGCCTGCGCGCGGTGCAGTCGCTGGCGAACTTGCCGGCGCAGATCGGCCTCGCGCAAGTGAGTGTGACCGGCACAGCGCGCGTTGTCGAGGACTACTCGACGCGGCTGGCAGCCGCGCTGCCGCAGTATCAAGTGCGGCCCATCCGCCAGGTGACCGAAGCGGAAGGCGCGCTGCTCGGGCGCATCCGCCTCCTCATCGTTTCCATGGTGCTGCTGATTCTGATTCTCACGGCGCTGTGCGTGCTGGGCACCACGGCGGCGCTGGCGATGGAAAGGCGCAAAGATGTGGGTCTGATGAAATCGCTGGGTGGCTCGATCTCGCGCATTGTGGGAATATTTCTCGCCGAGGTGGGCGTGCTGGGCGCGGCGGGCGGATTCGTGGGCACGTTTTTGGGCGCTGCACTGGCGTACTGGATGGGGCTGCGCGTCTTTGGCACAGCGATTTCGCCACGCTGGGAAGTTTTTCCGGTGACCATCTCACTGATGATCGTGGTGACGCTGGCCGGCGCGCTTCCGTTGCGGATGCTGGGCAATGTAAAGCCCGCGGAAATTTTGCGAGGGGAATAGAGGAACGTGGCGACGCTCGTCCAAGTGGAAAATCTGCGCAAGGAATTCGGAAACGTGCGCGCGCTCGACGGAGTTTCCTTCCGCGTGGATGCCGGCGAATGGATCGCGATTATGGGGCCGTCTGGCTCGGGCAAGACCACCCTCATCAATATTCTGGGCGGGCTCGATACGCCAACGGCCGGGCAAGCGATTGTGGACGGCACCGATGTAGCACGCCTCGACGAGGCCGGACTGACGCGTTTTCGCGCGGAGAAAATCGGCTTCATCTTTCAGCAATTCCATTTGGTGCCCTATCTCACGGCAGTGGAAAACGTGATGCTCGCGCAGTATTTTCACAGCACCACGGACGAGAAAGAAGCGGAGCAGGCACTGGAACGCGTGGGCTTGGGCGATCGCATCGAGCATCTGCCCTCCCAGCTTTCCGGCGGCGAACAACAACGTGTAGCGGTGGCGCGCGCGCTGATCAATCATCCCAAGTTAATCCTGGCGGACGAGCCTACCGGCAACCTCGACGAGGCCAACGAGGAAATCGTGCTCAGTCTCTTGCGCGAACTTCACGCCGAAGGGCATACGATTCTGATGGTGACGCACGCTCCGCCCATCGGGCGCCTTGCGGACCGCCGCATCGAGTTTGCGCATGGGCGCTTAGTGCGACCGGCAGCAGCGCTGAAACCGGAGCTGGCGTGAAGGCGCGATTGGGTTCGTTTGTGTCACACTATGAGTCGGGACCTGACAGTTCGAGAACCACGGGCGATGCGAGTGAGAATTAACTACGACACGAAGGCGGACACGCTTCGCCTCATCCTGAAGGAAAATGCCTCCGTCACCGAGAGCGACGAGGAAAAACCCGGGATCATACTTGACGATGATGGCCCAGGAGACCTGGTTTCAATGGAAATGCTCGACGCTTTGTGGCGCGTTACCGAAGCCAAGAAGGTAGTTTTCCAAATCGCAGGCTAATCTTTAGATGCCAATCGCACAAGACACGCGAAAAAAACCGCTGAGCATCAAGGTACACGTCTCGACAGGCGAGGGCGTCGAGATCACGTGGTCGGACATGCACACCAGCCGCTACGATTTCCCGTACCTGCGCGATCATTGCCCGTGCGCGCTGTGCAACGACGAGCGTGAGAAGAAGGCTAAGGGCGGCACCGGCGCCAGCTCGGCGTTGCTGCCGATGTACAAGCCGCGCGTCACCGCCAAGAGCGCCAACGCGGTGGGGAATTACGCGCTGCAGATTCAATTTTCCGATAGTCACGCGACGGGAATTTTCAGCTTCGAGCATCTCCGCGAAATTTGTCCCTGCCAAGCGTGCGCGCGCGATTTTCGCGCTGCCACAGAAGAGACCACCGCATAACACGCGTTCCTCATACCCGCGCGCGCCCGACCACAGAGTGCAGTTCGGTCGAATTGCCGGCGAGTAGTAACCCTTAGCGGTGGGCCATCCGCCGCGAGGCTTCCTTTTTGGCCGCCTTTCAACGTATAGTTCCTTCCCACACTGAAAAGCGTATGGATTCCAATTCCACAGGCCCCACATTCACGCCGGGTCGCGCCCGCCCTGTAACGAAAGTCCTGGTGGCCACTACGGCCATGCTGGCTTTCATTTCCTTCTGGCGTGCCGCGGCCATTGTGCTGAACGACCTGGCTTCTTCCGCCTATTACGCTGGCGGCGAGGCCGAGCAGTTCATCGGCAAGACGGCGCCCTGGTTCATCCTTGGCATCATGCTGTTTTCCTACGCGGTGCGCGCGATTTACGTGGAAAGCTGCAGCATGTTCGTGCGCGGCGGCGTGTACCGCGTAGTGAAGGAAGCGCTGGGTGGGACGCTCGCGAAATTTTCCGTATCCGCGCTGATGTTCGATTACGTGCTCACCGGCCCGATCAGCGGCGTTTCGGCGGGGCAGTATCTGGTGGGTGTAATCAACGAGCTTTTCCATCACGCCAAGCTCGCGATTTACTTGAACGTGAATGGCACTGCCGCGACGGTGGCCATCATCATCACGCTTTATTTCTGGTGGGAAAATATTAAAGGCGTTCCCGAATCCAGCGGCAAAGCCCTGCGCATCATGCAACTCACCACCATCATGGTGGTAGTGCTGATCAGCTGGTGTTTCTACACACTGTGGGTGCGCAGCGACTGGAGCCTGCCTCCATTGCCGAACGCGCAGAACATGAAACTCGATCACGGTTCGCTCGGCTGGCTGAACGGTTATCACTGGGCGCACACGATCACGTTAATCATTATTTTTGTCGGCCTGGGTCATTCCGTGCTGGCGATGAGCGGCGAAGAATCCCTCGCGCAGGTGTACCGCGAAATCGAGCATCCCAAGCTGAAGAACCTGAAAAAAGCCGGGCTGGTGATTTTTATCTACAGCCTGGTGTTTACTTCGCTGGTTTCGTTCTTCGCGGTGATGATTATTCCGGATAGCGTGCGCGGAAACTTCACTGAAAACCTGATCGGCGGTCTGGCCATGCATCTGGCCGGCAGTTTTAAGGTGAAGTTGGCGTTTCACGTCTTTGTCGTGGTGGTCGGCACGCTGATTCTCGCCGGAGCGGTGAATACCGCCATCGTGGGATCGAACGGAGTGCTGAATCGCGTATCCGAAGATGGCGTGCTCACCGATTGGTTCCGCCATCCGCATCCGCGCTTTGGTACCACGCACCGCATCATTAACCTGGTGGTGGCGTTTCAGATCGTCACCATCATTGCAAGCCGCGGAGACGTCACCTTTCTCGGCAACTTGTACGCCTTTGGCGTGATCTGGAGCTTTTCTATGAAGGGCATCGCGGTGCTGGTGCTGCGTTACACGCATCCGCAAGACCGCGAGTATCGCGTGCCGCTCAACCCGATAATTTTCGGCAGAGAAATTCCGATCGGGCTGGGAATGATCACGCTGGTGCTGGTGGCGATCGCGATTATCAACTTGTTTACGAAGCCGCAAGCAACTGTCGCGGGAATCATTTTCACCATAGTGCTTTTCACGGTGTTCGAGATTTCCGAGCATCGCATGCGCGTGCACGCCGCGGGCGCGGCGCATGTGGAGCTCGATCAATTCAATCTGGCGCAAGAAGCGGAATTGACGCCCACCAGCGTCGGCGTCGCGCCGGGAAGTATTCTGGTACCGGTGAGCACCTATTACGCGCTGTACCATCTGGAAGCAGCGCTGCGGCGCGTGCGGCAAAAGGAAGCGGAGATCGTTGTGTTGCACGTGCGCATGCTGCGCCGCGCGGCGTCCGGCGAATACGATCTGGCCCCGGACCAGCTTTTCAGCACGATCGAACAATTGCTTTTCACTAAAGTGCTGGCGCTGGCGGAAAAAGAGGGCAAACCCGTGCGTCTGGCAGTGGCCGCGGCGAACGATCTGTGGGAAGGCATTCTGCGCACTGCGATGAACCTGCAGTCGAGCACCGTTGTGGCGGGCAGTTCATCAAAGATGCCGGTTACCGAGCAGGCTCGCGAAATCGGGCTCGCTTGGGAACGCATGCCGGAGCCGCGCCCACGCGTCACCTTGGAAATTTTCACGCCTTCAGGCCAAGAGCAGATCTTCTACCTCGGCCCCCACGCGCCGCGGCTGACCCCCAAGGAAATTGATTTGCTGCACAGAGTCTGGCTGGAATTGAGCGACAAGCTGCCCGGCGAGGAAATCCATCACCACGACATCATTCACTTTGCACTCGGAGAGGTGGAGCGGGAAATGGCGCAGGGCGAGACGGACGCCGTGCTCGAGCGGCTGCGCCAGCACGTGCACGAAATACGCGACCACCGGCTCGAAACCGACGAAGCGCCCAAGAAATTGCCTGGAAGCTGAGCACCGCGCGACCTGCATTATTACTTCGCAGACTACCGAAGCCGCAATCGAATCTTGCCAACGCTTACGCGCGCAGTTCGGAGGTGCAGTTCGGGCAGCGCGTCGCCTTCAACGGAATGGACGAAGCGCAGTAGGGACATTCTTTCGTGGTGGCGGCCGGAGCCGGCGCGGGCTTGTTCCAGGTATTCACCATCTTCACGATCAGGAAAACCGCGAATGCTACGATCAGAAAGTCGACTATGTTGTTCAAAAACATGCCGTAATTGAGCGTAGGCGCCCCGGCGGCTTTTGCTTCTGCCAGCGTGGCGTACGATTTTCCCGAGAGATTCAGAAATAATCCGGAGAAATCCACTTTGCCGACGATCAGGCCGATCGGCGGCATGATGATATCCGCCACCAGCGACGTGACGATTTTTCCGAACGCCGCTCCGATGATGAATCCCACGGCCAGGTCCAGTACGTTGCCTTTCATCGCGAATTCTTTAAATGCCTTTAGCATGGTTGATCTCCTTGCATCCACTCAGCGAGCAGTCGGTTTCGTGCCATGGGGCCGGGCCATGCTTTCTCCGCATGCCGCGCTGCTGCCGCGGAGGTTATCCGGAACGCTCACGGCTGGCAAGAGCGAATGCGCTTGTTTTCAATTCTGTGGGTCGCCGTGAAATCAATGGCGCGCGACCGAAATCGCCGCCGCGAGCGCTCCGCGCAAGACCAGCACGCCCCCGGCCAGCACAAACAGCTGCGCGGCGTGCCGTGCCGGCACGAACGGCACAGCAAGAATAAAAATGCCCACCAGTGCGAGTGATCCGGCGCGAATCAGGGTCGCCATCCGCGCAGTTTTCGCTTCCGACCGCGTAGCCGCACGTACACCCCAGAAAATAAAGATTGCGCCCAGCGCCACCACGCCCGCGGGCCGCGCTGGCACCCCGATCCGGCCCGTCGCAGCCAGCAAGATCAGCAGCGCGCCCAGAAGCAGCACGATAAATTCGCTGAGCAGCCGAAAAAGATTGCTCGGTGTCGCCATGTACGCGTCCAGCCCGCGGGCCATTATCAGGCAAGCTGCCGACTGGCGCAATCGGCTGCTGGCGAGCGACACCATCCGTTGCGAATCGGAGTGCTACTCACGGCTTCATCTCAGCCGAGCCTGCGTATCGAGTGCTTGGGGCATTGCGATCGCGAACGGCGTGGAGGGTCAAGAATTTCGCAGATTAGCTTTCTACTATATTAACGCTTCCATAACACCTGTACCTTCGGCCGATATCAATACGAAAAGCGATCTGGTGAAATGATATTCGCGAGCCGCAAGCATCGTGCGGATCGGCATTTGCACGCATAACGAGGTGCCGTCGAACCCGAGGGCAAGTGACCAAACCCCTTCTATACGTTGCGATTACACTGGCAGGAATTGGGCTTGGGATTTTTCACTACAAACTGAAGCCTGCGCCCAGCGACAAAGATCTTCGCGAGTACGCGCAGACCATGAGTGGCGGCGCAGAGTGGCGGAATCAAATCGCTCCGGACTTTGAGCTTAAGACCACCAGCGGAGAAGACTTTAAACTTTCCGAGAACGTCGGCAAGAAAATTATTGTGCTCAACTTCTTCGCGACCTGGTGCGGCCCGTGCCGCGAGGAAATGCCCGAACTGAATCGTTACTTCAACGAGCACAAAAGCGAGTCGTTCTTATTGGTGGGCATTGATTCGGAAGAAAAACAGGATCGCGTGGATGGTTTTCTCAAAGACCTTAAAATCGATTTCCCCGCTGGAATTGATGACGGCCCGATCCAGAAACAATACGGAGTGACTGCATTTCCGACAACCGTGCTGATTGGCGTGGACGGCAAGGTGCAATTTTACGAGTCCGGCGCGCTCGCTAACGCTGATGTCGCCTTCAGCAATCTGCTGGCGAAGAATCGTCAACTTATGGATGCGGGGCAAGTCATTTCGCCGCAGGATTACCGCCTGTTAGCTCAAAAACAAACGGCGCTTCCCGTCGCCAAAGGACAAGAAAAGAGCACTTCTGACGAGGAGAACAAGCTCGATTCACGCGGTACCCGGATCGTCGCCCGTATGGATTGTCCCTGCGGCTGCGAGAAAAAGGTTCAGATCTGCACTTGCAACACATCCAAGAAAATCAAGACCGCCCTGGCCAGCGAAGACTATAAAGACCAACCGGACGACGAGATCGTGAAATCGCTGAACAAACGGTTCTGCTCGGGGGCCATGTGATTATCGCTGAAAATGTTCACGTGCATTTTCGGCGCGGCCTCTTGCGCAGCAAGCTGCAGGCCCTCAATGGACTCAGCCTGGAGGTGCACGACGGCGACTTTTTCGCGCTCGTGGGACAGAACGGCGCGGGGAAATCCACGGCGATGTACTGCCTGTTGGGGCTGTTGCAGCCCACTTCGGGGAAAGTAGAAGTAATGGGCAAGACCCCAGAACTTGGTTCGCAGCTCTATCAGAGCGTGGCTTATCTGCCGGAGGAGCCGCACTATCATCTCTATCTGACCGTTGAGGAAGCAACCCGCTACTACAGCGCGCTCTACCGGCGGCGAGTGTCCGACAAGGCGATTAACGACGTGCTGGAACGATTGGGATTGGCGCAGTTCAAAACTCTTCCGCTTTCCAAATGCTCCAAAGGCATGAAGCAGAAGGTCGGGATTGCGCAATGCCTGATCCACGAGACGCGGTTGCTCTTTCTGGATGAGCCGACGCGAGGACTCGACCCGCTGGTGGTGCGCGAATTTCGGGAAGCGCTGCGCGAGATCCATCAACGCGGCGCAACCATCGTAATGAACTCGCATGTGCTCTCGGAGATCGAGATGTTGGCCAACCGCGTGGCAATCATCGATCGCGGCAAGGTCGTCGTGCAGGACGAGCTGCAAAATCTTCTCACTCTCGACCGGGAGCTCTACGGCGTCACCTTCGAGCCAAACGGATCCATGCCTGACTATATCGGCTCGATTGAACGCGTGGGAACCGTCGTGAAAGCGAGCATCCCCAAGGAAAGGCTGTACGATTTCATGGACTACACGAAGAACTCCGGCCTGAGTGTGCACGAGTGCTCGCTGAAGAAGACTTCGCTGGAGGATTCCTTCTTCAAGATCGTCAAGGACGGAAGGGCTCAGGCATGATCAGCGCGGCGCCATACAGGATTACGGAGAGACCAGGCAATCGCGCGCCGGAAGAAAGCTGGGAGGATGCATGGCCGAAGTTCTGAAGGCGAACATTCTGGCCAATTTTGCTTTCTATCGGCGCAGCCGATTGCTCATGGCATTTGCGCTCGCGTTTCTGTTGCTGACTGGATTGAGCTCACTGCCTGCCCTTTTCAACAACTCTGGGGTACAAAGCTTCAACGCTCTACAGCAGATCTTCTCCATCTTGAATGTGTTCCTGCTCTTTCTTGCGGGAGGTCTGGGGCTATTCATTATTTCTTCGCACCTCCGCAACCGCAGCCTGAAAATGGTATTCACCAAACCCTGCTCGCCGGCCTTGTGGTTGGCGTCCGCGATCTTATCGGCTGCGCTCGTTTCGCTGCTGCTTCACGGGGTGGTGTTAACCAGTGCTGTTGTGCTGTCGCTCGTGTGGAAGGTGCCCGTGCGCGCGGGGCTGGTTTTTGTCTCCGCGGACACGTTTATTGCGTCACTGGGAATCATTGCTTACATGATGTTGCTGGCCACGCTGGTGCATCCCGCGATCGCCGTAACGCTGGTGCTGATTTTTAACGCAGAGATGTTCTACGACGCTCAAGTGTGGACGCAAGCCGTCATCCGCTCGGGAAATGCGAGCGTCGCGCTACGCGTACTCGAGCATATCTTTCACGGCTTGTACCTTGTGTTGCCCATGATCCACGCATATGGCAAACAGACGGACGTTGTAAACACGAGCCTGCGCGTCTTGCACGGAGACTGGAATTATCTTCTCTACTCTCTGGGTTACGTACTGGTGTTAACGGCGTTCTGTTACTTCGTAGCGCTATTTGCATTGCAGAGAAAACGACACATTTAGAGCAGCCAAGCATGCGGCGCGATGAGTTCGGGCTTGGGTTTCCGCGCTCGTCCTGCAGCCCCTTCTGGCAGGCCAGCTGCCCTTTACCGGGGTCTCATGAAACCAGAATTCTTCATCAATGGTTGGCTCGCAATCGCTGCGATTGCGGCGGTGAATATTGTTTATCAATCGATCAAAATAAAGGGCTGAAAGGCGCGTTCTTTGGCGCGCGAATCTCCGGAACAGTGGGCGAGCTGGAGCTCGGAAGGACCGGCCCGATCAGCACGACGCTGAAGCTTCACCGTTTAGAGGCGCCAGAGCCGGGAGCGCCGAGGGTAGGAATCGAAGTGGCGAACCGATCCATCGCGAGCTACCGCATGTTGCCGATTCGGCTGACTTCGGAAGCAGCGACGGTGCTCAATGAACTGCTCGCGCAGGCAATCGCAGCCGGTTAATCCTCAATAACCTCCCCAAGCGAAAGCATCCGCTCGGATACAACGCGCCGACGCTGGCGGGTCGGGCGCGGAATGATACAATGGCTTGTTTGGTTCGCCGCGCTGGTTTGCAGCATCGAATGCCTTGGAGAAAATTCAGTGCATAAGGTGATTATCATTGGGAGTGGTTGCGCCGGTTTGACTGCGGCGATCTATGCGGCGCGCGCGGATTTGAGTCCGTTAGTGCTGGACGGCTACGAGCCGGGCGGACAACTCGCGTTGACGACCATGGTGGAAAATTTCCCGGGCTTTCCCGATGGCATTTTGGGGCCGGAGCTGATCGAAAACTCGCGCAAGCAGGCGCAGCGCTTCGGCACGGAATTCCAATCCGGCGCGGTCACGTCAGTGGATCTGAGCCGCAGGCCGTTCACTGTAGTCGCCGGCAAAGAAACGTACCAGACCGAGACTCTGATCGTCGCGGCGGGCGCGTCGGCGAGAATGCTGGGCATCGAATCGGAGCGGCACTTGCTAGGGCACGGAGTTTCCACCTGCGCGACGTGCGACGGTTTCTTCTTCCGCGGAAAAGACATCATTGTGGTGGGCGGCGGTGACACCGCGATGGAAGAGGCCACTTTCCTCACGAAATTCGCGCGGAAGGTTACACTGATTCATCGCCGCAACGAATTCCGCGCCACGAAAATCATGCTGGATCGCGCGCACGCCAACGAAAAAATCGAGTTCCTAACACCATATGTGATCGAGGAAGTTCACGACGTCAACAGCAAGTCCGTGGAAAAAGTGAGAATCCGCAACACGGATAATAGCGAAACCAGGGAGCTTGAAACCTCCGGAGTTTTCGTCGCCATCGGCCACGATCCAAATACGAAGCTATTCAAGGGGCAGCTTGCTATGGACGAAAACGGCTACCTCATCACGCATGACGGCCCGAAAACCAATATCGAAGGCGTGTTTGCCGCTGGAGACGTGCAGGATCATCATTACCGCCAGGCGATCACCGCGGCAGGCTCCGGTTGCATGGCTGCTATCGAGGCGGAACGGTTCCTGGAAGGGCACAAAGGCTGACGCCACAGCCGCAATTGCTGCATAATTCAGAGTTCATGCCGCCACAACCGCACCAGTTGCTCCAATCTCAATTACTGAAGCTCGGCCTTTTCTGATGCGCGCGCTCCTGCTGCGTCTTTCGGAGAGCAAGCGACTGGCGCCGCTGATGATGCGCAGCGGTGTGAGCCGCCGTGTCGCCCGCCGCTTCGTTGCCGGTGAAACTCTGGACGACGCGCTGGAAGCCGCGCGTGAAGTGAATCGCGCGCTGCAGCTGGCCAGCCTGGATTTGCTTGGCGAAAATGTGTCAGATGAAGACGGCGCACGGCGAGCCGCTGACGAATACATTGCGATCTTCGATCGCATCGCGCAGGAACACCTAGACGCGAATGTTTCGCTGAAGCTGACGCAACTCGGCCTGGACCTGAACGAAGAACTCTGCCAGGAACTTCTGGAAAAAATCGTCGCGCACGCCGCCAGCCAGTCGAATTTCGTGCGCGTGGATATGGAAGGCTCGGCCTACACGCAGCGCACCGTGGAGATGGTGAAGCGTGTGCGCTCCGAGTACTCGAACGTGGGCACAGTGATGCAGGCATATCTTTATCGCGCCGAGCAGGATGTGCAGGAATTACTCGCTGCGGGTTGCCGCCTGCGGCTTTGCAAGGGCGCTTACCAGGAACCGCCCGAAGTGGCGTTCCCCAAGAAAGCCGATGTGGACGCCAACTACGTGAAGCTGATGAGAATGCTCCTGGCGAGTGGGATTTATCATGGCATCGCCACGCATGATCCGGCTATGATTCGCGCTGTGCTCGATTTCGTGCGCCAACAGGATATCAAGCGCGACCGTTTCGAATTTCAGATGCTCTACGGCATTCGCACCGATTTGCAGCAGAAATTGGTGCGCGACGGCTATCGCGTCCGCGTGTATATCCCGTTCGGCGTGGATTGGTTTCCTTACTTCATGCGCCGCCTCGCCGAACGCCCCGCCAACGTGACTTTCTTCCTGCGCAATCTGCTTCCGCGTTCCTCGGCGAAAGCCACTCCGCGATCTACTTCGGGCTCATGATCCCGCGCACGCAAACCGGTTTTCATCCCGTCAACATCTCGACGCGCCCATCGCCAAACACCATGAGAATCTTATTAAAGTCGGTCGCTATGCGCAGTCGTGAATAGATGTAGCGATATGCCTCCAAGCATGAAATTTCTCGGGCGCTGAGCACAACCAGCCAGCGCTCGCCAGCGAGCTTTGGCCCGTAGCTGTCCGCCTCGGCGCTGATTACGTCGAGCAATTCTCGTGTCATGTTCGAAAGTAGAAGTGGGTCTGAATCGGAATTGTGCACGAACCCAATCATTTTTGGCGCTCGCTCAGATTCGTCGCGCAATAGTCGAATCTGGACACGATTCCCGTGAATTGTGTACTTCTCATCTCGGCGCGGCGATCTCCGCCCGAGAAGAGTATTTATCTTGTCTTCGAGCGACACAGCTGTTTTCAATGGCAAAAGGATGGGAGCAGTGATGGTCAGCACTACCGTCATGCCGTCCGGCACGGTTTTGCCAAGGGTTGCTCGCAGACGATCCATGAGTCTCATCGCAACCTTATCGAACCTCAAGTGAGGTTTGGCTGCGTTCCCTTGGACAGTGCCGCGCCGTTTCAGGGTTGTGATGTCAACCGCAACCCGTTTCCCAGCGACCGTGATATTGGCGTCGTGGGCGTCGTTTCTCTCTTCCCAGGTTGCCGAGAACCGTCTAGCGATGGCTTCGATGGCGCTTCGCTCTTGCTTCGTCAAATCCCCCATGCGTTCCTGCCTCTGAGGACGACTCCATTTGTCTGGCGAAAATATCGCGGTTTCTTGCGCTGCGGCGGGCGGCCGGCGATTCGTTTCGCGCTACGACTTGCGGCAGATGGCGACGCCATCGCGCAACGGCACGATCACGGGGAAAAGTTCCGGCGAAGCATAGACCATGCGGTTGAATTCCAGGATGCCGCGCGTGTTGTCGTCCTTCGGCGGCTGGGCGACACGGCCGGACCATAGCACGTTGTCTGTGATGACCAGGCCACCGCTTTTCAGCCGCGGCAGGGATTTCTTCAGCGCCGCGGGGTATTGATGTTTGTAAACATCAATCAGGATGATGTCGAACGTGCCGTCGGTGGCGTCAATCAAGTCCACCGCTTCTCCGGTCATGAATCGGATGTTCTTGCTGACGCCGGCGCGTTCGAAGTTCTTGTGCGCGAGTTCCGCATTCGCCGGGTCTCCATCGGTGCAATAAATCTCGGCGGCAGGTCCGGCAGCGCGCGCGAACCAGATCGCGGAATAGCCGATGGCCGAGCCCATCTCGAAAATTCTGTTTGCTCCGGAGAGCCGAGCCATCAGCCATAGCAGGCGCCCGCAATCCGGCCCGATGATCGGGATGTCGCGCTCCTTCGCGTACTTTTCGATGTCTGCAAGCACGGCATCGCGCTCCGGCAGCAGGCTCGATAAATATTTTTCAACTTGCGGTTCCAGAATTCCCGGCATTTTCGCTCCTAGACCTGCGCGCTGAAGTGCGAGCTGAGTTCTCCGATTGACTCACCGGGCTTTAGCACATGAATTTCAAGGCCGCTGATATCTTGCGTGAACTGGCGGACTTGTTCGGGCCGGCCCACCAGCTGTGGGAACGTCCCGAAGTGCATAGGGATCACGTGGCGAACATTCAAGAAGCGAATGGCCATGGCCGCCTCGCGCGGACCCATCGTGAAGTGATCACCGATCGGCAGCAACGCCACGTCCGGCGCGTACAGCTGCGCGATCAACTTCATGTCGCTGAAAAGCGCCGTGTCACCTGCGTGATAGACCGTCAGTCCGCCGGGAAGCCGCAGAACGTAGCCGCAAGCTTCGCCGCCATAAACGATGTGATCGCCGTCGAGGATGCCGCAGGAATGCACGGCGTTGACCATGGTCACTTCGATTTCGCCGACTTTCTGCGTGCCGCCTTTATTCATCGCGTTGCTGTTCTGAACGCCTTTTGATTCCAGCCACGCGCACAGTTCATAAATTCCCACGACCTGCGGGTTGAATTTCTTGCCAAGTTCCACGGCGTCGGCGATGTGGTCGAAATGTCCGTGCGTGATCAACATGGTGTCCACGCGCTCGAATTTTTTATTCGCTTCAGGGCAGAGCGGGTTGGTCAGAATCCAGGGATCCACCAGAATTACTTTGCCGCTGGGAGTGTCAATACGAAATGCAGCGTGGCCCAGCCAGGTGATTTTATTGCCGCGCGTGTGAAGCATCAGCGCTTGCCTCCTGTTCTTATGATTAGCCCAAACCGTTGCGAATCATTGTGCCCCGCCATGCCCGCTCTCGACTCCGCTGGCTGCGGGCCCCAGCGTCGCGCGGAACGCCTGTTCGAACACAGGCTGCGAGCGCGTGCCCAGGAAAAATCCTACGATCTGGCCGTCGCGCCGATAAAAAATCGTTTGCGGCATGGTGCCTTTCCACTCCGGATTCACGCCGTCGTAGAAAGCGTCCAGATCAATCCCGGGTTTCTGGCGGTAATTGGGGAATGGCGGTTGCGTGCGCGCAAGGAATCGCCGCACCAGGTTCATGTCCGATTCGTCGTCCATATCCACGCCCACCACGCTGACGCCCTGCGGTTTGAATTCTTTGGCCAACTCGACAATCATGGGGTACTCATCGCGGCAGGGCTCGCACCAAGTGGCCCAAAAATTTACTACGAGCGGCCTCCCTCTGTATTTCGCGAGCAACTGCCGGTAGCCGGCAAGATCAAGCAGCGGGGGGTCGGCAGCGCCAGCCGCTTTGCCCGCGTGCGGCGCAGCTCTGCCCGCGTCCGTTTGCGTGCGCCCAGGCCGCGCAGCAACAAGAGCCAGCGCCAGCAACAGTGCGAACGCTATAAGATTCCGACGATGATGTCGCGATTGCTGGGTTCCGTTTCTCATTTGGCTATTCTATCGGTTTGACCCGACGTGCGGCAACCCGGGGGCGGTCGCAGCTCGACGCCGTGAGGGGGTAGTGGCTCAGCCTCCAATGACGCATCAGGAGCAACGGGTGTGCGCGTCCTGCTACCCCTGGGGCTTGTACGCCGGCGGACTGACAGCGACGAGATCACGTTGCGGCATCTGGCCTCGCAGCATGGAGCCAGAAATGGTACGAAGGACTTGGGACAGCTCCGCATTCTACGCGCGAACAGGCGGCCCGTCGCCTTCTGAGGACTCCGCTCTGGATGGCAGTCACTGGCGGGAGCTATATCGAGCTGCGCTTCTTGAACTCGACCTTGAAAAATTGAGAGAACGCGTGGAGGCAGCGGAGGAAGCAATTCGCGCCCGAAGTTCGCGCAATGGCGGCATGCTGAGCGACGAGCGAACCGCCATAGAGACGCTACGTCCGCGTTGAATGTCTTGCAGGCCGGCGTGAAACGGAGCAGCCCACCGCTCAAGAATTCGGGACTCTGAACCAGGATAGAATCGAGAGCGCCCGGGATAGACACTGGGCACATGCGTTCTGGATTTTCCGCGTAGCCCTAGCATCCCACACATTTTCCTAAACCTTCGTATCGCGAGAAGTGACCGAATACATCGCGCGCCGCCCCTGGCGCGAGGGTTGTGCGCGGATCTCCGATCGTGCGGCGCCGCTACGAAAACGACGCTGCCGATAGCGATCAGACCCCGGCCAAGTTTGGTCTATCGTTCCCATCCGTTCAATGGATTTGCCTGTCGAGCCGTCACGCTTTAAGCTCCGTCGCATGACCGTCTCATTTGCCACCGCCTGCTTCGCTCTATTGGCCGCGGTGCTGCATTTCGTGTCCTATAAGCTAAAGAAGACGGCCGAGAAAAAGTCGTTCCACGTCAAACGCAGCGCTTGACGCCGCCGGTTCTCGCGCATCCGCCGCCGCACTTCCTGCTTCTCTCGGCAGCTTTTCAAATCCCAACTGGTCGCGGTCCGCAGGTTACTCTGGAATTTACTCGCCGGGTAATGCCTGCCGGACTTGCCCCCGTGCGACGATCAGCCGAGCCGCGTTAGAACAACGTGCGTTGCGTTCACGGTCGCAACGTGTTTGGTACACCGATAGCCAAGCTTGGGTGCGTCAATTCCAGCGAACAGGTGCTCGCCCGAGCCGAGGAGCACTGGCGCAATCGCCAGATGAAGCTCATCAATAAGCGCCGCGCGAAGATACTCTCGAATCGTTTCTATGCCTCCTGCGATTTGAACATCGTGCCCCTGCGCTGCTTCGCTTGCGCGCTGCAGTGCCGCTTGGATGCCGTCCGTAACAAAATGGAAAACCGTCCCGCCGTCCATGGGGATGGACGGGCGGGCAAAGTGTGTAAGCACGAAGACAGGAGCGTGATAAGGCGGGTTGTCACCCCACCAACCCTTCCACGCGTCGTCGGGCCATGGACCGCGAATCGGCCCGAACATGTTCCGGCCCAGAATCCAGGCCCCGACATTCGCGAACCCGCTGGCCGCAAAATCATCATCGACGCCCGTGGCGCCGCCGTCGTTTCCAATCAGCCGTTGAAACGTTTGAGTAGGTACGAACCATTGGTGCAGGGTCCTGCCCTCCACACCGAGTGGATTTGCCAGGTCTTGATTGGGGCCGGCGCCGTAGCCATCCAGGGAGATGGAGAAGTTGCGAACCCGAAGTTTAGTCATGATGATCCCATCCCGAGACTGCGGGCGCACATGTTAGGTTGGCACAAGTGGCGCGTCAATGAGTAAAGGCAGCGTGCAGTCTAAGTACCGATCAACACGCTGATCGCGCAGCGAGGGCGCTTGCACGGAACCTGGGAGTCGATTACCCGCTATCCAGCATCGAGAGTTTAATTTCTTGATTCTCGCGCGGCCGGCCAGTTTCCACGTGTGCGACAATCTCACCGCTTTAAACTTCAGGCCGACGCGCAGCCCGAGGAGTTTACGATGAAAACGGCGCCTTGTTTATTACTGATTACCCTGATCGTGACCGCCATTGCTCCGCTGCAATCAGGCGCGGGCTCCGGGCGAATGGCGCGACGATCTGGTAGATCACATGGTTGGCACCTGGAAACTGCAGGGAACGGTCATGGCTCGCGACGCGCACCATGAGGTTGACGCTGAGTGGGTGCTCAACCACCAATTCCATCGCATCCACGAAAAAACGGCAGCTGGCGCGCCTGGCTCCGAGAACGGCTAGGAGGCGATTTGGTTTCTCGGCTGCGACCCGGTCAGCGAGCGCTGCGTCCTGCATCTGCTCGACGTGTGCGGAGGGCGATTCTCAGAAACGCTCGGCTACGGCGTGCGCGACGGCAACGCCATCCGATTTGTATTTGAATACCCGGAGGCCCGTTTCACACCGTGTTTCAGTGGTCCCTGGAAAAGGATACCTGGGAATGGCTAATGACGCAGAAAGACAAAGACGGCAAGTGGGCGACTTTTGGCGACTTTAGGCTCACCGGGTCGCCGCAGTAAGCCAGGTGCGGGATAAGTCACCGCGGAAAATCCTCATCAACCGCCAAGAAACATCTGCAGGGTCATTCTCCATCTCGGATGTGGACTATTCAGTCTGCGATACGCGGCATTTCGTCCTCGGTATCAAGGTGCGCAATGCGTGAAGACGTAGTCGCGATCTTTCGCCGGTACGTGGCAGGGGAAGCAAGTCTCATGCAGCGCCTTGTCGCCCGGTTTGCCGTCCCTGAAGTCCGCGAACACCCAGCCGCCCGTCGCCGCGTACTTCTTTGAGTCCTTCACCATCACCTGAATATTCACTGCGGACGCGACAACGAAAGATTGCGCGCCGGGGAATGCACCATCCAAGACCTTGTCGTTGACTTCCGACAAGACACGAGTCCAACGAATGGCCGCTATGAGGGTGCCGTCCGGGAACGGGACCTGCCCATCCTTAAAAGCCTTGAGCGTTATCTCGTTGCCGACTTGTGCGCGCAACTGATCGAGCTTGCCCGGTACTCAGAGGTTGTTCACGGTGATCATTTTCCAATCGCGATATCCGGCGGGGATTTTCACTCCGTAGATCGGCGAGGAGTCTCTATCAGCCTGTCCAGACGCCTGGGCCACGTAGGCGAAAATGCCGGCCGGGGTTACAACCGCAAGCAGCAAGAAACCGATCTGTTTCATCGTCCTCCTCCTCGTAGAATCTTGAGCACCACCCTTGGCTGTGCGCAATCTCGCGTTCGCTCACTTCGGCAGCTCCGCCCCGGCCTGTTCCGCCACCATATACCTGGCGTACCACTCGGGCCAATTCGCATCCGCGTCGCCGATCCGCTTCTCGTGCTCGCCGTGCGCCACGGACGCGCGTCGCATCGCGTCCGCCAGATCGTTCGCCGAAGCGAAGGCCGTCGCCGCAGAATCAATGCGGCCGGGCAGCCGCGTGGTGATTTCCTGGAACAGCCAGCCGTTGCCGTCCGGATCTTTGAACGACGCGAACGAGCGGTAGCTGCGATGTTCGGGGTCCGGGCCGCTGACGCGCACGCTGCCAAACAAGTAAGTTTCGTCGGTACCCGCGTATATGCCCTCGTTGTGGAACACTTCGCTGATCTGCACGCCGCGATCGAGCAGGTCTTTGCGCGCGGCCTGGAGATCGGAGACGATCAGGTAAAGGCCCTGGGCGGAACCGGGCGCGGCTGAGGTGACGTTCTTGCCGAAGATGACCGAGCATCCCGAGCCAGGCGGCGTGAACTGGAGTATGCGGAAGTCTTTACCGTTGTCGTAGTCGGCGTCCAGCCGCCACCCCAGCTTCGCGTAGAACGCTTTCGCGCGGTCCACGTCCGAAACGGGGATGACGACGATCTCGAATTTCATGTCGACCGGTGCGACGCTGGTCTCGATACCACGGACTGCATTTGCGCTCATAGCCGCCTCCTGAGTTGCGTCATTCCTTTACCTCGATTGCCATCAAGTGAGTGCCCGATAAATTCGCCCCTCGAAGTCGCTGACTGAATGTGAAGTCGCTCCGCCCTTCGTCGCTACTCCGCGCGCACTCCCAAGCTCGAACCGCCAAACACGCAGGTTCCTTTGATTGAATGCGCGGCCATTCGTCATTCTCGCCCGCAAGCAATCTTCCGTAGGCTTACCGGCGCAAAGATCGCCGCCGCGAAAACGGATGATACCACCGCCTCCAAAGCCGCAGAAGTTGGTTAGCTTCGAGTAATGGTTCAGCTTCCGATAACCCGACCTACCAAGACCTAGGCGCATTCTTCTCAGATGTCAGTCTGTTTTTGCGAAGGAAACTGATACACTCACGTTTTTCACCACCCCCAAAGGAGGCCCTATGGCAGCAAGCGAAACCAAGAAATGCGCACATCCCGTTTGTACGTGTGAGGTCACTTCGGAGAAGTACTGCAGCCCGCAGTGCGAGACAATGGAAGAAATGCCCGACGTGGATTGCAAGTGCCCGCACTCGGTCTGCGCGGGCAGAACGGAATACGCGGCCCACGCATAATCAGCGAAGCCCGCCCTTCGCGGTGCATGAATACGTTTGTATCATCCGCCGAGATGGCGTTGTATCGCGCGATCGAACCTGCAACCAAAGCCGGAAAGTGATACTTTGCCGGGGTGGGCGAGTGCTTGTACCCGGCCTGCCTTTGGTGATATAAAAATTGAGGCGCGGTCTTGGAGCAGTATCCCGGGCTAAACCGCTCAAAAACCTCTCGTTCGAGGAGAACTCGAAATGGCGTACGTGATTGCCGAGCCTTGCATCGGAACAAAAGACACAGCCTGCGTGGACGTCTGCCCGGTGGATTGCATCCACCCGCGCAAGGATGAGGCAGACTTCGAAGCCGAAACGCAGCTATACATCAGTCCCGTGGAGTGTATTGATTGCGGGGCTTGCGTGCCGGTCTGCCCGGTAACGGCTATTTTCGCGCTGGAGGATTTGCCGGAGAAGTGGGCCAACTTCACGCCGATCAACGCGGATTGGTACACCAACAAGAAGGCCTAGCAGTAACAGCGCTGGCCACTGCGCTGCGACTTGGGCGATGACTTCCCGGCGTGACGGATGTTTCTGTTTTATTGCATCCGCCGCGCCTGCTTTTGTAGCTCGGCGACGGACTTAGACTTCCAGTCCCAGCACCTGGCGCCCGCTAGGGCTGATCATGCTGGGATTCCACGCCGGCTCCCACACGATTTCCACTTTCACGTCCCGCACTTCTTCGATCGCGGCTACACGCGCGCGCACTTGCTCTGGAATCGCCTGCGCGGAGGGGCAGCCCTGCGTCGTCAATGTCATTTTCACGGTTACGTTTCCGGCGTCGTCGCATTGCACGTCGTAGATCAGGCCCAAGTCCACGATGTTAATGGGAATCTCCGGGTCGTAACACTGCCGCGCAGCGTCTAGAATCCGTTCTCGGTCAAGCGGCATGGGTCATCTCCTGTCGTGCCATTCACTGTCGATTCGATGCTGCATTCGGGCTGCAGTTGCCACAGTTTGCTGAACCAGCGTGCTACACAGTTGCCGAAGTGTCAACTTTTCCAAATTCGGCGGCAAACGAGTTCACTGCTAGAATGATTGACGCTGGTGCATGTTGCCGATTGCGCAGGAGACGCCCTCTTGAAAATTGATTTTCGTTTCGCCGCACTACTAGCCACCTCTGCCGTGCTTGGGCTTGCCGCCCCCGGCTCCGTGCAGAGCTCCCCTCGATCGCCGCAGGAAGAGCAAGGCGAGAAACCAAAACCGCAACGGCCCGTCGAGGCGCCGCCGCGAATCATCGCTATGACCGCCAAGGATTTCGAGTTCGATCCGCCGGTAATTCACATGAAAGTTGGCGACAAAGTCCGCTTGGAAGTCATTTCGTCCGACCGCACGCACGGACTGCACATCAGCGCATTCCCGGATGGCGGGAAGGTCAACACGGCGCCGGGCCTGGCATTCATATTCGGAGAAGATTGCTGGAAATTGAAAAAAGGCGAATCCGTGGCGGTTGATATCGAAGCCACTGAGCCCGGAACCTACTCGTTCCAGTGCTGCAAATCTTGCGGCACTGGCCACAAACGAATGAAGGGCCAGATCATCGTTGAACGCTAAACGACGAATCGCTCGGCGCGCCCCTTCGCGAAATCCTCAGCGAGCTGCTTTGTTGTCTTGGTCACTTCCAAATTCAATTTCTGTAGAGTTCGCAGCTGTGTGAGTGATACTTGATTCAGTGCCTCACAAGCGGCGACGGCTTTCCATCGCGCGTATCCCGCATTTGCAAGACCGATGAACTCGCACCTATGAAAGAGTGGCTCCCAAGATCGATTCAGTGCCTGCGGAATTACAACGGCCGGACGTTCGCCGCTGATTTGATCGCGGGCATCACCGTCGGACTGGTCGCGTTGCCGCTCGCGATGGCCTTCGCGATCGCCTCGGGCGTGCCGCCGCAGGCTGGCTTGTACACCGCGATCATCGCGGGTTTCCTCATTTCCGCCCTCGGCGGTTCCAATACGCAGATCGGCGGACCTACCGGCGCGTTCGTCGTGGTGGTGTACGGCATCGTCATGAAATACGGCATGGACGGACTGTACATGTGCACGCTCATGGCCGGAGTGATGCTCGTAATCCTGGGTCTAGCCGGACTGGGCAGCGCCGTGAAATTTATTCCGCGTCCGGTAGTCGTCGGATTCACCAACGGCATCGCGGTGATCATCGCCAGCACCCAGATCAAAGATTTTTTCGGGCTACGCATCGACAACGTTCCCGGCGAGTTCGCGGCGCGCATCGAAACCCTCGTTCTCAATTTTCACACGCTCTCACCGGTCGCGACGGCGCTCGCGGTTCTTTCATTGGCGCTCATTATCGTGTTCATGCGCTTCGTGAAAAAAGTTCCCGGATACATCGTCGCTCTCTTCCTCGGAACTGCGCTGGTGGTGGTTTTCAAGCTGCCGGTGGAAACCATCGGCACGCGCTTCGGCGGAATCCCCTCCGGCCTGCCACATCTCCAGGTACCACAGTTTCATTTCGACTTACTACGTCCGCTCGTTTCTCCCGCGATTACCGTCGCCATGCTCGGAGCAATCGAATCGCTCATGTCTGCGGTCGTATCCGATCGTATGAGCGGCACCAAACATAATCCCAATGTCGAACTCGTGGCCCAGGGGGTCGCTAACATTTTCTCTCCGCTGTTCGGCGGGCTGCCGGCCACCGGCGCGATTGCCCGCACAGCCACAAATATTCGTTCCGGCGCGAAGACGCCCGTGGCGGGAATGATTCACGCCCTCACGCTACTCGGGATCATTCTGTTCGCGGCGCCTCTCGCGCGATTTGTTCCTTTGGCTGTGCTCTCCGCTATTCTGCTGGTGGTTTCCTACAACATGGGCGAGTGGCGCGAAATCCCGGAGTTGCTGAAGCTGTCGCCGCTTGAGATCGGCACGTGGCTCGTCACTTTTTTTCTCACCGTTTTCGCCGACCTCACCGTCGCGGTCGAAGCCGGAATGATACTTGCCGCCCTCGTTTACATCCGCAAAGTCACCGAGACCACCACCGTCTCCGAAGTCACCGAACAATATTTGCAGGAAGGCCACGCGCACATTCTGCAGCACAAGGAAATTCCTTCGTTCGTGGCCATTTTCCGCATTCACGGACCCTTTCTCTTCGGCGCCACCGACAAAATCAATGTGGTCATCGATCGCATTCCAGACTTGCCGCCGATCATCATCCTGCGTTTGCGGAACATGACCGCTCTGGACGGTACGGGCTTGCAGGCGCTCGAGAATCTGGCGGACGTCGTGCACAATTCCGGCCGCACGCTGCTGCTATGCGGCGGACGTCAGCAGCCGGCGGAAATCATGCGCAACGCGGAATTCGAGCAACGCGTGGGTGCCGAAAATATTTGCGCGAGCGTCGCCGAGGCGCTGCAGCAGGCCAGGAAGCTGTGGTCGCTGCGCGCCGAGCGAGGTCCGGCGGCGACGCCTTCGGAACAGGAACAGCCAGCCCACAGTAGGTAATCTCTTACCTCTTGTCTCTGTGAACTTGGGCTGGGCGCGAATCAGAGACCATCGCTGAGTTGTCCAAACGCCGAATCGCGGGCAGCCTTGCGTCTCCCGGGCGCTGCATTTCACCCAATGCTCGCGCCCAGAACTTCGCTTCCTCGCGCAGATCATGGATCGCCAGACCGCGATGATGAGCAGGGAATCGCATAATCTTTACGATTCCAGCTGCGAGCAGCGTTTCTGCACCGTCGGCATTTCCGCGCCGGTAGTGATGAAATGCCGCGGCAATCTGTATAATTCCCTGCAGAAACGTCTTTTCCGGCTCGTCTTCAACCAGCCAGATTTCTTCCCACACTTCGTGCGCTTCGAAAAAATCGCGCGCGTTGAAATGCCGCAGCCCGCGCTCGAATTTCTCTTCTTTCTCGCTCGATTTCATCGCGCGCGGTTCCATTTCCCGCTAGAATTTCGTTGAATTTCGAGGTTGCGTGTCATCATAGCAGCCTGTGCAGAGTGAACCTCATGGAAATTAAAATCGCACTCCCTGGCGCAAGACTCGGTGTCGTCGAAGCGGACGGCGCGAGCGTCGTCCTGGTGCATTCCGATCTGGCAAGATTGATGGACGAGGTCTGCGCCCGCAAGCGCGCCGAGTTCACTGTGGAAAGTCTTGCTGAAACCGAGCCGGTTCGCGCCGTGCGCGCAATGTTCCGCGAGTGGGGCATGGATCCTTCGAAGTATCGCCCCTCGTCGGAAGCCCTGCTGCGGCGCGTAGTGCAGGGCAAGGGCCTGTACCGAATATCGAACGTAGTGGACATAGGTAACCTTGGCTCGCTCGAAACTGGCTGGCCGTACGGCTGCTACGATCGCTCAAAAATTAATTCACCGGTGGCGTTGCGTCACGGTACCGCCGGCGAAAAATACGAAGGCATCGGAAAACAAACCTGGCATTTGGAGGGCCGTCCGGTCCTCGCTGATCCCGCAGGCCCATTCGGCAGCCCCATAAGCGATTCCACGCGCAGCATGATCACCGAATCCGCCAAGGAAATCATGATTGTGATTTACGCCCCGGCTCGCGTTGCAGATGCATCACTGAACCTGGCGATGACGCGTCTGAAGGAGCGGCTTACGCAATTCGCCAGTGCGTCTGATGTCCGCTCAGAAAGTTGCGCGGCCTGAAGCGTAGGCCGAAAAACGAAACCACCGCCCGTCCAACTTCGTCCCGTGCCTTGTATGGATGGTTCGTGATGCAAACGCGCCGAAGTGCGTTTGAGAACTCCCGCGAATTCAGGTTATGCTGTTAATGCTTCAGCGAGGCCCTCAGTGGCGAAATTCCAGTTTGTCCTCCTCATCCACGCGCATCAGCCGGTTGGAAACTTCGACGACGTGATTGAGCGTGCCTACGCGCAATCGTATTTGCCTTTCGTTCAAGTCCTCGCGCGCCATCCTTCGATCCGCTTGGGTTTGCATTACACGGGCTCACTGCTCGAATGGATCGAGCGCGCTCATCCCGAATATTTCGATTTGCTGCGCACGCTGGTGCAACGCGGCCAGGTGGAGATCGCCGGCGGCGGATTTTATGAACCGATCCTGATCGCCATTCCGCCGCACGACCGTCACGAACAGATCACGCGCCTCGCGGATTACATCGAAAGACATTTTGGCGCGCGTCCGCGCGGTGCATGGCTCGCCGAACGCGTCTGGGAACCGCAATTGCCCTCATCGCTCGCGCCTTCCGGCGTCGAATACACACTGGTGGACGACAATCATTTTCTCGGCACCGGCTTCGAACTCGACCAACTCTTCGGATATTATCTCGCCGAGGATCAGCACCACTCTGTAAAAGTTCTGCCTGGCCTGAAAGCGCTGCGCTATCTGCTTCCTTTTCGCGCTCCCGCGGACACCATCGAATTTCTGCGTACTTGCGCGAAAGACCATCCCGGCGGCTTCGCGGCCATGGGCGACGACCTGGAAAAATTCGGCGTGTGGCCCGGAACCAATAAACTGTGCTACACGGACGGCTGGCTGGAAAATCTTTTCGTCGCTCTCGAGCAGAATTCGGACTGGCTGGAAACCGCGACGCCCGCATCCGCGGTGGCCTCGCACCCTCCCCTCGGACGCGCCGACCTTCCCAGCGCTTCCTACACCGAAATGATGGAGTGGGCGCTGCCGACTCCCGCGCGGAATCGTTATCACGCGCTGGCCGGCGAATTTGCGTCGCGCACGGAAATGCTTCCGTTTCTCCGTGGTGGCATCTGGCGCAATTTCTTCTCCAAATATGGAGAATCGAATCTGCTGCACAAGAAAATGCTTCACGTATCGCAAAAAGTCCAGAAGCTCTATCAGCATTCTCACCCGGTCCCGGCGTTTCGCGATGCGCGCGACCGGGCCCGCACACTGATGCTCCGCGGCCAGTGTAACGATCCCTACTGGCACGGTGTTTTCGGCGGCCTCTATTCGCCGCACCTGCGAACCGAACTCTGGCGGTCATTAATTCAGGCGGAAAGCATCGCCGATTCGCTCGCAAACGCCTCCGGCCACTACCAGAATGTAGCCACTCTGGATTTTGACTCGGACGGTCGCGACGAGATTTATTTCACATCCGACCGCTACGCCGCGGTGCTCTGTCCGGCGGACGGCGCCACGATTTCTGCGCTCGATTGCCGCCAGTCGAATGCCGCGCTGGTGAATTCGCTGGCGCGCCGCCCGGAGTCCTACCACGCGAAGCTGAAGAACTTGCCGGCCGCCGCAACGCACGGCGCGCAATCCATTCACGAGCAGACGCGCGCGAAGGAAGCGGGCCTCGACCGCTGGCTCAATTACGATCGCTGGGCGCGCCACTGCTTCCGCTTGCTGCTTTTCGGCCGCGAGAAGAAACAACCGGATTGCGGCACGGCGCAATTGGCGGAAGATGCGGCGCTCGCCGCCGGAAGCTATCGCACAGTGAAAGTGTCTTCCACGCATGCGACTCTTGCATCGGAAACGAGCGTGGATTGGCCAGCCGAAAAAACTTTTTCGTTCGCGAATAACGCCGCGGGATTCGGTATTCTGTGCGACGTCACGCTGCGTCGACCGGCGCCTGGCAGCGCCTCAGTATATGTGGGAATCGAAGCCGTCTTGAATTTCCTCGCGCCTTCCTCGCCCGACCGCTATTTTGAAGCTGCCGGCGAACGCTATCCCTTGCGCTGGTCCGCGGTCGCTCCCGGTTCCAATTTGCGTGTCGTGGATGAATGGCAGGGCGTCAGCGTTACGCTCACGGCGCCGCACGCGCAGGAATTCTGGATCACGCCCATCGAAACGGTTTCCGAATCGGAGGAGGGATTCGAGCGAATTTATCAGGGCTCGCAAATCGTCGCCGTCTGGCCGGTGGAAATGGCGTCTGGCGCGGAGTGGCGCGGCCAACTGAATCTAAACGTTGCGCGTTTGGGTTAGCGCGTCGACGCGAGTGGGTCTGCGCTGAACGTTCCTTCGTTGCGTTACGCCGCGCCCTCCTAGCGACGCGAGCTTGCCGCCCATCGCGCGACTCTGCTACAGTGCGCTGGGAGGAATTTCATGGCTGTTTCGCAAGAACTGCTCGATATTCTGGTTTGCCCGCAGGACAAAACTCCGGTGAAGTTGACGAACGACCAGCGCGGCCTGAAGTGCCCGTCGTGCCATCGCGTCTATCCGATTCGCGAGGATATTCCTGTGATGCTGATAGACGAAGCCCGCATTGAAGCTGAATGAAGAAGGAAGCCGAATGCAGCAGCGCAGTTCGCCTCTTCATAAAAGTTGACTGCCCCGCCGAACTCGAACGATCCCTCGACTCTGCTCCCGGCGTTGCCGCAGGGCGCCGAAATTCTGATCATCCGCCTGCGCTCACTGGGCGATCTGGTGCTGGAAACTCCTGTCATCGTCGCGCTGCACTCCTGGCGCCCCGATTTGCGAATCTCCGTGCTAGTGGAGCCGCGCTTCGCGCCCTTGCTCGAAGGGAATCCGGCAATCGGCGAGCTCATTTTTTCACGCGGCCTCGCTGAGACGGCGCTCGATTTGCTGCGACGCAAGATCCCCATCGTCTTCAACCAGCACGGCGGTCCGCGCAGCGCCATGCTCACCGGCGCGTCCGGCTCTCCGCTGCGCGTCGGCTGGGCCGGATACCAGTATTCGTTTCTGTACAACGTAGCAGTGCCGGACGCGAAGGAATTTTATGGCGCGCCCGCCGTGCACTCCGTCGAGCATCGCATCTCGCAGTTCTATTTCACCGGCCTGCCGCGCGGGCCGATTCCGCGCGCTCAGGTTTTTCCACAGCCTGACGCAATTACGTCAGTTGCTCGCAAGCTGGGGGAGAAGGGAATCGCCGCGGGCGCGCCTTACGCGGTGCTGCAACCGGCCGCGCGTTTGCCAGAGATGCGCTGGCCTGTCGCCAAGTTTGGAGAACTCGCGCGCTGGTTGCGCAAGAGGCATGGAATGGTGAGCGTCGTGAATCTGGGAGCGCGCGACGATGAAATCGCTGCCGAAGTTCAAACCGAAATGCAAAATTGCGCCACAGTGGTGAATGGTCAACTGGACATACGTGAGCTGATCGCGCTGATCGCCGGCTCGCGCATTTTCGTCGGAAATGATTCCGGTCCCGCGCATCTGGCGGCGGCACTGCAGCGGCCCAGCGTCGTAATTTTCAGCGTCACCGACCCGGTCCAATGGCGACCCTGGCAGGCAGAGCATCGCATCGTGCAAACCGGCGCCACGTTCGACCACCCGCGCGGCGACAAAGCCATCGCCGTGAGCAATCCGCGCGCGATTTCAGCCATTGCGGTTGACGAGGTACGCCAAAGTTGCGAAGAATTGCTGGCGGGCAGGTAAGCGTGCCGTCAAGATCCAAAGCCTGAAATGCCGCAGCGCAGCGCTGCGCAGCAAAGCATCACGCGTCGCGCTACGGCGCGAATCCGAGAGATTGATCCTTGTATTCGATCTGCAGACGCACTTCCTTCGTCTTGCTTTGCTTCAGCACATCGTGCGCTGAGGGAAACGGCGCAAACGGACTCAGCTCGACAGTAACGACAGTCCCGGACGGCCGCTCGGGCCCCTGCTTAATTTCTTCCGCGTTTTCGATGTGATAGCTTTTCACCGGGCCGTAATATCCGTTGGGTCCCCAATCTTCCAGAAAATCTTGATACGTGTAACTCGGACCCGGACTCCACAAGTGATAGCCCTGTTCCAGATTTCCAGCCGCCACAGTATCCAGGAAATGCTTTGCGGTGCGAACTTCCGTATGGAATCGCAGTAAATACCAGGAAAAACCCACCACCAGCGCGATAAAAACGATGGTGGTAATAATGTACCGGCGAACTTTGTCCGGCGGGTGTTCTTCCGACCCGTCAAAGATTCCCACGAGATCTCCTCAGTTTACTTTCCGGCAAAAGCGGCGCCGGCCCACCGGCCCGCTGCCGCGCTAGAGCTGCCGTTTAAATAATATAATGCTGAACGTCGTCATCACGACGGCGATGCCCAGCAAAACTAGCACGTCCACGTAGATTCCTTCAATGCCGGTATTCTTCAGCGTAAGATTTCGCAGCGCATGCACCGCGTAGGTGAACGGATCAATCACCGAGACCCATTTCAGCCACCACGGAAACGCCGCGATCGGATACACCGCGCCGGATGGAAAGAATAGCAGCGTATTCAACACGCCAAAAATTGCGCGCGGCACCAGCGGATCGTCCACGCGCACCATCAGCAGGAACATGAAACTCATCATCGCCAGCCCGGTCGCGCCCACCACCACAATCAAATAAAACAGCCGTAGCGGATTCCAGATTTCCGGCAGCCCGACGATCAACCCACCGATGATCGTCAACACCATTCCGGTCATCATGCCCTTGATCACACCCGAGCCAACCAGCGAGAACACCAGCTCCGATTTGGTGATTGGCGTTGTGAGATAGCCCTCGTGCAGTCCGCGCGCCTTGTCGTCAATATAGGTGATTCCGCCGCCGATCATGGCCACCACGAAAATCGAAAGCGCGATGGTGCCCGCCAGCAAATACTTGATGTACTCGACGTATGGATAAATCTCCACCGTGTTCAATTGCACGGAGCCTTCCAGTCGCGGCGTCACGTCCGGCGTGTTCAACTCTTCCACCATTTGCTGTACGCGCTCGATGATCGCACTGGAAATAAACTGGTCGGTATTGTCTTCGGTGAAAGCAATGCGCGGCCGGTCGCGCTGGTAGAATCGCCGCGAAAAATCGTGCGGGATCACCACCAGCGCGCGCACCCTGCCTGTTTGCAAATCGTGCGTCGCCTGCGGCTCGGATTCGTACTCGACCACTTTGAACGTCCGCGGCCCGGCGGTGATGCCGTTGAACATCTCGCGGATCTTGTGCGATTCCACCGAGTGATCCTGATCCACGAAGCCTATTTCCACGCCCGTTACTTTTCCACCGAACGCGTAGCCGAGCACGATCAGCTGCACCAGCGGCAGCACCATGGACACCATCATTAACGCCGGGCTGCGGAAGAATTTCCGCAGGTCGCGTTCAATGAGCGCACCGACGCGCCGAAAGTTCATCGCGCTCCTTCAACACGGCGCCGCCACAGCACGCCGCTAACGATAGAGATGGCCGATATCAAGCCGCGCTCCTTCTTTTGCCGCATCGCGCAGGTCGCTGCCGGTGTAATGCAGAAACACATCGTCGAGCGTCGTGCTCTGCACGGTCACGCGCTTCACTTGCACGCCGCGCGCCCGAGCCAAATCCATCAGTGCCGCAACCGTCGCCGGACCGTCGTGCGATGCGATGTGCACCAAGCCGTCCCGCTGCGTCACGCCCGCGGCCTGTGCCAGTTTGCGCAGCTGATCGTCCCAATCCGGCGGCGCGTTCGCGAATTCCGCCTCCACCGTGTCATTGCCCGGCACGCTGTCTTTCAATTTCGTGGGCGTATCGAGCGCCACCAGCTTGCCGTGATCCACAATCGCGATGCGGTCGCACAGTTTGTCGGCTTCATCCATGTAGTGCGTGGTCAGCAAAATCGTCAGGTCCGACCGCTGGCACAGATTGCGAATCAATTGCCACACATTCGAACGCGAAACGGGATCAAGTCCCGTGGTCGGCTCGTCCAAAAACAAAATCTTGGGCGAGTGCACCAGCCCGCGCGCGATTTCCAGCCGCCTGCGCATGCCGCCGGAAAATGTGCGCACCAGCGCGTCCTTGAACTTCACTAGATCCACAGATTCCAGCAGGTCGAGAATCAGTTTGTCGCGCGAGGTACGCGGCACGCCGTAAAGCTTGGCGTGAATCAGCATATTTTCCGACGCGGTCAATTCCGGGTCGGACGTCAGGGCCTGGGGAATTACGCCCATGGCATTGCGAACGCCATCGGCGTCAGTGCGCACGTCGTGTCCCGCGACAATCGCCGTCCCGGAAGTGGGTGGCGTAAGCGTCGTCATCATGCGGATCAGCGTGGTTTTTCCCGCCCCATTCGGACCCAGCAACCCGAAAATCTCCCGCTGCCGCACGCTGAAACTTATGTCGTTCACAGCCACCAACTCACCGAACTTTTTCGTCAGGTGCTGCACCTCAATCGCGTTGGCGGTTGGCTGTTCCATCAGCGTCGGCATCTGCGTCACAATTGCGCGAACCAGCTCTTCTTCGGCGGACGCGGCAGCAGCACGGTGGCCGTCATTCCCGTAAATAGCCGCCGCTCTGGGTTGGGAATGGAAACCTTGATCGCAAAAGTCTTGATGTCGCGCTTGGTGCGGCTCACATCGCGCTGCGTGGCAAAATCATTTTCCACGCCGCGGAAAATCACGGGCCCTTCGGTGACGTCTCCGGAAGGCAGTTGTACGCGCAGCTTCTGCCCCACCACGACGGAAGCGATGTACGTTTCTTCCACATCCGCGCGCACCCACAGATGGTCCACGTCCACCACCACCACGATGGGCGATCCTGCAGACACAACTTCACCCTGCTTCGCCACGCGCACCGAGACGATCCCATCGAGCGGCGCGTAAATCTTCGTGTAACCCAACTGCGTGGCCATTTGCGCTTCGCTCGCGCGCGCCTGCTCGAGTTGCGCCATGGCGGTCGAAATCGCGCTCTTGCGGGCATCCACCTGAACGCGATTGGCCTGCGCCACAGTCACCGCCGCGGTTTCGGCCTTGGTCGCTTGCTCCAGCGCTGCAACGTTCGCTTGCGAGATCCGCACTGCGGCTTCGGCGTGATCGCGGTCCTGCGCGGAAACCTCGCCCTTGTCGAAAAGCTGCTGCATGCGCCGCAGATCATCCTTATCGCGCTTCAACTGCGCGCGCGCCGGCTCGAGCTGCGCTTCCGCGTAAGTTGCTCGCTCGTGCGCTTCGATCAGCGAAGCGTCCGTCTGTCCATTGGTCCACGTGTAATTGTGATTCGCTTCGTTCACCTGCTCTTCCAGGCTGATCACGTTCGCTTTGGTGGCCGCCAGGTTCGCTTCCAGTTCCTGGCCGTCAAGCTCGGCGATCAGGTCGCCTTTCTTCACCGCGCTTCCCTCATCCACGGTCAGATTGATAATGCGCCCGGTAATCTGCGGGCTCACGATCACCTCGTTGCCGTCCACCACACCGATCAGCGGAATGTCCGTCCCGTGGGGTGTTGTGAAATAGTAGGCCACCGCCGCAATCACAAAAATTACCAGCAGGAACGTCGCAAACTTTCGGCCGGTCATCGGGCCCTCGCTTTTGTACGACTCAATCCATGATCGAGAAATTCCAGCAGTGCTTGTTTGCGAGCGGCCAGCGCGTGCGGCGTCAACAGGTTGTGCCCCGCCACCTGGCTGAAAATCGCCGCAGCGGCGAAATACGATGTCGTCATGCCCATGATCGTGAAGGCCGTGTCATGCGGATCCACGGAGCGAAATTCTCCGGAGGCAATCCCTTGTTCCAGCGTTCTCACCAATTGATTGTGGAAGGGTCGAAGATATTGGCGCACGATCCAGTCGAATTCCTTCGTGGACTCCATAGCTTCCCGGTGCACCAGGCGAGGGTAATTCGGATGCGAAGCCAGAAAATCAAAATACGCGGTGATGAATTCGCGCAGCCGCTCGCGCGGAGAAGATTGCTCGCGCTGCGGCTGATATACTCCGCTGCGCAGTTGCCGAAAAAGATTTTCCAGCACCGCGCGATGCAAATGGCGCTTGTCGCCGAAGTAATAGTAGAGCATCGCCTTGTTGGCATGCGCCGCCATCGCGATTTGCTCGGTGCGCGCCCCGGCCAGCCCCTGCGCGGCGAAATGCTGTTCGGCTGCGGCAAGGATGCGCCGCGCCGTTGCTGGATTCTCGGTTTTTCTTCGTCCGCGTCGCACTTTTCTGCTCCTACAGTCCTATCCGCTGCATCACGTTGGCGGGATAACGCAAACCCGCCGTGATGCCCTTGGGCGCAATCTCGTTGATGCGCGCCAAATCGTCTTTCGACAGCGAAACATGCAACGCCCCTAGATTGTCTTCGAGATAATTGCGACGCTTGGTGCCGGGAATGGGTACCAGGTCCTCGCCCTGCGCCAGCACCCACGCCAAGGCTAGTTGCGCCGGCGTGCAATGCTTTTCCACCGCCATCGCTTCAATCCGCCTCACCAGTTCCATGTTCTTCTCGAAGTTCTCACCCTGAAACCGCGGTGCATTGCGCCGGAAATCTCCCTCGGCGAAATCATCAGCCTTTTTGATTTGCCCAGTGAGGAAGCCGCGCCCCAGCGGGCTATAGGGAACGAACCCGATGCCCAGCTCCCGGCACAAGCCGAGCAATTCGTCTTCGGGATCGCGGGACCACAGCGAATATTCCGTTTGCAGCGCCGTAATCTGGAAAGTGGCATGCGCCCGCCGAATGGTTTGCACGCCCGCCTCGGAAAGTCCCAGGTACCGCACCTTTCCCTGTTCCACCAATCGCGCCATCGCCCCAACCGTGTCTTCAATGGGCACCTGCGGGTCCACGCGATGCTGGTAATACAGATCAATCGCAGAGATGCGCAATCGCCGCAGGCTGGCCTCGCAGCTCTGGTGTACATATTGCGGGCGCCCGCTCACTCCCCGCGCTGTGGGGTTCGCGGGATCGCGCACGATTCCGAATTTTGTGGCGATGATTACCTCGTGGCGGCGCTTCTCGATGGCTCGACCCACCAGCTCTTCGTTGCGCCCGATTCCGTAGACGTCCGCTGTATCCAGCAGGGTAACGCCATGGTCCACGGCGTAATCAATCGTAGCGATGGATTCGGTTTCGTCCGTCGCGCCGTAGAATTCAGACATACCCATGCAGCCCAGCCCCACGGCGGAAACCACGAGCGAGCTTCTCCCCAGCCGGCGGTATTGCATGCATCTTCCCTTAAGCGAATGGCATTCTTTAACTAACTAGTTAGTTTAATAGCTCGAGCCCGCGCCGTCAAGCACAGCAGTGCGTCACCGCGAAAGCTCGTCTCTTGATACGCAGGAAAGGGAAAGTTGATTACTAAGCGTCCAGCGCCCCGCCGGAACCGGCCGGCAGTTCGATGGAATACTTTGTGCGGGCCTTTTCAGCGTGCAGCTCGAGCGCCAGCTCAATCAGCCGGTCAATCAGCTTCGGATACGGCAGTCCCGAAGCTTCCCACAGCTTCGGATACATGCTGATAGACGTAAAGCCCGGAATCGTGTTCAGTTCGTTCACGTAAATCTTGCTGCTGCGCCGTTCTAGGAAGAAATCGCAGCGCGCCATTCCCGCGCCGTCGATGCAGCGAAAAGCGCGCACCGCGTAATCCTGGAACACGGCTACCTGCGCCTTTGTCAATTTTGCCGGGATCACCAACTGCGTCCCCTGTTCCAAATATTTCGCCTGGTAGTCGTAAAACTCGCGATGCGGAACGATTTCGCCCGGAATCGATGCGCTCAGATCGTGGTTACCCAGCACGGAGACCTCAATCTCGCGCCCTACCACGCCGCGCTCGACGATAATCTTCAGCGCAAATTCCGCTGCGTGATCCATCGCCGCCGAAATCTCGTGCGCTGCTTTCACCTTCGTCATTCCGACGGACGATCCCAGCGTCGCGGGCTTCACGAACAACGGAAAGCGGAATTTCTTCTTGATGGCTTTCAGCACTTTTGCGCGTTCCTGCTCCCACTCCGCGCGACGCACAGCCAGAAACGGCACGATCGGCAATCCAGCCTGCTCGAACAAGCGCTTCTGCACGTCCTTATCCATGCCTACCGCCGACGCCAGCACGCCCGCGCCCACGTAAGGCAATCCCGCCAGCTCGATCAACCCTTGCACCGTGCCGTCTTCACCGAATGTGCCATGCAGAACCGGAAACACCACGTCCACGCCCACGCTCGGCTGGCCCGCTGCAGGTCCCAATGGAACCAAACTCGCGGCGCTAGGATCCGGGGGCAGCACCACGCGATCGCCCGATTTCAGCACGTCCGCCAGCAGCTTGATCGATCTGGTTCCCACCAACCACCGGCCGTCTTTCGAAATGCCGATCGGCACAGCTTCGTATTTTTCAGGATCGAGCGCGCGGATCACCGAAGCAGCGGACGCCAGCGAGACTTCGTGCTCTCCCGAGCGCCCGCCGAAAAGCACACCGATGCGCAAGCGCTTCGTAGCGCTCATCGTGTCACCGCCCGGCGCACACCAAAAGAGCCTCCGCCGATCACAGGATCTTCTTCCCCAGGCCGGAGAGCACCAATTCCACGCCCAGCGTCGCCGTCGTATTGTGCAAATCGATCACCGGATTCACTTCCACCACTTCGAATGAAACCATCTGCTTGCTGTCTGCAATCATTTCCAGCGCCAAATGAGCCTCGCGATACGTCACGCCGCCGCGCACCGGCGTGCCCACTCCCGGCGCGTCGCTCGGGTCCACGAAATCCATATCCAGGCTCACCACAATCCCCGCCGTATCGTCTCCCGCAAAGCGCAGCGCTTCGGCCATCACCTCGCGCATGCCGCGCTCGTCAATATCGCGCATGGTAAAAATATGTACGCCTGAATCTTTCACCAGCCGCCGCTCTTTCGCATCCAGATCGCGAATCCCCACCAGCACTACGTTGCGCGGTTCCACCATCGGCTTGATGCCAGCCAGATCCGTAAGCTCGGGCGGTCCATAACCCATGATCGACGCCAGCGGCATCCCGTGCACGTTGCCCGAAGGCGAAGAATCCGGCGTATTCATATCGCCGTGCGCGTCCAGCCAAATCACGCCCACGCGTTTCGATTCCTTGTCGAAGTGCGCCGCCGCGCCCGCGGTGGTGCCCACCGCAATCGAATGATCGCCGCCAAGCACCAACGGGATCATGTCCTCATCCAAAGTTTTTTTCACCGCGTCGGCCAAGCCCTTACAGGCCTGCGAAATTTCGTCCAGATAACGCGCGCGCTTCTCGCCATAGGGCTGTTCTTCGGGCTGCGGCACCTGCACGTTGCCGATGTCTTCGACTTGCCTTCCCAGTTGTTTCAGCCGCGCCTGCAATCCCGCCACGCGCAACGCGGACGGGCCCATATCCACGCCGCGGCGGCTCGCGCCCAAGTCCATCGGCACACCGATAATGCGAATTTTGTCGGGCATATTTTTTGTTTTCGCGACCCCAATACGGGGGAGGGAACCTTAAGGATAAACTCGATACAGCATCCGTGGGAAGGGGATGACCTCGCGAATGTGCTCGGTTCCGCATATCCATGCGACGGTGCGTTCCAGGCCCAAACCGAATCCAGCGTGCGGCACACTGCCGTAACGCCGCAAATCCAGGTACCACTGAAAAGATTCCTCGGGCAAATTATGCTCGCGCAGCCGGCGTACCAGCGTGTCGTAATCCGCCAGGCGCTCGCCGCCGCCGATGATTTCTCCGTAGCCTTCGGGCGCGATCATGTCAAAACTCAGTGAAAGTTCTGGCCGCGCGGCATCCGTCGCCATGTAAAAAGCCTTCATCGCCGCCGGATAACGGTGAATCACCACCGGCCGGTCAAATTCCTTGGAAATAATCGTTTCCTCGTCGCCGCCAAAATCATCGCCCCACTTTGTAGGGTTTCCTGCCTTCTGCAGCACTTTGATCGCGTCGTCGTAAGTGATGCGCGGAAAGGGCGGCTTGATTTTCTGCAACGATGCCACATCCCGTTCGATCATCTCCAGCTCGCGCGTGCGATTTATCACTACCGATTGCACCACGGCGCTCACCAGCCCTTCCGCAAGCTGGATCATGTCCTCAAGCTGGGCGTAGGCAGCCTCAGGCTCCAGCATCCAGAATTCCGTCAAGTGCCGCCGCGTTTTCGATTTTTCCGCGCGAAACGTAGGGCCGAACGTATAGACCTTTCCCAGTGCAGCCGCCAACGCTTCCACATATAGCTGCCCGGATTGCGTCAGATAAGCCTTCTGCTCGTCAATGTAGTTCACTTCGAAAAGTGTCGTAGTTCCTTCGCAGGCTGCAGGAGTGAATATCGGCGCGTCGGTCAGCGTATAACCCTGCGCATCCATGAAATTCCGCGCCGCGCGTTCGGCCTCCGCGCGGATGCGCAGAATCGCCGCCTGTCGCGGCGTGCGAATCCACAGATGCCGCCGGTCGAGCAGAAAATCAACGCCATGCTCTTTCAATTGGATCGGGTAAGGCTCGGCGTCCGCGACGCGCTGCACCACCTCGATCGCGCTCACTCCCATTTCAAATCCGCCCGGCGCTCGCGCTTCGGCGCGAATCGCGCCCGTGGCAATCACGCTGGATTCCTGTGGCAATCCCTTGAGCGCGCCGAAAACTTCGAGATGCTCCTTCTGTGAGACCACACCCTGCATAATGCCCGTGCCATCGCGGAAAATCGGGAACAGCAATTTTCCAGATTCGCGCAAGTTGTAAAGCCAGCCGCGAATCGTGACGGTGCCGCCCGCATGCGCGCCCGCTTGTTCAATTGTGATAATCGGAACCGCCGCCTGCGCTTCCTGGTTCATGTAGTGTTTTCCGTTGGATTCTTTGTCGCGAGCCATTATGGCATGCACAGCTGCATCGGCGCCGCAGCCTAGTTCTGAGCCTCGAATTTCTCTTCCAGCTTGTCGCAGGCTTCACGAATCTGCTCGAGCGTGGGCCCAGCCGCGCCCGCCACCGCCTTGATCTCGAAAACAAACGGCAGCGCCACCGGTGCATTCGCGAACCAAGCAAGCGCGGCATCCCAATCAATGGTTCCTGCGAAGGGTAGCAGATGCTCGTCCTTGTCGCCGTGATTGTCGTGAATGTGCGTCGTCACCACGCGCTCGCGCATCGCGTCAAAGCTGGCTTGCGCGCCCGCTTCGATGTGAGCGTGGCCGATGTCGAAGCACAGCTTCAGATCGTGCAAATGCGTATCCGTGATGAAATGCTGCAGCGAAGCCGGAGCGCCGAGCTCGTCCGGCGTATTTTCCAGCGCGATCGTCACGCCGCGCGCCTTCGCAAACATGGAGAGGCTTTCCAGCGACGTGAAAGCCGCGTCCAGCTTTCGCGGATCCATCGCCTGCCTGCCGTGCCCGATATGCTGGATCAAATACTGGAACGGAGCCTGCTCCGCGACGTCCAGCACGCGCTTAATCTCATCCATCGCGTCCAGGCGCCGGATGCGCTCCGGATCGGAAATGGATATTACTATACCGCTCTCGCGCCCGGGCGAGCGGTCCCGGTCGGTCGGTGAATGCACCGAGTGCAGACCCAGTCGGTATTCGCCCAGCGCATCGCCGATTTCGCGCACTCGTTGCGGGTCGCGATAACTGAAATGCTGCGAAGCGCAGAAAATTTCCACCGCCGAAAATCCGGCCTGCGCGATTTCCGCCAGCAGGGCCGCGCCAAGCGGCTGGTTCACAAACCGGTACGTGGAAAGGATGCGTTGCATTCGGCCCGCGGAGGCGGAGCACTATGGTCAATGGAAAACGCGATTCCGTCAATAGCACACCAGCCCATAAGGAAATCGGCGCAGACGCGTGCAGGATACGCAGTCAGTCGGAAGCAAGTCCCACGAGTATCAGGGCGATTAACCCGCCCAGCAACAACGCCGCCAGAATCCATACCGCGACGTGCGGGCGCTTGCGCATCAGTCCCCGGGGCGGATGTGTAGGCTCCGCAAAGTCCAGCGAATCCTCGCCGGTATCTTCGACGGGTTGGCGTACACGTCGCTCGGCTGCGGGCGCGGCGGCTGGCTCGCGTGGATCGTCGCTGGATTCGGGAGGCACGATGACGATGCTAGCACCGAAGAAAAGCGCGCGGCAAGGTAAGGAGTGTGAGCGAGGGGTTGCGGAAAACTCCTCGCGTGAGCGATCGAAAACGCAGCAAGGAAGAAGTCTGCTGTCTCGAACCTCGCGAATGACGCGTTAGCGGGTCAAAATTCCGATCAGCGTGAAGGCCACAATTGCGCCCGCAAGGATTGCCAGCGCTACCCAACGGCCCAACTGAGGGTGCGATTGAGGCAAGCCCAGCATGTGAATCGAAGGGTCGGGCCCGTGAAGAGTCTTCGCGCCGGCTGCACGGTCCGCGGCAGAGAGCACTTCCGCTAACGAAGCAGGCTCGGTCGAACGCGCCCCGGCGCGTTCCGCAATCTCGCTGGGCATTGCCCGGATAGTAGCACCAACGACTATCGACAGAAACAGAATTTCCAAAGAGTTAACGATTTTTTGCTGTACCAAATCGAAACCGCGTGTCAGGCCAGAAAGACGCAGCACGTCAGCGAACTGCGAATTGAACCATCGCGAGCGCTACGACGGCCCCTAGGAAAATGGCGAAAACCAGCCAACGCGAGATGCCCAGGTTCCTATTCCGCGATTGCTGAACGTGCGCGGAAAGGCCCGGCGTTGCACCGGCCCTGCGCGCGTCGTCTTCCATAGACGCGTCAAACGCCGCTGTTTCAGCAGTTTCCGGCACAAACACGGAGGCTCGACGTAGCTTTTGAGGTTTCATGGCGCTGATTTTACCATCGGGAATTCGAGCCACGATTCAAGGAAGCGCCGCGGGGCGCTAACAGCTATTGTCGTTTCGGGAAAATAGCTTTGCGGTACTTCCACAAATGAATGTGCCGGGATTATTTCCATTTCGGGAAGAATGTGCCGCTGCGGAACACTTTTCTGCTGCCAGACGCCACCGACGCGAACTGGCCCGCGCTTCAGCCATTCAATTCCATGAGTATCTTGGGCAGCAACTCGAATTTCGCAAACGCCGTTTCGTTCGTCAAATATTCCAATCCGCAAGAAGGCCCCAGGTAAGCACGCCCACCCTGAATTCGCGGAAACAATCGCTGCACCAGACGGGCAAGATCAGCGGTCTGCTCCAGCTGTTTGTTGCGGCCATCCACCAGGCCCAACGCAAGCGGTTTGGGAGAGCCGATGGATACGATCATTGCGCCGAGCTTAGGGCTGGAAACAAGATCAACGCCGAGGATATCCACCGGTAGTGCCAACAGCTTTTCGTACAACGGCGCGCAGTCTTCAAAATACACGTACAAAGCGAGCTCCAGTCTGCGATTGGTTTTTTTCGCCTTGTCCCGCGCCTGCAGCAGCGGCTGCAGCGCGCGCGCGAAAATGGCCCACTCACCCGGATTCCGCAAAATGGCCGGCTCGTCAATCTGAATCATTTCCGCGCCGCACTGCGAAAGCGCCTCGATCTCGGGCGCAAGAATCTCGCCGTAAGCGATGGCGCGGGCTTCCAGCGTCGCAGGCGTGGCGGCGCCACCATTATCGGTGCGCCCCGATAACGAAAATTTCGCGAGCGTATAAGGCCCGGTCAGTACCGGTTTGATCGCCAGTTTCCCGGCCTTGTTTGCCGGCGTCGGCAAGTGTCCCAGCGCATTGCGCGCAAAGCTGTATTCCGCGACGACCAGATTGCCGCGCCGCAGCGGCATGCCTGTGAACAGGGGCTGCCTGCAAGACTTTTCCGTATCGAAAAACGGAACAGAGCCTTGCAGTTCGATGTTGTCCATTTTTGCCGGCAGGTACGAGATCGGATCGTTCCAGCGAATTTGCCCGTCGGTCACGATATCGAGGCCGGCCTTCACCTGGTTGGCGATGGCGCCGCGCGTCACGGTATTTTGCGCGTCCAGCAAATCGGCGGTGGTTCGGTCGCCGCGGTCTAGCGCTGCGATGGTGTGTTGCAGCAGTTGGAATTCTGCAGTATCTCCGACGCGCGGATAACTCCCGGTGCTCGAAAGATATAGGCCTGGAGAGATGCCGCTCATGGAAACACCCTCGGATTTAGCGCGAGAAGCTGGAAGAAACTTAGTCGAAACACAGAGAAGCGTCAAGGGCAGCGCGGAAAGTCAGCCGCAAGGTTGGCGGATCATTCTCCGGCGGAGAAATACGTGCAATCGGGATGATGAAACACGAGCGCGCTAACGCTGGCTTCCGGATCCATCATCATCCCTTCAGTCAAGTGCACGCCGATCGCTTCCGGCCGCAAAAGCAGCCAGATGCCCGCCTGGTCCTCGAGATTCGGGCACGCCGGGTAGCCAAAGCTGTAGCGCTTGCCGCGATAACGCGAAGTGAATCGGTCCGGCATGATCATGGTTGGTGGATCGGGGAAGCCCCAATCCTCACGTATCCGGCGGTGCAGCCATTCGGCGCACGCTTCGGCCGTCTCGATTGCCAGAGCTTGCAGGCCATGCGAGTAAAGATAGCGCCCGGCCGCTTTGGCTTCTTCCGATTTTTCGCGGATGCCTGCCCCGGCAGTGACCACGAATAATGCCACGTGGTCGCGCGTGCCATTCCGCGGCGGCAAGACATAGTCGCTCAGACAGAGTTTGTCGCCCACACGCTGCCGCTGAAAATGAAAGGTATGAACCGGAGCGCTTTCTCCTGGCGCGAACAGTGCGATGGAATTTGCGCGCCGCTCGGCCTCGAAAAATTGCCACACCGCACCGATCTTCATGAATTCGGCGGCCTGTTGCTTCACTTCCTCCATGTTCTGGTTCAGTTCAATCGCGCGCGCGTCGTGTTCGGCCAGCGCCTTCTCGAAATTTCCGCGAAAACCCAGATGCCGTCCGAACAGCATGAACGGATTGATGTAGCTCCACACCTCGTGCAAATCCGGAACGTCGCGCACCTTCCGGTCAAGATAGGCGACCGCAGGAATCGGCAAACCAATGCGAATGCGCGGCGAGCGCTCTTCCCCTGCAGGTTCCTGCACGACGGGCGCCGGCTCGTCCAGCACCGCGCTTCCCACGTGGGTGTGTTGCTGCAAGACGTTGTCCCGACGCACCGGATCGCTCAGTTCGTTCATCAAACGCAGGCCGGTCATCGCGTCCTTCGCGTAGCAAACCGCCTGGCTGTACTGCGGCGCAATTTTCAAGCGCGTGAATTTGTCGGAAAGCGCCGCCCCGCCCACCAGCAGCGGCACGGTGATTCCGGCTTCGCGCAAATCGCTTGCTGTAATCACCATCTGCTGCGCGCTCTTCACCAGCAGGCCTGAAAGTCCGATGGCATCCGGCTTGTGTTCGCGATGCGCGCGAATCAGTTCCTCGGGGGGAACCTTGATACCCAGGTTGATCACGTCGTAGCCGTTATTTTTCAAAATGATTTCGACGAGATTTTTCCCAATGTCATGCACGTCGCCCTTCACCGTCGCCAGCATCACTTTCGCACGCTTTTCCGTGTCCGCTTTCTCCATGAATTGTTCCAGATGACCCACGGCGGCCTTCATCGCCTCGGCCGATTGCAATACCTCGGCAACGATCAGCTCATTATTGTTGAACAGACGCCCTACTTCGCCCATCCCGGCCATCAGCGGACCGTTAATTACGTCCAGTGGCGCAACATTTTCAGCCAGCTTGCGATTTAAATCGTCAACGAGCCCGTCTTTCGAACCCTCGATGATGTAGTTCGCGATTCGCTGGTCCAGCGGCAGGTCGGCAGCCCGCTCTTTCTTGCGCGCTCCCGTTCCGCGAAAATGTTCGGCAATCGCCGCTATATGAAATTGATTGATCGCCGCTTTCTGCTCCTTCGTTTGCGCGCGCCAATCCGCGGGCGCGCCGCTCAGCAGTTCCGCGTCGGGCACGCCATCGGGAATTTCCGCCGGCGGCTTGTTGAATAGCAGATCCTCAGTCAGCTTGCGCTCGCGTTCAGGAATCGAGCCGAAGCGTTCGATGCGTTCTGCATTCACGATCGCCAGGTCCAACCCGGCCTTCGTGCAGTGATACAGAAAGACCGAGTTCACCACCTCACGCGCCCCTGCGGGCAGCCCGAACGACACGTTGGAAATTCCCAGCACCGTCCGCACATAAGGAATGTGCTGCTTCACCAAACGTATGCCTTCGATCGTCTCCACCGCGCCGCCGATATAATTCTCATCGCCCGTGGCGCAGGGAAATACCAACGGATCGAAAATAATATTTTCCGCGTGGATGCCGAATTTCTCGGTCAGCAATTTGTGCGAGCGTTCCGCGATTTCCAGCTTGCGTTCGCGCGTGAACGCTTGCGCCTGCGCCGGATCCTCGTCAATGCATCCCACAATCACGGCCGCGCCGTAGGTGCGCGCCAGCGGGCAGATCTTTTCGAATTTTTCTTCGCCATCCTCAAGGTTTATCGAATTGATGATGCTCTTGCCCTGGCAGTACGTCAGCGCCAGTTCCACACCGCGCGGGTCCGTCGTATCAATCATGATCGGAACCTTGATCTTGCGGATTAACTGCCCGTAGAACGGCGGGATATCGCTGAGCTCCTCACGATCTGTGCTCTGCAGGCAGACGTCCACAACGTGCGCCCCGCTTTTCACTTGCCGCCGCGCAATTTCCGTCGCCTCTTCCCACTGTTCGGCGGCCACCAAATTCTTGAACAACCGCGAACCAATCACGTTCGTCCGTTCGCCCACGATCAACGGTCGCGTGCTCTCTTCCGCCTCGATAATCTCGATCCCGGAATAAACCGCCCGGTGATTGGGGGCCGGCGCGCGCCGCGGTTTTTTCCCTTCGGCCATCTGGGCGATCGCGCGAATGTGCTTCTCAGTAGTTCCGCAGCAGCCGCCCACGATATTCAGCCACCCGCGATCGATAAATCTCTCGAGCTGCTCCGCCAATGTAGTCGGCGTTTCCTGGTACAAACCTTCTTCGTTCGGCAGCCCCGCGTTCGGATAGCAGGAAACCGCGCGATTCGTCAGCCCCTGCAGCGTGCGCAGATGATCTGTCATAAATTCCGGGCCGGTAGCGCAATTCAACCCCAGCGAAATTAAATCCGCGTGGTCGAGTGATGCCCACAAAGCCTCGATGCCCTGACCCGCCAGCATCGTGCCCATCGCCTCAATCGTCACCGAAATCATCAGCGGAATCGGCGCGCCCAGTTCGCGAGCCAATTCCTGAATCGCCAGCAATCCTGCCTTGATGTTGCGCGTGTCCTGGCAAGTTTCCAGCAGTAAAATATCTGCGCCGCCTTCCATCAATCCACTCGCTTGCTCGTAATAATTATTCCGCAACTGCTCGAACGTGATTCCGCCGGTTACGCTGATCGCGCGCGTCGTAGGTCCCATGGATCCCGCCACAAATCGTGGCTTGCCCGGTCTGGAAAATCCGTCCGCGGCTTTGCGCGCCAGTTCGGCGGCCACGCGGCTGATTCGGCGCGCTTCCTCGCCCAATCCGTATTCCGCCAGCACCACCGGGGTGCTGCCAAATGAATTCGTCTCGATGATGTCCGAGCCCGCATGCAGATATTTGCGGTGGATTTCGAGCACCACGTCCGGCCGGCTCAGCACCAGATTTTCGTTGCAGCCTTCCAGCTCCGGTCCGCCGAAGTCCGCCGCGGTCAGATTGGCTTGTTGCAGCATAGTTCCCATCGCGCCATCCATAATCAGGATGCGTTCACGGAGCAATTCGCGAAGGGCCAGGCCCTGTTGGATCAGGTTGGTCATGGGTTCAATAACTTTACCTGAAGGTGGCTAGCAGGAAGGGCGCGAGCATTTCTCCGCGCGCCTGAAGCGCAATGGCGGAAACCCGCGCTGCAATTCGAGTCTTTCGGCGCTAGGCGGATCGTGAAGGCGTTTCGCTCACCGTGCTGCTTAGAAATTCCACGGGCACGCCGCGGGGAAGCAGGCCCGCGGCGGCCCCGCGCGCCAGCAATTCACGCACGGCCCTGCGTCCTTCTTCACCGTAATCCAGCGTCCAGCGGTTCACATACATTCCCACAAACTTGTCGGCCAGCGTTGGGTCCATATCGCGCGCAAATTGCAGCGCGTAATTCAGCGCCGCCTCGCGATGATCCAGCGCGTATGAAACGCTTTCGCGAATCACGCGCGACACTTGCTGGCCCAAATCGTCACCCAGCTTCCGGCGAATGGCGTTCGCGCCCAGCGGCAGCGGCAGCCCGGTTTGTTCCTGCCACCATTGTCCCAAGTCCACCACGCGATGCAGGCCCATCTGCGAAAATAGCAATTGCCCTTCGTGAATCAGCAGCCCCGCTTCCACTTCCTTGTTCTGCACCGCATCCAGAATCTTGTCGAAGGGCATCGTCACCGTTTCGACGTTCGGTTCGAATAGTTTCAGCGCCAGATAAGAAGTCGTCAACATCCCTGGAATCGCGATCTTGCGTCCGGCCAGTTCATTTTTCTTGATCGGATGCCCGGAAACGACGATCGGTCCGTAGCCTTCGCCGAAGCTCGCGCCGCAATCCATCAGCACATATTTATCCGCCACAAACGGATACGCGTAAAAACTGATCGCCGTCACGTCATACACTTCTTTTTTCGCCGCCTGGTTCAGCGACTCGATGTCCGACAAAATATGCTCGAACTTCACACCCGGCAGGCGAACCTTTCCCGTCGCCAGCGCGTAGAACATGAACGCGTCGTCGCTGTCCGGCGAATGTGCCAGACGAATCTCTGTTGTTTTTTGTACAGCGGCTGGTGTGGACATGCTGGGTCCGTCCTGGCTCTTGCGCGAAATCGCCACTTACCCCGGCCCACTGGAAAGACGCCGTGAAGACGATGATGCGCCGGTCGTCTTACTCGTCGCAGTGAAAAAAAACCAAGGTGTGTGCGTCTTCCGGCCAGAGCGCCGAATCTGCAAACCAAGAATACCACACGCCATGGCCAAAGGTACAGACGACGCGGGGTAGTCCGCGCGAAGCGATGAACTGTAGCCCCTGCCCGGATCGACGCGCGCCACAGGTTCGCCTTTCTTTCCCGGCGAACTGTCGACTGCAGATGCGGCTCAGTGAGGCTTAGCGAGCGTGCCGGGCTTTTCGCTCGGCAAAATCCACGTCGCGATGCTCTCCACCACTTCCGCCGACACATGATCCGGCCGCGCATAATCCGCCGGCTTCGATGCGCCGGTTCCATGCATGAAGAGATGATCCAGGTCGGGATAAGTCCGCAGCGTCACGTTCCGGTTATTCGCCAAAGCGTCCGACCAAGCCTGAAAATTCGAAGGCGTCACCTGATAATCGCGTCCACCCTGTGCGATGAGAATCGGAATTTTCAGCTTGGCGGCAGTTTTCAACGGATCGTAAGCGCGCAGGTCCAGCCAATACGCGCCATACATCGTCGCTCCCAGGAATGTGATTTTGTCGTCTGGCTTCAAGTCCGGCCTTTCAATTTGTTTCGCGCCCTCTTCGGCTGCCTCGATCTTTTTTTGCTCCGCCTCTGTCGGCGTACCATTCATCGCCGCCAAATAGTGAATTTGTTCCAGCACTATTTTCTCCAGCGGGCGCGCATTCGCCGCGAGCATTACGATTCCCACAATCTGCGAATCGCCGGTGGCGATCCGCGGCGCCAAAAATGCGCCCAGGCTGTGTCCCAGCAGAAAAACTTGTTTCGGATTGACATTCGGCTGCGTGGCCACCAGCGCCACCGCCGCTCGCGCGTCGCTGATCGTTTCCTCCTCCACAGTCATCCGCATAGGATCGTCGCTGCTTTGCACGGTATATTTTTGCGTGCGCTTGGTATAACGGAATACCACGATGCCGCGGCTCGCCAGTCCCCACGCCAAATCCTTGAATGGCTTGTTCGGCCCAATGGTTTCGTCCTGGTCCTGCGGGCCGGAACCTTGCACGAGCACTACGGCTGGAAATGGCCCGTCCCCAGTGGGAACAGTAAGCGTCCCGGGCAATTCGTATTTCCCGTTCGTCAAAGCTAACGGCTGCTCGCTGAACAAATTCTGCTTGGCGTAGCCCGGCGGATTCCACGGTGCCGCCGGCGCCTGATGCGGACGGAAGCTCAACCCCCCGAGTTTTCCATCGGCATTGAAAACCACCGTCGCGTCCAGCACGGAGTTCTCAAATTTGCAATTCATCTTCACCACTTGCAGGCCCTGCACCTGCGAAGTCTCCGCGCTGGTAATCTCCTGAAACGCGCCCGCTTGTTTGTTCAGGTCGCGCCAACCGTCCGCGAGTTTTCCCGGTGGCAGCGCCTGCACCATACGCGCATCATAGAGCGCTTCGACCTTCTCGAATTGCCCTGACACCAATTCCTGGATGATTTGTTTCGCGGCGACGGTCGGCGGCGAATCTTTCGGGGCTTCCTGCCCCAATCCGCGCACGGCCGCACCAGCAATCACCAGTAAGAACACGGTCAGTGCGAGCAAACGAATCTTCATGCGGCATTCCTCTCGTATCAACATGCCAATCCATTATAAGCCGGGCTGGATTCGCCAATCCCGCGCCGCCCGCCCCGAATCGCCGCCGCGCCTACTGCACCGGCGAGCGCGGAGAAGCCGGCAAAGGTGAGGCATGATGAGCCACTAAAAGCCACTGCTCGTCGCGGCGTAAAAAAACATTTGTCGTTTGCACCATGGCGTCGTCGAAGCCATCCGCAAACGCTGTGGTAACGTGCTGCGTGCAGGAAACCCACCCGACGTCGCCTTCCACGCGCACCCACACGCCGCTCAAGGCGATACGCACGCGCTTGGCGTGCGCGAAAAGCCGCGCCCAGCGCTCGCGCACTTCGTCCCAGCCCAGCAGTAAATCCCAGCCGGGATGCACGCAGGTGACGCCGTCGTCATGCGACCACACCGCTTCCATTTCCGCCAAATCCAGCGATTCAAAAGCCGCGTAGAATTTTGTGTTCGCGGAACGCAATGCGTCTTCGGGGCTTTGCTTCTGTGGCACGGTCTGCGTGGGCATGATGGGAAGTCCGAATAACGAAATTACAAAGATTTTACGCCAGGACTGGGGCCTGTATGTTTGCCTAGGCTTCTCGACGCGCCCGCTGCAATCCGCCAGCGGCAACTACGATCAACGCCATTTTTATGATTTCGCCAGGAATGAATGGCAGCGCGCCCTGACGGAGCGCCGCGCTCCAGCCCATTCCCAGAAACATAGCCAGCCACGCGCAACCGCAGGCAAAAATAATCGCTTCGCCGGAAAGCAGCACGCCAAGCAGTGGCAAACCCGCGAGCCACCCGCCGCCGTCGCGGGCGTTCCCGATCTTCGCGCCGCGTTCGACCAGCCACCCAGTCACGAACGCAGCAAACGGATACGACAATAAATATCCGGCCGTCGGCCCGGCAAAACGAGCCAATCCCGGCAATCCCAGCGGTTGAAACACGGGCAATCCAGCCGCCCCCTCGAGCAGGTACAAAATCAAAGTAATCGCGCCGCGTCGCGCGCCCAGCAGCACGGCCACCAGTAGCACGCCGAATGTCTGACCAGTAATTGGCACCGGCGTCCAAGGCAGTGGAATCACGATATGCGCGCACAACACCAGCAAAATATTTGCCGCGACGATGCGCAGCGCATCGGCCGCGATCCCTTCGCCGGAATAAATTCGGTCGGCTAGCACTTTCGACTGTGACATCCGCATTCCTCTTTGCGTTTCAGCGCAAGACTGGACTACAACCGGGCCGCAACCGTGTGAAATGTTATTGAAACTGGCTGGCATTATACCTGAGGCCGCGCCATCTCACGTTCACTTTTCGTCCGCCGCCTTTTCGCCGGGGATCAGCGGATCGTCAACCGTCGCAACCTTGCCGTGCTTGTCGTCGCCGTGAACTTTTCCCGCGGTGTCCATGAAGAACGATCGCTTGCCGGGTCTTCCGTAGACCTCAGGCGTGGCCGCCAGCTCGAAATCATTGTCGTTTCCATTCGCGTCTGGAGAAATTCGGTAGCGGAAAACGTAGCCGCCGTGTTTTCCGGCAGCCATGTCTGCCGGAACCAGCGCCGCCTGCTCGGGCGAAATCTGATCTTTCGGCGCCGGGCCCAGCTGCGCCAGCGATTCCGGCAATTTTCCAAACGCACGCTGGTAACGCCGTATCGCCTCCGCCAGCGAGCGCAGATCCGCGATCGCCCCATCCTCGCGCGCCGCCAGATCGGCCGCTGCCCACTGCCTCGCCAGCTGCGGCACGTCGAACAAAACTAATCCCAGCGACAGCAGGCGCCAGCTGCCACCGTCGCGCACCATGCCGAAGTCCGCCTGCTCGCTATTTACGACCGCCACGGGAATGAACGCCAAATTTTCCTGCACCCGCGTCGTACCGAATCGGTATTCCACCGTGGTATTGGCGGCCCGGCAGCGCAGCACGATGTGCTTGTCGTTGTCAGAGGAAAGCAGCGGCTTGCCCGGCTCGTCGGAAAGCGAAAGCCGCTTCATCAATTCGCTGCGCTGTGTCGCGGGGAGCGCGCGAAATGCGGCAGCACTTGCGGCGGTCAGGTGATTCGCAAATTCCGTTTCGTTCGCGCGGCAAGCGGCGACCAGCGTGTCGGCCAAAGCCGCAGCCGGGTCCGCCGCGTCGCCGGACTCCTGCGCATTCGCTGACGGCGTCATCGTCATGGCAGCCAAGAGCAGCGCTGCAGCGAGTGTGGCAATACCACTGAGCCGCGAGCGGAAGCGTCGGTTCATCATCAGGACTAGGACTTAGCCTGCGCCAGGATGGTTGCAAGGTCGTGCGTAAATTGCGACCGCGGCATCACCTGCGTGCAGCCAGCCGCCCGCGCCTGCTGCGCCAAATCCGTCTGTACATGCGACAGAAACGCAATCAGCGGTAGACCCGGTTGTCCCGCGCGCACTCTTGCAATCGCCTGCAACGGCGTGCCGCCCGCGTTCAGATCGACAATCACGAGCTTGGGCGTTTCCTTCGCAATTTCCGCGAGCAGCGCGTCGCTCGTCGTGCTGGTGTGCACCGCGATTCCCAAATGCTTCGCAGTCTCCAGAATCTTCGCCTGAAAAAATAAATCGTCCACCAGAGCCAGAACCTGCGCCATGCCGCTGCACCTCGTATGCCGCTGCGCCCCGATCAGCGCGCGTCCCTCGGCGAAACCCTGCACTTCGGTGTACCACGCGCCACCGCCCCGCACAAGCGCCCCTTCGACAACCTCCGCGCATTCCTGTATAAAAGAATTTCTGCGCGGGTTTTCGGGAGGATTCGATGGCCGCTACTCCAAGCCTAGACGCTCTGCCGGGCCTACCCGTCCTGGAGCAAACTCCAATTATCATCGAAAAAATTGTCTGGACCGCCAGCGACGAGCAGTTGCACTGGAAGCCCGCCTCCGATCGCTGGTCCATCAGCGAAGTCCTCGCGCATCTGGCGGACGTCGAAGTCGTAGGCTTCCGCGACCGCATCCAGCTGATGCTCGAAAAAAATAATCCGCAGCTCGATGCCTACGATCAGAACGGCGCGTACGCCGCAGGCCGCTACTCCACCAGCAAAGCCCGCGAAAACCTGAAAAAATTCTGCCACGAGCGCGACCGCAGTCTTTCCGCGTTGCGTTACGTGCCGTCCAGTGTTCTCGCGCGCGGCGGCCAACACGCCAAAATCGGCCCGATCACCGTCGGCCAACTAATGAACGAGTGGGCCTTCCACGACCTGGGCCACATCCGCCAGATCGCGGAACTCTTCCGCTCGCGCGCATTTTATCCGTCCATCGGCCCGTTTCAGCAGTTCTACACCATCAGGCCATAACGCGACAACGCTCGAAAAATCTCGCGCCTACAAACGCCATGCAAACCGTCGCGCAGCGCATTCTCTCCACATTCGACCAACTCGAACGCTCCTCGCTCGATCTGCACACGCTCTTCGAATTCGCAGGCGGTAATGTACCCGGCGAACGCGAAGCGGTGCTCGACGCGGTAACAGATCTCGTCGAGCGAGGACTCCTCACTCCCGATGGCGGCAGCGATTTTTACCGCCGCAGCGAAGAAGGCCGCTTAGCCCTAGCCACTCCCCGCGACGTCACCATGTACATGCGCGAAGGCTGCCACCTCTGCGAAGAAGCCAGGTCCGCAATGGCACCGGTCCTGGCCGCGCTGGGCGCCCGCCTGCAAGAAGTGGACATTGACGACGATCCCGCGCTGCATGCCCGCTACAGCAACGACGTCCCCGTAATTTTCGTCGGCGCGCAATTCTTCACCCAACATCGCGTGGACGCGGCACGACTCCGCCGTCACCTCGAAAACATTAAATTGTGATTCGTTTCAGAACGCAGGCAAGCCTGCGAGGTCCCATTTAGCGGAAAGTTAGCGAAACTGTTATCCCGAACCCGCGAAAGCCGGTGAGGGATCTGCTTTTCTCGGACACGCAGCGGAATGCAAACGAGGTTTAGTGCTCTGCCTCTTCGTGCGCTCCAACACTTTCATCCGGTACATCCCCGGGACGCCCCTTCACCCGGTCATACACGCTAAAAGCGCAAGTCGAACCCAGCGCCTCATTGTAGTAAGTCGCCACACCCAACGCCGTGCGCAATTCTTCATTGAAGCGCCGCAAATCACCCAGCTGGTGCACCTGAACCGGAAATTTCTTCCCTTCATGCCCGATCAGAAATTTCTGATACCCCGCATCCCACAGCGACGTGAATTGCCCCTGCATCATGATGCAGGGAATCTCAGTCATCTGGAAAACGCCTTCCGGCGTCTTGCGCAGCTCCGCGCCGCAATTATATTTTTCAATGCGCACCACCCCGCCAGAGTTGCGCACCAGGAAGCCCTTCGCGGAAATCGATTCCACGGTCGGCTGATCGAATAGTTTGTTCACATACCACATGGCCACTCCAGAATAGGGACTCGCCCGCCTGCCTGTAAAGACAAAAATCGCTCCAACCAGCCAAGCCCTCCAACCAATTTGCCGCCGCCGCAATCCTATGCGAATATTGCTGGCCCGGGTTCAATCTGAACCGAACCGGCAGTCTGTCAGTACTGACTGAAGATACCTGAATAGCAAGAGTTTCTGGCAGCATCTAAACCGCAGGCTCGCCGTTTCTCGTCGTGAAGCGCGTCGCAAAGCTCGCCCGAGCCTCAAGAAGAAACAGGATCCGCGGACCGTGAACGCAGCTAACAAACCGACAGTCGCCGCGCACGACCCAGTCACCGCCGCCTATGCCAAAGTCGGCGAACATCTGCTCGACCGCATCGGCAACACTCCGCTCCTGCGCCTGGAGCGCATCGTCACCGGCTTCTCCAACGTGGAATTTTACGCCAAAGCCGAATGGTTCAATCCCGGCGGCTCCGTGAAGGACCGCGCAGGTTATTCCATGATTCGCGCCGGCGAACGCTCCGGCGACCTGCGGCCCGGAAAAATAATCCTCGACGCGACCAGCGGCAACACCGGCATCGCCTACGCCATGATCGGCGCCGCGCTCGGATACCGCGTCAAGCTCTGCCTTCCCACCAGCGCCTCGCCCGAACGCAAACACATTCTCGCAGCCTACGGCGTGGACATCGTCTATACGCCTGGCGATGAAGGCACCGACGGCGCAATCCGCCGCGTCCGCGAAATCTACGAGTCAGATCGCGAAAAATATTTCTATCCGGACCAGTACGGCAATCCCGCGAATCCCGCCGCGCATTACGCCACCACCGCTCCTGAAATCTGGCAGCAAACCAACGGCACCATCACCCATTTCGTCGCAGGGCTTGGCACGACGGGCACATTCGTAGGCACCACGCGCCGCCTGAAGGAATTCAATCCCGCGATCCGCTGCATCAGTTTTCAGCCCGACTCCGGCTTTCACGGCCTGGAAGGATTGAAGCACCTGGCCACCGCGATCGTCCCGCGCATCTACGACGCAAGCCTGGCCGATGAAGACCTCGCGGTCCGCACCGAAGATGCCCACCAGCTCGTCCGCCGCCTCGCGCGCGAAGAAGGCATCCTCGGCGGCGTCAGTTCCGGCGCCGCACTCTGGGCCTGCATGGACGTCGCCCGCAGATTAGGCGCGGGCGAGCGCGCCGTAATCGTCACCGTCTTCCCCGATTCCGGCGAAAAATATCTAACGGAACAATTTTGGAGCGAAGTATGAGCGCCCCGCTGCTGAAAATCCGCGAAGAACTCGCAGCCCAAATCCGCGCGCACGGCGTCGAGACCTACCCGTACGAATGTTGCGGCGCCATCCTCGGCCGCGATGGCGATGGCTCGCGCGAAGTGATAGCGCTCCTAGCCCTCGCCAATCGTCGCGACGATTCGCCGCGCAATCGCTTCGAAGTCACGCCCGGCGACGTGCAACTGGCCGAGAAAACCGCGCGCGAAAAAAATATCGAACTGATCGGCTGGTATCACTCGCACCCGGACGCTCCCGCGCGCCCCAGCGAATTCGATCGCGAACATGCCTGGCCCTGGTACAGCTACATCATCGTCAGCGTGCAATCCGGCCAGCCGCGCGATATGAATTCCTGGCGCTTGCGCGACGACCGCTCCGCCTACGACTCCGAGGCCATTGAATCTTCCGCCCACTCTGCCAGCATCTAAGTTAAAGTATTCCGCCAAACCCGAATCGCTGCGCCACGGATGGTTAGCACAAGCCCGGGCCGGCGGAAGGAATGCGAATGCCAGTGAAAGTGATCATCCCCACGCCGCTGCGCGCTTACGCGGGCAAACAGGAAAGCGTCGAATTGCAGGCCAACACCGTGGCGGAAGCCCTTAACGGACTCACGCTGCGTTTCGCTGACCTGAAAAAGCACCTGTACTCCGACGACGGCAAACTACGCAGCTTCGTGAACGTCTATGTGAATGACGAAGACATCCGTTACCTGCAAAAAGATCAGACGCAGCTTCGCGACGGCGATATCGTCAGCATCGTGCCCTCAATCGCGGGCGGCGCACACAATTAACCGGGAGAGTTGTGCAATGGCCACCAAATCAGAAATTTCCGCGAACCCCGCGCCCGCAAGCGCGCCAGTTTCGCTCTCCAAAGAAGAAATCCTGCGCTACAGCCGCCATCTGATCATGCCCGAAGTCGGCATGGAAGGTCAGCTCAAGCTCAAACAGGCCAAAGTTCTCTGCATCGGCACCGGCGGCCTCGGCGCGCCTCTCGGCTTGTATCTCGCCGCCGCCGGAGTAGGCCGCATCGGCCTGGTGGATTTCGACACCGTGGATTCCACCAACTTGCAACGCCAGATTTTGTTCGGCACCAAAGACGTAGGCCGCCCGAAAATCGCCGCAGCCAGCGATCGCCTGCGCGACCTGAACCCGGACATTCAAATCGACACTTTCGAAACGCATCTCTCCAGCGACAACGCCCTCGACATTCTGAAAGACTACGACATCATCGTGGACGGCACCGACAATTTCCCCACGCGCTACCTTGTGAACGACGCGAGCGTCCTGCTCGGAAAGCCCAACGTTTACGGCTCCATTTTTCGCTTTGAAGGACAGGTAACCGTGTTCGGCTATCCCGATGGCCCGTGCTACCGCTGCCTGTATCCCGAGCCGCCTCCTCCGGGCCTGGTGCCATCTTGCGCCGAAGGCGGCGTGTTGGGCGTGCTGCCTGGAATTGTCGGCTCGATTCAAGCTGCCGAAACGCTGAAGCTCATCATCGGCGCCGGCGAACCGCTCGTCGGTCGTCTGCTTCTCTTCGATGCCCTCGCCATGCGCTTCCGCGAACTTAAGCTCCGCAAAAATCCCGATTGCCCGCTCTGCGGCACGAATCCAAGCATTACGAAATTAATCGACTACGTCGAGTTCTGCGGCATCCGCGGCGAAGAAGCCCCCGCGTCGCAAACTTCGATTCCCGAAATCACTCCGCGCGAATTAAAAGCCCGTCTCGATCGCGGCGACGATCTCTATATCCTCGACGTTCGCGAACCCCACGAATATCAAATCTGCAATCTGGGCGGCCACTTGATCCCGCTCGGCGATCTTTCGAAACGTGTGAACGAACTCGATAGCTCCCGCGAAATCGTGGCCCACTGCCGCAGCGGAAAGCGTTCCGCGGAAGGCGTCGAGTTTCTGCAGCGCGCGGGCTTTCGCAAAATTCTGAACCTGAAGGGTGGTATCCTTGCCTGGTCCGACGATGTGGACCCCTCGGTGCCGAAGTACTGATCGGCCCCGACCACCATGCGCCCTCGGTGCGCGCCACTCGGCCAAAATCTAGCCAGTCTCGATCGGAGGATCGAATGCCAGACGTAAAAGTTACCGTTGTGAATAACGGCCCGTTGCTGATTGACGGTGAAGTCGAAGTTGTGGACCAGGAAGGCCATGCCTACGGTCTAGGCGGTCGCACCAAGATCGGTCTCTGCCGCTGCGGCTTCTCGGAACGCAAACCGTTTTGCGACGGTTCGCATAAACGCTCGAGCTTCCAAAGCGTAGTCCAGGCCCACGAGCTACCTCCTCCACCGGCCAAGTCCTGAGCCACCAGTTCTGGGTAGTCCCCGTAACAGAGTGTAACGTTTTTACCCCACAGCGCGAGTAGTTGCGCGCCGAGCATATCCATACTCGGCGCGCGTGTTCCGCCATCAATAACAAAAAAAGCATCTTAACTAGTACTAGAACCAGTAGAACGAACGGCATCTTGCGTGCTGCGTATTTCGCGGGTTGGTGTAAATTCGTTGGGGGAATTGTGGCTCGTTCGGGCAGTTTTTGGGGTCTTCTTCATCGCTTTCGCCTCGTCCTCCTATGGACGATCGCAGCAGGCGCCTTTGTCGTTTCCCTCTGGATTCTGCGCAACTCCGGCTACCAGGCGGACCCGCTCCTAGACACCTACCTGCAAATGGCGGGAAGCCTGATCGGCTTCACCTTTGCAGCCAACGCCCTGGTCCGCTTCCGCGGCACTCACGATCGAATTTCTCTCATTCTTGCTTTTGGCTTTGTGCTGGCAGGCCTGATCGAAGCGGGCACCAGCATGACCTTTTATCGCGGCATGCTGGTGACCCCCACGCCCGGAGATTCAATTTCATACGGTTGGCTGGCCGGCCGCACCTTGCTCGGAGTTCTGCTGCTGACCGCACTGGCCGTCGAACGCCGCATCCCCGTCGCTCGCGAACCTGCCAAGGAAATGGCCGCTGCCACTCTGATGGTCGGCGGCGTCGCCTATCTAACCAGCGTCTTCTATTTCATGCTGCCGCACGCGCCCAAGATTCATCCCGGCGCGATCATCCCGCGCCCAGCGGACTTGCTGCCGGCTGCGATCTATCTCGCTGCAACGATCGGTTACGCCCGCCGCCTGAACCGCGTAGGAGCATATTTGGATCGCGCCTTGTTTCTCGCGGCGGCGCTAAATGTTCTCTGCCACGTCACCATGAGCGAGTCGCAGCACCATCTCGACGCTCCCTACACTCTCGCTCATTTCATGATGGTCATGAGCTACGTTATCGTTCTCGGCGGCACGCTGCTCGATAACGCGCAACTTTTCGACCAAGTCAGTCAGCTCGCCGCTTCCGATCCGCTCACCGGCCTCGCCAATCATCGTCGCCTGGTCGAAGTCCTCGAAACAGAAATCCAGCGCTCCCGCCGCACCAACCGCGGTTTCGCCGTTCTGCTTTTTGATTTGGACGAGTTGAAGAAAATCAACGACCGCTTTGGCCATCTTACCGGCAGCCGCGCCATCAAGCGCCTCGGCAAGGCGCTGGCAGACGGTAGCCGCGCGATTGACACCCCAGCCCGTTACGGCGGCGACGAATTTGCCTTGATTCTTCCGGAATCCAGCGAAGCAGACGCCGCACAAGCAGCCGCGCGCATCTGCGAGCAGCTGAAGAATGATGGCCAGCAGCCTGCGATCACCGTCAGCGTGGGTGTCGCCGTCTATCCGGACGATGGCACCTCCATCGAAAAGCTTTTGGGCGCCGCCGATCGCGCGCTGTACCGCATGAAGGGGAAGGGCCAGAAAAAATTTCGCTTGGGGCACGTAGCAGCCTGCTTGTAGAAAGGGGAAGCATTGAAGATGCGATTTGGGATGGGGATCCCAAAGACTTCCGTTGGTCCGCGTCGCGAGACGCGCGTTCCAATGGAAGTAGGCGTCCACATTACCGGTCATCCCGCGCTGCCCGGCACGGAAACCACGTTCACGGAAAACGTCAGCCCGCACGGCGCTCGCGTCCTCAGCACGCGCCGCTGGAACACCAATGATCGCCTGACAATCTCCACGCTAACCGGCGCCTTTCGCGCCATCGCGCGCGTCGCCTATTGCCAGACCACTTCGGAATCCGGTTTCGCCGTGGGCCTGGAATTCGTGGAACCCAGCGGCAACTGGGTCGTCGCCGAATCCCACGCAAACTGAACTTGCGTCCCGCCGCGCCGAGCTTTCCAGTTTCCGCAACAACTGTGCCGGACTCAGGTTTGCCTTGGTAGCGGCCAGCTTTAGCCGGGCGCCTTGGCCGTTGTTCTTGACCGTGTAACGGCCGCCCGTTCACCCTGAGTTCGCGTCAGCGAACTTAGGGTAGGCGGGCGGTTTAGACTCAGATGCAATCCTGATGTTCCTCGCCGCCCTACTGCACAAATCCGAAATTCGTCTCCGGCGCCGGTCCCGATCCTTCCGGCAAGGTCCCAAACTGCGCCTCAAACCGCGCCACATTTTCCTTCAACGCCTGCAACAACCGCTTGGCGTGCGCCGGACTTAGAATCACGCTGGCGATCAGCTTGCCCTGCGGCACGCTCGGAAATAAATAGATGAAATTCAGCGTAAACTCTTCGCCGTTGTGATGGATCACCGCAAGATTCGAATATTGCCCCAGTAATTCCTTTTCATCTGCCTTGATCTGCACTTGCTGCTTCTGTTGCTGATTCGCCGGCTCGCTCATTGGCCCAGCCCTCCCAGAATTCCTCGTTCACTATAGCAGAGCAGGGAATTGCCCTGGATTAGTTTTTACTCACGCATTCTGCCAGAACCATTGACCTTCCCGATGGTTAAGCGTAGTTTATACCAAGAGTTTAGCTAGGTTAACCCATGGACGCTCCCGACAAAAATCCCAGCCTCCTCGCTGGTCAAACGGCCCACCCGACGACGCAATCCGCCGTGGCGTCTGCTGCAGCGCCGGAGTTAATCGGTCTCGTCACCCACGAGGACGTAGATCGCGCACGTGACCGCTGGGAAGTCGCGCGCGCGCGATCGAAGGGGGGTGCGAAAAAGTTCGGAGGCGTCCGCCTGCTATGGCTGCTGGTGGGCCCGGGAGTTCTCGTCTTCCTCGGCGAGAACGATGCCCCCAGTATGTTGTCCTACTCCGCGGACGGCTCGCGCTACGGTGTCGGTTTCTTCATACCCTTCGTCGTGCTCACTTTCATCATGGGTTTCATCGTTCAGGAAATGACCGTGCGCCTTGGCGCCGTCACTCATCGCGGCCACGCCGAACTGATCTTCGATCGCTTCGGAAAATTCTGGGGCTTTTTCGCCATGGGCGATTTGATTTTCGGAAATTTCCTCACGCTGGTCACGGAGTTCATCGGCGTCCGCGCCGGCCTGGGCTTTTTCGGCGTGCGTCCTGCGATTGCCGTAGGCGGCGCGCTCGTCATCGTCGTCGCCGCCATCACCACCGGTCGCTATTGGACCTGGGAACGAATCACGCTCAGCCTTGCCGTCTTCAACGGCTTATTTATTCCCGCGGCGATCCTCGCGCGTCCCGATTGGCATTCCGTCGGCCACGCCATGCTCACCTGGATGCCGTTCCCCGGTGGAGGCCGCTACGAAATTCTGCTGCTGATCCTCGCCACCATCGGCGCCACCGTTACCCCGTGGATGCTTTTCTTTCAGCAGAGCGCGGTAGTGGATAAAGGAATACAGCCGCGCGACATCAACGCCGGCCGCTTCGATACTCTGTTAGGTGCTCTGCTCGCCTCCGTTTTCGCCATCGCCGCGATTCTGGCCACCGTGCCGCTGTTTCATCACGGAATCAATGCCGCGGATTTTCAGGCGGCGCAATTCGCCGAAGCGCTCGAGCCGCTAATCGGCCACACCGGCGCCGCGCTTTTCGCTCTCGGCATTTTCGAAGCCGGCATCGTCGCCGCCATCGCCATCTCCACCTCGTCCGCCTACGCCTTCGGTGAGGTGATGCAAACCGGCCACAGCCTGAATCGTCCGCTGCGCGATGCATGGCCTTTTTATCTCACGCTATTCGGCTCAGCTTGCGCCGCGGCGGCGCTGGTCCTAATTCCTCACTTTCCGCTCGAGTTCGTCGTCTTGACGGTCAACGTGATCGCCGTCCTGGCCATGCCTCCGGCACTCGCCTTTCTGCTGCTGCTGGTAAACGATGCCGAGGTAATGGGCGAGCACGTAAATGGTTTCTGGGCCAACGTTGCGGGCGTCGCCGTCACCGTCCTGCTGATCATTGCCGGGTTAGGCTTCGGCCTCGCGACCGTGTTCCCCAAATGGCTGGGCGGATAAACCTTTTTCGCGGTCGAATGTTTCGCTGGGAATTGGCAGAGGGTTCAGGAGGAACGAACTTGGATTCACACTACGCGGAGGTTCCTGAAAATCAAAGCGCGCATGCGCCGGTTGACCTACCGATTGATGTCAAGCCCGAACAACTGAGCTTGCAGGATCCTCGCGCTGTCCTCTCTCTGCTCGAAGCGGACCAAGTTGTCGCTGCCAAGCACCGCACTCATTTCGGCCGCATGAATCTTTCGTTCGGTACCAAGACCCTGCTCTGGGCTCTGCGCGTCTACGTTGTAGCCATGATGGTCATTGTTCTGATCTCGGTGTACCAGGTCATCCACGCCGCGCACTGAAACGGTTCGCCCCGAGTTGAAAATCCTCCACCAGAATGCGAAGATTTTCCCGGAGCAACAAAGTTCCACAGGCAAACCCGCGAATCATGGCATCCGACAAACTCGCTGAACGCAAGCCCAACTCCGGATTCAAACCCAACTTGCTCGGAATCTTCGTGGCATTTGTGATCGTCGCCGTCGCGGGCAGCGTGGTCGTCTATTCCCTCAGCGACTGGACCGCGCCGGAAAAAGCCAGGCAAATGCCGAATCCCTTTCCCCCTACGCCGAAAGCCATTGGATTAGGCATGAGCACCTACCAGGACCGCTGCCAGAATTGCCACGGCGGAAACGGCAATGGAAAGGGAGAGCGCGCCGAGAAGCTATCGATCGCCCCGTCTGATTTCACAGACGGGCACGCCATGAGCAAGTTGACCGACGGAGAACTCTTCTGGAAGATTTCAGAAGGCCATCGCCCCATGCCGGCCTTCCAAGGCAAGTTGAGCGAAGAGGAGCGCTGGCAACTCGTGGATTACATCCGCACATTTTCGCAACCGCTGGTTGACTCGCCGGCGGAATCCTCAGCACCCGCGCCCAACAAAGACGCTGCGCCCCGATAAAAGCGCAGCGCCTGCCGCGGCCGCAGGCGCCAACGCACGGCGCGCAACGAACTACTTCGCTTTCTCCAGCGCGTCGGCGACTTCCTTTAAATCCGGCAACGCGGGAATATCGTAATTCTTGAACCACGCGATTTTTCCGGAGCGATCCACAATCGCGATGGCGCGTCCCGTTATGCCTTTTTCCGCCAGATACACGCCGAATTTTTCGCCCACCGCGCCGCGCGGCTGGAAATCCGCCAACAACGGATAATGAATCCCCATTTTCTCCGCAAACGCCTTGTGCGACCAAGCGCTGTCCACGCTGATCCCCAGCACCTGCGCATCCAGCTGCTCGAATCGCTTCATATCATTCACGAAGCAGGCGTGCTCGTTCGTGCACACCGGGCTCCAATCCAGCGGATAGAAAACAATCACCACATTTTTCTTTCCCTGAAAATCCGAAAGCTTCACTTCCTTCTGGCTCTGATCCTTTAAGGTAAAGTCCGGAGCGGCCGCCCCTACCGAGATTGCCATGCCTGATCCTCCCTGTTCGCTTAACGAACATGATTGAATATTGCCAGCGTGACGCCCAACGCCCTCCATAATAGCCGATGCTCTCCGCACGAACAAACGCTCCCCGCGGCGCACGCTCACGACAAAATGACCCTTGCGCATACAAGACGGTTTTGTAGCGCGCAGCCCTTGTTTTTGGTTCGCGACAATCTGCGACTGCCCGGAATTATTCTGTCCGGACATTTGCCTCGGGCAATCTGCTACCATACGGCGTTGTAAACAAGTTTTGGAACAGCACCCTTGGCGAGCATCTCCTACGACGAAGCGTATCCCGCAATCGAGTTGCTGCCGCGCAGCCACAATTGGTGGGCGTGGCTGAAAGGTACGCCGCCCGAATGCATACACCTCGGCGAGGAATGCGATTGGATCGCCACTCTGCTGCCGGATACGCTTTATCTTCGCGGAAAACGCAGCACCAAACGCGACCCGCCGCGCCCGGAAATCACGCTCTGCCGCGAATGCCTCAGCGACGCAGTGGCGAGGGAACTGGAATCGTTCCCCGGACGCGTGGTAGCCTTCGAGCCGGATGCCGAAATATTCTCGCAGTACTTTTTCGTAGCGCAGCCGGATTTCGAGCCAGTAGGATTGCGGCCGGAAGTTTCGGAGGCGATTGGCCAGCGCCTCGCGCAACCGGGCGGCGCGTGCGCGGAATGCGGTTTCGCCGCCACCTGGCTCTGGTTTTCGCACCAGCAAATCGCGAGTCTGGATGAAGTGGAGCAAGTCGCCGCCGCGCCCGGCCTAACGCTCTGCGCAAGGCACGGCGCGCGCAACTTGCTCGCGGCGTTCGAGCGCATCGCGGAAGCAAACGTGTTCTACATGAATTTGCCGTACGGCGCCGCTGGCGCGTACGTCTGGATCTGACCATGAACTTGCGCAACGTAATCGACAAATATCTGGCGGCGGCGGGCGCTTATGGAAAATCCGTGCCCATCGAATCGCTTGGCCTTTCGCACGACGAGACCGAGCAGATTTTCGACGTCCTCGACGAGGATTACCACATCAGCCGCTTCTTCCACTTCAGCAAAGCCGCCGGCCAATCCTTTCAAATCAGCGGGTTTGCGCAAACTCACATCTCGATCGACGCCGAGATTCAAGCGATTTTGTAATTTCACGACTTTACTTGGTCGGTCCGCATCCGAGGCCCGCATTAAAGGTCTTTTGATTCGCCTCGATCGCCTCAGCAACGGTAATCGTATAAACGCCGCCGCAGGCTTTCCGCCATTCGTCGTATCCATCCTGAAACTCCGGAACAGCGCCAGCTTCTTTTGCCAACTTTACGACACTTCGCTCGATCGCATCGCGCGAAAACGGCATGTGTGCAACGTTGTTCGGTTCAGGCCCTCCGGTGCAGTTGCGCAGGCGAATATCGTCCACCCGGATGTGAATGATCACTCCCTGTTTTGGTAGTGATTCGATTCTTAAGATGGTAAGCGTCGATTGCTCTTCGTTAGGCTTCGTTTTGTATTTCCAAACCTGTGCAACCTGAAACTTCGAGTCCGTTGCCTCCTGCGGCTCCGGGCAAGGGCGTTTGTTCCCGCCTTGCTGGCTGGCCACCCCATACGAGGCCAGAAGCGATACCGCCAGTAACAACAAGTTGAAGAACCCCATCGCCACGGCGACACCTCCCGGGGCGCCCGTCATCGCAACGCCGGATGAAAATCAAATTCCGGATCAATATCCACAGGAATGTCGCTCGTCTTCGCCAGTAGCGCGCTCAATTCCGGCGGCATCGTGCCATATTTCTTGAACCAGGCATCGGTGCGCGCGCGATCCCCGGTGGCCTCTTGCTCCAGCAATTCTTTCGCAAGCGCCGCAATCGCCGCAGGCATCTTAGCGAAATCGATCACATACAATCCCGTCGCGGCGTCGCGGTTGATCGCCCCCTGCTCCACGTAATAATTGAACTGCATGATCTCGCCCGCGCCATGCGCCTCCGCCACTCCGAATCGCACGGTGCGAAAAATTCCCGCGACGTAAGAAGCGTACGTAATGTTACGCCGCTCCTTTGGCAGCGCGCCGTGATCAATCAGCCAGCCGTAGCAAAATTCGCCCACCACGTCAGCCTTCGATTCTTCCAGCGCGGAATAAGAAGAGCCGATCGCTTCATTGATCTGCACTTTGCCCTGCGCCGTGTGCGCGAACGCCGGCCCCAGCCCGTGCGAAATTTCGTGCATGATCGTATCGGCCAGATAACCTTCACCGCTCGCCATCGCGGCCTGATCGGCACGCATGGTGCGCTGCGCCAGCGGCAAAATAATGTAGTTCACCCGCGCGTCCATGAAATTCTTCCAGAATATTTTCTTCGAGCCTTTTTCTTCGTGGATGCGCGGATCGTTCGGCAAATTGTCCGCCACTGCCTGATAGCCGTGCAGCAAATCCCCGGCGCGATACGGCGAATCCACCACCTCCATCGGCGATTGCTTGCCGCGTTTCGAAGGCAGATCGGCGGCGGGCAAGGGAAGCGCCTCCTGCAAATCGGGCACGTATCTCTGATACAGCGCCAACTTCTCGCTCTCCGCATCGTTGCGAATCATCACCGAAGCGCCGTAGGTCGTCTTCACCCCGAGCAGCGAATCGTCATAAACCTCGTAAGGCGCGAACACCACATCAAATTTCGGATTTTCCAGATCAAGCCAAGCGATGTCGCTCGCGTAGTAATCATCCGTAAGCAGCGCATCAGCCCGCAGCCGCAGAAATTTCGCAAACGCCGGATCATCGCTCAGCGCCGCAGCTTCGCGCAAGTCGCCAGCCATGGGCTTGAGAAATTCGGCAAACGCGACGTGGTACGGTATGACGCGCGGCGCGTAACGACCAGTGTAAACCGGCGCCCTGCTCACCCACTCAGGCTGCAATCCCTCGATGATGCTGTGCGGACTGTAAATCGCAGCTCTCTTGTCCGGAACTTGGCGAACGAACTCTTCAATCTCGCTGAGCGCGACCAATTTAGTTGACGGCGCGCCAGGAAAAAATCCGCGGCCGGGCGGCATGGGATCGGTGCCGACGAACGGTTTGTCATCATCAATCAGATCGAAGCGGCTTCCATTGATTTTCAAATAGCGCCGCAGCAATTCGTCCTGCGAATCTTTGCTCTTCGCGAGCGATAAATAAAGTTTCAATCCCTCCGGATCATTCTGCCGCCAGTAAATGCAATCCAGCAGCCCGGATGCGTCCACCAGCTTCGCGACCATTTGCTTTTCGCGCGCGCTAAGCTCCGCGGAGTTGAACGGCATATGCACCAATTTGAATTTCGCCACGCGCTCGGCTAAGTCCGGCACGACGTACAGTTTTGCGGAAGAACCTGGCCCCGCCGCTGGTGACGAGGTCGACGACTGCGCGGCCGCAGCCAAGTGCTGCTTTGCCGCCAGCGGGCAGAGAGTTGCCACGGCGATTGCCGCGCCTGCCCCCAGAGGCAGCCAGGAGCGCAATGTGAGAGGAAGATGCTTGGTCATAGGGCGGCAATTCTACCGTGGCGACCGGCGATTGGTGAATCTCGAAATGCAGGGGTAGGCGAAAGAGCGCGCAAGAATAGCAAATAGCAAGCCTGTGTACCGCTCAAAAGCACCGGATAGAAACAGGTTTCTTGTTACTTGTGAACAAGTTGGAATTTTTCGCGTTCGTTCATTTGTAACGAATAGAAATGGCGCGATTGGCGAGCCGTGATTCGCGAGCTACGCCGCAAGCTCCGAAATACTCGAAAAACCAGCGATTAGAAAATGTTTTCTCGTTTGTTGTGGGCGAGTTAGCTCGATTTCTAGTACTTGACGACTAGCGATTAGAACTACGTGAATGACGAGCAGTGATTGTGAGGCGGGGCGCAGGGGGCAAAATTGCGACGAAAAACCAGCAATTGATTTGGGTCGCTGGTGTTTATTTTCAATGGCTTGCGTGGGCTTTCGCTGATGGTTCGCTAGCGATTGGTTTGGAGAGGGTGGGGTGGGCGCGACGAGCGTTGACCATGTATCCCCCTCGTTGTGACAAAATTAGCCCACGACTGAAGATAACGTTATCGGCACGGTATCGCAACAACAAACAGCCGAACGAGCGCCCTCGCTCGGATACCAGCGGATCAATTGCTCGCCAGAAAGGTACGGCAGCGCTGCGCGCCATCGTGTTTATGTCTTGGCGACGCCACAGTTACAAAGATAGAGGCAGGCGTGGCGCAACGGCGGGCGGGTCTGAGACCCGACCCTACGGACGCAAGGCAATGACGAAGGCAACTGAGTTGCGGGAAGCGTTTTTGAAACCGAGAAGCAAACCGCCCATCAGGAGTCTGGCGTCCCCGGGAAACAGCCCTGCGTGCAGCGCTGGGCGACTGCAGCGGCAGGAGTTATTGGGCGGAGCCGCCGAGCTGCTTCAGTTTCTGCTCGGCGCTCGCCTTGATGTCATCGCGGCGTGGCGCGCTGTCCGCTGTGTCCGAAGGCAAAAGTTCTAGCGCCTTCTGCGCATTCCGGCGCGCCAGATCTGTTTGTCCATCGGCGAGATAAGCGTCAGACAAACTATCGTAAACATTCGGCGAGTCGGGATAGACTGCCACATTCATTTCAAAAAGCGCAATCGCGCCCTCGATGTCGCCCGCAGCCAGACTTCCGTATCCCATCCGGTTCATTACCGCTTCCGAAAACAGTACGGCCTTGGGGTTAGCGCGCCGCGCGTCCGCGAACATCTGCTCGGCCTTGTGCAATCCGTCGGGCTCGTCCGCAAAGCTCAGAAAACGGGATTCGGCGGACCACGGCGCGAGCGTGTGGGTAGCGGGCGGTGCGGGCGAATTCCGCAGCGTCGCGTCGAACCATTCCACAATCGCCCCCGGCAATTCTTTGTGCGCGGCAAACATCTCGACGCCGTGCCCGCCCACCGAATAGCGCACGAACTTGTTGGCAGGATCCGGCGAAAGATCGTAGATCCACTGCATGATCTCCACCACGCCGGGATCAGGATCGTCATCGGCCACAGCCATAAACAGCGGCAAATTCGGCGAATTGTGCAGGAACTGCCGCCCCGCGCGATCGGTGCTTTCCGACAGCAGCACTAATGACTTCACCTCGGCATGCCGTCGTGCCAGCTGCACCGCTTGATTCACGCCGCAACTCGCTCCAGCGGCGCCCATCGCGTCTCGATTCACTCCCGGCTGCGATTGTAGATACCGGAACGCAACGTCAACGTCCTGCGGCCATTGCTGATTCACAATTTGGTCGGCTTCCTGCGCCGACGACGCTCGGTCAGGGTTTTTGCCGCCACTTTCCCCATAGCCGCGGAAATCCAGGGTCAATACGTTCAGCCCCGCGGCAGCGAGTTGCTCGGCAAGACCGTCCCACACTTTGCGCTGGCGGTTGCACTGATGCAGCAGCAGAATGCCCGGCCCAGGCTGCGCCGCGCCGAAATACGTGGCCTTCAGAGTTATGCCGCCCGCCGCAGCCAGGTCCACGACGCGAGGCGCCAACGTTTGTTGCGCCGAGCCCGCCACAGGGAACACGACCGAAGCAAGCAGCGAGAAAAAAACAGTCCGGAACCAAGCGCAGCGGTAGATCATGGCTACCTCCCAAGAATCCCGTATTTTACACATCCTGAGAGCTGGAATTGCAAGTGAAGAGGTGCCGCGGGAAACGGCCGCTCGCGCCAATTTAGTTCCCTTTGGCAGGGATCGTTTGGCGCAGGGGCTTTTCGCTTTTGGCGGCGTCTTTTTCAGGTTGGCCGGGGACCAGCTGGTATCCATGTTTTCCCGGGCCGGGAAAAACTTGCGACAGCGCCATCAGATTGGAGTACCTATTGAAAGCGATTTCCGCGGCATGAATTGTGTGGTCCGCCGGGATGGACACCGCTTCCACCTTGACGGACGCACCGCCGCGCGGATTGCTGAATTCCAGCGTTGGTTTGGCGGCGCCTGGAACTTCGCGAATGACGAAGTTGCCCTCTGGAAACGTGGTGTTCCCCACGACGAACGGACGGGACATCCTGAATACAATTTGCGTAGTGATTTGAGCGCTGGCGGCGAAGGCGCCGATGATCAGCGCCAGCACGATAAAGAGCGCGAGCTTTCCAGCGAGTGGCTTCATGAGTGAAATCTCCTTGCGGGCGGATTCTGCAGGCGAGGATATTTCTCATCCGCGACGATGTCCACAGCAAAAAATGCCTTTGCGGTGCGCTATCGCGACGATGCCACCAGCCACCCAGCGGTGCTATGCTCGACGCGTGGGAACGCAGGATGAGGCACAACAGGAACGGGCGCGCGCAGGTCTTTGCGCCGGTTGCGTGCACGCCCGGCGAATCGAATCCGATCGCGGCGCGAGATTCTATTTGTGCGAGCTCTCAGCAACGGATCCGGCGTATCGAAAATATCCGGCGTTGCCGGTGATGCGTTGCGCAGGTTACCAGGCAAAAACTTAGCGCACACGAGACAGCGGCAACGGGAGGGAACTCATGGCCATTCAAACCGTGCTGCAACTGGGCGATCCGAAATTACGAGAAATCGCCGCGCGCGTCGCGAATCCCCAATCGCCGCAGATCGCCGCGCTGATAAAAGACCTCGCTGACACGCTCGCGTACTGGCGAGCGACCACCGGATACGGCCGAGGCATTGCGGCGCCGCAAATCGGCGTCGCGCAGAGCGTGATTCTCCTGCAATTGCCCGGCGCGCAGCCGTGGCCGCTGATCAATCCGGAAATTATCGAACGCAGCGCGGAGAAGGTTGTGGTGTGGGACGCCTGCCTTAGTTTTCTTTCGATTTTCCTGCAGGTGGAACGCCACCGCGAGATCAGGGTCCGCTATCAGGATGTGCAGGGGCAACAGCAGGAGATTCAAGCGGGCGCGGAGCGGGATCTCGCCGAGTTGCTACAACACGAAATCGATCACCTGGACGGAATCCTGGCCGTGGATCGCATTACGGACATGCGCACGCTGTGCACGCGCGGGGAATTCGAAAAGAGGTATCGCGCTACCAGTCCGTACGCTGCAAGCGCCGCACTTTAGCGCGTCGACCGAGCCAAGCACACAGTCGAACCGAGATCCTTCGCCGGGCTCAGGACGACGGGGCGCTACGCTTGTAGCGCCATCTGCAAAGCTAGCAAGAAGATTCACGCCCCGGCACGTGGGTGGGGCGAGGCGATATTACTTCGCGGCGACGGTAGTGCGGTGCAGGCGATCCTGCAACGCTTTGTTCTCGCTGCGAATTTCCGCAGGCAGCCGGTCACCGAAAATCTCGAAAAATTTTGCCGTTGCCTCTGCTTCCGCGGACCAATCATGCGCATCCACCCGCTGCAACTCATCCACCACCGGCCGCGAAATCGCCAAACCATCCAGCGTCAGCGAACCCGGCGCCGGCACAAAACCGATCGGCGTCTCGGTGGCAGCAGCGCGTCCTTCGATGCGGTCCAGCATCCACTTCAGGACGCGCACGTTTTCGCCATACCCCGGCCACAAAAACTTCCCGCTGGCATCCTTGCGGAACCAGTTCACATGGAAAATCTTCGGTGGGTGCTTGATCTTCGGTCCCATTTCCAGCCAATGCTGAAAATAATCCGCCATGTTGTAACCACAGAAGGGAATCATCGCCATGGGATCGCGTCGCGGCACGCCCACGGCGCCAGTCGTAGCGGCGGTAGTTTCCGAAGCCATCGTCGCGCCCACGAAAACTCCGTGCTGCCAGCTGCGCGATTCGTAAACCAATGGCGCAAGCCGTTCACGGCGCCCACCAAAAATAATCGCAGAAATAGGCACGCCCTCCGGATCTTCCCAATGCGCAGAAATCGAAGGCGACTGCCGAGCCGGCACGGTATAACGTGAATTCGGATGCGCCGCCGGACCTTTCTCCGGCGACCACGGCTCGCCCTTCCAATCTATCAGCCCCGGCGGCGGAGGAGTGCCGATTCCTTCCCACCACGGTTCGCGCGCCCCGCTGATCGCCACGTTCGTAAAAATCGTATCGTGGCGCAAAGCCGCCATCACGTTCGGATTGGTCTGCGCATTCGTTCCCGGCGCTACGCCAAAAAATCCGTTCTCGGGATTGATCGCGCGCAACGTGCCATCCGCGCCGATGTGCATCCATGCGATGTCGTCGCCCACGGTCCACACGCGATATCCCTGCGATTCCAGCGCCGACACCATCATCGCCAGATTGGTCTTCCCGCAAGCACTGGGAAACGCCGCGGCCATGTAGGTCACTTTGCCCGACGGATCTTCCAGACCGAGAATCAGCATATGCTCGGCCATCCAGCCTTCCGAACGCGCCATCCAGCTGGCAATGCGCAACGCAAAACACTTTTTCCCCAGCAATGCATTTCCGCCGTAACCGGAGCCCACGCTCCAGATTAATTTTTCCTCCGGGAAATGCATCACGAAGCGGCGTTCCGGGTTCACGCCGGCCAAAGCGTGCAGCCCCGGCACAAAATTATCGCTATTGCCGATGCGATCCATCGCGGCCTTGCCCATGCGCGACATGATGCGCATGCTCGCGACCACGTAGCGGCTGTCCGTAATCTCCACGCCCACGCGGCTGTAAGGAGAATTTTGCGGGCCCAAAATATATGGCGCGACGAACATCGTCCGCCCCTTCATGGAGTCTTCAAGAATCGGCCGCACCCGGGCCTTGCCGTCCGCGGGCGACATCCAATTATTGGTGGGGCCAGCGTCGTCCTTCTTACTGGTGCAGATGAAAGTGACGCTTTCGGTGCGGGCGACGTCGTTCGGATTGCGGCGGTTCAGATAACAGCGCGGGTAGGTCGTCTCATTCAATTCCGTGATGATGCCATCGTGCATCAGCCCGGCGAGGAAGCGATTGTTTTCCTCTTCCGAGCCATCGCACCAGACAATCTTGTCCGGCTGCGTAAGACGCGCGGATTCCTCAACCCATTTTTCCAGTGGTGTGGACACCTGATCTCCGGAATGAGGTCGCTGGGGTGCTGTCCGGCTAGCGGGCCGGGCTGGTCGCGACTGTGTTTATGAAAGCTTATATACCAGAAAAGTCTAGGCCACGATTCGGGGAATTGCAAGTATGAGCGCGGTCGAATATCCATGCCACGCTTGCAATCGCGGCTTTACTCCTGGCGAAGTGCCTGCATGGGATCCACCAGCGTCGCGCGATGCGCCGGGATGAAGCAGGCTAGCAGCCCCGCGAGCAGCAGAGCCGCGGCCACCGCGCCGAACGCCGCAAAATCGAACACCGCAACCTTATAGAGCAAGCCGTGCATCACTTTTCCCACGGCGTAAGCTCCGCAGAGGCCCAGCGCGAGCCCGGCGCTCGCCAGAAGCATTCCTTCTTTCAGGATTAAGGCCAGTACGCGTCCTTGATCAGCGCCGAGCGCCATGCGCAGGCCGATCTCATGAGTGCGTTGCGCCACGGCGAAGGACATCACGCCGTAAATCCCCACCGCAGCCAGCAGCAGCGCGATCGCCGCGAAGCCTCCGAACAAAAACGCTGTGAAACGTTGCTGCGACAACGATCGGTCCATGATTTGCTCCATGGTCCGGGGCTCACCCAAGGGCAGATCTGGATCCATGGACTGCACGATTCCGGCGATGTTCCTTGTCAAGTTGTCGGGTTCCACCGCCGCACGCAGCGCGATAAGCGCCTGCGGCCAAGGACTCTGCGAGAAAGGCACGTCAATTTCGGGGAAGTCTTCTTCCAGTCGGCCGTTGCGGACTTCTTTGTAGACGCCCACGATCTGCCATGCAGTCGCATCGCCAAATTTGGGGGTGCCTGGAACCAGCTGTTGCACGAGGATGCGCTGAGACAGAGGATCGGCGCCGGCGAAGAATTTCTTGGCGAAATTTTCATTCACGACGGCTACCTGCACGCCGCCTGGCAGATCCTGATCGTTGAATGCGCGCCCCTGTGCCATGCGGATGCCGAACACCTTGAAATAATCCGACGTGACCATGTTGAAGCCCGCTACCGGCCGCTGCGACATATCCGTGACTTCTTTGCCGGCGATTTGGAACGGCAATCCGAATCTCACGCCTTGCAGCGGCATGCCTTCGGAAGCCGAGACGGAAGTGACGCCCGGCAGCGCTTCAATTTTTTCGAGCAGCTGGCGATAGAAAGTCGTGATTTGCACGGGGTCGGTCATTCGGCCTCGGGTCACGGGCAGCTCAAATGTGAGCAAGTGATCGCTGCGGAATCCCAGGTCCACATGCGCGAGGTTCCACAGACTGTGAATGGCAAGGCCGCCGCCGGCCAGCAAGGTCAGCGCCAGCGCAAACTCAGCAATCACCAGCGCGCGCCGCAAGCCGTGCCGCCCCGCGCCGCGTACCGCCCCACCGCCTTCCTTCAGCACCTCATTCAAATTCATGCGCGCCGCTCGCCACGCGGGTGCGCAGCCGAATAGAACCCCCGCTAGCATCACGGTCCCTACTGTGAATAGCAGCACCGGAACGCTCATGCGCACGTCTGTTTCCGAAAGCAACGTGTACGGCGGCATCGAAGCCACAATCGCTTTCATCAATACCCACGCCAAGCCGATTCCTAGCACGCCGCCCACGGACGCGAGAGCGAGGCTCTCGATCAGGAACTGCATAAATATTTGCCGCCGCGAAGCGCCCACTGAAGCTCGCACGGCCACTTCTCTTTGCCGCGCCGCGCCGCGCGCCAGCAGCAGGTTTGCCACGTTGGCGCAGGCGATCAGCAGTACGAACCCCACCATCCCCATCAGCAGCGGCAGGCCGTTTTTTACGCCGGAATTCAGGAAATCGTTCTTCAGTGGCTCGACGCTCACACCCCAGCCCTTATTCGATTTCGGATAATCCTCCGCGATGTGCCGCGCCACCGTGTCCATATCGGCGTTCGCTTGCGCGATGGTTACTCCGGGCTTCAGGCGCCCTAACACAACCAGCGAATGAAAATCGTGGTTGATTTGATCCGGAGTGAATACCATCGGCACTACCACTTGGCGGTCCAAGCGATCGGGCTGCCCGGGAGGCTGCACGCCGATCACGGTGTAGAGTTCGCCGTTCAGATGAATCTGTTTGCCGATGATATTTGGATCAGCGCCGAAATAGTTCTGCCACAGTTTGTGCGTGATCACCACCACGTGGTCTTTGCCCGCTACTGCCTCTTCCGGCAGGATGTAACGCCCCAGGAAAGGCTTGTCGCCAATCAACTGATCCAGAAATCCCGGCGTCAAATAGCTGCCGGCAATCTGCTCCGGTATCGCGCCGGTGGAGAGATTGAATCGATCGTCGCGCACCACTCCCAGGATCTGGAAAACCTTGCTGTCCCGCTGCCAATCCAGATAGTCGCCCGCCGAAACGGAATTCCTGTGGCCGCCGATGCTGGACCACACCACCACCAATTGGTCCGGCTGCGGATACGGAAACGGCGCGAGTAAGGTAGCGTAGAAGATGCTGAAGATCGCGGTGTTCGCGCCAATCCCCAGCGCGAGCGCGAAAATCGCCACCGCCGCAAATCCAGGATTTTTTCGAAGCAAACGAAAACCAAAGCGGGTATCACGCAGGAAGTTTGCCATGCGACGCTCTCCTTGTCCGGCAAAGAAGACCAACCAAGCCCCGGTAAAGGTCACGATTCGAGCGACTCGTTCATCCCAATGAACCCAGCACCAACGCGCGATGCGCAGTGCCAGGTCCGCGAACAGGCAAATCCTACATCAACTCGAAGATTTCTTGCGCAAGAAATGAGATCTGCGCGCGACGCTTTTCGCTTCCCACAGCGGCAAATTTCGCTCCCTTCCCGGTACGCCCGCCTCGTATTTCGATCCAATTCCAAAGAGGAAGAATGGATTTCGTCGTGCTAATCGAGGCGCACGGAAGTGATCCTCCGCATTCCTGATTATGTCGCCGAACGCTTGGCGCCAGCCGGCGGCGACGTGTCTCGCCTCGCGCCGGAGGCACGCGCGCCGGAAGGCTACCGCGAGTACGCCTTGACGCTCTAGCAAGTCTCCGAAACACTGGGCTTGGCTCGAGTCGAAACCGACGATTTCCTGGGCCGGCATAATGTTCCTGTTGCCGCAATCGGAAAAGCAGACCTGGACCGCGAAGCGGCGATATTCGAAGCTGCATCACGCCGTCAACCTCGCTGACGAACTCGCTGCATGATCGCTGTTTCCAACCCGACACCACTGTCATATCTGATCGCCATTAAGCCAGTCGTCGGCACGAATGCTATAATTCGCAAATCATGTTCGCGCGCAAGCTGCAGGCAGACTTGGTGATCGGCAACGAGAGGCGCCCCGCCCCGCTCGATTGGCTCGACAGCTTTTGCATGCGGAATTTTACCGGCTCAGCGGAATTTGACGATACGTTGCCCACCGCCGAAGGCCGCCTTGAAGCAGGCCTCGCAGTAAACCCTGCGCGCTTAGCGCAGGCCATGAGCGAGTGGTTCTCAAAACGAGGGAAGGGCAACGGCCAACCAGTAACAATCGAGCTGCGAGAAGAGGAATCGTCGAAATAAGGGCGGGCTCGTATCGCCCCACCCGCGAAACCCAAACCAATCCAGGTCCCGCCTTTCCAAAACAATACGGAATTCCGGATATTGCCTACGCAGAATGAAAGACTACAAAAAAAAGAAGAGCCGAACACTCCCTGCGTATGATTGGGGCGTTGCAGCGGTCATCGCAGGAGGAGTTCGGCTCCTCACACTCAATTCGACGCGCAGCGCAAAAAATAGTTAGCAGCCTCTTTATTCCGCAGCCTCGAAGATCCCGTCTTTTTCCTCGGGCCCGCCTATACCACGGTTCAGCAAAGCCTTAATCTGCGGCATGGCGGCGCGCGTCGAATCCTCGCCGGCGGCAATCAATTGCGGCGTTTTCACAAATTCATCCCACAAAATGTGATGCACGTTCGGCTCGATCAGCACGTCCGTCATCCCGCGCCACGGCTGTTTGGCCACGGATTGAATAATCGAGAACGAGCGGCTGATCACTTCAATCGTGTTGCGCGGTTTGGAATCGAGCAGCCCCGGTTCCAGGTGAATTCCAATCACCATCTCCGCGCCCATCTTGCGCAGCGCCGGCGACGGCACCTGTTCCGTCAGAAATCCATCCACCAGGTAATGCCCCTGATGTTCCACCGGCAAAAAGAGCCCGGGATACGCGCAAGAAGCCCGCAGCGCCGGCCCAATCTCGCCCTCAGTGAAGTGAATCGAAGTGCCCTTCAGCAAATCCGTCGCCACGATCGCCAGCGGTATGCGCATCTCGTGAAAATATTTCGCCGGCGTCAGCCGATGCAGAAAATCCTGCAGCGGTTCGTTGGAAGCCATGCCCATCCGCGAAAGCGTCCAGCGCCCGAAATCGCGAAACCGTGTGATCGCCGCCTGCTGCGCCATATGATCCAGCGTCGCTCCGCTGGCATAAGCGGCCGCAATCAACGCGCCCACCGAAGTGCCCGCGATGAAATCAATCGGGATTTCGTGTTCTGCCAGTGCGCGCAACACTCCCACGTGCGCCACGCCGCGCGCGAATCCTCCGCCCAGCGCCAGCCCCACCCTCGGCCGTTCGCCGGTTGTGCCATAAGCGAAGCTGCGCAATCCGCGGATGGCTTTCCCCAGCCATTTTGTGGTGTTTCCGATGTCTGACATGCACGTCCCTTCACATCACTTTAACTCATTTCCAGCTTCAGGGTCTTTCCGGTTGACCGCTCCGTACTGCTTTTGTAACCTCACTGGTTGGGTAAACGCCGAAAGGAACTCCAGTGAAACGACGCATTGAACGCGTAGCTGTGCTGGGAGCAGGCACGATGGGTGCGCGCATTGCCGCGCACTTGGCGAACGCCGGCATCCCTTGTTACCTGCTGGACATCGTTCCGCCCAGCCTCACTCCCGCGGAACAAAGCAAGGGTCTGACCCTCGATAGCCCCGCGGTGCGTAATCGCATCGTTCTCGCCGGCTTCGAAGCCGCCAAAAAATCCCGCCCTGCTGCATTTTTCACGCCCGATACCGCACGCCTCGTCACCCCCGGTAATCTTGAAGATAACATCGCCTGGTGCGGCCAGGTGGATTGGATCATCGAAGCCGTCGCCGAAAATCTTGAAATCAAGCGCAGCCTTTTCAGCCGCGTCGAAGCCGTCCGCAAGCCCGGAACCATCGTCACCTCGAACACTTCCGGCCTGCCGATTCACCTGATCGCCGAAGGCCGCTCCGAGGATTTTCAGCAGCACTGGGCCGGAACGCATTTCTTCAATCCGCCGCGCTACATGAAATTGGTCGAGCTAGTCCCTGGACCGAAAACGCTCCCCGAAGTCCTGCAATCGCTCGACGAAATCTGCGACTTGCGCCTGGGCAAAGGCGTCGTCAGCGCGAAAGACACTCCCAATTTCATCGCCAATCGCATCGGCACATTTTCCATGCTCAACGCGATCCGCCAGATGCAAGCGCTGGAAATGACCATCGAGGAAGTTGACGCCTGCACCGGGCCCGCCATCGGCCAGCCCAAGTCCGCCACGTTTCGCACCGCAGATCTGGTGGGGCTCGACATCCTCGTGCACGTCGTGCGCAATATTTACGACAATGCGACGACGGACGAATCGCGCGATATCTATAAAGTCCCGCCGTTCATGACAGAAATGCTCAAACGCGGCTGGCTCGGTGACAAAAGCGGCGGCGGCTTCTACAAGAAAGTAAAGCAGGGCGGCGAATCCGAAATCCTCACGCTCGACTGGCAAAAAATGGAGTATCGCCCGCGCCTGAAAGCGAAATTCCCTTCGATCGAAGCCGGCAAAGCAATCGAAGCCACGAGCGAACGCCTGCGCACTCTGCTCGCCCCTGCTCTCGATGGAAAGGGCGGTGACAAAGCCAATCGTCTGCTCTGGTCCAGTCTCAGCCAAACGTGCCTGTACGCCGCCCGCCTCATGCCGGAAATCTCTCACAGCGTAGTGGACCTGGATCGTGCCGCCCGCTGGGGTTTCGCCTGGGAGCTTGGCCCTTTCGAAGTGTGGGACGCAGTCGGCGTCGAGCGCATGGCCAAAGCTCTGGAACGCGATGGACAAGAGTTGCCGCCGCTCGTGCGCAAAGTTCTCGATTCGCCCACGAAATCTTTCTACCAATCCGAGAAGGGAACCACGCGCTATTTCGACGTTGCCGCGCAATCTCTGCAGCCCGTCCCCGAGCCTGCAGGAATCATCATCCTGAAATCCCTGCAAGATCGCAGCGGCGTCGTCCAGAAAAATGCCGGCGCGAGCCTGCTTGACCTCGGCGACGGCGTGCTCTGCTGCGAATTTCACTCCAAGATGAATTCCATCGGCGGCGATCTGGTCGCGATGATTCATGCCGGCATCGCCCGCCTCAGCCAAGACTTCGACGCAATGGTCATCGGCAATCAAGCCAGCAACTTTTCCGTAGGCGCGAACTTGATGCTGGTGCTGATCAGCGCGCAAGAAGGCGAGTGGGAAGACATTCACATTGCCGTGCGCCAATTCCAGCGCGTGAACATGGCCATCAAGTACGCGCCGCGACCCATCGTCGCCGCGCCGCAGGGCATGGCTCTCGGCGGCGGCTGCGAGGTCCCGTTGCACGCCGCGCGTATTCACGCCGCCGCGGAAGCGTACCTGGGCCTTGTGGAAACAGGAGTCGGCCTGATTCCCGGCGGGGGCGGCACGAAAGAAATGCTCATCCGCGCGAACGAGCACTCCGCGGGTGGCGAGGATCTCGACCTTTTCCACGCGCTCAAGCCCGTCTTCGAAAATATCGCCATGGCCAAAGTATCCACCAGCGCCGAAGACGCGCGCTCCCTCGGTTATCTGCGCCCATCCGATCTGATCGCCATGAATCGCGACCGCCAGATTGCCGGCGCGAAGGAAACCGCGCTAGCCCTGCTTCGCGCCGGATACCATCCGCCCGCGCCCGAACAAATCCGCGTCCTGGGCGAAGAATTCCTCACCGGCGCGAAGATGGCCATTCACATGATGATTCGCGGCGGCTATGCGTCGGAATATGACGGCGTCGTGGGCCGCAAGCTCGCGAACATCCTTGCGGGTGGCGCGATCACCGCGCCTCAGCTCGTGCCTGAGCAATACGTCCTGGACCTCGAGCGCGAAGCCTTCGTCAGCCTCTGCGGCCAACGCAGGACGCAGGAGCGCATCGCGCATACTCTGAAGACCGGAAAACCGCTGCGCAATTAATTTTTCGCAAAATCAGACCCGCGCCGCGCCCGCCGCGCAACTTTCGCGCGGTCGCCGTGTTGTTAATCAACGGAGAAACCTATTTGCGCGATATCGTATCTAAGTGTGTGAATTTCGCGTACTTTGGTGAACCAGGGTGGCGCACAAACGTATGGAACTTTTCCCATCGTTTTCGTGAAACGGAATGTTCGTACTCCGCGTGCTGCTGGCCGATGGCTCGGGCTCGTCGTGGCGGCGGAGAATACTCGGAACCAGTGGTTTGAATTTTTTTGAGCGACACGCAGTCGCGGCGGGCGATATTTCCGCGCTCTCTGCAAGTGTGTTTGTTCGCGATTATAGACCGGCTCCGAATCCGGAGCCTTGCTGTTCATCACGGAATGAGGCCAAGGGGAGACTTCTGATGCGAAAGAGGATTCATTTTTTTGCGCTTCCGGCAATTGCGTTCTTGGGAATGATGACTTTGTCTGCGTGCAGCAGTGGCGGGGGCGGCAGTCATCCCACGGTAAATGATATCGTGGTCCTTCCCGGCTCCTCCACTGTGCCGGTCAGCCAGACGGCTCAATTTGCTGCGTTTCTGAATGGCGCGAGCACTCCCGTGACCTGGACCGCCAGCGCTGGCACCATTACCGGCACGGGAGCGTTCACCGCGCCAACTGCTGCGGGCAGTGTGACGATCACGGCCACCTCCGGTTCGGACACCGGCACTGCGACCGTAACCGTCTCAGCCACACAAGCTTTGGTACTGAATCCCGCCGCGCTCACAATTCCAGCCGGCGGCCTAGAATCCTTCACGGCCACGCCTGGCGCCGGGGTCATTTGGAGCGTTAACGGTATTGCATCCGGCGATTGCGTCGCGCCAGGAGTTGGCTCCGTGACTCAATGCCACGGCGTGATTGATGGAAACGGCAATTACACCGCGCCACTTTCGCCTCCCACCGGCGGCACCGTGACGATCAGCGCAGCCGCGGGTGCCGATTCCGCCACCGCCACGGCCACAGTTCTGTATTCCTCTGCGTCGCTCACCACCACGACCTCGGGCACAGGCCAATACGCTCTCGCCTTCGATGGAGTGGATTTCAACGTAGGGAACCCGGTCGATGTTGCCGGAAGTATCGTGACGAGTGGGTCGGCCGGCTCTTCCTCCGGAATGATTACGGGTGGCGAGGTGGACCTCAACAGCGGCGTCAGCGGAACCGCCTTTGTCGTTCCAGTATCGGGAGGCTCCTTTCAAGTGGGTCCTCTCGATGGCCGCACGACCATTCTGTTGACGCTTTCCTCGAATGGGAATTCAGTCGCCGCGTCTTACACGTTGCAAGCCACTCTGGCCACCAATCAGCACGCCTTACTAATTGATTTTGATACATCCGACACCGGCAGCGGCACTCTGGACGCGCAGAATCCCACCTCATTTGCTACGCCGCTCAATGGCAGGTTCGCATTTCAATATTCTGGCTTGGATAGCAATCTGTTCCCGGTGACGGTGGCGGGAACTTTCCTCGCCAGCAACAATTCTATTGCCGTCAATAATCCTAATTCGCCCGTGAACGCGCAAGACTTCACCTACGTGCCTAGCGGCAGCAACACATTAACCGTAGTCACCAACGACATCACACTCAGCGGCCTCTACACCAATCAAGACTCTTTCGGACGCGGCACCATCACCATGAACTCCACGGACTTGGGCACCATCAATTTCTCCTATTACATGATCGATCAAACTCACTTGAAACTCATCGAGATCGATCCGGCGCCGCAGCCCTTCATTCTCTTCGGCGAAGCCTTTAGTTCTCCCATCGCCACCACTCCGCTCACCGGCGGGGTCGTTTGCACCTTCGGCGGCGCCGCCAACAACGCTCCCTACGCCGGCGGCGCGGTGTTTTCGATCACTGGCGCTGCGGTAGGCAGCGGCGGTACGCTCGACATCAATAACAGCGGCGGCGCCGGTTCCCAGACCAATAGTGCGATCACCAGCGGTAATTATGCCAATGTGTTGACCGAAGCGAACGTTCCGGCTCGCTACACTCTTTCACTGACCACCAGCAAAGGCACCACTTTGTTTGCGGCCTACACTTTTGTTACGGCATCCACCACGGGCGCCGAGTTGGTCGAGATTGACACCAACAACAACGTGGACGGCGCCAGCGGCACCGCTTATCAGCGCGGAGGTGTCAGCACTGTGCAAGGAAGCTTCGCCCTAAATCTGTCTGGAGTGGGCTCGTCGAAATCTCAGCCCGCATTCGAGCAGGACATCACCGGGCAACTCGGCCTCGTCAACAACAGCACGACGCTAACTGGGACGCTGGATATCAACAACGGCGGACCCATCCCAGGTTTGCCCGTGAATTCCACCAGCATGCTGAATGCCGTCGCCGCCAACGGCCGCGGCACCGCGCAGGTCAACGTTTCGTCCAACGGCGTCTCAGCCAAATTCAATCTGGTGTACTACCAGATTGACAGCAATACCGAACTGCTGCTCGATGTCGACACCGACCGCGTAGCGTCGGGAATGCTCATTCGCCAGTTCTAGCTGGCGCACGAGCTGCATGCAGTCCATTTTTTCTCCGGCAGACCGCCGCAGCAGGCAAGCGGCGGTCCCGCCGGGGAATCCCCCCGTAGCCCACGAATTTCCCGGTAACCCATTGGCCGGTCGTGCGTCTGAATGCCTAGCGGGTGTGTGCGATTCATGTCTCGGCAGTACGCAAAATCAAGATTTTGCCTTTGTAGCGGCCCGCTTTAGCTGGGCGCCATTGACGTTGCGTTTGCCGTTGAATCTCTAGCGGCCGGTTCGGTTTTATCGAACCGGGCAGCCGTTGCGGTTGGTGCGGTTTCTGACGGTGCCATTCTGGCGGCGCAGCAAACGACTTGCGTTCGCGCCGCACTGCCGCTAGCATCAGTCGCTTTTAATTCACCCGCGCGCCGCCATCGCCGGCCCGCAGCTCCATGCGTTTCACAAAGATCTGAGGGGTGTGAAATGAAGCCTCACTCGCATCGCCGTCCGAATCTGCTGGTCCTGTTAGCCGTGTGCGCTGCCGTGCTGATCGGCCCTGCATACACAGCGGGCGGCGAAGGCGGCGAGCCGCGTTATTTCGCGGTAAAGAACGCGCGCATCGTTCCGGTCTCCGGCCCGGTCATCGAGAACGGCACAGTCGTCATCGCCAAGGGCCTGATCCAATCCGTCGGTACCGACGTCGCGATTCCGCCCGAAGCTTGGGTGATTGATGGTAAAGGCCTCACGGTGTACCCCGGCCTGATTGACGCCGGAACCAATCTCGGCCTCGCGCAGGATGACGAGGCTAAGAAACGCGGCACTGGTCCGAGCGCATCCGGCCCGGAAGATCGGCCAGCCACCACACCCTGGCGCGTCGCCGCCGACGAACTCAAGACGGACGACAAGCGTATCGAATCCTGGCGCAGCGCAGGCTTCACCACTGCGCTCAGCGTTCCGGACGGCGGAATTTTTCCCGGTCAGGCTAGCGTGATTGATCTGGCCGGCGAGCGCACCGGAAATTACATCGTGCGTCATCGCGCCGTCGTGCCGCTTTCGTTCAAGCCCGTCGGCGGATTTTTTGGTTTTCCCGATTCGCTGATGGGCACCATTGCCTACGTCCGCCAGGTTCTCGACGACACCGCCTGGTACACGCAAGCCGAGCCAATTTACCAAGCGAATCCCACGAAGACCGAGCGGCTCCCCTACGACCGCACCGAATACGTTCTCAGCCGCGCGCTGCAAAACAACGAACTCGTCCTGCTCCCCGCGAACAACTCAATTCAAATCGTCCGCGCACTGCGCCTCGCCGATGAATGGAAAGTCCGCGCGGTCCTCTACGGAGGCCAGCAGGGCTACGAAGTCGCCGCCGCCCTCGCCGCGAGCAAAATTCCGGTGCTCGTCAGTCTCAAATGGCCGGAGCGCTCGAAAGACGGGGATCCCGAAGCCGAGCAAACTCTGCGCGAACTCCGCTTTCGCGATCAGGCACCCGGAACTCCCGCGGCGCTCGCCAAAGCCGGCGTGAAATTCGCGTTCTATTCTGACGGAATCGCCACGACCAAGGACATTTTCAAGAGTCTGAAGAAAGCCTCCGACGCCGGTCTCGCGCCAGACGCCGCTCTGCGCGCCTTGACTCTCGACTCCGCCGAGATATTGGGCCTAAGCGATCGCCTGGGCAGCATCGCGCCAGGAAAAATCGCAAATCTGGTCGTCAGCGATGGCGACATCTTCAACGAAAAGTCAAAAGTAAAGCACGTGTTCGTCGACGGCCGTTGGTTCGTAATCCACGAAGAAACCCCACCGGAAAAACCCGGCGAGAAAAAATCAGCGGACGATGACGACGGCACGCGCTTAAAGCAATCGCGGCAAGTGGAAGGAGCGGGCCGATGAAGCGCGCAATCCTTTTCGCTGCACTGATCGTAACGGCCGTCGCGCCGCCAGCCACCCGCGCGCAAAATCCCACCACCATCTTCATTCAAAACGCCACGGTCCTCACCGTCACACACGGCAATATCGAACACGGCTCCATCCTCATTCGCGACGGAAAAATCGGCGCGGTCGGAGCCGACCTGAAAGCTCCCGAAGGTGCCACCATCATCGACGCGACCGGCGAGTTCGTGATGCCCGGCATCATTGATTGCCACTCCCACATCGCCGTGGATGGCAGCGTGAACGAAGCCGGCCCCGCGGTTTCTTCCATGGCCAATATCGCGGACGTGCTCAATCCCGATGACATTAACATTTATCGCGACCTCGCAGGCGGCGTCACCACCGCGAACATTCTGCACGGCAGCGCCAATCCCGTCGGCGGCCAGACCGTCGTCATCAAGTTGCGCTGGGGCAAACCCGCCGCCGACCTGCCGTTTCAAGGCGCGCTCCCCGGCATCAAGTTCGCGCTCGGCGAAAATCCCAAGCACTCGAATTTCCCCACGCCGCCGGGCATCACCCCGCGTTATCCCGGCACCCGGCTTGGCGTCGAAGAAGTAATCCGCCAGGCCTTCATCGAAGCCCGCGAATACAAAAAACAATGGGACGATTACAACCAGCACAAATCCGCCGGCGAGCAAAATCTCATCCCGCCGCGCCGCGATGTCCGCCTCGATCCACTCGTCGAAGTCCTGGAAGGCAAGCGTTACGTCCACGCCCACTGCTATCGCGCCGATGAAATCCTCATGCTGATTCGCGTCGCCAGCGAATTCGGTTTCAAAGTCCGCACCTTCCAGCACGTTCTTGAAGGCTACAAAATTGCCGACGAGATCGCCGCCTCCGGCGCGGGCGGTTCGACCTTCTCGGATTGGTGGGCCTACAAAATGGAAGCGTTCGACGCCATCCCCTACAACGCCGCTCTAATGACGGAACGCGGCGTAATTACTTCGGTTAACTCTGACGACGCGCAGGAAGCCCGCCAGCTGAATCAGGAAGCTGCCAAGAGCATGAAGTTCGGCGGTCTTTCCGCAAACGACGCGCTCAAACTCATCACGCTGAATCCGGCCATTCAACTGGGAATTGACGCGCGCGCCGGTTCGATTGACGTCGGCAAGGACGCCGATCTGGCGATTTACAATCACGACCCTCTCAGCGTTTATGCCGTCGTGCAAAAAACTCTGATTGATGGCCAGGTCTACTTCGACCGGCAGCGCGACATCGCCCAACGCACCACGCTAGCCGTAGAGAAACAAGCTCTGCTCGATAAGGAAAAGAAAGCTGCGGAAGCGCAGAAGGCCGAGGAAAAGAAGCCCGACGAAAATTCTGAAAAGAAGCCCGACAAAAAGCCCAGCCAGAAAAGGAAACCGCCCCAGAATGGCGACAGCAATGTGAGCGCCAACGCCACCGTCGCAACCGCCACAGCAGGGGGCACGCGATGAAAATCCTAAACCTCAGCTCGCGCGCCGTTCTCGCGCTGGTTCTGGCGGCGTCCCTGGCAGTTCCAGCGTGGCCGCAAACCGCCGCCACCCCCGCCGCCTACGCAATCAAAGGCGGAAAAGTGTTCACCCTAGCCGGCGCACCCATCGAAAACGGCACAGTAATCATTCGCGACGGAAAAATCGTCGCGGTCGGCGCTAAGATCGCGATTCCGCAAGACGCGCAAGTCATCGACGCAACCGGACTCGAAGTTTATCCGGGCATGTTCGATCCCATCACCCAGATCGGTCTGAACGAAGTCAGCGCCGTAGGCGCGACGGTAGACGTCAGCGAACTCGGTGATTACAACCCCGAACTGGTCGCCGCCACCGCCGTAAATCCCGCGAGCGCCCACATTCCCGTCACCCGCGCGAACGGCATCACCGAAGTCATCGCCGCTCCCGGCACCACCGGATTCGATTTGCAGAGCGGCGGCCTCATCGCCGGCCAAGCCTCGGCCTTCAACCTCGCCGGATGGACCATGGACGAAATGCAAATCAATCGCTCCGTCGCCATGGTCATCAATTGGCCCACGATCCAAACCAGCACTTTCGATTTCGCCAGCTTCAGCGTAAAGGAAAAACCGTACGCCGACGTCAAGAAGGAATACGACAAATCCGTGAACGCGCTCAGCGACTGGCTCGATCGCGCCCGCCACTACGCCCAGGCAAAAGAAAAAGGCTCGCCCGCGCTCTACGAACGCGACTTGAAACTCGAAGCGCTAGTTCCCGTCGTGGAAGGGAAATTACCTGTGCTAGTGATCGCCGACCGAGAGCGCGACATTCGCAACGCGGTAGATTTCTGCACCAAACAAAACCTAAAAATGATCCTGGGCAGCGGCGCCGAAGCCTGGAAAGTGAAAGAGCTGCTGAAAGAAAAAAAGATCCCGGTCGTGCTAGCTCCGACGAATCGCCTTCCCGAACAGGAAGACACGCCCTATGACAAACCCTACACCGAGCCCTCCGAACTACTCGCCGCCGGAATTCCCTTCGCGTTCTCCAGTTTCGGCACAGCCTTCTCGCGCCGCCTGCCGCAATACGCCGGCACCGCGGAAGCCTACGGCCTGCCGCACGATGAAGCCCTGAAAGCCGTGATGCTCAATGCCGCCCAAATTTTCGGCCTGGCCGATCAACTCGGCACTCTCGAGCCCGGAAAACTAGCCAACGTGATCGCCACCAATGGTGACCCGCTCGAGCTCCAAACGCAAGTCCGCTACCTCTTCATCAAGGGCCAGCTCACGAGCACCGACGACAAACATCGCGATCTCTACGACCAATATCGCAAGCGGCCGCAACCGGCCCGCTGATTCCCTCGGTTGGCAATTCGCCGCCGTGCGTTATAATCCCTGCCCATCCGATGCCGGAAATAAAATTAACTTCGCAGCGTTTAGCCAAAGGAGACGCCGTGCAATTCCTCCGCACCCGTGCTCGTGTGCTCTCATTCCTATTGCTGACCGCGCTGTCCGTCGCCGGCTGCGCCACCACCGCAACTCGTCCGGACGAGTCCGCCAAGAAGCCTACCACCCGCCCCACCATCGTCTTCATGACCGACTTCGGCGTAGCCAACGACGCCGTAGCCATCTGCAAAGCCGTAATGATCGGGATCGCGCCCGACGCCCGCATCATGGACATCACCCATCTCGTGACGCCCTATCAAATCGCCGAAGCCTCCCGCCTGCTCCAAGGCGTCACGCCCTACTATCCAGCCGGAACGGTATTCGTAATCGTAGTTGATCCCGGCGTAGGCACCTCGCGCAAAGCCGTGATCGTAAAAACGAAAAAAGGCCAATACTTCGTAGTCCCCGATAACGGCCTGATGACTCCCATCGTGGATGCAGACGGTTTCGACGGCGCTCGCGAAATCACCAATCCCGCATGGATGATCGGCGACAAAATCTCCTCCACCTTTCACGGCCGCGATATTTTTTCACCCGCAGGCGCGCATCTGGCCCTCGGCGAAGATTGGACCCAAGCCGGCCCGGCAGTGGGCGAACTCGTCCGCCTGAATCCCACGACGGCAACAAGGGACGCAAAAGGAATCGCCGGCGAAGTGATCGGCCTCGACGACCCCTTCGGCAGCCTAATCACGAATATTTCCGGCGACGATTTCAAAAAACTAGGCTACGCGCTGGACGAGAAAGTCACCGTGAAGATCGACAACAAGTCCTATACCCTACCCTACGTGAAAACTTTCTCAGGTGTGCCGGTAGGCCAGCCGCTGCTCTATCTCGATTCACGGGACCGCGTCGGCTTCGCCGTAAACCAGCGCGACTTCTCGAAAATTTACAAAGTTACACCGCCGGTTCCAGTTAGCATTCCCGGCAAGCCGAAATAGTTCGTTTCGCCTGCACCGCCTCGAGCGCAGCGCGTGCGCCAAAGTTCGCCGTCGCGAAAAGTCTCCCTAATCGCATCGCCGTTATCCGCATTCATCGGTGTTCAGCTGTGGTGCCTCTGACTTCCGAAGTGCCCTCACATCGCGCACGCCCCGTACTTTCGCTCTCTGTTCTCCACGTACGAAAGTGCCTAAAACGCTCTCCCCCAAGTACCAAAGTACTATGGCGCGTACTGGCACACCCCGCGAAAATTGACTGATTACGGGGCTTTACGCTTTTTCCCCGGGGGACGGCGTACTACTGCCGTTGAGGACTATGGCGCCACTCATCAAAGATTCACTCGACATCGTAAACTCCACCACGGCCGCGCCGGCTTCGCAAACCAGCGCTCCGCAGAAAGCGGCTGCGCCCTCCGGACCAACTTTGCGCGCCGACGCACTCTCACTGGAAGTTCCGGTGAAAGTGCATGGCTCGCGCGTCACCGAAGTAGCGCGCGGCGCCGCTCCGCACACCGAACCCTTCGAAGAAGAAACCGGCACGATGATCGTGTTTCCACACGGCGGCGTGCTAAGAATGTCCACCGCGGTCACCGCCAGCCAGATGTTGGTCGTCACGAATTTAAAAACGCGCCAGGATGCCATCTGCCGCGTCGTCAAGGTCCGCACGTTCTCGAATATGCAGGGCTACGTGGAAGTGGAATTCACGCATCAGCAGCCGGGATACTGGGGCGTTCATTTTCCGTCTGAGGGTCCGGCGCAAGCCAGTGCCAGTGAGCCAGTGCCGGTAATCGTACCCGCTGCTCCAGTTGTAATTCCCGAAGCCCCAATCAATCCAGCGCCCGTTCAGGCAGCGCCCACGCCCGCGCCTTTCGTAGCGCCGCCACCGCCGCAGGCCGTGACAGTTCCTGCGCCTTCGGTTGTGACGCCCGCGCCTCCACCGCCCGTCGTGATGACGCCCGTGCAGCCGCCCGCAGCGCCCGTGGCACCCGCGGCATCCAATCCAACGGCGCCAGTGATCCCGGCTCCACCCAGCAAATCCGAGCCAACTTTCATTTCGTTTGGCACGCAGGAAAAAGTGCAGCCCTTCGCTTCGACCACCACGGTTACGGCCGCCGAGCGAATCGCACAATCGTCACTTGCAACTCCCGCGCGCACTCGACCAGAACCCATGCTGCCAACATTTGATCCAGAAACTCTCGAATCCACTCCGGCACGCGACGCGCATTCCGTCGCTGCGATTGATTTGCTAGCCGCGCCGCAAAACGCGCCTCCGCCGCCTTCGCTCACCATGACGGAGCTGCGCGGGGATCAGCTCAATGTGCAGCGCGGAATCGCCGTCGCTCCGGTAGCCGACGCGTCACCCGCGATCGCCGGCGTCGAGCAGCCGACTGCGGACGCTGCGGATATTCCCGCGCAAAGTTCGCGCGCTGTTTTCGGAAGTTTCAGCGGCGGCACAGCTTTGAGTGGCGGTCACGCCGTCCCGGTGGACGCCTTCGGCGCGCGCCTCGATTCCAGCCACGACGCGAGCGCAATTCAACCCGGCGCAACGCGCGGCAATCGTTGGATGTTGATTGCAGCCTGCGTCACTTTGTTGTTCGCCACGGTCGTCGGCGGCGTTCTGTACTTCCGCCCGCACACGGCCAGCCTTGCGCTGAATGGCGCTGCCAATTCCAATTCGCCCGCGGTGCCGCAGCCACTCGCCTTTCAGACACCGGCTGCAGTCCCTGATGCCACCGCTCCCGAAGTCATGCCTGCGCATAATTCCGCGACCCATCCTGTAGCGGTGGTGGCGCAGGCGCCGGCGCCCGGGCTTACGCCCTCCATCGTTGTGAACGGCAACAACTCCACCAGCGACGGGCCCAGAATCGTTCCGAGACCGGCTGCAAATCTCGCGCCTGGCATGGTGAAGGATGCATCGGAGGCACATCCCGTCTCTACGCAAAGAAGTGATGCCGACCAGGCGGACCAGGCGCCGGCCTTGGATGCTGCGCCCGCCGCAGACTCTGCGAACGCCGGCGCTCTCTCCGGAATCGTTTCCTCAAACGTCGCGGCTCCAGCCGCCCCGGAAATTAAAGCCGAAGGTCCGGTGAAGGTCGGTGGCAACGTCAAGGAACCGCGCCTCATCTCCCGCGCCATGCCGGAATATCCGCTCGTCGCGAAACAAGCCGGCATTCAAGGCGACGTGGTAGTGAAAACCACCATCGATCAGAAGGGCAACGTAGTGGACATGCAAATCGTCTCGGGTCCCGCAATGCTGCGCGGCCCCGCACTAGCCGCGCTCCGCCGCTGGAGATACGAGCCCTCCACCCTGAACGGCCAGCCAATCTCCGTCCAAATGTCAGTAACCATAAAGTTCAGCGCCAACCGCTAGCGGCCGTCCTCCTGCCTGGAAATGCCGCGCGGAGGTAACGCGTTGCAGCGAGTTCCCGCTGCGAGGTTCCGATCGCCTTGCCCTCCGGCCGCGCACGATGACGGCCCTCTCATCCCGAGCGTAGCGAAGGATCTCTCTTCGATCGTCGAACAGCCGCAGCGCAAGCCGCTGTAACGGCCGCCTCTCTCTTCGCACCGGCTTGATCGAGTGTACGCCAGCGGTGCCTGTGAACTCCGCAGTGTACTGGCGCCACGCGTACGACACCCTGTTGCTTTTTCGCCACTTCTGCATCCAATATAGGGTTGATCAGCAACGAACCAACGTCGCTCGAGGTGGAACAGCCATGCGTGAAGCCGTAATCGTCAGTTCCGTGCGCACCGCCGTCGGCAAAGCAGCTAAAGGCACCCTTCGCGCCACCCGCCCCGACGATCTCGCCGCCACAGCCATCAAAGAGGCGATCACTCGCGCGAGGGGCCTCGATCCCGCCGAAATCGAAGACGTCATCATCGGCTGCGCCACACCGGAAGCCGAGCAAGGCATGAACGTAGCCCGCATCGCCTCACTCCGCGCCGGCTTGCCGGTCACTGTCTCCGCGATGACCATCAACCGCTTCTGCTCCTCCGGCCTGCAAGCCATCGCCCTGGCCGCCGAACGCATAATCGCGGGCGGCGCAGAAGTCGCTGTCGCGGGTGGCGCCGAATCCATGTCCATGATCCCCATGGGCGGCAATAAAATTTCTCCGAACCCCTGGCTCACCGACAATCATCCAGACACCTACTTGAACATGGGCCTAACCGCGGAAAATCTGGCGAAAAAATATGGCATCACGCGCCAGCAATCCGATGAATTCTCGCTCGCCAGCCACCAAAAAGCGCTAGCCGCCATCGCCGCCGGAAAATTCAAAGATGAAATCGTTCCAGTAGACGTCAGCTACACAGTCCTGGAAGCCGCCGCAGCTGGCGAAACCACTGCCTCGAAGCCCAAAACCGTGAAAGTTTCTTTCGCCACCGACGAAGGCCCGCGCGGCGACACTTCACTGGAAGCTCTAGCGAAGTTGAAGCCCGCGTTTCACACCCACGGAGTCGTTACGGCAGGGAACAGCTCCCAGACAAGCGACGGCGCCGCTGCCTCCGTGGTAATGAGCGCCGATCGCGCCCGCGGTCTAGGACTGAAACCGCTAGCGCGGTTCGTCGCGTTCGCCACAGCAGGCTGTCCGCCAGAAGAGATGGGCATCGGCCCAGTGTTCGCAATTCCCAAAGCGCTGAAACTAGCAGGATTGACGCTGGATCAGATTGAGGTAATCGAACTCAACGAAGCCTTTGCCGCGCAAGCGCTAAGCGTAATCAAACTCCTGGGAATGGATCCCGCGCGCGTCAACGTAAACGGCGGCGCCATCGCCCTGGGCCATCCTCTAGGCTGCACCGGCGCAAAACTCACCGCCACCATCCTCCGCGAGCTGGAACGCCGCAACGCCCGCTACGGCATGGTCACCATGTGCGTAGGCGGCGGCATGGGCGCAGCTGGCATCTTCGAGCGCCTGGCCTAGCCGAAGCCGTTGATTATGTATTTGCCTTTGACTTTGTAGCGGCCGCCTGCTTTTCTTTCTAGGCGGGTGTTCTTGCCTTTGCCTCTGCAGCGGCCGGTTCAGGTTCATCGAACCGGGCAGCCATTGACGTTGATGGGCCGTTGCCCTTCCGGCCAATGCGGCGCACTGTAGCGCGCCATCGCCACCTCTATTTCTTCGTCGCACTAGCCTTCCAGATCAATTGATAAGGCGCGTCGCCGGCCTGATACGACTCCTCAATCTGAATCGTCTTCTCTTCAACGTGCGAATACACGGCCCGCATATGCATTTTCGCGAATTCCGTCTGTATCACCAAATTGTCGCCTTCCCATTTCGCAATCCCGACAATCGCTCCCGGAAAGCCATTCCCCACCGTCACCGTGGTGTAGGCACCGTTCTTCGGATCCCATGTCAGCAGTTCGTGCCCGATCTCGTTATCCAGTGTGCTGTCTGCTTCAAAATCCGCAATGATCGAAAATCCGCCTGGCCCCCAATGCGCCTTGTACCACCCCGTTTGCTTCGCGCCGTTCCCAGTCATCGGCGATTTCAAGTACTCACCGTCCATCGTCCAATCGCCAAGCAAAAAATTCAGCCGCTGCATTTCCGGCCCAGGCTGCGGCGCTTGCATCGCCGGCGGGCTAGCTGGCTTATCGCTCGAAGACTTCTGTGCCCGCAAACTGATTCCCACCATCGCCACCAGAATCACGAACCCCAGCGTCATTCCAACTTTGCGCATGAGCAAGTTCCTCCTCGTGAATTTACTTTGCAGCGGGTTTCCACAACCCAACAGTTTTTCCCGCCGGATCCTGTATCCACGCGAACGTCCCAGTAGGAACCGGCACCGGCGGGACCAGTATCTTCCCGCCGAGCTTCGTCGCCTTGTCGGTGTAGCCTCGCACGTCGTCCACGGCGAGGTAGAAAATCGTATAGTGAAAAGGCTCGTGCCCCAGCCCGGTGATATGTCCGGTAGGCCCCTTGCCGGCGTCAATCATCGCCGCCGGCCCAGCCTCGGCGATCTTCCACTGGAATAATTTCGCGTAGAATTCCTGCGTCGCCTTGCTGTCCTTGCAGCCAATTTCGCAATGCACCGCCGGGTTGGCCACGCTCCCTCTCCTATGCCTGCAGAATTTTCTGAAATTCCGCCTTCCACCGCGTCTCCAGCTCCGTCACGCGCTCCTGCAGCAGCCCGTAGGTGGAAAACCACAGCTGCGCCTCAAAAGTTCCGCCCGCGCCTTCAATCGTCAACCAGGCCAGAGCGCCATTGAGCGAATCAACCGTCACGCAGAATCCGCGCGGCGGCATTATGAACGCAACCCGGCCCGACCACACCTCGCCAGTCGAAGTCCGCAGTGAATAGGTCGCGCCCTCGCGCAATTTACCCAGCGCGCCTTCTGCAAAAATCCCCCCAGAGCCCGCCAGCTTTTCGTAAATCGCCTCGCGCGCCATCTCCGCCTGCACCCTCGGCCACGCCACCAACCGCGGTTGCTTCGCGTGCCGTTCCAGATACTCGCGCAAATTGAACAGCATGAAGCCCCAGCCGTAATCCGTCGAATCAAAAAATTCCTCGTCCCATTCCGATCCCGAAGAAAATCCCGACTGCGTCACGCGCACCAAAGTTTTTCCGCCGCGCGCTTGCACCGAAAATTCCATGCTCAGCGGGTTCCCCGAAGGAGTTGCCGACTCCCACCCCATGCGCTTGTTCGGCTCCCAAATCGTCAGCGGCGAAGTCGCCTCAAACTCCGGCCCCCACGAAAGCCGCACCTTTCCTCCGACTCCCGGCTCGACCGTAGCTTCCAAAGGAAACCACCGCGCCAGCTCGGTTCCGTCCGTCAGCGCTTTCCACACCGCTTCCACGGGCGCCGCCACTTGAATTTCCTTCACGACCGTACGTTTCTCTGGTGCTGGTTTTGCGTCGCTCATGACGCGTCCTCCGTTGGTTTTGGTGGGATGGGATAACAACCGAGTAGCAAACGATAAGGGCGTCCCGCACCCGCCGATCCATCGGCCATCGTATGCGGCGAAGCAAAGCGCCCGATCACGTCAATGATGCTGCGCTGCAATTCCGCGGCAAATTTCGCGCGCTGCTCTGCGCTTTCGAATCGCAGTTCCGCGCTCACGGACAGCGTCGTCAGCCGCTTGCGCTGCGTCGCAGCCTCCCGGCTCGCGTACACCAGCTCGGCCTGCGCCACGGCCATCCTTCCCAGCAGGTACGCGGCGCTCAGGACGTCCTCCGCATGCTCGCGCGGCAGCCCCATCCTGCCCAGCAATTCCGGCGACAATACATATCCCTGCGCCGTCGTGCGATACCGGCGCTCGATCATATTGCGCCGCCGCCGCTGCCCCGCACGCTCCAGAAAATGCGCCCGCGCCAGTTCCCGCACATGGTAATTCATTTTCTGCCGCGGCATGCGAAATCGCCGCGCCAGCCCCGCGGCAGAGTCCGGCTCCCGCAAAGCATCCAGAATCCGCAAGCGCAAGGGATGAAGCAGCGCGCTCGCGCGACCCATGGACGCGACCAGGTCCCACGCAGGAGCCACAACAGGCGCGGCGTTGGCCGGTACATTCATGCGCGCATTCCATCAAAGAACATTCTGTATGTCAAGAAAAATATATTTGTCAATAGTGGGCGCCTACGGCCCCGCGAGCATGCCGAACCGCGGAGTCTTTTCCTGGCTTGTGGGTTTGCAGTGTGTGCAAGAACTGCTGAATCTCTGTAGGTCGTGGCTTTAGCCTCCGCATTGACCCGACCAAGAGCACTGCGGCTTCAGCCGGTCGAGCTTCCTTCCTCGCGGCCGAAGATGAACACGATCCATCGCATCGGCGAAAAAACGTTGACGCCAGGAAGAAAACGATCATACGTATCCCAAACGCAGGGACGAGGGCGAGAAGTCGTCCTCCCGGATTGAATTTTCGATATTGCTGCCTCACCTTTTTCATGCTCCACCAAAAATGCGGAATCTGCTCATTGTCAGGAAACTGCCGGTTAACCGTTCCTAGGACAACGAGCATGAGCGTGTAGGCGAGAATTGCGCAGAGAACTGCCAACGCGAAAAGAAAGGCGAAAATGGGAGATATGTGGATCATTTACGGAGCACCTGTCGCGGCCCAAATCAGCCAATCATCCGGACCGTACAACCACGATTTCCCTAAGGGAAGTTTTGGGGGGTTGTCCTTCTTGCCGCCGCAGCCGCCTGCGCATCGTCTTGCGCGCAGTTTCTGCCCGGTGCGAATTTCCGCTGGCCAGAGTTCCCGGGCAATTTTCCGCGGCCGCGTGCAGCTTGCGTTGCGCCGCATCGCCCGCCGCGTCCGCGCCGCTACGCTTCAGCCATTCGCGCGCCGCCAAATCCGGCACGGAGGAAACCGGCTTCTTGCGCAGACGCGCTTCCCGCTGCAGAGCCCTATTCATGCACTCGATTACCGCGCATTCGGAGCAACCCGCGAACCCGCTCCCCAGGGCCACAGCCGAACTGCGCCAGGCCACCCCATCGCCAATTTACGCATCATGAATCAACAAATCCCGGCAGTCGGTTTTGCGCGCGGAGGGCGACGATGCACAAAATATACTTCCTCGCAGCCTTGTGCCTCGCCGGCGGCTCCGTCCTGGCGATTTCCGGCTGTAGCTTTTATCCCTCCGGAAACTCAGGCCCATCCGCAGGCGTTACCGTGGTGCAATCCACCGATCGGGGAGCAATCGGCTCGAATCCAAAAATTCTCGGCAGGGATGGCGGCTATAGCGGGGTCTTCGGAGGCTACGCAGTCTGGCTCTACGGTGACACATTTCTCACGAATCCTAATGCCGAAGGCCAAACCCTGATCAGCGATTCCTGGTCGTTCACCAGCGACTTCAACGCGCAGGATGGCATCACCGGTTTTCAAGAACGTGAAGATTCCGTCGGCGCCCCCACCATGCTTCTGTCACTATCCGCAACCGAGCAAGCTTTCAACGCCGCCCACGCCGGAAATCCCTGCCCGGAACAACCCTGCGGCGCGCGCTGGGCGCTCTGGCCCGGAGCGATGGTTGCAGATCCCACCCGCAATCGCGCGCTGGTTTTCTATCAGCTCGTTTCCGCGCAACCGGGCAACTTCAATTTTCAGACGGTGGGCTACTCGATCGCCACCTGGCAGGATTTCGCGGACCTGCCGCTACGCCCCACCGTACATCCTGCAGCCGAACATCCCGATCTGCTTTTCAGCCAGAATCAGCCGAGTTTTGGCTCCGCGGCTCTGGTGGCTGGAGACACGCTCTACGCTTACGGCTGCTACAATTCGCAACTGAGCGTTCCCTGCGTCCTGGGCCGAGTGGACCTCGCCGACGTCACCAATCTCAGCGCCTGGACCTTCTACGTCGGCGATGAAAATTGGTCCAGTCAACCCAGCGACGCGATGTGGGTTTTCACCGCCAACCACATCCTGAATGTCTCCTGGAACGACTACCTGCAAAAATACGTCGCTGTCTACAACCACCCGCTCTCCGGAGACGTCATGATGCGCACCGCCCCCGCGCCCGAAGGCCCGTGGTCCGCGGAAGTGATGGCTTTCGAAGCCTTGGCGCCGGCCGCAGGCCAAGGCCCTATTGACGACGCGCAAGCGCATCCTGAATACAACGCGAACGGCGGCCAAACCATGCTCGTCACCTACACCCGCGGCACCGGACCGTTCCGTAGCGAAGAACGCCTCGTCTCCGTGCAGTTGCAACTCGCAGCCACATCGTCAAAATAAATTCGCACGCGCTCTGACGCCCAGCCGGGCCGAGCCTTTGACTTTGCAGCGGCCGCCTGCTCTTCACACAACTGCCAAGCATTTGTGCGATAAGCGCCAGCCTATTGTGTTACGCGGAATTGCGCGAGAGAATCCCAGCAGCGCAATCATTCCATCGTGCGGAGGCACAAATGGCCACGGCACCTGTCTCGCAAGTCCTCAATCGCGGCGGCGCATTCCTGATAATTCCCTGCCGCCCCGAAGACGTCTTCACTCCCGCGGATTTTTCCGATGACCAGCGCCTGATCGGCCAAACCGCCGAAGAATTCGTGCAAAAAGAAGTGATGCCCGCGATCCCCGAGCTGGAAGCCCACAAAGACGAGCATCGCATGGCCCAGATGCTCAAGAAGGCCGGTGAAATCGGCCTGCTAGGCGCCGGCATCCCCGAAGCCTACGGCGGCTCCGGCCTCGACAAAATCTCAGCCGCGATCCTCGCCGAAAAACTCGCCGGCTACGGCTCCTTCGCCGTATCCCACGGCGGTCACTCCGGCATCGGCACCGTGCCCATCGTTTATTTCGGCACCGAAGAACAAAAAAAGAAATATCTCCCGAAGATCGCCACCGGTGAATTGCTCTCCTGTTATTGCCTCTCCGAGCCGCAAGCCGGCTCCGACTCGCAAGCCTCGCACACCCGCGCGGTTCTCTCGCCCGACGGCAAGAATTACATTCTGAACGGCCAGAAAATGTGGATCACCAATGGCGGCTTCGCCGACGTCTACGTCGTCTTCGCCAAAATTGATGGCGAGAAATTTTCCTGCTTCATCGTAGAACGCGGCGCGCCCGGTTTCACCGCCGGCGCCGAAGAGAAAAAGATGGGCATCAAAGGCAGCTCCACCACCGCGATCTTTTTCGAGAACACTCCGGTGCCCAAGGAAAATCTGCTGCACGAACCCGGCCGCGGCCACGTCGTCGCGTTCAACACGCTCAATGCCGGCCGCTTCAGCCTCGGCGCCTACTGCATCGGCGGCGCCAAAAAAATTCTGGAAGCCTCCTCGAAATATTCCAAGGAGCGCACCGCGTTCGGCAAACGCCTCTGCGATTTCGGACTCATCAAAGCCAAGCTCGGCGAAATGGCCATCCAGATCTACGCCATCGAATCGGAAGTCTATCGCTCCGCCGGCATGATCGAAGCCGCCGTTTCCAGCCCCGACGCGGGCAGCGACAAAACCAAGCAAGCCATGCAAGTCCTGGAGGAATACGCCATCGAAAGCTCCATCAGCAAAGTGGCCGGCAGTGAAATGGTGGATTACGTCGTGGATGAAGGCGTGCAGATTTTCGGCGGCTACGGTTTCCACGAAGATTATCCCGTGGCCCGCGCCTATCGCGATAGCCGCGTGAATCGCATCTTCGAAGGCACCAACGAAATCAACCGCATGCTGATCATCCAGATGCTCATGAAACGCGCGCTCGGCGGCGTTCTGCCGCTGATTCCCGCGGCTATGAAGCTTGGCGATGAAGTCCTCGCCGGACCGTCCTTCGAAGAAGCTCCCGCCGGCCCTTTCGCGGAAGAAGAAAAATCACTCGAGCAAGCCAAGAAGATTTTTCTGCTGGCTTCCGGCACGGCGATGCAAAAGTTCCGCGAACAACTAGCCGAGCAGCAGGAAATCGTCGCCTCGCTCGCCAATATCGTGATGGACGTCTACGCCGTTGAATCCACGCTGCGCCGCGCTCAAAAAGCCAGCGCTGCACGCGGAGAAGCGGCGAGCGTAATGTGCGATGCCGCTCGCTCCTTCATCTACGATGCCATGGACCGCGTGGAAAAAGACGCGCGCACGGCCCTCAGCGCAACCGTCGAAGGCGACACGCTAGTCACGCAGCTCGCCGTGCTGCGCCGCTTCTCCAAACACGCTCCGCTCGATACGATCGCAATCCGTAGACGCGTAGCAGAGGCCGTGCTCGCGCAAGATCGCTATCCATTCGAAGGTCGCTGATCGCTCAAACCGCAGCACCCAAGTCGGCGGTTTTACGCTCATTTCGCTCGGAACATCTCACAAATGGCCGCATCCAAAGGGCGAGGCTTGCGCCCCGCCGCCAAGCCTGGAAACGAGAAGGGCTTCAGCCCCGCAAGCCGTTTTTCTCCGCCGTGGACGCTTGCGCGTAATATGTCTTATACTTAACGCATCAGTAATCGAGCCAGCGCAGGCGAAAACAAGTGACAAAAAAAGTCTACAGCACTTAGCCAGCTTCGGAACTCCCTCGCACTACCCCGAAGAAACCATTTTCCGCTTTAAGTCAATTCCCAGTGCCGACCCTTCCGCTGTCCTTCGAGTTTTCAATGACTTACGCGCGATTCATTTGGAAACCTCCGTGCATCTATTCCAGTGAGGGTCGGAGGATCATGAAAACGAATCTTACGAAGTTGCAGACAATGCTGGCGGGGGTTATCGAAAAGGCGAAAGTACGCAAGGGCCTTCTGTCCATTCTAGGAATCTTCTTCGTTCTCCAGGTCTATTTCGTACGGGAATTACTCGCTGCCGAATTACTCTTTGTGATGGGCTTCGCGGTCCTGATGGTTCTGGGCGGGGTTATCTATCTCGTCGGCGCCATCGGTGAACGCGGACTCGATTGGATGACAACGGGCGTTACCTTCAGTGCCGCCATCGCGCGTCGCAGCTACGCAGGCCTGGAAGAACTCAGTAGAAAGCCATTCCGCCATCCACGTTCAGAGTCTGCCCAGTAATCGCGCTCGCGTGATCGGAGACCAGGAAAAGCGCCGCCGCAGCTATCTCATCAGCTGTCTGCGGCCTTCCCTGTAATATCGCCTGGCACATTTGCTTGAACAGCTTCTCGCTGTCCGCCTGAAAATATTCCGCCAGCCCGCGCCCCAGTTCTTGCGACATCAATGTTTCCGGCACCGGCCCGGGACTCAGCGCGTTTACCCGCACGCCTTTGCGCGCGCCCTCTGCAGCCAGCGTGCGCGTCAATCCGATCAATCCCGCTTTAGACGCCGCGTACGCGCCATTCAATTGAAACGCCGCCTTCGCCGCAATGCTCACGATGTTCAAGATCGCACCGGACCCGCGCGCATACATTTCCGGCAGCACCAGGCGCGACAGCAAGAACGGCCCGCGCAAATTCACCGCCATCACCTCATCCCAGGACCGCGCGCTCACCTGCTCTATCGGCGCCACCGGTCCCAGCAACCCCGCATTGTTCACCAGAACGTGAACCGCACCGAAAGCGTTGCGCGCCTCGCGCACGATCTTCTCGCAATCCGGCTCGCGCGAGACATCACCTGCGACGCTAGCCGCTTTGCAGCCCGCATCCTGTATTTCCAGCGCCACCTGCTCGATTTCCTTTTCCGTGCGCGCGCTCACCACCACCGAAGCGCCTGCCGTTGCAAACTTCTTTGCGATCGCGCGCCCAATCCCACGCCCACCGCCCGTCACAATCGCCACCTGCCCCTTCAGCAGCATTTTTCGCCCCCCTTATTCTTGTAAGTGAAGCGGCATCGTATCACGCAGTTGCAGCCGAGTTTATGTGGGGAGAGGACAGTTGGCGAATCCGGCACGTTGCACTCGATCTATTCCTTGGTTGCGCTAGAATTTCGTGACGAGCCCGGTGTGCGCACAGGGCCGTAGCGACGAACGCGCGTGAAAAAAATTGCACTCATCGTCGGAATTGCCGTTCTCGCCTTAGCCGTAAGCGCTGGCTGGCAGATCGCGTCATGCGAGCTGGCCAATCGCCAATTGGAAGAAGACCTGCGCGACTTGGCCTCGCGCAACGCCGAACGCATCGGATTGTCCGCCCCGACCACCGATGACGACCTCCGCAATTCCGTCCTCCACGATGCGAAGGAGCTGGACATCGCGCTGGGTCCGAATCAAGTGACCGTGCAACACACTGTGCAAGGAGAATCGTCAGTCGTCCATCTCGCGGCAGACTACACCGCGCGCGTGCGCCTGCTCGGTTTTTCGCTCAATTTCCGCTTCACACCCTCCAGCGAAAGACCGCCCTCCTAGAATGATTTTGTAGCGGCCGGTCTCCTCGGGGGGGCCGGGCAGCCCTTGCACACGCAGTTGCCTTGCTTTGCGGTCTCGGCGACTGCGCGGCAGAACATCTCGTGCGAACGAAGTAGCCGCAAAACCCCCATTCAGGTAAAATAAAAAGGCTTAACGGAGAACGATTTGACTCTGACCCAAATTAACGGCACCAACCACGGAGCCAAGACGCTCGTACGTGTTCGCCCCCGCGGCTTCTGCGCGGGAGTAGTCCGCGCGGTCGATATCGTCGAACTCGCGCTGGAAGCCTACGGCAATCCGGTGTACGTCCATCACGAGATCGTGCACAACCGCTACGTCGTGGACCAGCTCCGCCGTCGCGGCGCTATTTTCGTCGAATCCATCGAAGAAGTACCCGTCGGTGCGGTTCTGGTTTTCAGCGCCCACGGCGTGCCGCCGCGCGTTCGCACCGAAGCGCAGGAACGCCAGTTGCGCGTGATTGACGCGACTTGCCCGCTCGTCACCAAAGTGCATTTGGAAGCTCTGAAGTTTGCGCGCGAAGGCCGAACCCTGCTCCTCATCGGCCATCGCGATCACCAGGAAATCGTCGGCACCTCCGGCGAAGCTCCGGACCAGACCATCGTCGTCGGCAGCGTCGAGGAAGTGGACCAACTCGTCGTACCTGATCCGGATCGCCTCGCGTTTCTCACGCAGACGACTCTTTCGCTCTATGACACCCAGGAAATCGTCGCGCAGCTCCGCCACCGTTTCCCCACGATCGTCGGGCCGGCTTCCGATGACATTTGCTACGCCACCCAAAATCGCCAGGAAGCCGTCGAAGCGCTGACACGCGAGGTGCAATTGATCCTGGTCGTGGGCTCGGCCAACAGCTCGAATTCCAATCGCCTGGTGGAGGTAGCCAAGCGCGCCGGTGTGGCCGCCCGCCTGATCGAAGACGCGAACGACGTGGACGGTTCCTGGCTCGAAGGCGTGAAGACGCTCGGCCTCACCGCCGGAGCATCGGCTCCGGAAATTTTGGTCGAACAAGTCAGCCAGCGTCTCGCGAGCCTCGGTTTCACGAACCAGCGCGACCTGGATCTGATTCGCGAAGATGTGCGCTTCACCCTGCCGCCGGAACTAGCCGCGCGGCAAGCCGCGCACTAAACTGAATTTTCTCGGCCCGCGCGATCGACTCGGCACTTAGGCCGCGCAGGTGCGGCCCCGGCCCAATAAACCTAAGGAGCCTGTGAGTGGCGGTAAAGATTGTCCGGCAGACAAACAAGATTGCACTGCTGGGGGCGCCCACCAGCGCAGCTGCCATGTCTGCCGGACTCGAAGGCGCACCCACCGCGCTTCGCGCCGCAGGCCTCGTTGACCGTCTGAAAACCATCGGCTACGCGGTCGCCGATCTCGGCGACGATCCCGTTCAGCTTTACAAGCCCGACGAAGAAAGCCCGCGTGCGCGCAATCTCACCCGCGTGCTCGCGTCGCTCGAGGCCCTGAAACCGCGCGTCGAGCAGGCCGTGAAGTCCGCCGCCTTACCGCTGATTCTTGCGGGCGATTGCTCGGTCGCGCTTGCCACCGTCGCCGGCGCGCGCCGCTATTTCCGCAAGGTCAGCATGATTTACATGGACCGCGACGCCGATCTCAATACTCCGGCCACCACCACCACCGGATGCGTGGACGGCATGGTCGTTTCGCACCTCGCCGGGCGCGGCGCCGCCGAAATGGTGCGCTTCTGGGGCGAGCCGCCGCTGGTTCGCGAACCCGATCTTGCGCTCTTCGGTGTCGCCCGCCTTGATCCGTCCGAAGAACAGCTTCTGAGAAACTCTCCGCTGCGCCGCTATCTCGCGAGCGATGTAAAACGAGATGGTCCGGCCGCCGCAGCCCACGCCGCCATCGATCGCATCCGCGGCAACGGCTACCAATTCGTGCTGCATTTCGATGTAGACGTGATCGCGGACTTCACCGCCACGAATTATCCCGGCACCGGCGGCCTGTCCCTCGACGAAGTCCGCGAAGCGCTTCTGGTTTTCGCGCAGCAGCCGGAACTCGCCGCCATGGAAGTTACTGCCTACAATCCAACGAAGGACCCCGACGGCAGCGGCGCAAAACTAATCATCGATCTCCTGGCCGAAGTTCTCGCAGCGCGCCTGAAGACGCTGCAAGCTGCCGAAGCAGCCATCGCGCCTCCGCCCGTCGCCGCTGCAGCTGCTGCCGCACGAGCCTCCGCCGCGTCACCGGAAAAAAACGCTTCTGCGCAGGATGCAACGCCCGCAACCGCTCCCGGCGAAGCCTGGTCTTCCGATTCGCTCGACCTCGGTTCCGACGCGACGGCTTCGGACGACGCCAGCGACACCGCGTCCGATGCCTCCGAGTCCTCCGAAGAATCGAGCGGCTCCCATTCCTGATTCCGCCCGCCGCCGAAAATCCGGCACTCCGTCGCCCGGCCAAGACGCGAAGCCCTATCCCTCCGTCATAATTTTCGATGTGGACGGTGTCCTGGTAGACACGCGAGGCTCCTTCCAGCTAACCACCCTGCAAACCGTAAAATTTTTCACCAAGAAACGCGTCACCCTGCGCGAACTGCATGCCTGGAAAAATCGCCCCGGCTTCAACGACGATTGGAAGCTTTCCACCGCCTGGGTAAACGACCTGGGCGCCAACTTCTCCTACGACGAAATAAAAAGGAAGTTCCAGGAAATTTACTGGGGCGAAAATTCCCAAGGAAACGTGCGCAAGGAAAAATGGCTCCTGCGCAAATCCACCCTGGCGCGCCTCGCAAAGCGCACAGAGCTAACCCTTTTCACCGGACGCAACTGGCACGAACTGAATTACACACTCGATCGCAACGACCTCCGCGGCAGCTTCAAAACCATCATCACCGTCGAAGAAGTCGCAAACCCCAAGCCCGCTCCCGACGGCCTCATAAAGATCCTCAACGGCCGCAAGCCGAGCGACGCACTCTATGTTGGCGATAATATTGACGACGCGCTGGCCGCGCAAACTGCTGAGGTCCCGTTTCTTGCGATTCTGCCCAAAACCGGCGAAGAACGCCGCCAACGTAGTACCCGATTGCGCGAGCTCGGCGCAGTGGCTATCCTCAACGATATCAGCCAGCTAGAGCCATGGCTGCGCAAGCTCCGTCCCGTCTGAATTCGTTCCAGTACCTCTCTCCCACCATCTCTGTAGGATATTCGTTAGTACCAAACACGACACCCGTACCATTGTCCCTGCCGCGACTTCCCCCCACACTTGTATGCAGAGGCGGGGCTTAGCCCCACATATACGTGACGAACCCGAACATTCGACCCGCGGCGGCTCGCGCCTTCATTCGCAGCCTCAACATCCTCCTCAAGTTCGCGCGAATGTACGACTTCGGCCATCCGCGCACAAAAAAACAATACGAGACCGCCTGGTCCGAACTCCGCACCGCTCTCGGCACCGGCACCGAAAATGAAGCCGGTGTGCTCCTTGCCGTTTCCGCCGATCAGCTGCTGCTCGACGGCACACCCCTCGAATCCGCTGCCGCCGAAAAAAGTTTCGCCCGCATGCTTTCCAGCGCCGGCATCGCCAGCATTCACTTTTCTCCCAAAGTCACGCAAGCCAGCTTGGCGCGCTTCGTGCGAGGTTTCCCGACCGGTACCGGTGCGAAGCCGGTGCAGCTTGCTGAACAACTGAAATCAGCCCTGCAGGGCGATCCGCACATTCACGTCAACGAAGTCTGCTTCGTTCCCGCCGATTCCGCTGTCGCGCGTTCCACCGTCGCGCAGCAATTGGCCGCGCACACTTTGGGCCTGAATTCGCAAGCCTCCGATGAACTGTTCGCCGACCCCGAACGCCTGCTGCAATTGATCGTCGCTGCCGAAGGAACCAAAGGCGGTGGCAGCAGAGGTTCTGGCAAAGGTGGTTACAGCGACGGAGACGGCGACGGTGAAGGAAACGGCAGCGGCAACGGAAGTGGCGACGGCAGCGGTGGAGTCGGCTCTGGCTACGGCGTCGGCGGTTCCGGTTCTGGCCATGGATACGGTCAAGGTCCCGGTAGTGGCTACGGCCCAGGTGGCGGCTATGGTCCAGGTAATGCCGGACCCGGAAGCGGTTCAGGCGAGCGCGGTCCCGGCGGCGGTTTCCATTACGCGCCCGAAGCAGCAGAGATCACTCGTGATCTTCCTTCCGTTGGCGGAGCACCTGGCGGTGGCAGTCCGATTTACGTTGCGGGCGCAACCGAGGCTGGCCAAGCCTCCAATTCCGGATCGACCGAAGGCGGCAACCCCGCGGGTGGCGCCGGCTCCAGCACTTGGAATATCGTCGGCGGCAGCGGCAGCGGCACACCGCTCGCGCCGGATACTCCCGGTTTCTGGCTCAACAAAGGAAATGCAGGCTCCGCAGATCCAAGCGAAGCTTCCGCCAGCGGCTCGGCAGAAGGTGGCAGCGTCGCCGGAGTCGGCCCCGGACCCAGCTCTTGGAACATCGTCGGTAGCGCCGGCGGTGGCACGCCGCTCGCGCCCGATGCTCCGGGATTCTGGCTCAACAAAGACGCGGCGGGCGACGCAGCCTCCGGTGGCTCGCGCCAAGCAAGTGGCAGCGCGCTAAACGACATCTCCGCCGTGCAAGGTCCTGGCGGCTCCCGCGGCACAGGCGCAGGCCCCGGCTCAGGTGGCGGTCCGGGCGCTGGTCCGGGCACAGGTTCCCGCAGAGGTTCCGGCGATCGTTCAGGTCGTGGCCCCGGAAATGGCCGTGGCAACGGCCCCGGAAGCGGCAAAGGTTCAGGTCCCGCCGGTGGCGGTAGCTCCAGTCCGCGCGGATGGAATTTGGCAGACGCCGTCAGCGAATCCGCCGAGGTCGGCAAGCCCAGCCGCTGGGGAAATGCCACCGCTGGAATTCGCGGCAGCCGTTCCGCTCGCGGAGGCGCAGGTTCCATGGCCGTCGAAACCGGCCTGATGACTCTGCACGAGGACGAACTCAAAGGCATCATGCAGATGCTCGCGCAGATCGCGCGCACCAGCGAAGGTTCCGATCAGAAACTCGATTCGCAACCTTTCCAATCGCGGCTTTCCACTCTGCCGCGCCGCGCTCGCTTCACCGTTAGCCAGGCTCTGTCAGCCCTGGCCGCGCAAGCGCCCTCCGATTCATCCGACAAACCCACTCTACTGAAACTCGCCGAGCACATCGCCATTCGCTTCGCCATGGAAAGCTACGAGCGCGGCGACATCGAAGTCAACGCCGTGCGCCAGGTTCTGGACGAAATGAGCCAGGAACTGGAGAGCCTCCGCAAGATCATGGGCGTGTACGAAGAAAAAATGGCGCGGCACGGCATCGAAGTCCAGTCGCACTCGGACATGCTCGCCCAGCAATTCTGGGCGCAAGTGCCCAGCGAAAAAAGAAAGGCCGTCCTGGAATCCGGCGAAGCCTGGTGCGTTCCGCCCGCACAGATTCGTGAGTACGTCGAAGGTCTGATCACCGCAGGGGACAAAGCCGAAGCCGAAAAAGTTCTCACGAACTATGCCAATTGCATCACCCACAAATCGGCAGAGACGCGCCGTCAGGCCGCCATGGGCCTCGCCGAACTCGCCAGCACCTACGCGAAACTAGACGAGCGGCTCCTGCTCAGCACCATCCGCCTGGTCGGCGTGCAACTCGCCGAAGAGCGCGATTCCGAACTCGAAAGCTTGGTCGGCGCTGCTTTCGTGCGCTTGTCGCAAGAGGCCACCAAGTCCCGCTCCTACCCAGCGATACAGCGCGCCGTGGAACTGGTGGAATACGTCGAAGCAGAACGTCCCGGCCTGGGCAAGAATCTTCGCCCCAGAATCGGCGTCGAAGATCGCCTCCCTGAATTCATCGAAGAAGCCCTGAAAACGGGCGAAGCGCCCTCTGGCCTGAAGGACCTTCTGCGCCGCATGCCCGTTGCCGCGTCACTTCATCTGGCAGGACGTTTCAACCGCGCAGGCTTCCGCGAAGATTGCGACCTCCTCATCTCCATGATGGAAGTTCTGGATGTTGAAGGTCTGGAAAATCTGCGGCAGCTTCTCCGCAACGGCGCCCCCACCGAAGCCATCGAAACCTTGGGTATACTCGCGCGGCTCGATCCCGATTTGGTCGAACAAATTCTTCCCGAGCGCATTCTGGGATGGAAGCGAACCGCGCATGACCGCGTCGTCCGCCAGATTGCCTCCAGCGGCGCTCCCGAGCGCGGCCGCCTGCTTCTAAGCCTTTTTGATTTTCTCGATCCGCTGATCCGCCCGCTCGCCGTGGATGAAATCGGCATGGCCGGAGAACAAGCCGCCGATATGCGTTTGGTGCGCATCGCCGAAGGCGACTTACCGAAGGACGCTACCGAATACTTGCAATTGAAAGCCATCGAAGCTCTCGGCCGCCTGCGCACCACGGGCGCCGAATCCATTTTGCGCAAGATCGCCGAAACGCGCCGTGCCTTTCGTTGGGCCAGCCCCAGCGAATTGCGTCTCGTTGCTTCGCAGGCCATGGAGAAAATCGATCCCGAGTGGGTGCGCGAATTCGTGCCGCGCAGTGGCTTGAGCGTCGCCGAATTCTCCATCGAGCCGCTCGATCTGGATAAGGATTCTTCGGCCATTCGTCAGCGCCGCTACCCGCGCATGCGACTCGAACACTCCGTAGCTGCCACTACCACCAACCTGAAGGAAAATTGCCGCCTCGATATTCCTGAACTCACCCTGGGCGGCGGTGTGGCCGTCTGCGAACAAAGCCTGCATCCCGGCAGCCTCGTCAGCATGAAGCTCTCCACTTCTACGAAATCGGTGAAAGTCCTGGCCATCGTCCGCGACGCCAACACCCAAGCCCGCGCCTTCGAGGTGGTTGACATGGAACTGGAAGAACGCTCCAAGCTTCGCAAGCTGCTCGTCAGCCTCGGCAACGTAATGAAGCGCTCCTCGCCCAAAGCCCGCGCCCGCCGCGCCACCCGCACCCTAATCACTCCCACCACCTAAGTTTTTCGTGGCACAGCCCTGCCCGCCGCAGAAGCGCACTCCTGGCTGTGCACCCGAACGGAGCGCCAGCGAATCCGCATCGCCGACCCTGGGAACGCCAATCTCCCGTTGGGCGGTTTGCCTGCGCCACTTGCTGCGCAACGATCACGCCACTCAAACCTGCACGCGCTACCGCGCCTGTTTCATCGTTCCCCGCCGCGCGCCCCTGGTAACGGCAATCTCCTGATGGGCGAATTCGAGGCGTCCGTCAAGACGCATGAAAACTAGCGATTAGAATGTGGCGCTGTTGTTTGTTTTTAATCATTTGCGTCCGTTTCTAATCCCGGGGCACGAGCGATTAGACTTTGCCAGCGCGTACAGGGAGAAACTGGGAGCAGCGGCGCCGGGCGCGGGCTTGTGAATTGCGCCACAGCGTAATTCATCCTGAGATCCCGCAGTGCGGGATTGAAGGGCCGTCGCGATTTTGTGTGCGGTTTCATATTTCGGTTTCGGTTCGAATGTAGCGCGAAGGCGCGGGGAAAACAGCTGCGCGCTGGAACCGTATTGGTGCAGAACCCCTACGAGCTGTACGAAATTCAGTAAAAGCGGTAGGGATTGCGACGGACAGGTTTGCTACAGGTTCTTGTCGACGCGGGCGGAGTCTGTCTTACTCGGCCACGCGCCGGGGACGCGAACCGATGCAAGAGTTCGAAGGGGCAGCTGCAGAGACGCTGCGTCGAAACCCGCTCCCTCGCCTGCGGCCAGAGTGCGGCACCGCTCGAAGTCCAAGACCTGGGCTCCGGTCGCCCGCAAGGGTCGGCCACCGGGCCGCACGAAAACGGACCGTCCAATGCCCAAACAAAACGTTGTCGCCCTCCCAAATTTTGTGGAATCCGCCGACCTGGTCGCGAAATGACTCCGCCTATTGCGACCGCAGAGCGGCGGCGAGTCTGCGTTGAATGTCCGGTGAAGGAAGGTTCGGCCTGCCAATCAACAGATACTCAAAGTTGTCCGCCAGGATTTCTTCGGGATGAATGACGTAGTCGGTATTGCGTCCGACCTGCTCATAGAAACCTTGTATCTGACCGACGCCCAAAAGCGTGACTTTCGACGCATCGTAAGTCGCGTGCGAGCCAGACTTTTCAACTACTAGAAATTCAAAATCGAGATAGTCGAAGAATTCGCCGCCGTTCGCCGGATTGTAATGGTTGGATTTTGAAAACAGTATCGGCACGGCCCAGATTGACGTTGGGCCCGATGCAACGCGGATGCAGTGGTCGTTCTTCGGAGCATCAGGATTCGTGATCCTGCGAGCGGCCAGAGTAGGCGGGAACGGAATCTCGCCGCAGGGCTGAAATCCGATCACAGCGTACGCCCGTTCGCGCAAATCAGGAGCGTTCCGCGAGAGTACGTGGAACAGTTCGTGCGCGATCGTGCCTTGTAGAGCGCTTCTTCTGTTTGCGGCGAGCGCGTTCTGAGGAAGGATAATCGCGTTGGCACGCGTGTATTCCGCGTGACCTTCTTCGTCGCCGGTCGTCTTGATGAAAAGAATGGCCTTCGGAAACGGCAGGTTGAGGTCGCTCAGTTTGGCAGTCAGACCGTTGAACGCGGATTGCACGGCGTCCTGCTCGTTGGGAGTCCAGGCGAGAACGTTTTTCGCAACAAAGGCGAGGTACTCCTGCTCCGTGACGTCGTGGTCCGTCTTCATTCGCGCAGCGCGATCGAACGCACTCAGACGGGACACAAAATCGTCACGGTTCGTCAGTACGGCGATCCCTTGCTCAATGGTCGCGAAGGAAATGGCCGGCAAGTTCGGCGCTTGCGCGCCCGCGATTGTCGGCATCAGGAAAAGGACACACAGGACAACTGTTTTAATTGGTCGGTGCATGAATGCGCGGAATCTTAGCATAGTGAAACGTCACCTCTGCATAGCGTCGCGTGATATTTCGCGAGCGGGTGGCCAAGCACGGCGAACTTCCCGAGTGAATGTCTTTGGATTCTCGGCGGGCCCCATTCTCACCGACGCCAGGCGTGAGGCTCATGCTGTGGTGATATGAAGCGTTGCGGGCCGGCCAACCGCCAGCCCGAAAACCTAAGTCTTGCGTCTCGGAGGTATGAAAGGGTCGGCCACTCGCCTGCGCGCTCCTCTTCATCAGGCCGCGCGCAGCGTCTCGATGGGATCAATTTGCGTGGCGCGCCAGAGCGGAACTGCGGCAGAGAGCGATACGATCAGGAATGCGGCCAATGCGGCGGAGGTGAACACGGCTGGATCGTGGGTAGAAACTCCGAAGACGAGGCTGTCGAGCCATCTCGATGCGCCCCAGCTTCCTGCGAGCCCAGCGACTAACCCGATCCCGCCTAAACTCGCAACTTGCCTTCCCGTACGACGTAAGATGGCGACGGTCCCCGCTCCCATTGCCATGCGAATGGCGATCTCCTGCCTTCGGCAGCTAACCCAGTAATTGAAAACACCATAGCAGCCTATGCTCGCGAGGATCACCGCAATGCCGGCGAACAGGACCAGCAGCAGCGTGGTGAAGCGCCGCTGCACAAGTGTGTCACCGAGCCATGTATCGGCCGTTTTCAAGGACTGAATCGGAATGTTGTCGTCAATCGTAGCCAATGTTTGCCGCACGGTTGCAATCATGCTCTCCGGGTTACCCTTGGTCCGTATCATCACGACCATTGCGGCATCGGCCCGCTGAGCGGCCGCTAGATAGAGCTCGGGCAAGGGCGGACTGTCCAATCCAATCTGGGGAACATTCGCCGCAACACCGACGATTTCAACGACGGGACCTTCCATGTAGGGTCCGCCGACTTTAATGTGCTGGCCGAGAGCGGACCCGGAGTCCTTCCACCACGCACGCGCAATCTCTACATTGATCAACGCGACCGTCGGGCTACCCGCCGTATCCGCATCAGATAAAGCGCGCCCGGCTACGAGCGGAATGCGCATGGTCTGGAAGTACGCCGCGTCAGCCATATTGACCAGCGTGACGGGCACATCCTGCGAGCCGGGCGTTGGTTTCTCCACGACCGAATACCACCAGTCGCGACAGTCGCCAGCAGCCGGAGGGCAGTTCACGGCGCCAACGGATTCGACTCCCGGTTGCGCACGAAGCGCGGCTTCCAGGCGCGCATAGAAGTCGAGAATGGCCCCCGCGCTTTTGTACGGTAGAGGCGGCAATTGCAACTCGAGTGCAAGCAAATGCTTGGCCTCGAATCCAGGATTCAATTTCTCGGCAGCCCACAAGCTGCGTAGCAGGATCCCTGAAGCAAAGAGCAAGATGACAGCCACCGCGACCTCCGCGATGACCAGGCCTCCGCGCAGCGCGTGTCCAATTCGGCTGGTGCCCGAAGCGGTGCTGCTCTCTTTCAACAGCATCGTCAGATTCACCATGTCTGAATGCACCAGGGGTACCAGGGAGCACAGCAGAGTCACTGCCAGCGTCAGCGCCGCAGCGAAGATCAACACCGGGAGATTCAGACTGGCTTCTGAAAGCCGCGGAATATCGCGCGGCCCGAGCACCTCTATCGCGCGAAGTCCAAAGCCTGCGAGAACGATTCCGAACGCACCGCCAAGCAGCGTAATCAGCACGGTTTCCGTCAGAAGCTGCCGTGCCAGCCGCCTGCGCCCCGCGCCGATTGCAGTGCGAATTGCCATTTCGCGCGCGCGGGTGGTCATGCGAATCAGCAATAGGCCGCCGATATTCGCGCAAGCCAGAATCAGGATCAGGCAAACCGAAGCCATCAAGAGGACAAACACGTGCGTTAGGTCGCCGGTTCGGTGCTCGGTGAGGAACTCGGCAAACGCGCGATGGTCGCTTTCCGGGCCCGGATCTGCCTGCGCGAGCCGCTCGAGGATGGTATCCAAATCCGAGCGCGCCTGGGATAGCGTGACTCCAGGCCTGAGCAGACCGAGCACGCGCATCGATTCGTGTTCGTCGCGCTTTGAAGCCTGCGCAGCCGAAGGACGGAATGGAAGATAGTAATCAACCGGCGGGAGGAAGAAGCCGGGATCTCGGGCAAGTACGCCGATGACAATGTATGCAGTTCCATTGAGGGTGATCGGCTTGCCGATGATCTGCGGATCGGCTGATAGGGTCTCGGCCCAGAAAGCCCTGGTCACCAGGACCGTTGCAGGAGACTGCGATTCATCATCGCTCGCGGTCAGCAGGCGACCCATTATCGGACGTGAGCCGGTCAGCCCGAAAAATTGGTTTGTGACGACACCGGCGCGTGTGAGCACGGCCTGACCCCGACCGGTAAGCGTCAGATCGGCCTTCTGGAAGGCAGCCATCGACTCGAAGGAGTGATTCTCCGTGCGCCAGTGTTCAAAATTGATCCAGGTTACGCTGATGCCGCTGGCTTTCGCGGAGGACTCGCCGAGCCACACCAGACGCTCGCCCGAAGGGAAAGGGAGCGGCTTCAGAAGAACGGCATACACCGCGCTGAAGATGGCGGTGTTTGCGCCGATTCCGACAGCCAGCGTCAGAATCACGATGAGCGAGAAGACGCGGGCTCTCCCGATACTTCGCGCCGCGTAGCGAAGGTCTTGCAGGAGCGATTCAGACGTAGAGAATTGCCATGCTTGATAGCTTCGCTCGTGCACGGCGGTCGCATTACCAAAGTGGCGCCGCGCGGCGGCACGCGCCTCTTCGAGCGGCATCCCCCGCTCCAGATTTTCATCAATCAGGAACTGAAGATGGGCGTCCATCTCCTGCTGCAGTTCGTCGGCGAGATTCCGCCTTTTCCCGAGCGCACGTGCTACCTTCGACCACCATGGGCGCATGAAATCAACTCTCCGCTGCCAGAATCCTTGCCATGGCTAGAGCAAATCGCTGCCACTTCGAAGTTGCCTTGATCAGTTGCTTGCGCCCGGCCAGCGTCAGTCTGTAATAGCGGGCGCGCCGCCCGTTGGGCGAAGTCTTCCACTGCGGGGAAATCCATTTGCGCTGCAGAAGACGTTGCAGCGCAGGGTACAGGGATCCGTTATCGACGAAAATCTCACTGTCGGATTGTTGCTGCAGAAACTGCGAGATGCCATAGGCGTGGTTCGACTCTCGCTGCAGGCTTCGGAGGATCAGCACTTCCAGAGTTCCTTGCAGCAGTTCAAGTCTGTCGTCAGGTAGACTGTCTACGGTAGTCATCCTATCTATTTACGATAGAAAGCGACGTCTGTCAAGCGAGTCTGCCACGGCCACCTTCACCCCCCGGAAGAGCAGGTGTCGCCGCAAAATCAGGGAGGTGTCCAGCCCCGATGAGGTGTACAAGGATTGGGCGGGCGCTTACCGCGCAGCGGCCGTTTCCGCTGGCTGCGACGGCTGCCGTAATGCGCGGGCTTGGGCTAGGAGTTTTTTCAGCTTGCCCTCGATCGGGGCGTCGCCGATGTGTTGGTCCCGCAGGACGCCTTCGGCATCAATCGTGAAAGTGTGCCGAATGGTCGGCCACCGGGCTATCACCGCAGACAGTCACCGTCGCCCGTGCGTCAGACCCCAGTAGACCACTATCGCCCCAGCGGCGACGAACCAGAGCCGACCAAACCAGGTCGGAAGCGTTTTCCTGACAATGCCACGCAGGTCGGGGAGTGCGGTGAAGAAGTTCACACCTGGCAACAATCCGGCGACGGTTACGGTGGTGCCGAGTAAGACCAGCAGAACCCCTGGTGGCTTCAAGCCCTGTCCAAGGATCAAAAGCGGGCCCATCGCTTTCCTTCGCAGATTAGCGTCGAGGTGACGTCCGCGTAGACCCCGCCGCCAACACGCGGCGTTGCAACGTAAAAGCCAACGCCACCGGCACCACCCACCAAGCCAGCGTACTCAAAAAAGGGAGCCCCCGACGAGACTCCCCTTGGCCAGCTGTGAGTTAGGGAGATTTAATTGCCGCCGTCGTCATCATCCGAGCTTGCGGGCAGAGCCAGTAGCCACGCTCCCTGGCCATGGGAGGCGGCATAAAGTCTGTGCGCACTGGGCACGATGGTAAGCCCCGCAACCTCGATGTTCGGCATTCCTGGCGCCGCAAGTCTCCAGGACTTTTCCTTGGGCACCAGCTTGTAAACGCCGAAGTCGCTGGAGATGAATATATCGTGCGTGACCTCGTCCCGCGCGATACCCGTGATCGGCGTATCGAGCAAGTCGTAGCTGAGGTCTTTCCACGTTGCGGTGCCGTCGGCTGGGTTGTACCGCACCTCAAAAACATGGCCAGGTGTTGAGGGTGTTGAGGCGTTATATCCGCTGTATGACAACCAAGCGCGGTTGCTATCGCGAGGATCGATAAATATCCCGCTCACGAATCTTCCCGGACTGTTCGCAACCAGGGAGTCGAGCCGGGTGAACGTCACTGACGTCTCCGGTTCCGCGTCCGCGTTCTTACTAATGAGGACGCGTCCGGCCGCCGTGGCCGCCCAAAGCGTGGAGGTGTTCTGCGCGGTCCGAGCGACTGCCGCAACATCAATACCCGCTCGGTCGGCACCGTAATCTGACCCGATCAATTGTCCATTGGCTGAGGGATCGCCCAGCGGCACCCAATCGCCGCAGGTACCCGCAGGATCAACGCCGGTGAATTCGTTGCAGTTTGCACGGAACGCCGCCAGAGTTCGGTTTCCTACACCCTGGGTTTTGGTCCGCCAAACGTGACCCGTGCCGGCATAGAGCGTTGTGTGAGCCTTGGGGTTGGGGTCGGAGATGATCGAAAAGTAGAACTCGGCTGGCTCGGAGAAGATGAAGAATGTGTCCCCGATGAAATTCCAGTCCGACGTTAGCCCGCCACTGAAATTCGAGTCGGGTTCCGGGCCGGCGTAGGTGTGGAAGCGATATTGAGGATTCAGCACGTCGAAACCAGACTGGCCACCATCACCGAATATCGTCTGGTTCCACTGGGAATGATCTGTATCCGAGATCGTTTCCCAAGTGCCGTTGTCCTGCGTTCCGCCCTGGAGATCGTTGGGGTCAAACGGATTCACCGAGAGGCTCTGGAATTGCAGAGTTGTCAGCCCCTTGTTGATACCACGGAGCCGCGTGGGAACCAGCGAGAGCAGTTGCTGGCAGCGAGCGAGGGCTACTGGCGACAGTCCGCGCGTGCTGCAGTTTGCAGATATGTCGGTCAAGGCACCGCTGGAACGGATGATGCCGCCGTCGGACGAAGCCCAGAACAGCAGAGGATTGCTGGGATGAAATACGATCCAGTGCTCATCCGGGTGCATCCCGTTGGGCTGCACCGGGTCGGTGGCATCCATGGTCATATCGGTGAAAGATACGCCCGCATCGAAGGAAAGCACCCAGGCGCGGCCATTGGAAATGCCTCCGGTCTCGCCGTAGGAATACGAGCCTCCGACGTAAACCATGTCCGGGGCCCCGGGAGGAGTGGCAACGCGATTGTCGTACCAGCACTGGCCTCCGCAGTCGTTGTAGGCGCCATAGCCGGGGTTAGCCGGATTCGGACTGGAAAGGACGTTAAACACGGGAGTGGGAGTTGTCACATCGTCGCTGCGCGAGAGCTGCGCAGGTGGCGTGCCAGAGGACCCCTCGTACAGATACATGCGGGTCTTCCCGTTGGGCAGGGTGGTAACCGAAATATCCGGGCGCATCGCGGTATCTAAGGGATTCAGCGACGGGTTGATTTGCGTCCACGTTTTCCCGGCGTCCTTCGAGCGCCAGACTCCGCGGGAATACGAGCTGGCATAAACGATATCCGGATTCGAAGGATCAAGCGCAACGCGCCGCACACCGAATGGCGAGCATGGATCATTATCCTCAGCTTCGTTCAGGTCCCCCGTGCATACCGAAACGTCGCTTGAGCCGTTGTGGATGAAGGTCCAACTGTGACCGCCATCCGTGGACTTGTAGAGGCCCCACTTCGGAGCACCCGGAATCAGATCAATAGTGCCATTGCAGCAGACCGACGACTGGCCGCGAAGGCCCTGCGTGGTTGCCGCGTAAATCGTGTTCGGGTCTCCCGGTTTCACTGCGATCGAGCCGATGGCACGCTCGTTGAACACCGATTGGCCCATGGGGCCTTCCCAGGTATCCCCACCATCCCTGGTCTTGTAGAGACCTACGCCGGCTTCGCATCCGCTGCCGCAGGCATTGGCCTCGCCTGTGCCAACCCACAGAGTGTCTCCGTCGGGATCGTTTGGATCTATTTCGATGGAGCCGATCGCGTTGATTGCAAAAACCCCCGAGAGATATTTCCACTGCGGCTGGTCATCCATCGCATCGCGAGTGCGCCAAATACCACCGCCTGCGGGACCGACCCACAACGTGCACTTGTCCGCCCGGCAATGCGAGGAGAGCGCCATGGCTGTGGTGCGGCTGGCCGCCGGGTAGGCGTTCGGAATATATGATGCGAAGCTGCGCAGCGGAGTGAAAGGGTAGAGCGCGTAGCTGGGCCCGAAGCTTTGCCATGGGCCGAGCGTATCGTGGCTGAAGTCTTTCCCTGCCATGGCTGCATGGGCTGCCCGTGCTCCCTCGATTCGGTCCGCCGGGATCGTTGTACCCGGATAGGCGCGATGCATAAACTCCTGGTGCGCCAGGCCTCCGGGGCTGCTGAGCCCGCCATTGTCTGGAACCGTTTGCGAGAATTTCTTGAGGCGCTCGGAAAGCAGGGGTGGTAAGGACTCCTGCTCTGATTCTCCCGCGACCTCTTTCTGTTCCTTCTGGATCCTCTTCTTGGACTTCGCTTTCTTCACCGCTTTCGGCGTGCTGGCTGAACGCGCATCTTGCGGGCTGCTGCTCGGTTGTTGCTGCGCAAAAGCGCCCGCGGCCATGAGAAAAAAACACAGGAGTAGTAGATTGACTGTCTTCATTTCGTTGCTTCCTCCTCGCACGGTGGATACGATTTCTTGCCCAGTTCGTCTCGCTGCGGCATCGGAACAGAATCGTGGCTTGCACCCTTGGCGGCCGAGCTTCGACAACTTGCGTACATCTTGAGAAGTCGTGAATTTCAGTCAGCTGACTGAGCGAATTCGCTTGGTTCAGCTTCCTGCAGGGAAACTTGCGCCAGTCAGTTGGAGGAAGATACTACCGCCAGTAGTTTTGTCAAGGGGTGACGGGACGCCGCGCCAAGCGGTGCAGGTGCATGTCCTCCGCTTTGTGCACCAGGTCCATTCCACCCCCCGCCCAATTCCTCAGGGATGCGGTGGTGCGAAATCGTAACCCCGTCGAGCGCCACAGATCTTCCCGTAGCACTCAAGCAGCGCCTTGCCAAGGGCCACAACACCAATCCGGAGGTTTTTGTTCCCAGGAACGGCGCGCGGCGGTGCGTCGGTCCTGGAAAGAGACTGGGAAAGATTATGGATTGCATGGATTCTTTGAATTGGACATCGTGGGTAGATGGCGGCAAAGTAAACATGCCGATCATCTCCTTGACGTGATGATGGGCACGAACTCAGAGGTTCCCTCCTAGCCACTGTTTTTCGAACGCGTCACTTGCTGACCTTGTCGTCCGCAATGATCCAACTTTAGCAACGCGCGCCGAAGTATGCGGCGGCGTTTACGACAACGAATTCCTGAGGAGGAATTTATGACATCGAGCAAGAAACTGTCCCGGATTTGCGTGTTGCTGTTGTCTTTGGTTTCATCGTTTGCGTTTCCATCGAATGCGGGAGCACAGCCGGTGATCGCCGGCCGGTTCACGCTAACCAGCCCGGCGAAGTGGGGAACGGTGATGCTAGCGGCGGGTGATTACACGTTTGCGGTGGAGGATAGCGTGTCGCCGCCTCCGGTGACGATTTTCAGGGCGGACGGCACGGGCAAAGGGATTGTGATTCCGGCGTTCGTCAGCGAGATCAAGCGTGACGACACGGGCAAGATGACGCTGGAAATCAGAGACGGGCAAGCGGTGGTGACTGCGTTGTATGTGGAGAGATTGGGCGTGGTGCTGTATTACGGCGCGGAACGGCCGAATGTGGAGTTGGCGCGGAAGAAGGCTGCGCCTGATTCGAAGATGACGTCGTACTTGCAGGCGAAGTGACGGTGATTAGTAAGTAGTGATTGGTGATTCGTGATTGGTGCGCCGGCGTGGCGGTGGGCTGAAGGTGGGCCTGCTTCCGCGCCGGCGTTTTGTTGTGCGCGCGTGCTTGCTTGTCGGGATGGTGGGCGAGTCCTGTTGGCGCGCGGGATTGGCGGTGGATTACGAGGCGAATTTCTGGGAGCGTTTTACTTCGTCGGAGAGAATGATGGCTTCGGCGATTTGCTTCATGGATTTGCGGGTCTGGCGGCTTTGTTGCTGGAGAGTGAGGTAGGCCTTCTCTTCGGTGGTGGCCATGTCGCGCTGGAGGATGCCTTTAGCGCGCTCGAGGAGCTTGCGAGTTTCGAGGCGCTCCGAAAGCTGGGTGTTGGCGGTTTCCAGGCGCGCCATTTCGATTTCTGCGCCGACCAGAAAGCCGACCGTGGAGATGAGCTGGATGTCGCGCTGTTTGTAAACGTGCGGGCGGATGTGCTGAAGGTTGATGACTCCGACGAGACGGCCGCGGCAGAGCAACGGGACGGATAGGAATGCCTGGTAGGAATCCTCCGGCAATTGATTGAAGAACTTGAAACGCGGATCCTTTGCGGCGTTGCGCGCGACGGCTACGGCGGTGCGGTGTTCGGCGACCCAGCCGGTGATGCCTTGGCCGACGCGCAGCTTCAGGCGATCGACTACTTCCTGATGGGGATTTTTCGAGGCGCGCAGGACGAGTTCTTCCTCGTCCTGGACGTAGATGAAGCAAGAATCGCAATTCACAAGCGCGACAGCGAATTCGAGCACGCGTGCGAGAACTTCGTGGAGAGGATCCTGGCCGCTGGCGGCGATGCTGCTGCCAAGGTCGTGGAGTAGATCGACATCGGCGTCGTGTGTGGCTGTCGTGGTGTCCATATACAAAGTTAGCGGGGCTGCGCGTCGCTGTCCAATCGCAAAAGCGGATGTGGGGGATAGGCAAACTGGGAGGTACTTGGCAGGGCGGCGCTAGGTTTGTTGGCGCAAGGCGAAAGATTTAACGCAGAGGTCGCGGAGGTCGGAGCGCAGAGTTCGCAGAGAGAACCTGCGGCAGGCAAGCAGCGCCCCCGTTCTGGCTGCGCGTGGAACTGGTGCTGGGTAACGGGCGAGGCAAGCCTCGCCTAGCTCGTTTCGTCGTCGCACATTGCGCCTCGAGGAAAGCGGCGCAAGCCGCCGCACTCCATGGTGGACTGGGCGGGGGTCGATCGGAGGGCTCCCGTCAAACATGGACAACGGGAAGATGCGCGGCTAGAGTAGTTGCGCATTGGGACCCGTCTCCAGCGGAGAAAAACATTTTGCGCTTGTGGCGCTCGCGGTGTTTGTGTTCTTGTGCGCTGCGGGTGGCGCGCTTTCCACTCCGGGCGGCGCGCAAGACAACAAGAAATCCGCTTCCGGCTTAACGCAGCGCGCGAACACTTCAACGGCGGTTCCTACCTTTGAGGATATTTCCGCGCGTGCGGGGCTTACGCTGGCGCACATCGCTTCGCCTGAAAAAAAATATATTGTGGAGTCCATGAGCGGGGGTGTGGGATTTATTGATTGCGATAACAGCGGGGTGCTGTCGGCACTGGTGGTGAACGGGTCGACGGTGGATCGTTACAAGAATGGTGGGGATTTGATGGTTACTTTGTACCGCCAGGTGGGAAATCGCGAGGGCGCGCCGCTGAAATTTGTAGATCGTACGCAGGCGGCAGGGCTGACGCGCAAGGGTTGGGGGATGGGCGTGGCCGTAGCGGATTTTGATAACGATGGATTTTTAGACATTTTTGTCACGGGGTATGGCGGGAACGCGCTGTATCGCGGGCGGGGGAATTGCACTTTTGAGGATGTGACGGACAAGGCCGGGGTGCGCGGGAGCGGGTTCATGACCGGCGCTGCTTGGGCGGATTACGACAAGGATGGGTTCGTGGATATTTTTGTTTCGCGCTACGTGCATGTGGACCTGGATAACGTGGCGGCGTTCGGAACATGCAAGTTTCGCGGGATCGTGGTGCAGTGCGGTCCCTGGGGGATGACGGGCGAAACCGATTTACTGTATCACAATCGCGGCGACGGGACGTTTGAGGAAGTGTCGCAGAAGGCGGGCGTGAGCGACCCGAACGGGTATTACGGATTGGGCGTGGTGTGGGGCGATTACGATAATGATGGCTGGCCCGATTTGTATGTGGCCAACGACACGGGGCCGAATTTTCTCTATCACAATAATCACGACGGGACTTTCACGGACCAGGGAATGCTGGCGGGCGCGGCGCTGAGCAGCGAAGGGGACGCGGGTGGTTCGATGGGCGTGGATTTCGGGGATTACGATCACGACGGGCGGCTGGATATTTTCGTGACGAATTTCGCGGACCAGGAAGACAACCTTTATCACAATTTGGGCGCGAAGGGATTTGATGATGTCAGCTGGAAGGCGGGAGTCGCCAAGCCCAGCTACCCTTATGTGAAATGGGGGACTGGTTTTTTTGATTTTGATAATGATGGCTGGGTGGATCTGTTCGTCGCGAGCGGGCACGTGTATCCGCAGATGGACCAGCTGGAGGGGATTGCGCGCTATAAGGAGCCTTTGCTGCTGCACATGAACAATCACGACGGGACTTTTACGGAATCGGCTGCGGCGGCGGGATTGGGTGCGGTGCCGGTGGCTTCGCGGCGCGGAGCGGCGTTTGGGGATGTGGCGAACGACGGCAACCTGGACGTGCTGTTGCTGAATGTGGGCGAGGCGCCGAGTTTGTTGCTGAATCATGGAGTCGCGGGGAATCATCGTGTGGAATTTCGATTGCTGGGAACGAAGAGCAATCGCGCGGCGATTGGGACGCGGGTGACGGTGCGGGCTGGGAAGTTGGTGCAATTTAATGAAGTGCGCGGCGGGGCGAGTTATCTTTCGCAGAATGATTTGCGGTTGCATTTTGGGTTGGGGAAGGCGACGAGTTTGGATTCGGTGGAGATTTTGTGGCCAAGCGGGGCGGTGGAGAAACTTACGGGCGTGGCGGCGGATAAGATTTATGTGCTGGTGGAGGGGCAAGGTATCCAGGGGACAACTCCACTTGCGCGGGACGCCAGGTCAAAGGCACCACCGATGAACGCAGCTGAACACTGATAAGGGCGAAAGATTTAACACAGAGGGCACAGAGAAAGGCAACGGCAACTGCAGCGGCGCTTTTTTAAATGGGAACGCAGCGCGGCACTGCGTTCGAAAGACGCCAATCGGGAGATTGGCGTTCCCAGGAACTGAGCCGTAGAGATGTTGACGCTTGGGCGAGCTCGGGCGCAGCAAGCGCGCCCCTACCGTGGCTAACGCCCAATCGTCTTCTGCGAAATTAAAAAAGGGCGCTGCGGGTTTCCGCGGCGCCCTTTTTTTCAGTGTGTACTTCGCCGTGCGAATTGTTGCGGCTCAGAACAGCAGTTTCAGGCCGAACTGGAAGATGCGTGGGTTGTGGGCGGCTTGTGGCTGCAGGAAGCCGTTCCATGCGGCGGGGCCGAGGCATGACGGGTCGGCGGCGGAATTGTTTGCGCCACCGAAGCAGGTCAATGAATTGTTGGCGACGCCGCCGCTGCCGGTGGTGCTAGCCGTGGAATTGCCGCTCTCCCATTGGGTGTGATTGAAGATGTTGAAGCCCTCGGCGCGGAACTGCAGGGCAATGGATTCGTGGATCGGGATATTTTTGAACAGAGCCATGTCGAAGTTCAAACGGCTGGGATTGTTCAGGAAGTCCCGGCCGGAGTCGCCGAAGGTAAGGCCGGTGGGTGCGGCAAAGGCGGCAGGATTGTAGAGCAACGGTCCGCTGCCGGGAACCAGTGACGCGATAACGGCTGCGGACGGCTTGCTGTAAGGGCTGATGCCGGTCACATCGGCGTAAGAGCCGTTGGTGCCCACGCCGTTGCCGACGCCGGCGTTGTCGCCGAATATTCCGTAGAGAACGCTGAAGGGCTGTCCGGTATTGAACGAGGTGATGCCGGAATACTCCCAGCCGCCAAAGACTTTTTTCGACCAGCCGGCTTGGGTGAACCAGGGAATGTTGTAAACGTAGCTGAAGGTGAAAATCTGGCGTTCGTCGAAGTTGGAGCTGGCGCGGTTGCCGCGCACATCGTAGGAATTCACGAAGTTCTGATCGCCCCAGTCGGAGGAGTCATCGATCGAGTGGCTGTAGGTGTAGGACGCGGCGATGACCAGCGGCGCGATGGTGCGGCGGATGGACACCTGCAACGAATTGTAGGATGAATTGGCGCGATAGGACTTGGCGGTGATGGAGCCGAATCCGACGTACGGTCGGAAGGGGGAGGGATCGTTGCCGCAGGCCGTGCTGAAATTTTCTTGGACGCTCATCGGCGAATTAGTGATCGGCGTGAGCGGATTACCATTAACAAGACCGCTCGTACAATCCGATTGGGTGAGGACTTGGCCGGGCTGATAGGGATTCTCGGCCGCTGGCGTCGGATGAAGTTGATTCCCGTCCAACTGTAGGGAGAGATTTGTGCCTTTGCTTCCGACATACCCGATTTGGCCTACGGTGTTCTTGAACAGCTCGCGTTCGATGCTCAGGTTCCATTGCTGGGCGTAGGGCCAAATGCTTTTCGTTGGGATGGAGAAGACGGTCAGAGGATAGGCGAGCGCGCCTGCGCCGCCTCCGATGCAGAGATAGCCGGTTGATTGAGCGCAGCCGTTAACGCCCGCAGCGATGTTCGGTTGCTGCGGGTTGAGCACGAACGGAGGGTTACCTTCCAGAGATTCGGTGTTGGCTTCATTGCCGTTGCCGTGATCGAAGAAGACGCCGTAGCCGCCACGCAGAGAGGTTTTTCCGTCGCCAAATATATCCCACGCGAAACCCACGCGCGGCGCCGGGTTGAATACGTGTCCTTGCATGCAAGTACGGGGAAAACCTGACGTGCCGCATTGCACGATGCCGTTGAAGTTTCGGGGATCTGTCGGCGTCAGAGGCTCAGTCAGTCCCGGGTCAGCAAAGAGGTTGCCGTTGGGACCGACCGATACCGCGTTGGCCTGGTTAAAAGCGGACGGCTCGAAGTTGAAGGCATTGTCGTACTTCTCGTAATAATTGCCGAAAAGGCTCAAGCGTATACCGACATTCAGAGTGAGGCGTGAGGTGACGTGAAAATCGTCGTTGATGTAGGGCTCGATATATTTGTAGCGGTTGTAGTATTTGGGCTCGTGATTTGGCTGGGAGAAGGTGGAGATGTTTCCGACGAGGAGATCGGCGAAGGCGTTTCCATTGGAAACCAGGGAATTGGACGCATCGAAGCTCAGGGAGCCCTGGAGTCCGATGCTGGCGAACTCGTTCTTCTGAGCGATGACACCGTAGGCGCCCATCTGCAGGGTATGTTTACCGAAAATTTTGGTGAGGTTGTCGCGAATGGTGTAGGTGGGATTCGCGTTGTTCCAAGGCTCATCGGAAGGATCGGCGGTGAACCCGGCACCGTAAGCGGCATTTCCGGCGACGGAGACTGTGGGCAGTTTGCCGCCAAAATCGGGAAACAGGCCGGTCATCGTCATGCTGGCGGGGCGTTCAAAGGGGCCAACGTTGCTCAGGAAGATGTGGTCGCTGGTGTAGCTGAAGACGAATTCGTTCACCAGAGTGGGTGAAGCGGTGTACGTCAAACGGGCCACGGCGCTGGTGGTGGGGCCGACAAATTTTGTTTGGATCGAGGGAAGGGTGGCGTTGGACCACAGGGTGGTGGGCGTGGTGGTGTTCCAGGAGTCGTGGACGTAGTGAAACATGCCGCGCAAATTGTTGGTGAAATTATGATCCACGCGGAGAAGCTCTTCGCGCCAAAAGGTGGGCTGGGAAATGGACGCGTTGTAACAGGCGCCGATGGTGGAAGGGCAACCGGTGGTGCTGTTGGGGGCGCTAATTTCGGCGAGGATCGCTTGGGCGTTGGGGTCAACGGTTACTTGATTGTTGGGGAAGGTGTTGTAGGACGTGATCGCTGGATTGCCGGTGTTGGCGGAGGCCGCCGGGCAGTCCGGATAAAACGCGGTCGGCTCGGGACTTAGAACGCTGTTGGGATCGCCGCGGTAAAATACGGTTCCAGCCGCGGGGCACACGTCGGAAAAATTCCCGCCGCGCTCGGCGTTGGAGGGGACGGCAAGGTTGAAAGTGTTGGGGACGCGTTCGAGGCGCCATTCCTGCGACCAGAAGAAAAAGGTTTTGCTCTTGTCTGAGTTGTAGTGGCCGGGAATGTAGATGGGGCCGCCGATGGTGTAGCCGAAATCATTTTTCTTATAGGGTGGGGCGGAGGATGTTTGATCGAAGTAATTTCGCGAATTGAAAATGTTGTTGCGATTGAATTCGTACACGTCGCCATGGAAGCTGCTGGTGCCGGACTTCAGCTCGGTTTCGACGGTGCCGGACGCGTTGCGGCCGTATTCCGCGCCGTAATTCGAGGTTAGAACACGCACTTCCTGGATCGCGTCAATGCTGGGATAAACGTTCAGCGAGTTGTTGCTGCCGTTGTCCATGTTGTCGCCGCCGTCGAGTTCCCAGTTGTTGTTCTCACCGCGGCCGCCGTTCACGGAATACACCGTATTGCCCGCGATGCCGACTGTCCCTTCATCTTGTCCGGTTTGATTATTGACGCCGGGGGTCAAAGTGATGAGCTGCGCGAAGTCGCGGCCGTTCAATTGCAGCTGCGTGATTTCGGCGCCGGTGATGGTGCCGCCGACTTGCGCGGACTGCGTTTCGACTTGGGCGAGGCCTTGGCCTGCGACGACGACTTCGCTGGCGAGGGAGCCGACTTCCAACGTGACGTCGATGCGCGCTTTTTGGCCTACGCGGAGGACCACGCCCTTGGCCTCGTACGTCTTGAAACCTTTGGCGGTGATGCTGACGTCGTAGGCGCCGCTGGGCAGATAGGGGATTACCCAATCGCCGTCGCCATTGGCGGTGGTGGTCTTGTTCATGCCGATGGTGGCGTTGCTGACGGTGACGGTGGCGCCGGCTACTACTGCGCCGGTGGTGTCATGCACGGTGCCGTTCAGCGTGGCGGTGTCTTGCGCGAAGGCGGCGGACGCGCACAGGAAAAACGCGAACAGGCAACCTGCTTGGCGAAGGTATCTCATTTACGTCTCCAGGTAGCGCAGCGTACGCGCGGATTTTGCTAGCCCGAAATGCTAATACCCGAAGTTGCTGGTATTGCGCGATGGGTGGTGGGGGTCGCAGCAGAGCTGGCAGGCTAAGCTGAGACGAGTGCGGGAACAGCTATCCCGGCAAACGGCATTCAGAAGCTTGAAAGACCCCACCCCAAACGTTTTATTAAATTTATTAAAAGTGATTTATATACGGGAGCGAGGATATGTCAAGCGAAAAACTTTGGGGTCATGGCGGGGTGGGGAGGCCTCGGAGGCGGGTAGCCGGCGGTCACTGCATTTTGCATCAAGGCCTACTCGATTTGCTCGGCACGCACGAACCCGCCGAATTTGCTGCGAGCTCTGCACAGCGTGCGAGCCGTGGTCGGACGTGAAGCTGTTTCGACAAACTCGCGTTGACCCGATCTATCTTTGCCGCAAATGCGCTTTGTCAAGAGCGGCGTACCCAGGCGTCGGGCGAGCGGGCGCGAAGTGTGCTAGTTTTTAGCCGTGAAGTGCGGCGGAATATTGCGCGTGGTGCTTTTAGCGACTGCCGTAGTCGGCAGCGGCGCGTCGGTGGGATCGGCCGCGCAGCAAGCGGCTCACTCCGGCGGGGTTGCACCGGCGGCGCAGGACTTGGCGGGGCTTTTTGCCGAGGGGGAAGCGGCTTTGCGGGCTGGGGAACTGGACAAGGCGGCGGGGGCGTTCCGGAAAGTCTTGACGGCGGATCCACGGGAGGCGGGTGCTTATGCGAATTTGGGAGTGATTGCGATGCGGCGGCAGCAGTGGGGGCAGGCGTTGGAATTGTTGCAGAAAGCGGAGCGGCTGGCGCCGAGTGTCGCGGGGATACGTTTGAATATTGGATTGGTTTATTACCGGCAGAATGATTTTCATTCGGCGATTGCGCCGTTTGAAACGGTGGTGCGCGACAGGCCGGAGTCGGTGCAGGCGCGTTACTTGCTGGGGCTTTGTTATTTTTTCACGGAGCGGTATGGCCACGCGGTGACTGCTTTGGAGCCGATCTGGGCCGACGAATCATCGGACTTGAATTATCTATATGTGCTGGGGAATGCGGCGAACAAAGCGGGGCGGAGCGATTTGGAGGAGCGGGCGCTGACGAGGTTTGTGGAGCTGGGGCGCGATACGGCTGAATATCATTTGCTGATGGGGAAGGCGGCGCTGAACCGCGAGGAGAATGACAAAGCGATCGCGGAATTGCAGGAGGCGGCGGAGCTGGATGCGCGGCTGCCGTTTCTGCATTTCAATTTGGGTTTGGCCTACTTGGCGCGGGCGGATTTTGAGAAAGCGCGAGACGAATTTCTGAAGGATGCGGAGATCGAGCCGGACGTGGCTTTCGATTACGACCGGCTGGGCGTGGTTTATGCGTATTTGCAGGACGACGCGAAGGCGGAGGAAAATTTCAGGCGGGCGCTGCGGTTGGATGGGCACCTTTCTAGTTCTTATTTTGGATTGGCGCGGGTTTATCAGCGGCAGGGGAAATTTTCCTTGGCACTGGGGGCGGCCGACTCGGCTTTGCGGATGGATGCGAATAATGCGAATTATCACAATTTGAAGGGGCAGATATTAATGCGGTTGGGGAGGACAGAGGAAGCGCAGAAGGAACTTTTGACGGCTACGGATTTATTGAATGCTAGCCGCGAGCGGCGGCACAGTGAGTTGAACCAGGGGGATTTGCCGCAGCCGGAATTGACGGCGGAGCCCAGGGTGCAATGAGCGGGGGAAAGCAGATCCCTCTCTGCGTCCGGCGCCCGCCAGAGGGCGGCGGGCCAGGAAAAGCGCGGGACTCCGTTCGGGATGACACGCACATTTTTTGTGAACTGTGGCGGAGTGCTGGCCGATCCAAGGGCAAAGCGGGGCGGCCGCTATGTCTGGGACTTCAGGAATTTTTCTACTTCGCGGGCCGTAGGCATGGAGGGTTGGGCGCCGCTGCGGGTTACGGAGATTGCGGCTACTGCGGTCGCATAGCGCGCGGCCACGAGAGGCTGCTTGCCGGAGAGCAGGCTGACTGCAAGGCCGGCGTTGAAGGCGTCGCCGGCGGCAGTAGAGTCGATTGCTTTTACTGCGAACGAAGGAACCATTTCGCGGATGCCATCGGCGGTGGCGATGAAGGCGCCTTGTGCGCCCATTTTAATTGCGACATTTTTCGGGCCGCGTTCGAGAAGGAGATTGGCGCAGCGCGCGGCCGTGGCGGGAGTGACCGGCTCGGTGGGAGGCAGGCCGCAGAGAATGCGCGTCTCGCTTTCGTTGGGAGTGATCCAGGCGGTGACCTGCAGGAGGCCCGACGGCAATTCGCGAGCGGGGGCGGGATCGAGCATCAGCGGAATTTTGTAGCGATGCGCGAAGGCGCCGAGGGTTTCTAGAGTGATGAGCGGGATTTCCAGTTGCGCGAGGATCATGCCTGCTTTGCGCAGCAATGCGGAGTGCGCGGTGATGTCTTTGGGCTGAAGTTTGCCGTTTGCGCCGGGGACTACAACGATGTTGTTCTGGCCGTCACCGCCGATATTGATGAGCGCGACCCCGGAGGAACCTTTTACGGCATGGACGGATTGCACGGCGACGCCGGATTGGCGGAGGGCGGTTTTCAGCGCGGAGCCGAACGAATCGTCGCCGACATTGCCTAACATGCTGACGGGGTAGCCCAGTTTCGCGACGCCTACGGCTTGGTTGGCACCTTTGCCGCCGTGGAAGGTGCGGAAATCCTTGCCGATGATGGTTTCGCCGGGGAGGGGGACGTGGTCGGCGCTGGCCACGAGATCAAGATTGATGCTGCCTGCTACGACGATGGGTTTGCGCATTTTGGTGTGCGCCTCCGGGTTCGCACGGCGTGGGAAAGCGAGATCCCTCGCTGCGTCCCGCGCCCGCCAAACTGCGGACGGGAAGAAAAAGCGCGGGACTCCGTTCGGGATGACAAGCAAAACACTCATCCGGCGAACGGTTCAGCGGATAAGGCTATCACCATCCGGCTCGAGCGTCGCGCGCGGGTTGTGGGATTTCGTGGCGAGTGGACAGGTGCCTCATGGTGGGGCGTCGTGCTAATCTTTGGTGAGTTTTTCCCGCGGTTCTTCGAGCGACCCTGCCCGGGTGGCGGAATGGCATACGCGGAGGACTTAAAATCCTTTGTCCTTAACGGGACGTGTGGGTTCGACCCCCACCCCGGGCACCAAAATTATTCTTTTGCTTTCAACTAGTTAATCGGCGCGGAATTTTCGCGTAACTTCTGCGTAACCTTCGACTCCGTCAGCGCTATCGGGTCTCGGCTCCACGCGGTCGCCAAGTCACTCTCAAGTTGCAGCTGTCGTGAGCGAACCCACGGCGCATAGTGCTTTTCCGTCACGCGAAGGCTGTGGTGTCCGAGTAGCACAGAAACGCGTTCCATCGGAATACCAGCGAGAAGTAAGTCCACCGCAAATGTGTCACGAAATCGATGAGCGTGTCCTTTCTCCACGTTCGCAAACTCAAACAGTTTCCGCAGTCTGGTCTGCCAGCTGCGCACTGTACTCTCTAATTTTCCGATTCCGCTCCAGAAGAAGAACTTTTCGCTTTTTCGGGGTGTGTCCTCCAGAGCTGACAAGACGAAGTCAGGGAGAATCGTATTGACTGGCTCTCCGGTTTTTTGCGTGTACAGGAATAATCGGTTTCCTACGATGCGATCGGCGGTCAGGTTGATTACGTCGCTAATCCGCATTCCAGTGTAACGGAGCAGGAGCACAAGGGCGCGTAGTCGCATTCCATTCTCGCGTCCGGAAGGGGAGGCCTTTTTGACGTATGTATTCACGGCAGACAAAGTTCGAGTCATCTCATCATGCGTAAACGGCAAGGTCGCACGTATCGGTATTCGAGGACTCTTTAGTTCTGAAGCTGGATTCTCGCCAATCCATCTCCGCCTCTGAGCAAAACGAAAAAAGGCTCTGAGGCGCTCTAGCTTTTTCGCGGCTGAGAGTGCGCCGTCGTGCCATTGGCATCGAAATTGGCTTACCGAGTCAAGATTAAGTTCTCTAAGAAATCGAAGGCCGGTACCAGACGCGAATTCCTTCATCTGTCGTGAAAGGAGGCGGTACTTCCGGATCGTGGATTCGTGAAGCCTCCTCGCCTCCAAATCCGCAGTGAATCTTAGCCAGGCTTGCTCGATCGTGATCGCTTCAGATTCGTTGGCTTCGATCTTACGTTCCCCAGTAGCCTCCCATTCCCGAACGATTTCTTGGGCCTTCTGCCAGTCCCGGGTTCCTAGCGATTGATGAATCTCCACGCCGTTAAGGTGACCATCCACCCAAACCGGGCACTGACACCGTCGATACTTTCGCCCTTCGTGACGATGCGCGCACCGTTTTTGGTGACGCCGGTAGATGCTTAGCATAAGGGGCCGTATGTTTACTACTTATGTACTTGTTGCGCACTAAGAAAAATATCAACTTACGCGCTCCGAACCACTCGCGAGCCAAGCATGTCCGGAGCTGCCCCCTACTTGCCGCAATCGGCGATACCGCGGGCATAGTAAAAGGCGGCTGAAAGCCGTTCGCCTTTGAAGGGAAGATTGCCGTGTAGCTGTCCCTCATCAAACAGCAACAAGTCACCCGGTCGGTAGGCGATGGCGATTCTCCACTCGGGAAGAACCAACTCACCACCCGTGAAATTCCCCGTCGGCAGGATCGCCGTCATCACGCCTGGCAGGTTGCGATCCGAGTGATAGGCCGACCGTAGATTCTTAATGATGTAGCCTGTCGTGAACACTGTGTTGAGAATCCGCCACCGCGGCGCTTTCTCTACCTCTGCCCGCTGGAGGGCATACGCAGTCGGCATGTATTGCGCGTAGAGTTCGTTCACGCGTTTGATTAAGGTTTGGTTCCCGTCGATCAGTTCGGGCCGACGTTTAGTCAGCGCCGTCATGTGACAGGGATGTTCCGCCGTCGCAGCCATATAGCCGAGTAGGCCGTACCCCACGCCGCTCTCTTCCAGGATTTTCAGTACGGACCTGGGAACTCCAACGCGCTTCGATAAACTCCCATCCTTTCTCAGGGCGGGCAGTGATGGTGAGCCTACGGCCGTTGCTCGTTTTCTCGGCAGTTCTCGCACGCCCCTCCACGACATGAAGGCTAGGCGGCACAGTTCTGGGTCGATCCGTTGCAAGAAGGTCACGGGCCGCGCTCCGTGGATAATCTTCGATAGTTGGACCAGCCTACTCAAAGCGGGAGAAAGCGGAGACAAGATCGGCGAGGCAACGCACATCTTTCGAGCCATCCGACGTTTGTGCGATATGGGCGCGACCTGCACGATCATCGATCATACGGGCAAGAGCAGACGCAAACAGCCCATCGGGACCTCGGCGAAGATGACGCAGATGGACACATCACATCACTTCGAGGCGCAGCGAGAGAAAAGTACGCTTTTCAACTCAACCTCGTCACGTACCGTCGTCCGCGTCAAGAGCTTTCTCAAACGATACGCCCCCGAACACGTCGGCACGTTTTCTTTCGAGGTTCAGAGTAGCGTGGACAAGAAGGGCAGCTGGCATCTGCTGAGCCTAAAAGCTACGAAGGACAAGGCAGTCCTGAAACTGAAGGCGGAAGTGGAAGCTATGAAAGAGCTAATCCGCAGGAATCCGACCGCGAGCAAAGAGGAGCTATCTAAGCTGGCACAAGTCAAGAAAATCGCAAGCCGAGACCGAGCAAGACAATTGCTGCAAGACGGGATCGGCAAAACTTGGAAATGCATACACCGGGAGCGACGAAAACTGACTTTCCGGCTATTGAAATCACCCGTAAAGGTTAAGTACGCGAGTACGCGGCCCCCTAGATAAAGATATCCCCGCGTACTGGAAAACTTTATTACCCCCCCTTATATATCCCCCCCAAACGCTGTACGGGTTTTGGAGGGAGGATAGTGCTATTTGTACTCCCCCTCGCTCCGCGATGCTGCGCATCGCTCCGCTTCGGGGGCAGGCGAGCAAAACCGGCTCGCCTGTCAAGACCATTTGGTTTTCTGCCGGAAACAGAAGTGAGTATCGGTTAAGCAGAATCTCAGAAAATCACGCTAAGGCGAGCGTAGCGAGCCTTACCCCGAAGCGTAGCGATGCGAAGCATCGCGAAGCGAGGGGTATAAAGGATCGAATTCGTGACATTGCCAATGGCCACTGAGTTCTGACGGTTGAGATGTGTAACTGTAGTTTGCACAGTATCGCTCCGCTTTCGTTGATAGCGGCGAATATACAGCCCAGCGGACGAGCGAAGCAGTCAATATTGAGGATCAGAACAGGCTTTATTTGCCTACCGGGAAGCGCGCCAACCTGCAGAATTCATCGAGGACTCTGACGATCGAAAAACTGTGAATGCAGCAGGAACATAATTCGGGTTCAGACGAATTTCAGCTTTCAGCTGAACTGACTATTTGACGGCTTCACACAGTTGATTTACAGCTATTTTGGGTATGACTTTTGGCCGCGGTGCCTTTCATCAGGGTGGCTTAGCCGCTCGGTCACGTGCACCGGATTTCCCCTGGGAACGGGTCCCCTTTGTTCGTGCTTAGCGTGCATGCGAATCTGAAAAAGCCTCTTCAAAGAATGTATCGGTACTCTGCATGACGAGCAGGAAGAATTGCCCCAGATTGACAGGTGCGGCAACGCGACCAATCAGGCGCTGACAAACTGCTAGGTTCCCTTTGCGAACGAAATATGCGGTGAGTAAGAGAAGCAGCATCGGATAAACGATTGTGATTCGAGCCCTGTCGGTTGTATTCAAGAAAGCTATTACGAATAGTGACGCCATACAGATCAGGGCAAACAGGACCGAGAATGTAAGCGGCGAGCCGCGCAGGTAAACTCGATACGGTCTTTCGCGCACATCGGGATTCTACTGCAGGTTGTGTTTGTAGGATCGTCTTAGAGACCGTCCGGGTACCCGCTGATTAACGCATTAACCGTCCAAGTGGATTTTCGCACTTTCCGGTTACGCGACTTATCGTCCAGTGATGCAGGCGACGTGTCCGGATTGAAATTCCCAGCGCGGAGATTTCGTGCTATCGCAACTGGAACGTATACAATTTGACCATGATTCAACGCGAAGGATCTCCGACACTCAAAAGGGGGCCAACTACCGACGATGATACAGCCATCGTTGACTGGGCGAATCTTCCCCACGGCACTCTAACTGAACACCTAGACGCGTCGCTGCACGATGCTGAAGTTGTTTCAATTCGGTCCGACCTTCTAAAACGCACGGTTTCCATACATTGCGATGTTGAACATTTGCGTGAATTCCACCGCTTGCCAGAAGGATTTCGTTTGGTTCTTGAACTGGAGGGCCTTCAGTCGGCGCGTGTTTTTCGCTACTCGATATGGCCAGGTGAGTTTTCGGTTCCTCCAGGTGTGTCCCGTGAAGAGGAATCCCGACTCGTTTTGGAATATCAGGCGAAGTGGCGAGAGGAGTCGTTTTCGTGGACGGAGTTTGAGAAGGCGATTACTCGCGAATGTGAGCAGGTCCTCGACATCGCGGACGCTACGCTCGCAATTTCAAAAGATTCGGCTGCGCTCAGGCTGCGCGGACACCTCAACTACACCGTATATCATGAAGTGTTTCTGCGAGCAGAGAAGCTAACGATTTCGGGAAGCAGTGGAAGGATATTCGGACTGAAGGAATTCCAAGCGCTTGGGGAAGTCTACTGGGAGGCTTTCAGCCGCCGTCCATCGACAAAAATTCCGGATGGACTGCCTCCTATGGGTCCCGCTTCCGGTGGAGGGAGGTTGTGAAATGAAACCGCGGCGGGACTGCACTTGCCCGTGCCATCGAAGTGGGGTCGCGATTCACGTTGTTCCCTGTTGTGAGGGAATGCTGTTGGGCTTGGCCAGCGAGGCAATGGAATCGAGAAAAAAAACCAAAACAGTCCAGGAAAAAACCTTCCCACCGCTTGCCCCCGGCCTAGGTCCTGGTAAACGCATATACCGGAACTTGGGTACTGGCAGGGTCGAACGAACTCCGTGATAAAGTCTCGTCATCAGCCATGCGCGGCATCCTTTTACTCGCGATACTCAGCATAAAGAGCAGCTACTCTGAGAAAGAAGAAATGCCCTTGGAAAGGACTGACGATATTCCCGATACTCTTCAATGGTGGTTTGGCGAGAGTGGATGTTGGCGAATTCGGACCTACGCCTTAGACCATGACGTTCATGCATTCAAGATAGGAAATTCGGTCCACACAACGTTGGACCTTGCCAAGAAAAACAACCAGGACAATTACGGAGACGTTATCGCGGCACAGCATGTGATCCATTTTGTGGATTGCTCCGCTCGGGGAGAGTCGGAAGCTGAATTCGGGCGCATCGGTTTAGTGTCCCGACTCCAATTTGACCTCAGTCGGTTCGTATTCTGGAAGCCAGATTATGCGGAGTATTTGACCAAATCCTTACCGAACGAGCAGAATCCGTCAGAATCCCGCAACTGAATGGCGTAATGCCTGATTAACGCACCGGAGAAATAGATACTAGACTTATAGCTACCGGGCAAGAACTCAGACCGATGCGTAGCTCCAAAGAATCTTGCCACTGTGGTCCCGGTCCTTGAAAAAATTGTGATTCGTTCTTTTTATCGCATCAATTGCGGCTTTTGCATCTTCTACTGTGCGGCGGTCTGCGTGTTTTGACAGCGAACTGAGAATCGGAAGTGCGTCTGCACGCAACGAGTATGCCAGCAATGCGCATCCATAATGGCGGACTACGTATGCTCGGTCTTCGACCGCAACTTTCCCCATCCTGAACGCAACTTCACTCTCGCGGGAGAATCTGCCGACGTAACGCATGACGGAAGCACGACCTTCTGATTTTCGGATTCGAGGAAAGGCCTCTGCGAGAAGTGGCAGTAAGTCGTCACCCATTGAATCTGCGACCACCCACGCCGCGTCGATTTCTGGCCGTAGTGAGTTGCTGAACGCTCGTACTAAAATCTCGACTCGCTCGTCTTGCATGACAGGACCGAAAATATCATGAAGCTTGGGCCAAAGTCCTGGCTAACGCCGTAATCAGAAACTGGCCCTCAGTGTCCGGTTACGCGACTCTCCAGGACTTGGCCGCATGACTCAGGGGCGGGTTTATTGTTCACATGTTTCTCCAGTCTCGCCTAAGGCAAGAACTCTGGAAAGTGGAGACGGGCTACATCCCATCATCGTTTGCCGCTGAAAACTGTTCTATCGAACTTCTTCAGTAAAGGCCCTTCTCCACTCATGCCCTTTCAATACGAACGTATCCTCAGGCACAATCCCCGCCGGTGACACGTCAGTGACGTGAATCACGGTTCCCAGCATGCCGTTTTGCGACACTCGAATGGTGTGGGCGATTTCTATTCCACCGAAATCAACGAAGTCCGACCTCTGTGTCTCAAGTCCAGAAAAGTACGTCTTCACGAGCTCTCCATGCTCGTCAAACCAGTAACCTCGCGTGTGCTCCGGATCAAACGTGCCCTGAGCGCTTTCATATCCTGCGAGTACGCGAACAGTTTCTACTCCACTGACGGCGTCTCGCTTGATCCGCCAATCGGATTCCACAAAAGTGTCGATGGCGGGAATCGGCTCCATCGCCTTCAAGACAAACCGCAAGAGCCCGACATCCGGCCCCTCCAATAACTGATATCGCGTGTCGCCGTGCCGCGCACGAACGAAGCGGCTCTTCCCCAGCGTTGCTTCTCTGCGCCATTCGTCATCGCTTTTCCACGTGTCCACATATTGTCCGTTTTCGACCGTTCCGGCTGCGATCTTTGCCTGAAATGTTGCGTGCAACACATACGCTTGCCCGTCGCCCGCCGCTGGAAAGGAGAAATGTCTGCCTCGCTCAAAATAATCACGAGCGCTGTCGAAGGTCTCCACGCCTTCCGGCCGGACCGTCTTGAATGGCATCGTAATCCGCGACACGACTTGAACCGGTGCCCCGTCCTGTAGGTACGGCTTGAACTGCATCGCCGCAATAGCCTTTCCAGCCGTTTCGCTTATACCGGGATTGTCCGAGACCATTGTTCCAACATCTCGGACCTTCCCCGCACGATCGACAACGATCTCTGCTGTCACCGCTCCTTCCAAGGGACCGTCTTTCAAAGCAGGCCACGCCACCGCAACCGTCGGCAGCAGATTTTTTCGTAGCGTCAGCTCTTCGATCACAGCGGTCTGCAAGAGCGGTGCATCGCCACCAGTCACTTCCGCGTCAAAAAGACCCGCTGGCACGTCTCGCAGGTCCTCCAGCGTCGTTATCTTTGCGGTCACCTCAGGCGATCCCACGCTTACCGTCTGCCCTACCATACGACCGTGAAAACTTTTGTAGTCCTTGTAGAGACCGCCCCATCCCAAGTCGCCTCCGTAAAAGAGCAGCCCGGTGCTGTCGGTGATAGCAAGTCCTGCGCCCATCCCTTTCTCCACCTTTCCGTCGGTACTCATCACCGTCCACGAGTAATAGGTCGATCCCATTAACTTCTTCACTTCGGCTTCTTTCACCTTTTCCAGAACCTGATCCAAGAACGGTACAGGCTCGATCAATGCCACGCTCGTCTCTCGAAGCCACTCCGGAAAGTAGTTTCCCTCGTTCTTCTGCCATTCCTTGCCGTCGTTCACGATTGCGATTTGGTGAAACTCCGGCGAGCGCACTTCTCGTTTCCACTGCGTAGGCGAAGCCCACCAGATCTCCACCTCTCCAGTGCGGTTCGATCCTCGATCCCGCTCACGACTTGACGCGATCACCGCTTTCAAATGAAACGGCTTCGTTCCCGCTTGATTCAGCGTGCTATGCTCCGCTGCTTTCTTGACGGTCCGCTCCGGATCATCGGCGTTGCCCAACATCGACAACCCTAAAACCGTGACCAATACAACCATCGCTTTGCACATGTATTGAATCCGCATGTCCCTTAGTGTATATGCGACTCCAATCAGCCAGCAATCGTTCAAATGGCAAGAGTTATGCGCTGCTTGCCGTGCAAGCTGCGCTAAGTCCCGCAGCATTTACCGGAGAACTGAAATCGAGGCAAAATCACTTGTACATCAGTTGGAATTACTTCATCGAAAAGGAGGAAGCGATGAATTGGGCTATTCTCGTTGTTGCCGGATTTTTTGAAGTTGGATGGGCCATCGGGCTGAAATACACCGTAGGCTTCACACGACTTTGGCCTAGCGTCTGTACAGTTCTAGCGATGATCATTAGCCTTGGACTACTTGGCATCGCAATGAAGACACTTCCAGTCGGCACCGCCTACGGCGTTTGGGTTGGGGTGGGTGCTGTCGGTACCGTCGTACTCGGGATTGTGTTGCTTGGAGAGTCGGCGAGCCTGCCTCGGATGATCAGTGTTGCCCTCATAGTTGCGGGTATTGTGGGACTCAAGCTCTCAAGCTCCTAGAATGGCCATGGACACCTTGTGATTCGAGACTGACCCAACCCGACCATTTAAAAGTCGCACAACATGGTACGCCATTGTGCCTAGGCCGGTTCGCAGACCCAGGGCCTGATTCCCTTATCGGACAAGTGAAAATGTGCTTGGGGGCAGGTTATCCGGCAACGAAATTAATTGAAAGTTAGCGGGAACCGTTAGGCTGGATCTGCCTGACTCAGCGAATCAGCGATCTCTTCTAGGTACGTTTGGTCTATGGTTAAATCGAACCTTAGTTCAGTTCCGCTCGCGAAATTGTTTTGCGCGATGCCCTGTACGGCGACGTGTCCCTTGCCGTCCCCAATGAATGTGAGACGGATGTTCGGTTCCAGAGGTTCTAGCGTCGCAGTTCCGTGGAGCTGGCGACGAAGCTGCCGGATCTCCCCGGCGAAGCGAGCAAGTTCTCCGCTCATCAGACTCCATTTCAGTTTTCCGGCCCATCCGTCACAGCGAACTTCGACGTCAGCCCTCATCCAGCCCGCCAATGCCGGTTCGATTACTCGGATCAAGACGCAATCCGCTCCTCTGTTGCCGATTACGATCTCGACGTTCTGAGTCATGTTTGGGGAGCGATTATAACTGCGTCGGGTCGCGGAAGTCCGAAATTCGCGAGCGATTCCCCTCAACTCCTGATCACCAGACTTATCAGGAGTTGGTAGCGGCCCTAACCCTCGCGCCTCAGAAATACGCTCACGAGGCCCATGCACAGGACGTGGCGTTAGAAACAGAAGCTCGTACCCACTTTCCGTTTTGCTTCTCCATGAAGTAATACGTTCCTTCCATGCACAACATTCCACAGACGTAAGTCATGGTCAGCAAAGCCTTGGTTTTTTGAGCATTGAAGCCGACGCTCGATACGGAAACATAACTCTTGGCTTCGGGATAACGCGTGTAGAAATCCTCCCAATGTGATTTCAGAATTAGCTCGTTGAGTTGGCGCGTGGGCACGAGAAGATACGTCTTGTCTATGGGAAACATTCGCAAAAGGCGTCTCGGAACCCGATTCACGACCACGTAGTCTCTGAGCGTGCTTCCCCACGTGCTGTAGAATTTCTTGTCTCCCTTGATGCACAAGTTGTCGGCGCTTTGCGTAGCCGAAAACTCGGGCTCTTCCTGAAAGATGAGTGATTTTGGCTCGTGCAGTTCCCAACTCCATATCATGGGCAAGACCGCTGTGTACACGGCATAGGCTTCAGGGTCGGCATAGGATTCGGAAGTGACGTTGTCCGCTATCGGCGGCCTTGGTTCTATGACCTGACCAGCAGAGCTACGAATATCGGCCATCAGTGTCCCTAGAAGAGTTAAGGCAGCCAAAGTCAACAAGGCTCGTTTCAAGGTCGGCTCCGTCGATGGTTGATAATAGCCGAGTTGCAGTAGTCCAACCAGCAATACGACGACGTGCCTGATTAACGCGAAACCGGACAAGTAAAAAGACGGGAAATTGCCGGAGCAAACATTGGTGGTGGGTGAGGGTGCTGCCCCCTCCCGGCACGCTTATCTGGCGTTTACCGGGGTTTATAAGACCCCGCTGCACGGCTGGTGCTACCCACCGTTTGGCAGAGTCGTATTATGGGGTCGTGTTGCATGTTCGTAAGATAGCGTGCCAACGGACCATTGTCATCAGCAAAGACGAATCTCAATGCCTGGCAGCCCCACGGGAGAAGTGCATCCCGGACTACGTACTCGTTACTTGGTCGCTCCATAGGAGCGCAGCAGCTCAGCAATCTCCGTCAGTCCGAAATCGTCCTCCGCGCTCCAAAGCGGAGAATCGCTGAGATTCGGCCTGACGTTTGGGTCAGCTCCGCTCTCCAAAAGCTCCCTGACCGCTGTGATGTCACCTCTCATGATTGCCCATAGAAGCGGCGTCATTCTGAAATCGTCAAATTCGTTTGGATCTGCTCCCGCGGCGACGAGCCCTCGCATTGAATCATAGTCAGAGCGCAGTACGGCATCAGTGAGCGCAGTATTCTTCTGAACGCCGACAGTCTTCCGTTCCTCGGTTTTTCTGCGGCTCGGCAACATGGTTCTGGACAGTATCTCACGGATTTCCTGCGCAACCCGCGTAGTGCCCGGTTAACGCCGTCCATGTGGATTCAAGTTTCCGATTACGCGACTCTCCAGGCGTTAGACCTTCGTCGCGTGCAATAGCGATCGAGCGTGATCCAGAAGAAGTAGGTAGAATGCACAGGGGCCTAGGACCTTGTGAAGGATTGACAAATGGTGGGAGGAAAGGATGTTCAGGTTGAGCGTTAAAGCTTTTTTGATCGGGCTGCTCGCGCTTTCGAGCCTTTGGGTAGCGGTCGCGTTCGTTCCAATTCTGTACTCGATCGTGGCTCCCCCGCGCGATCTCCAACAAGTCATTTGCGCCCTAGAGATGCGCTGTAGCGCCCCGCCGGAAGCAGCTGCTGCCGTTCAAGCGGCGCTCGCTTCAGCCGGGCCTCTACGACGAGCGGTGCAGGTCGGGTATTATTCTGGTGTCACGGGGACGGTCCAAGTTAACGCTTCACACATTTCAAAGAGAACGCAAATTTCTTATGCCGCTTGGTTTCAAAATGTTCCGAAGCCAATGCTACTCCTGGTTTCACGATCTGAAAGTGATGGAGTTTTCGAGGGCTACCGAGTCGGCGAGGGCGAGCCGATGAGTCTGATCGTTGGTTACGCGAAGCCGTTGCTTCTGTTCGCCTTCTCCCTCTATCTCGTGCGGAGGAAGAATAATCCCCCAGCCATGGACCGCGCGGCTTCTTGATTGGATCTCTAATTGAAAGCGTTCAATTCCCGATTAACGCTGCGGGTTCAGAGGGTCGGTGCAACACTTGCGCACAGTTTACTCGCTGGAGTCTGAAAGCCCAAAGTTTTTCGTGGACGTTGATTTAAACGTAGCGCGATCTTGTCCAGATGGGATTGCGTGTAG